>Ga0114900_1000366_pt1 | contig 35681 bp, 36 predicted proteins | sample MalvireepMed_231_FD_89685 | JGI IMG/M metagenome (GOLD analysis project Ga0114900, IMG submission 89685) | Marine viral communities from the Global Malaspina Expedition - Malaspina viral metaG DeepMed_231 | ecosystem: Environmental > Aquatic > Marine > Oceanic | place: Mediterranean Sea...
CTGCCTGTGTAATATTCAATCAGCCATCAGTGGAAGGCTCGGGAGACCGGTTTGGCAAATGGCAAATGGGACACAGTCCTGATCGAAGGACTGGCGGTGGAAACCGTGATCGGGGTGTACGATTGGGAACGCGAAGTCACACAGCGGCTACTGGTGGATCTGGAGCTGGCGTGGGATAACTCGGTGCCCGGCGCCAGTGACGATGTTGCCGACGCACTTGATTATGCCGCCGTTAGCGAGCGGGTCAGTCAGTGCCTGCAAACGCTGCAGCCGGAGTTGCTGGAGCGGGCCGCAGAGGAAGTTGCCCGTTTGCTGCAGAGCGAGTTTGGCGTGCGTTGGCTGAGGCTGACGTTGAGCAAGCCCGGTGCTGTGCCGGCCGCACGCTCGGTGGGCGTGAGAATTGAGCGGGGGGCACGGGCATGAAACGTGTATACATCAGTATCGGCAGTAATATTGAACGCTATCGCCATGTCAGCGCGGCGCTGGATGCTCTGGCCAGTTGGTTTGGAGAGCTGGCCATTTCTCCGGTTTACGAGAGCGAATCGGTCGGCTTCGATGGTTCGGATTTTCTGAACCTGGTGGTGGGTGTGGATACCGATATGTCGGTAGGAGAGCTTTCCCGGCGCTTCAAAAAACTCGAGGCAGACAACGGTCGAAAAGCTTCGGCGCCCAAGTTCAGTCCAAGAACTCTGGATCTGGATATTCTCACCTGGGGCGATGCGGCTGGCACCCTTGACGGCGTTGAACTGCCCCGGGCTGAAATCCTTAAAAATGCATTTGTCCTGAGGCCGCTGGCCGATATTGCTCCGGACGAGTTACACCCGGTGTGCTGTGAGAGCTATCGCAGCCTCTGGCAGTCTTACCAGAAGGACCAGAAGCTCTGGCCCGTCGATTTCACCTGGCAGGGGCGTCAGATCTCAAGTTCCGGAGCGGTCGCGGAATAACCGGATCAGGTTGTCGGTGGCGCTGTCTCCAGCGCTGCCATCTTCACTCTCGCCAAGCAGTTTCGGCAGGATTTCGTTGCCAATCTGTTTGCCCAGCTCCACGCCCCATTGATCAAAGCAATCAATATCCCAGATCACGCTCTGCACGAAGGTGCGGTGCTCATAAAGTGCAATCAGCGCGCCCAGGGTGTGCGGAGTCAGTCGTTCCATCAGCAGGATGTTGCAGGGCCGGTTACCGGGAATGGCCTTGTGTGGGGCCAGCTGGCGGGCGGCATCACCATCAAGACCGCCGGCCAGCAGTTCCTGCTCGGCCTCTGCTTCGGTTTTTCCGGCCATCATGGCTCGTGCCTGAGACAGGCAGTTGGCAAACAGGGTGGCATGGTGGCTGGCCACCGGATTGTGGGTCGTCAGGGGAATGATGAAGTCGGCAGGAATCAGCCGGGTACCCTGATGAATCAGTTGGTGATAGGCGTGCTGGCCGTTAGCTCCTACGCCTCCCCAGAGCACAGGCCCGGTGTGGTAATCAACGCTGATGCCATTCTGGGTTACCTGCTTGCCGTTGCTCTCCATATCCAGCTGCTGGAGGTGCTCCGGCAGGTATTTCAGGTATTCGTCATAGGGCAGCACCGCATGGCTCTCGGCGCCCCAGAAATTGTTGTACCACACGCTGAGCATGGCCATGATGACCGGCAGGTTTTCCCGGGCGGGCGCTTCCTTGAAATGGGTGTCCATGGCATGTGCACCGGCCAGCAGCTCCCGGAATGCCGCCATGCCAAGCGTTAACGCAATTGGCAGGCCGATGGCAGACCACAGGGAGTAGCGGCCACCCACCCAGTCCCACATGGGAAAGGTGTTGGCCGGCTCGATGCCGAATCGGGTCGCTTCTTCAACGTTGGCCGTGACTGCCATGAAATGCCGAGAGACCGCGGCTTCGTTGCCACCATTATCGAGAAACCATTGCCGGGCGAGCAGGCTGTTCTCCAGGGTTTCCTGGGTGCGGAAGGATTTTGACTGCACCAGAAACAGCGTGGTGTCCGGATTCAGGCATGCCAGGGTTTCGGTAATGTCGGTGCCATCGATGTTCGCGACAAAGTGACAGTTGATGGAGCCCTGCCAGTAAGGGCGTAGCGCCTCGACGGCCAGCTTCGGCCCGAGAAACGAACCTCCGATGCCAATACTGACAACGTCGGTAAAGCGGGCGCCGGAGTGGCCGGTGCGTTCACCACTGTGAATGCTGTCAACCAGCGCTTCCATCTTCCCGAGCGTGCGATGGATTTCAGGGATGATATTGTCGCCGTTAACCCGAACCTCGCCCTGTTCACCCTCACGAAGGGCGGTGTGCAGGGCGGGGCGTTGTTCCGTGAGGTTCACGAGGCCGCCCCGGAACAAGGCCGTACGACGTTCCTCCAGACCACAGGCCCGGGCCAGGTTGAGCAGAGCCTCCAGCACGTCGTCCGTCAGCCGGTTGCGGGAGAAATCCAGCGACAGGCCGGCGCCCTCTATCAGGTAACGCTGGGCCCGACCTGGATCCTGCTGAAACAGATCCCGCATGGGCAGGTGTTCGAGCCGGGCTTTGGCGTCGTTGAGAGCTTGCCATTCGGCTCGGCTGGTGAGCGCAGGATGTTTCTCAGGCATCAGAGGGTCCCTTCCGTTGTCTGGGGTGAAGCTCCATGGTGAGGTTTCAGCGCGTGATCGAGAGGTTGTCGATCAAACGGGTGGTACCCAGAAACGCTGCGACCAGTAGTGTGAGCTCGCGGTCATCCTTGCTGGCGGGCTTCAGGGTCAGGCTGTTGACGATGTTGAAGTAGTCCGGCCTGAGCCCTGCCTCAGATAGCGCATCGCGTGCCTCCTGCTCCAGGTTGCTGTAGTCGGTGCGCCCCTGTGCCAACTGGTCGGCGGTATGACTGAGCGTCCGGAACACCACCGGAGCAATGGCCCGTTCCTGCTCGGACAGATAGCCGTTACGTGAGCTCTTCGCCAGGCCATCGTCTTCCCGCACCGTCGGCGCGCCAATCACTTCCACCGGAATCATCAGATCCCGGGCAAGTTTGCGTATCACCGCCAACTGCTGAAAATCCTTTTCGCCAAACACGGCAATGTCGGGCTGGACCATGTTGAACAACATGGTAACCACGGTGGCCACGCCTTCAAAGTGGCCCGGCCGGCTGGCGCCACAGTGGCCCTCGCTGACTTCGGGAACCACCACCTTGGTCTGATTGGCGAGCCCTTCCGGGTAGATCTCTTCAACGCCCGGGGCAAAGACCAGAGTATTGCCCGCTGCCGCCAGCTTTTCCTGGTCTTCAACCAGGGTTCGCGGGTAGGTGTCCAGGTCTTCATTGGCTCCGAACTGCATCGGGTTCACGAAAATACTGGTGACGACGATATCGGAGGCCTCGGCCGCCTTGCGCACCAGCGAGATATGGCCCTCGTGCAGGTTGCCCATGGTGGGTACCAGGCCGATGGTCTTGCCCTGCTGGCGATAGCCCCGCAGAATCGTGCGCAGTTCTTTGAGTGAGTGTACGGTTCTCATGCCTTGAACGTATGCTCCTCGGCTGGGAAAGTGCGTGCTTTGACGGCTTGGGCATAAGCCGCAATGGCTTCCGGGATGGAGTCGGTCTCGGCGAGGAAGTTCTTCACGAAACGGGGTTTGCGGCCGGTGGTGACGCCCAGCATGTCGTGCAGTACCAGTACCTGGCCATCGGTATCCGAGCCTGCTCCGATGCCGATGACCGGCGCCTTCACGGCCTGGGTGATACGAGCGGCGAGCGGGGCCGGTACACACTCCAGAAGGATGAGATCGGCGCCGGCGGCTTCCAGTTCGCAAGCATGCTCAATCATGGCCTCGGCGGCCTTCTCATCACGTCCCTGTACCTTGTAGCCGCCGAACTTGTTGACGAACTGTGGCGTCAGGCCCAGGTGGGCACAAACAGGCACACCACGTTCACTCAGGGCTTCGATGGTGTCCTTCATCCAGTCGGTGCCTTCCAGCTTGACCATGTGGGCGCCGGCGCGCATCAGCTCCGCAGCATTGTCCAGTGCATCGGCAACGGTACCGTAAGACATGAACGGCATATCAGCCATGATCAGGGCGCCTTTGTTACCGCGGGCGACACAGCTGGTGTGATACACCATCTGATCCATGGTCACCGGGAGCGTACTGTCGTGGCCTTGCAGCACCATACCAAGAGAGTCGCCAATCAGGATGACATCAACGCCAGCCTCGCTGACAACCTGAGCAAAGGTTGCATCATAGGAGGTCAGTGCCGAGAAGGCTTCGCCTTTTTGCTTGTATTCCCGCAGGGTATTGATGGTAACTGCCATAGGATCCTTGCCTTTTGGGTGGATGGGCCAGTTTTGGACCGGGGTCGACCGGTGCTCAGAGCGTTAATGTAAATCCCGGATATATCAGACACAAGAGTAGCATGGTCTTCCGCACCTGGGTGCCATGAGGAACCTGGTCAGGGGTGCGCCTGGGCTGGCAGCTTGCGCAGCTGGTTGTCCGGGCAATGTCGGCGCAGTTCCGCAACGCTGGTGCCGTCCGGCAGTGCCAGTTCCGGGGCCAGGTCCAGCAGGGGTTGCAGGACGAAATCACGGTTGGCCAGTTCCGCGTGGGGAACGGTCAGGCGTGCGTCGTTGAGGATTGTCTGACCAAACAGCAGCAGATCCAGATCCAGGGTGCGTGGTCCCCAGTGCCTCAGTCGCTCACGGCCGTGGGCCTGTTCAATGGCTTGCAGGCAATCCAGCAGTTCGTGGGCAGAAAGATCGGTACGCAGATGAACGGCACCGTTCACGAAATCTGGTTGATCCTGCGGGCCGACGGGGCGGCTGGCATAGAACGGAGATTGCGCTACCAGTGTGGATTTGGGTAAGCCCGCGAGTTCCGACACGGCTCTTGCCAGTTGGGCTGCAGGCTGTTCCAGATTGCTGCCCAGCCCAATATAGGCATCGACAGTCATGGCTGGGGCGGTTTTCTTGCAGGTTTGCGCTTGCGACGGCGCTTTTTCGGACCACCGGAGCCCAGCTCGGAAAGCATTTTTTCCTGCGCACGCTCATCCGCCTGCTGGAATTCCGTCCACCATTGCCCGAGGCCCGGCTCAATTTCGCCCGCGGCTTCCCGCACCAGCAGAAAATCGTAGGCCGCCCGGAAGCGCGGATGGGTCATGGTACCGAACGCTCGTTTGCCCTGGCGACGGGGTAGCCGCATCTGCAGTTCCCAGATTTCTTTCATGGGGCCCGAGAAACGTTTCGGTATCGCGGTTGCCTGCACCTGGCGGCCGATCACCTTGCCGATGGCGCCGTGCAGCGCCGGCTGAACCGGATCGCCATTGTCCTGGCGCCTGCGCCATTCCACCTGCAGAGCCGGCCAGAGCATGGCCGCAAACAGGAAATACGGGGTCACTGATTTGCCCTGGGCAATCCGGGCATCGGTGTTGCGAAGGGCTTGCAGTATCAGTTCATCGGGTTCGCCGGCATCCAGTGCCCGGGCGGTCTCCGGGAACAGTGGGGCCAGCAGACCATAGTTCTGAAGCAGGCGATAGGTTGCCTCGCCGTGGCCGGCGGAGAACAGTTTGAGGACTTCATCGAACAGCCGGGCCGGAGGGATGTGCGCCAACAGTGGGGCCAGCTCCCGAATGGGGGCCTCCGTTTCCGGCTCAATCTGGAAGTCCAGTTTGGCCGCAAAACGAATGGCGCGCAGCATTCTCACGGGATCTTCCCGATAGCGGGTTTCCGGGTCGCCAATCAGGCGGATCTGACGGTTTTTCAGATCCTGCACGCCGTTGGCAAAGTCGATAATGGAGAAATCCCGGATGCAGTAATACAACGCATTGATGGTGAAGTCGCGCCGAAGTGCGTCTTCTTCCTGATTGCCATAGACATTATCCCGCAGTAACAGACCATGTTCACTGGTCTTGTGCTCGTCGTCGGCCAGGTCGTCATCGGTATCCCGGGCATTACCGCGGAAGGTGGTTACTTCGATGATTTCCCGCCCGAACACCACGTGCACAATGCGAAAGCGGCGACCAATCAGGCGGGAGTTCCGGAACAGGTCGTGAACTTCTTCGGGTGTTGCGTTGGTGGCTATGTCGAAGTCTTTGGGGTGTCCGCCAAGTAGAATGTCGCGAACGCCACCGCCCACCAGATAGGCCTCGTAGCCGGACTTGTTCAGACGGTGCAGTACCTTCTTGGCCGGTTCACTGATCATGGAGCGGGAGACATTGTGCTGATCCCGCGGGATCTCCTGCCGCTGGTAGTGGCGGGCTTTCTTCTTCCCGTTGCCGGGAATGAAGGAGCGTAGTTTTTCAACAAGTCGTTTAGGCATGGAATTCCGTGTTTGCGAAGCGCAAAAACGGGGATTTTAACGGTTTGCGCAGGAATTGCACATGTTTGACGGAAATGCCAGTGAATAAAGTGGTCATGGAGGCCTGTTGAGGGAAGGCTGTTTTTGGCAGTCCGGAAAATCAAAAGGCGGATCCGTTTCCACGAATCCGCCCTGAAAGCGTTGACGATCTGCATTGTTTTTGTTGTTGCCGGGATTCTTTTTGATTCTTTTACCCCACTGTGTTGTCCCCAAGATAAGGACCTTAAGCAATGCAAACGGAAAGCTTTGAATACATAGAGCGGCCAGTAACACGGTGCGGGTTATGGGAGTATCTGCAGTGTCGCCTGGAAGACGATTCTTCTCTACATCTACAACTCGCACGTGCCGTGGGACCCCTAAAAAGCATAGTACCCAAAACACTCAGTTCGCTTGCACCCTGTTCTTGTTTTTGTTGCCGGGCGCTCGTGCAGCTATTTGTTTTTGTTTTGGCGCTGCGTTGTCACTTTTGTTTTTGTTGTTGTGCGCTTATTAGAGTGCAGTGGTCGTGCCAGTTTTCTAAAAGCCTTTTTAAACAGGGGGTTATGAAAAAGAGGTATGTAAGTGTTACCCCGTATCTCCTGAAAGTGTTACCTGGGTCTCATGATCTGGACAGGAAGTGTTACCGAGAGGAACAGGCGGTAACAACTGATTCTGGGTTCATTCTTTGGGTCAGGCTTTTTTGCGGGGAATGCCCAGGCGTTGCCGACGCTCCCAAAGTGACTTCCGGCTGATGCCCAGCTTCTGCGCCAGCTCGGTCTCGCTCATCCGGTCCTGATTTTCAAGCACAAAGTGTTGGAAGTAATCCTCCAGCGACAGATCGTTGGACGAATCAACATCCCTTGCAGGGGTTTGTTCATTATTGCCTTCAACCAGTGTTTCCGGGATGTACTCGTCGGCGGAGTCGCTGTCCAGGTCCAGTACCGCCGGGGTAATGACATCGCCATCGGTCAGGATTGAGGCTCGTTCGATGGCGTTTTCCAGTTCCCGGACGTTGCCGGGCCAGCGATAGCGTTCCAGTGCCTGCATAGCCTCGGGGCTCAGAGACAGCTCCGGGCGACCAAGCTTGCTGGCCTGGCGTTTCAGGAACCGGCGGGCCAGGCCCAGAATGTCGGCGCGACGTTCCCGCAGGGGCGGTATGCGGATCTGCATCACATTCAGTCGGTAGTAAAGGTCTTCCCGGAACTCGCCGGTTCTGGTCATGGCTTTCAGGTTTCGGTGGGTGGCGGCGATCATCCGCACGTCCACGGTCCGGCTCTGGGTCGAGCCCACTTTGCGAATCTCGCTTTCCTGCAACACCCGCAGCAATCGGGCCTGGGCTTCGGCAGGTAGTTCGCCGATTTCATCCAGGAACAGACTGCCGCCGTCTGCCGCTTCAATCAGCCCGGTGCGGGCCGAGACGGCGCCGGTAAAGGCGCCTTTCTCGTGGCCAAACAGTTCCGATTCGATCAGGCTTTCGGGAATGGCCGCGCAGTTTACGGAGATGAGCGGTTTGCTGGCTCGCGGGCTGAGCAGGTGCAGAGCCCGTGCCGCCAGTTCTTTACCGGTACCGGATTCGCCCTGGATAAGCACTGTGGTCTCGGTGGGGGCGACTTTGCGAATCAGGGTGAACACCTTCTGCATGGGCTCACACTGGCCAAACATGATCTCGGATGGGTCCGAGTCGGGCCCGCTCGTGCGGGCGGCATCACCAGGGCCGGTTATTTCATCGGAAGCCGAAGACTTGCGTGCCAGAATATTCTCTACAGCCGCGAGCATTTCGTCATGGTCGAAGGGTTTGGCAATGTAATCCACGGCGCCCATCTTCATGGAGTCGACTGCGGACCGCAAACTGGCATAACTGGTCATGATCAGTACCGGCGTGTTGGGGGCGCGGTTGATCATTTCCGTACCGGCGGCGCCCGGCAGGCGCAGATCGGTGATGACCAGGTCGAAGCTGTCCGGGTCGAGGCCCTCGGCTTCTTCCACCGAGACAGCATCTGCCACCTCATAGCCGGCGTGCTGGAGAAGTTTGCGAACCGCCGAGCGGATAATGTCTTCGTCTTCAACAATCAGAATACGGGGCATAGGGTGTTCACGACCTTTCGTTCGGGCTGCTGTAACCGCTGTCGGTATCAGGCTCGTAGGCAGGCAGGCGGAGTCTTACGCAGGTGCCCAGGCCGGTTTCCGGGTTGGCCGGGCTTTCCACCTGGATGTTGCCATAGTGCTCTTCAATGATGCTGTACACCAGTGACAGGCCAAGTCCGGTTCCTTTGTTGGGGGCCTTGGTGGTGTAAAACGGTTCGAAAATATGATCCAGCTGGTCTGCCGGTATGCCGGAGCCTTCGTCAATGACCTCGATGATAGCGGAGTAGCCGTCGGCCTTTCCAGCAACCCGGATGGTACCGCCGTCTGGGGAGGCGTCCCGGGCGTTGGCCAGCAGGTTGATGAATACCTGCACCAGCCGTTGTTCATCTCCCAGCACCTGCAGGCTGGTGGGGCACTCGTTCAGAAAACTGATGCCAAGCCCCTTGTCACTGAGCGACAGCAGGTTGATGGATTCATCAATGCAGCGGTGCAGGCTGACCGGCTCATAACGGTTGGCGTGGGCGTGGTTGCCGGTACGTGCGAAGTTCATCAGCGACTGCAGGATGGTGGATATGCGTCGGGTTTGCTGCTGGATCTGGTCTGCGGTTTCCAGAATGGAGGGATCATCGGTTTCCAGTTTCAGGTTCTGGGCCAGAGACGAGATGCCGGTGACGGGATTACCGATTTCGTGAGCGACGCCGGCCGCGAGGCGACCCACCGAAGCGAGGCGCTCGCTGTGCATCAGTTCATCTTCCAGCAGGCGGGTTTCGGTCTGGTCTTCCACCAGAATGATCGAGCCGCCTTCAGTGTGATCCGGGCCGCTCAATGCTGCCTTGTGCAGGTTCAGCCAATGTGGCTTGCCGCGAAGATCCAGCCGGTGTTTGTAACGGTGCAGATCGTCACCCCGGTTGAAGTCGTCCAGCAGCGCGTGCCAGTGTTCCGGCAAGGCCAGTAGTTTGGCTCCGACCACTTCCTCAGCGGAAATGTTGGTGAGGCTTTCCATGGCATGGTTCCACATCAGAATCTCGCCATCTTCACCCACTGAACAGGCGGGGATGGGCAGATTCTGCAGGGTCTGCCGGTAGTGGCGGCGAAGGTTGTCCAGTTCGCCGGCCAGGCCAGTGAGCTGATTCTGGTAATCGCCCAGAGCCCGCTCCACGTAGCGAATGTCCTGCCCGGTACCTCCATGGGTCAGCGGTTTGAAGCCCAGATGGCGCTTGACGATGTCCCGGGCGACCGAAGGCCCCAAAAGGCCTGACAGATTGATTTCCACCTGATCCCGCAACCGCCGCAACTGGTAAGGCCGGAACTCGACATTGGGTAGCTTGAGCTGGTTCAGGGCCCGCTCCACTTCCCGGCGGGCGACCCGGATGCCCAGTGGCTCGGCCAGTTGCTGCACGAATTCGTTGGAGGATGCTGCCAGCAGTTCCCGCCGCTGCGGCCGGGACAGGGCGCCCAGCGAGCACGCCTGAGCGGCACTGGTTTCCTCCGGTGACGCCGGGCTGAGAATTGAGACCAGCGCGAACACACTGATGTTGGCGGTCAGGCTGACGAAGGTGAACAGGTGCCAGTTGTCGTAGCCGGGCGTAACCGGCAACTCAAGCCAGGACAGGATGTCTGCCGCCACCGAGAAAGGCAACACCAAGGTGATCAACCAGATGAACAGGCCGGTAAACAGGCCGGCAATCAGGCCACGGCGGTTGCCTTCCGGCCAGTAGATGACGCCAAGCGCGCCCGGCAGCAGCTGCAGTGTGCCGGAGAGCGATATGGCGCCCAGAATGGACAGGTCCAGATGCTGGCCAATGGTTTCATGGAACAGCAGGGCCAGAAACAGGATAACGGCAATCAGCAAGCGCTTGACCCACTGCAGCCAGCGATAGATGTCACCTTGATCCCGGGGCGTCTTGAGTGGCAGGACAACGTGGTTCAGCACCATGCCGGACAGGGCCAGGGTGCTGACGATCATCAGTCCGCTGGCGGCGGAAAGCCCGGCAATGTACATGGCCATGGTCAGGACGGGGCTCTCCAGGGCCTGGGCTACGCCGATACTGAAAAAGGCCGGCGGAGCGTCAACCGACAGCGCCTGGCCACCCCAGACAATCAGCGGCACCGGCAGGCCGACCAGCAGCAGGTACAGTGGCAGCCCCCAGCTGGCCTTTGCGAGGGCCCGGGGGGACGGGTTCTCACTGAAAGTCATGTGGTACATGTGGGGGAGCACCAGGGCTGCGGCGAACGACATCAGCAGCAGTGCCCGCCAGCTTCCGTCATTGATTGCCATGGTCATGGTGGCTTCCGGATGTGAGGCTTCCGCCAACCAGGCCTCAAGCCCATTGGTACCACCGAAAACAGAGAACAGGATAACGCCGCCCAGAACCAGCAGGGCAACCACCTTCACCAGAGAGTCGAAGGCGATGGCCAGTACCAGCCCCTGATGGTTGCCGGAGGCCTGATGGCGACGGGCACCAAACAGCATGGTGAACAGCACCACGATCAGGCTGAACATGACGCTGATCACTTTCGGCGGCGCATCCGGGGCGAGCAGGCTGGCGGAAACCGAGACTGCCTGAATCTGCATGCTCAGCAAGGCCAGAATGGCCGCAGCCGAACACAGGGTAACCAGGGTGCCCGCCCACTGGCTGCGATAACGATAGGCAAAAAGATCGGCCAACGACGTCAGCTGGTAGGCGCGGCCTATGCGGAGAATCGGGTTGAGCAGAACCGGTGCCAGCAGGAAGGCGCCGCTGATGCCCAGGTAATAGGCCAGGAAGCCGTAGCCGGAGTCCGCCGCCATACCAATGGCGCCGTAGACGGCCCAGATGCCGGCATAAACCCCAAGGCTAAGGGTATAGATCAGTGGGTGGCGAACCCAGCGACGCAATAACGTGCCCCGTTCGGTGCCCCAGGCAATGCCGAACAGAACGATCAGGTAAAACAGGCTGGCCAGCAGCAGGCCGGTGGCGCTAAAACTCATTGGGATCCCGCCGCCATTCCAGCCAGAAACCGATTGCAATCAGCCCGCCCCAGATCACGAAGGGGCTGTACCAGGCATTCTCCGGCGATGTCCACCAGTCCAGAATATTGGGCGAAAAAATGTAGATAGCCAGTACCAGCAGAAATACCAGGCGGTAGATATACATCGGGTTATCGGTCCGAAGGCGAAAGTGTCCCGCCGGTTATACCACGGGCCTGCCCGGATGTCAGGGGAATGGCGCTCCGTTGCCAGTGGGCCTCGGCCCAACTGAGAACCTCTTCAACCTTGGCCTGTGCCAGTGTTGGCTCCGGTTGCTGCCCCAGGGCCTGAAGTGCCAGAAACAGATTCCGGGCAGGGTGATCGTCATCCAGGGCCAGAGCGTGGGTCTGTTTGCTGAGTTTCTGGCCTTGCTCGTTGACGATCACCGGAATGTGCAGCCAGTGGGGTGGCTCGGCACCCAGGGCCCGGAAGATCTGTTGTTGCTGAGCGGTCATGTCGAGCAGGTCAGAGCCGCGAACCACATGGGTGATGCCCTGGTCGATATCGTCGACAACGACTGCCAGCTGATAGGCGTAGAAACCTTCCTTGCGCAGAATGACCGGATCGTCCAGTTCGGCGTGAACCCTCTGTGTCTGGGGGCCAAGCAGATCGTCCTTCCAGTGACTGGCTTCATCCTCGAGGGCAAAGCGAACGGCGTGTGGGCCATCCTCAGGCCCTGTGCCACCTTGCCGGCACTGGTTGGGGTGGTAGCCGTGGTTGTCCTTGAGCTGTTTGCGTGAGCACCGGCAGCGATAGGCTTTGCCCTGCGCCAGCAGGGTTTCGATGGCACTCTGGTAGGCGTCGTGTCGCCGGGACTGAAAGCGGACCGGTTCGTCGGGGAACAGGCCGTGGCATTCCAGTGAGTGCAGTATCTGGCCGGTGGCTTCCGGGGGTTCTCTCAGTGGGTCAAGGTCTTCAATGCGAACCAGCCAGTCACCGCGGGCAAGCTTTGCTTCCAGCCAGCTGGCCAAAGCCGTGACCAGGGAACCAAAGTGCAGTGGGCCGGTGGGAGAAGGGGCAAACCGCCCGCGATAACGTGAAGTCGCCATAGGCGTAGAAGGGCCGGCAGTGGGAACACCGCCGGCCCGGGGAAGCGTCAGATACCGGTCTGGCGTTCGCGGATCTCAGCCAGGGTCTTGCAATCGATGCACAGAGTGGCCGTCGGGCGGGCCTCCAGGCGACGAATGCCGATTTCCACACCACACTGGTCGCAGAAACCGTAGTCGTCCTTGTCGATACGATCGATGGTCTGGTCGATTTTCTTGATCAGCTTCCGCTCGCGGTCGCGGGTGCGCAGTTCCAGGCTGAACTCTTCTTCCTGGGTTGCGCGATCGCTGGGATCCGCGTAGTTTGCTGCGTCTTCCTGCATGTGGTGCATGGTGCGGTCGACTTCTTCCATCAGCTCCTGCTTCCATTGCAGTAGCAGATCTTTGAAGTGCTGGAGCATTTCCGCACTCATGTAGTCTTCACCCTTCTTCATTTCATAAGGGGTGAAGTTGGTAAAACGTTCGCGTGGTTGTTCTGCAGTGTTTGCCATTGAACCCGGCCTCTTGTTTGTACTTCACAAGAACGCTTTGCTTCCCTCCGCGCCAGTGTGGCTGCGCGGTTTTACCCTGGATAGCATTCGTCCTGAAACGGGAATTTGCGGAAAATAGCAGATAAGTCACAGGGGTGCCAGCCTTGTGACACGTACTTTTTGCGGAGAGCACATGAAGTTTCCTGAACCTTTGGTAGAAGGGCGGCTGATTCGCCGCTACAAACGCTTCCTGGCGGACGTGCAATTGCCGGATGGCACCGAGGTAACGGCCCACTGTCCCAACACCGGTTCCATGCTGGGGTGCCAGCCGGAAAATGCCCGGGTTTGGTTGAGCCGGAGTGACAATCCCAAGCGTAAGCTCCAGTACACCTGGGAGTTGGTGGAGACGGAGCCGGGGGTGCTTGCCTGCGTGAATACGGCCCGCCCCAACGCTCAGGCCCGCGCCGCTATCGAAGCCGGTGTGGTTCAGAGCCTGGCCGGCTACGCTTTTTGCCGGGCCGAGGTGCGTTACGGTTCGGAGAAAAGCCGGATCGATCTGTTGTTGTCGGGCCATGATCACGATCCCGATGCCTGGGTGGAGGTAAAAAACGTTACCCTGGCCGAGGGCGGGGAAGGCTATTTCCCGGACGCCGTCACCGAGCGTGGCCAGAAGCATCTGAGGGAGCTAATGGCTCAGGTTCAGAACGGAGACCGGGCAGTGCTGTTTTTTGTGGTGAACCACACCGGAATCGAGCAGGTCCGGCCTGCGGATCATATTGATGCCCGCTATGGTCAGCTGCTTCGAGAAGCCTGCGAAGCCGGGGTAGAGGTGATTGCCTATCGGGCCGCACTGGCCGGTGAGGATGGCAACCCCTCGGGGCGCCTGGAGCTGGTTGAGGAAGTGCCGGTCAGTCTGGAACCCTGACCTGCACCTCGCCATCTTCAAGGCGAATGTCCAGGGTGGAGAGCGCATCGCCCTGGCAAGGGCCCGCAATGCACTCACCGGTACCGGGTTTGAACAGGGCACCGTGGGTGGAGCACTGGATAAACAGATTGTCGCTGTCCATGAATCGGCCCGGCATCCAGTTCAGTTCAATACCCAGATGAGGGCAAACGTTAAGGTAGGCCCGGGGAGTGGTGCCATCCAGAAAGGCGAAACCGGTGAGTGGCATGCCGGCCGGTTCTTTCGCTTTCTCTTTCAGGCGAAATTCCAGGAACTGGCCGGGAACAAGCTCGCTCGCCGGCGCGACGGTTTGCCAGTTGGCTGAGTGAGCACTCATTTTGGCAGGATGGCGTAACGCATGCGCGTGCCGTGGTTGAGCGACATCACGATTTCATCGGCTTCCAGGCGGTGCGGGAAATAGCAGCCGGAAATCTTGGCGCTGGCGATGCTGGCACCTTCCATTCTCGATTTCGAGAAATCGATGCCGCGGAGATCGGCGCCGCGGAAGTAGCCATGGCGGAAATCCAGGCCCTTTGCGTCCATGCCGCGCAGGTCCAGCCCGCGGAAATCGCCATGGGCGAAGCTCGGAAGCTCGCTCAGTTTGGCTTTCTCGGCATTAAAGGCGTCCATATCCTCGCTACGGAGCAGGTCATACAGGGGGTGGTCTATATGCTGGAGATCGCTTTCCTGAATATCGTCCATCTCACACCTCGCACGGACAGCAGGGTTTGTTTTTAGTGTCAGTATAGTGCGCCCTGCCAAAATGGCAGGGCAGCTCGGATCAGGCCGGCCCGGCCATGCCCAGATGCTGGCGGATGCGATCAGCAACCGCCTCGGCAACGTGCTCATCCTCGGTGTGCAGGTGCACCGTGTGGGTTTTCTCCTCAGTGGTCAGCGGCTCAAACCAGCTTTGCTGAGCATCCAGCAACTCTTCCGTTGCCTCCGAGGCATCACCTTTGCGTTTGCGCACCCACTCTCGGCGCAGAGCTTCCGGCGCCTCGCAATGCAGCAGAGCGAAGGGGACCCCCTGATTTTCGGCTACACCGGCAAACTGAGCCCGCTCCTTCTCTTTCAGGCAGGCCGCATCGACAATGACAGACAGCCCTGAAGCCAGCAGCTCTCCGGCCAGCTCTGCCAGATGCGCGTAGGTTTTTTCGGTTGCTTCCGGGCTGTAAAGATCGGTACCCAGGCCCGATTTGCTGTCGTCCAGGGGCCCCAGGCCGTGCAGGCGCTTGCGTTCTACGTCAGAGCGCAGCCGGATTAGCCCGAGTTCCTCCGCCATGGCGGCACTCACGCAGGTCTTTCCGCTGGCGGAAAGGCCGGTGGTGGCCAGCAGGTAATGATTCGGTATGGCGCCGTAATCCTCCGCCAGTTGGGCGTAGCTCCGGTAACGCTGCATCAGGTCGGTTTTCTCGGCCTCGCTCAGGTTCGGGTTGCCCAGGGTGAACAGGGCGATTTTGGCCCGCACCATGGCGCGGTACGCCTTGTACAGGGGGAGCAAGGCCAGGCCTTCAAAATCACCGCGGTATTCCAGGTAGGTGTTCAGCACCCGGTTCGCCAGCGCCGGTTCCTGGCGGGATTCCAGGTCCATAAGCAGGAAAGCCAGATCATTCATCACGTCGATCCAGCGGAACGGCTCGTTGAACTCGATGCAGTCAAACACCGTCACCTGATCATTGAACACGGTAATGTTGGCCAGGTGCAGGTCGCCATGACATTCGCGCACCAGCCCGTTTTCCCGTCTGTGGGCGATTAAGTCCCGGCAGCGTTCGAAGGTGGTGCGGGTCCAGTCTTCCAGGTTGTCCAGCTGCGCAAGTAACCCGGCATCATCCAGCATGGGGCGGATCTGGTCGAAGTTTTCCTGCATGGCGGCATACACCGCCTCCGGGGTGCCCAGGGGCTTTTCATCGGCGACCGGTGGCAGGCTTTTGTGAAAGTCTGCAACCTGGCGGGCAAGATTGGTGAGTAGGTCGGCAGGCAGGTCGTCGCGTTCCTGGCGCACATCAAACAGCTGGCTCTGATCGAACTGGCGCATGCGAATGGCGTACTCGAAAGGGGTGCCGTCACCGCCCAGGTGAGGTTGCTCCGGGGTACCGGTAATAGGCACCACCTCCAGATACAGTTCGGCCGCCAGACGGCTGTTCAGGCGCAGCTCTTCCTCGCAGAAGCGTTTGCGGCGTTCCAGGGTGGAGAAATCCAGGAACCCGAAATCCATGGGTTTCTTGATCTTGTAGGCAAAGTCACCGGTGAGCAGAACCTGTGAGATGTGGGTCTCAATCACGCGGAAATCCTTAACCGGATGATCGTAGAGTTCCGGGTTCTGCAGTGCCTTGATCAGTGTATCCGGGCCGTTGGCGCTCACGTTGTGCTCCTGGAATCCTTGAAGTTGTTGATTTTTCGTTTTTTGGAGGGCTCCACTATAACGGGCAGATTACAGAAATAACACACACCAGACCTGCCGATAGCGGTGCCCCCTTCGATATAATCCTGCCATGAGTAAAAAAACGCCTCCCCGCAAGAAAAAAACCGAATCCAGTCCTCGCCGCAAACGCTCCGGTCTCTGGCGCTTGCTGTTTCGCGCAGCTGCCCTGTGCCTTGTGCTGCTGGCGGGATGGATGGTCTATCTCGATGCCGTAGTGACCTCTCGCTTCGAAGGACGTCGCTTTGAAGTGCCCTCCCGGGTGTACGCCCGGCCCCTGGAACTCTACGACGGTGCCGGTATCAGCGCCGCCGCGCTGGTGCGTGAACTGGAGCTGGCAGGCTATCGCTCGGGCGACGGTCGTCGGCCCGGAACCTGGCAGCGAAATGGCGACCGTTTTGTCATCAGCACCCGGGATTTTTCTTTCCCGGATGGCAAGGAGCCGAGACGGCGTCTTTCACTGGCGGTTCGTGGCGATCGGGTAGATTCGTTTTCCGTAATGGAGGGCGACAGCTCTCCGATTGTTCGGCTTGAGCCGGCTCAGATTGGCGGAATATACCCGTCCCACCGGGAGGATCGGATTCTGGTGGAGCTGGATGAGGTGCCAGAGGCCATGATTGCCGGTCTGATGGCTGTGGAGGACCGGCAGTTCTACGAGCATTTCGGCATCGCGCCACTCTCCATTGCGCGGGCGATGGTGGCGAACATCAAGGCCGGTCGTATAGTTCAGGGCGGTAGCACACTGACCCAGCAATTGGTGAAAAACTTTTTCCTGACCCGGGAGCAAACCCTTCTGCGCAAGGGCAACGAAGCCCTGATGTCGGTATTGCTGGAGCTGCACTACGACAAGGACGACATCCTCGAAACCTACCTGAATGAAGTTTATCTGGGTCAGGCAGGCACTCGCAGCATTCATGGTGTTGGCCTGGCCAGCCAGTTTTTCTTCGGCGAGTCGCTGAAGGATATTGATGTCCACCAGATTGCCCTGCTGATTGGCATGGTCAAAGGCCCCAGTTATTACAATCCGCGCCGGCACCCGGAACGGGCCAAAGCGCGGCGTAACCTGGTGCTGGACGAGATGGCTGAGGCCGGGGTTATTTCCGGGCAAGAGGCCAGGGAGGCGAGTGCAAGGCCTCTCGGCCTTAGCGCAAAACCGTCCTATACCGATAATCGCTACCCGGCCTACATCGACCTGGTGCGCCGACACCTGGCGCGGGACTACCGGGAGGAAGACCTGCAGAGCGAGGGCCTGAGAATATTCACCACCCTGAATCCGGAAGTTCAGCAGGCCGCTGAGAAGGCGGCAACCGATACCTTGCCTCGCCTGGCATCGGGAGAGGTGGCCGAGGCGCTGGAAGCGGCGGTGGTTGTCACCGCCAAGGATACCGGCGAGGTGTTGGCGCTGGTGGGGGGCAAAGACCCCCGCTTCGCCGGTTTTAACCGGGCAGTTGACGCCCGGAGGCCTATCGGTTCGCTGGTGAAGCCGTTTATCTACCTGACGGCGCTGTCTCAGCCGGAGCGCTACACCTTGATTTCGCCGGTTCAGGATAAGGCCTTCACCCTCGAGTTTGACGATGGTCGGCGCTGGCAGCCACAGAACTATGATGGCAAGGAGCGTGGTCAGGTGCCCCTGCACGAAGCTCTGTCCCGCTCGTACAACCTGCCGGCCGTGCGTGTAGGGCTGGATGTGGGCATACCGGCGGTGCAGGAGACGCTGAGGGCCTTTGGGGTGACCACGCCTATTTCGGATTATCCGTCGATGCTTCTGGGTGCCATTTCCCTGTCGCCGGTGGATGTCGCGCAGCTGTATCAGGGCCTGGCAACCTCCGGTTTCAATACACCCCTGCGCACCATTCGGGAAGTCACCGATGCCGCCAATGAGCCCTTGTCACGGTACAGCCTGAAGGTGGATCAGGTGGCCGATCCTGCCTCGGTGCACCTGGTGCAGTACGTTATGCAGGAAACCATGCAGGAAGGCACGGGCCGGTCCGCCTACTATAGATTACCGGATTCCCTGACACTGGCGGGCAAGACCGGTACCACCGACGATGGCCGTGATTCCTGGTTCGCCGGTTTCAGTGGCGACCTGCTGGCGGTCGCCTGGGTCGGCCGTGATGATAACGGCCCGACCGCGTTGACCGGGGCTTCCGGCGCCTTGCCGGTCTGGTCTGCCACCATGGCGCAGATTCCCCAGCACGGTTTCTCACCGGTGATGCCGGATGGCGTTCGGTATCACTGGGTGAATCCGGGTGAGCAGGCGCTGACCGGAGAAAACTGCGACAATGCCCGGCTGATTCCGTTTATCGCCGGCAGCGAGCCGGAACAGCACACAGGCTGCAACGGCAGTCTTGGCCGGCAAATTCGAGGTTGGTTTGAAGGATTGTTTCAATGAATAAACAAGTGATTGTACGGTCAGCCTGCCTGGCCCTGTTTGTCGGCCTGGCCGGTTGCGCCACGGGGCCGGGTGGCGGCTCCATCTATGTGCCCGTGGGGGGCGATGACCGCCGTTCGGCGCCGGAACCACCACGCACCAATATTCCTGATGAACAGGACGAACAGGTATGGCGCAAGAGTGAGCAACCGACGGTCACTGAGCCTGACTCGCCGAGCACCCGGGCGCCCAGCTACAGCGAATCTGGTGACCAGTTGCCGGCCGCCGCACTCACGTTGGTGCGTGATGCCGATCAGCGCCTTCGGCAGGGTGATTCCGCCGGCGCTATCGCCCGACTGGAACGTGCCCAGCGCATTGCGCCAAGATCTTCCGAAGTCTATTTCAAGTTGGCCGAGGCTTACGTTGCCGGGGACAATCTGGGGGCTGCGGAGCAGTTTACTCTGAAGGGACTCTCGTTGGCGGGCAACGATGAACGCATGCAGCGTTCAGGCTGGTTGCTGCTGGCGGATATCCGCCGGGCTCGCGGTAACGTTGCGGGGGCCGATCAGGCCGAGGCCCGGGCTTCGGCGTTGTAACTCGGGTTGGCGGAATGAATGTTCAGAGACCGTCCCTGGTCTCTGAACGCCACAGCAAAATCAGGGCTGTGGTATGGGGTCTGCCACGGTTGTTTCACCGGCAACAACGGAGACGTTCTGTTGCCCATCAAACTCCAGAGCTTCATCGGTCTCGTTGTTGTCCAGCTGGCAGCTGTAGGCGATGGTGTACTGGCCTTCGGTCAGGAATGCTGCGGTCCACTCATAGAGAGATCCGGATTCCTGAGCGGTGACCGGAACCACCATCAACGGGTTGGTGCCATCGCGAGTGACGTTCAGGTCAATCGGTTGGACGTCAGCCCCTTCGTATACGTAAACGGCACCTTCGTAATTGGGGCTACAGTCGGTTAATTCACCATTTGTATCGGCAGTACCTCGGGTTTGCACAATATTTGTGTAATCAACCGTGCCTTCTATTTCACCGACCTCAAGATTGTTTACCAGCCGAAGCACAGGCTTGAGCATGTAATCAGCCAGGGCATTTCCGGGTGGATTTACAATGGATTTCCGCACATCGAAATCGATGGTGAAGTTGTTGCTGGAATCAGCCGCCACCACGAAGTCACCTTTTAGCTTCAGGCCGCTCTGTTCGCCAGAGGGAACTGCCAAGGTCCCGGTGCCGCCATCCGGAGTTGTTACCGTCGAGCTGTCGGTGTCGATAATCAGCCGGATTTCGTTATAGACCCCGGCCGGCACTTCCTCGTTGGTGATCAGTGGCTCGGTTACGCCGCCTTGCAGCGTGAGCAGGTCAACCACACCGGTTTCATCAAGGTTGAACTCCAGCCAGTCACCGTCGGCCGGCTTGAGCCGGATGGCATTGAACGCGATGTTGACGCTGGACAGCTCCATGGTCGGGGCGTCGGTCAGTCCAACGGAGACCGAGCCGGTCTCACCCGATGATGAGGAACCGCCGCTACCACCGCATGCCACCAGTGCGCTGGCCAGCGCAGAAACGACAAATACTCTGCTCAGTTGCTTCATAAAACCCTCCGGTTTTTTTTGGTCCAGTTCTGGCCTGGTCGTTGGGTGCCAGTCAGAACCCAACGCAGAGGGTTTGAAAAAGGTTCCGGTTGCTGCATTAACATTCGGCCATAAATCCGTCATTATCGCCTGAAGTGCACACAGGGCGGGCGTAAGATAGACTGCCCTCTTCCAGAATTTCGATCAGGCAGTTGGTCTTTGGCAATTTTCCCTTTCCGCCCGTCCGCACAGAAACGTTTCCATCGGTTGGTTCAGCCCCACCTCGAGGGGATGTATGCGTTTGCCTACCGTTTGACCGGAACCCGTCAGGATGCCGAGGATCTGGTGCAGGATGTAGTCGTCAAACTGTATCCCCGATTATCCGAACTGGAGACGGTGGAACAACTTCGGCCCTGGCTGAACCGTGTGCTTTATCGCCAGTTTGTGGATTCGGTTCGCCGCAGGGGGCGCCGTGCCGACCGGGCAGCCAGTGAACTCATGGAGGCGGATCATCAGTCGGATTGGTTCGATGCGCTGGAGTCTGATGACGCCACACCAGAGCTTGCCTTCGATCAGTCGCGCCTCGGGCCAATGCTGGACGAGGCTATGGAGCAGCTTTCGCCAGATCAGCGAACCTTGCTGCTTCTGCATGATGTTGACGGTTGGCGACAGGAAGACGTGGCTGAAGTACTGGGCGTTGCGGTTGGTACCGTGAAATCACGGCTGCATCGCAGCCGGGCCATGCTGAGAAAATACCTGCAGCAGCACATGGAACCGGGAAGCGACGTCCGGCGTGTTGAGGAGTGAGGTGATGACCATGTCCTGTCCAAGCATTCGATCACAATTACCTGATTATGTCAGGGCGACACTCTCCGAGAATGAGGCGGCAGTGGTGCGTGAGCATTTGCAACGTTGCCCTCGGTGCCGGCGTCGTTGTGATATGGAAGAAGTGTTGATGTCCCGGATGGCGGCGCAGTTTGATGTGCCTCCGCCGGCCCCGGATTTTGAATCGCGGGTGTTTGGGGAGTTGTCTTCCGGTTCGGGCCGGCGTGTACACATGGCGTGGGGTGGTGCGGTGGCGGCAGCACTGGCATTGGGGTTGTTCATCGGGCAGTCCGGACTGTGGCAACCTGATGAGGCTGGTCATGAGGCTGTCGCTGTGGCGGAGGTGGTGGACACCCCCGTTGTCGCGCCGGTGGAGAGAACTGTACGCCTTGCATTCACGGCGGGAGAGCCCCTGAATGACGTTACCCTTACCTTGAATCTGCCGCCTCATGTGGAAATCGCAGGCTTGCCCGGGCAGCATCAGGTGCGCTGGCAGGTGAGCCTGGAACAGGGTGACAATGTGCTGGCGCTGCCCCTGCGGATTCTGTTCCCCGGGGCCGGCGAGCTTGTTGCCGAGCTGGATTCTGAAGGCCGGCAGAAAGTCTTTCGGGCCTCCATACCCGATTACCCGGGGGCGAGCCGGAATGCCCCGGTGGATGTTAAGGAGCCTGCAACATGAGTGGTTATAACGGATCCCTTGGCTTCGCAACCGCTGGCCTTATACTCGCCCTGATGTCCGCGCCGGCGTTTGGCCGGGACGATCTTGACGTCACCATGCGGCTGGTTGGTGAGAATGAGGACGTAACGGAATCGGTTGCCCGTGAAATTCGGTTGCCGGAGCTACCGGCACTGGAGCGTCGTTCCTCCGGGCTTGGACGTGGCGATGGTGAGCCGCCGGGCCAGCAAATTCGCGAGCAGGCCCGTGAAAATGGGCGGGATTTTGGTCAGTCCATGTCAGAGCGTGCCCGCGACGTTCGTGAGAACCGGCCGGAGCGGCCTGGTTCCGACAAGCGCCCCGATATTGATCCTGGCAAAAAGCCGGAACTCCCGCCTCAATCCTCGAAGCCGTAACTCAAAGCTTGTGGTAACCTCGGTTTCCGTCAACGGTTTTCTATTTATTGACTGAACCCGGGGTTGTCCTTGCGTCTCCTCTTCATCTTTTTATTTCTTCTTGGTCAGCCCTTGTTGGCCCAATCCGCTTTCTCTGATGGGGCAAGCGAAGCGCTGGCCCAGGGCGTGGTCCAGTTCCAGCAAGGCAACCTTGGCCAGGCCCGGGAAAGCTTTGAGCAGGCTGCAGAGCTGGGCGTTCAGTCTCCGTCACTGCATTACAATCTGGGTGTGGTCTGTTATCGGCTGGGGGATTATCCGGCGGCCCGGCAGTGGTTTTCCCGTTTACTGGACAGCGACGATCGCGCCTTGGCCACGTATAGCCTGGGCCTGGTCGCCCTTGCTGATGATCGGCCAGGGGAAGCCCGTAAATGGTTTGAGGCGAGCCTTGCGGCATCACCACCGGAATCTGTCCAGCGTCTTGCCGAGCAGCAGTTGGCAAAACTCGACGGCCTGGCACTTCTTCAGGGAGAGCGCCGAGTGGATGCCTACGGCTATTTGTCCCTCGGCGCAGGTTACGACAGCAATCTCTCGGCAACCCCTGAAGACTCCGCCAGTAATCAGGGAAGTGCACTTGGCGAAGTGATAGCCGCCGGTTCGTTTGACTATGCATTGGATGCCCACCGTTGGCTCTCGCTGGATCTGATCGCGTTTGCCCGACACTATGCCGAGGACGGCGATTACGATCAGCAGTTGTTACAGGCGCGCTTCGGTGTCATGCGTGCCTGGGGGCTTTGGGCGGTTGGTATTCGGCCCGTGGTGTCGCGTTCGTGGCTTGACGGAGATAGTCTGGAAACCCGCTGGGGTGCTGAGTTTCTGGCCCGGTCTGCCGAGTGTTCACCTGCCGAAGATCTGAGGTGTGACGTGGCGTTTGCCGTGGAGCAGGTGAATGGTGGTGACGGCTACCAGGCCTACGATGGCCAGTGGTACCAGCTGAAGGCAGGGCTGGGTTATCCGTTTGGTGATCTGGACCTGGCAGGCGAGTACCGCCTGGAACTGAACAACCGGCAAGATCTGGACGTGCCCGAACGGTTTGTCAGCGTATCGCCCACAAGGCACGAGCTTATACTGGAAGCGAATTACCAGCTGTCGCCGGGGTTGGCCCTGGCGGGTGAGCTGTCGGTTCGCCACAGTCGCTATGGCAAGCCGCACCGCTGGGTTGAGTCGGGGATGTTGGTGGAGCGCAGGCGGGAAGACGTTCTGACCGGAGTAGGGCTGATGGCTGAGTATGATCTCACTAAGCGCTGGTTATTACGGCCGCAATGGTTTTTCCGTCATCAGCAGAGTGAGCTCAACGAATACGATTATCGTCGGCATACGCTGCTGCTCTCCCTTGAGGGCATCTTCTAGCCTGGCGGAAGTCTGCCCCCGGATTGATGCCCGGGGGCAATGGTGCCTCACAACGTTTTCATGACCTTGCGCGCAGCAGCCAGCGTGAATTCAATATCCTCATCGGACAACGCTGCGGTGGTAAAGCCTGCCTCGAATGCTGAGGGCGCAAGGTAAACGCCTTCCTTCAGCATGCCCTGGAAGAACGCTTTGAAACGTTCCACGTCACAGGCCATCACCTGGTCAAAGCGCGTGATGGATGGTTCGGTAGTAAAGAAGAAACCGAACATGGCACCCGCGGACTGAACCGCCAGTGGGATACCGGCTTCATCCGCTGCCGCCTTGAAGCCATCCTTCACCCGATTGGTTTTTTCCGTCAGCCGATCGTGGAACCCGGGCTCGGAAATGGCATTCAGCGTGGTCAGCCCGGCGGTCATTGCCAGTGGGTTACCGCTCAGGGTGCCGGCCTGATAAACCGGGCCCAGCGGCGAGATATGCTCCATGATTTCGCGCTTACCGCCGAATGCACCGACGGGCAGGCCGCCGCCAATCACCTTGCCCAGAGCCGTCAGGTCGGGCTTCACTCCGTAGAATCCCTGGGCGCCGCCGAGTGACACCCGGAAACCGGTCATCACCTCATCGAAGATCAGCACGGTGCCGTGCTCATCACACACTTCCCGCAGCGCTTCCAGGAAGCCGGGCACGGGCGGGATGCAGTTCATATTGCCGGCTACGGGCTCAACGATAATGGCCGCGATCTGGTCGCCCATCTGGCGGAAGGTATCACGAACCTCGTTAATGTCGTTGTAGGTCAGGGTCAGGGTGTGTTCCGCCAGGCTGGCCGGAATTCCCGGTGAGTTGGGTACACCCAGGGTCAGGGCGCCGGAACCGGCTTTGACCAGCAGGGAATCTACGTGGCCGTGGTAGCAACCTTCGAATTTCACGATCTTGTCGCGGCCGGTGTAGCCGCGGGCCAGACGGATGGCACTCATGGTGGCCTCGGTGCCGGAGTTGACCATGCGCACCAGTTCGATGGAGGGCACCAGTTCGCACACCTTTTTCGCCATCTCGGTTTCAATGGCGGTCGGGGCCCCGTAACCCACACCCAGATCGACCTGTGCGTGCAGCGCCGCTTTGATGCGGGGGTCGGAATGGCCCAGGATCATCGGGCCCCAGGAACCAATAAAATCGATGTACCGCCGGTCATCCTCGTCATAGAGATAGGCGCCCTCGGCGTGTTTGAAAAAGACCGGAGTACCGCCAACACCACGGAATGCCCGTACCGGGGAGTTCACGCCGCCGGGAATGTATTTCTGGGCCTGTTCAAAGAGGGTTTCGGAATGATTCACGGTTGTCTCCTGTTATTCGGAAAGTGAAAAAAGTGGATGATGCCGGGCGAACAGACGGTTAAATGCCTTGGCCCGGGCTTCAATGTCTGAGGGTTGGCCGCCGAACAGGCCGCCCACTACGGCAACCAGGTCTGCCCCGGCACGGATCAGGGGCTCCGCATTGTTGCCGGTGATTCCGCCTATGGCTGTAATGGGTAACCCAAGGGCTTTTGCCTCGGTTAAAACGTCCGGCGAGGCCGGGGGCGCACCTGGCTTGGTAGCCGAATCGTAAAAGCGGCCGAAGGCCAGGTAATCCGCACCGCCGTCAACGGCTGTCTGGGCCAGATTCAGGCTGTGATGGCAGGTGATGCCGATAATGGCATGCTCCCCGAGCAAGCGCCTGGCGTCGACCAGTGAGCAATCATCCTGACCCAGATGAACCCCAGCGGCGCCGACTCTGACGGCAAGTTCCGGGTCGTCATTAATCAGTAACGGAACGTCGAACCCCTGGCACAGGCTGTTGAGGTTCCTGGCCTGAACCAGCCGTTCAGAGGCTGTCGATCCCTTGTCCCGATACTGAACCAGCCGCGCGCCTCCGGCCAGAGCCGCCTCTACCGAAGCAATCAGGATGTCGGCAGGCGTCAGCCGGTTATCGGTGATGGCGTAAAGACCGGGTCGAAGCTGAGACTTTACCGTTCCCACAGAATACCCCGGTCGGGAACCCGCTGGCCCTGGCCAACCGTCAGTGCATGCAACAGCGCCCGATGCACGTAATTCTGCGCCTGGGAAATCGCGGCTCTTGGTGACAGTCCCATGGCCCGGCCGGCGGCAATGGCCGCTGCCAGCGTGCAGCCGGTGCCGTGATATTCATTGCTGCCAACCCGTTCCACCTCCCATTCCATGGGCTTCGGGGCGTGGTTATACAGTGTGTTGATGATGTGGATGCCGGTGCCGTGGCCGCCGGTGGCAAGCACGGACTCACAACCCGTCTGCAAAAGGTTGCGGGCGGCCTCTGCCGGATCGTCGCTGCCGCCGAGCTGAGCCAGTTCAATGCCGTTGGGCGTAATCATTTCAGCCCTGGCAAACAGTTTGTCTTTCATGGCTGTGACAAGCGCATCATCAGCCAGATCGCCACCGCCAGCTGCCTTGATCACCGGGTCGACGATCAAAGGCACGCCCGAATGCTTCTGTACAAACTCCACCAGTACCTCCACCACTTCGGCATTTCCGAGCGCCCCGGTTTTGATGGCGTGAATGGGCGTATCCTGGGCAAGGCACTCCAGTTGCTGTTTGATCAGGTCCGGGCTGACGGGCTCGGCACCATATACGTTGCGGGTGTCCTGTACAGTCAGGCAGGTGAGCACGGGCAGCGGATGGGCGCCGATGGATGTGATGGCCTGTATGTCTGCCTGTATGCCGGCGCCACCAGACGGATCCAGCCCGGAGAGCACCAGTACGTGGGGGCGGGTGAAGCTTTTGATGGCCGATCTCCTCAGAATGGTTTAACAACAGCAAGAATCACGACAGCGAGCAGGACAAACACCGGCAGCTCATTAAACCAGCGGTAGAACACGTGGCTACGGGTGTTCTGGTCATCCCGGAACACTTTGACAAGGTGACCACAGTAGAAGTGGTAGATGATCAGCAAAGCCACCAGGGTCAGCTTGGCATGCAGCCACCCCTGGCTGAAATAGCCGGACCAATTGTAGCTGAGCATCCAGACACCAAAGACAACGGTGGCGACCATGGAAGGCGTAGTGATGCCACGGTAAAGCTTGCGTTCCATCACCTTGAACCGCTCCTTGCCTGGTTTATCCTCGCAGGCGGCATGATACACGAACAGTCTGGGCAGATAGAAAATGCCGGCGAACCAGCACACCAGGGAAATAATGTGGAAGGCTTTCACCCAAAGCATTCGTTAACTCCGTCGATATTGGTAGTAGCTTTCGATATCCGTTTGCAGCACAACACCATAAACCCGTTGAATCATGGGGGCCACATGGCGTTGTACGTATAGTGCCTCAGCCTGGGTGCTGTCGAATTGATGCAGGGCTTCTTCCAGCGTTGCCTGGTACTGTACCGGTGCCACATCCCGCCGGTTGGCGGGGATTTCCATCAAATCAATGGATTCCGGTAATTCGGTGCCTTCCTCGGCGGCCTGCTTCTCGGCGTCCTCAAGAAAGCGGGCCAGATCGACGGCTGGCAGCAGGGCGGTGGGGCCATTGCTGCCTTCCACCAGAAGCCATTTCGGTTCCGATTTCAGGGCTTTCTTGGCTTCTTCAAGCGTGAGCGCGCGCTCGGTTCGAAGAATATTCCGTTCCATGATGGCGCCAACCGAAACCCGCCTCAGTGCCTGGATAACGGGGGAATTCTGGTAGCTCAGGCCCTGGCTCTTGAGGATGGTCAGGAATAGCGATTTCTTGCCGAAGGCTTCGCTGGTTACCAGGCTGGCGGTAGTAATCATCAGCATGCCTGGCAGTATGATGTTCGGGTTCCGGGTGAGCTCCATCAGCGCCATCAAAGCCGCCAGTGGCGCCTGCAGCACGGCGCCCATCATCGCCCCCATACCCAGCATGGCGTAAAACCCCACCGATGAGGCAATGTCCGGGAACATCTGGGCGCCGATCAGGCCCATGGCGCCGCCCAGGGTGGCGCCCATGAAGATGGTGGGGCCGATAACACCGCTGGGCATACCCAGTCCAATGGACAATCCGGTGATGATCAGCTTGGCGCTGCCCGCGCCTATCAGTAACCAGAATCCGAGTTCACCGTGAATGGTTTCGCTCACCGTATCGTAGCCGATGCCCATGGTTTCCGGGATGACCAGGGCGAAGGGCACCATCAACAGGCCGGCCACGGCAATTCGTAGCAACACCGGGCGGTGATGGTAACGGCCCATACTGTCTACCAGTTGGATAAATCCGGCCGCTGCGATGCCGATTATAACGGCAATGGCGAGAATCCAGGGGATCTCCAGCAGTGAATTCATGGTCAGAGCCGGGACACTGAACGCCGGTTCGGTGCCATAAACCGCCTGGGTGACGATGGCAGCGCTGACCGCGGCCAGGATGATCGGAGTGAAGCCGGCAATGGTGTATTCCATCATCACCACTTCCATGGCGAAAATCACGCCGGAGATGGGGGTGTTGAAGGAGGCGGAAATGGCAGCGGCACAACCGCAGGCGACCAGCGTACGAATGCTGTTGTTGGGCAGCCGCATCCATTGCCCGAGCAGGCTGGAGAAGGCCGCGCCCAGATGTACGGCGGGTCCCTCCCGGCCGGCGGATTGCCCGGTGATCACCGTGGTAACGCCGGAAACAAACTGAACCATGGCACTGCGGAAGGAGATGTAGCCCTGATGGTAGTTCAGCCGCTCCATGATATGAACGATGCCGACTTTGCGATCGTGCAGGGCGAGTTTGTGCAACAGCAGCCCCAGCCCCAGAGCTCCGGCCAGTGGCAGAAGACCTCGGGTGAGCAGATCCAGCTCTTCGAAACTCTCTGAACCCTGGCCCGGCAGGAAATGCTCCAGTGGCCATTCAATAGCGAGTCGGAAAAGCAGGATCACGCCGCCGGTCACAATGCCGGACAGCAGGCCAAGAACCGCCAATTGCGGTAAGGCATCAACGCCGGAGAGCTTCCGCCGGAATACGGGGATCAGATTCTCGGTAATCTGTTGCCTGATGCTACGCATTGGCGGGGTGTTCCGGTTGGAGTGTCGGGATCATCAGCAGATTTCTGACAACATTGTAACGGCGGGCCCGCAGGCTGCAATAAGTCCTTGGTTTATCATGTTAGACTACGTGCCCTGACTTCCCAATTCTGTCCAGACCACGTTGGAGATAAGAGTGATTAAAGTAGGCATCGTCGGCGGAACCGGATACACGGGTGTAGAGCTGCTGAGAATTCTGGCTGTCCACCCGGAAGCAGAGGTTATCTGCATCACATCGCGATCGGAAGCGGGCATGCCCGTGGCCGATATGTATCCCAACCTGCGAGGCCATTATGAGCTTGAATTCTCCGAGCCCGACGCATCGGTGCTGGCGAGCTGTGATCTGGTGTTTTTTGCCACGCCGCACGGCGTTGCCATGCGCATGGTTCCGGAATTGATGGCCTCAGGTGTTCGCGTAGTCGACCTGTCGGCGGATTTCCGCCTGAAGGATCTTGATATTTGGGCAAACTGGTATGGCATGCCCCACGAGAGTGCCGACTGGGCTGAAAAAGCGGTTTACGGCTTGCCCGAGGTGGCCCGCGAAGCCATTCGTGACGCTCAGTTGGTTGCGAATCCAGGGTGTTATCCGACAGCCGTGCAGCTGGGATTCCTGCCGTTGCTGGAACAGGGCCTGGTCAATCCCGCAAGGCTGATAGCCGATGCCAAGTCTGGCGCCAGCGGTGCCGGCCGGCAGGGCAAGATTGGCATGCTTCACGGTGAGATAGGCGAGAGTTTCAAGGCCTACGGCGCTTCCGGGCATCGGCATTTGCCGGAAATTCGCCAGGGCCTAATGGCCGCTGCAGGGAAAGGCGTTGGTGTTACCTTTGTGCCGCATCTGATACCGATGATTCGCGGTATTGAAGCCACGCTCTATGCCGAGCTCGATAATCCTCAGGATTTTGACCGCCTTCAGGCACTGTATGAGGCGCGTTATAAAAATGAGCCGTTCGTTGATGTCATGCCGTTCGGCAGTCATCCGGAGACTCGCAGTGTTCGTGGTGCCAATCATTGCCGGATGGCATTACACCGCCAGGAAGACAGTAATATCGTGATCGTTTCATCGGTGATCGACAACCTGGTAAAAGGCGCCGCCGGCCAGGCGGTTCAGAATATGAATATCATGTTCGGCCTGGATGAAACCATGGGGCTGAACGCTCCGGCTCTGCTGCCGTGAGGTCGGGCCGTGAGTGATCCTCGAAAACCGGCGGATGAATACGTTGTTATCCGCCATCGGCCAGGTTACCGGTTACGTCGCAGCCTGATTCTGCTGGCATTTACCGTCATCGCCGCCGTGGCAGGATATGCCGCTGGGCTTGCCCAGGGAGGCTTCCGTTTCAGCTCGGCGGAGGCGTCTGCCGAGCAGCTGGTGGAGGAGGTGGAGAACCTTCGGGAGCAATACCGGGAGGCACGTCAGGGGTTGGTGAATCTCGAACGTGGGCGCGCGATCGATGAACAGGCACTGCGGGAGGCACGAAACACGATTGTCGGCCTGGAAACCCGCATCCTGGAGCTGGAGGCGGATCTTACCTTCTACCGCAATATCATGGCGCCCTCGGAAACCAGCAAGGGCCTGCAGGTAGACAGTTTTACGCTGAGCCCGGCCAGGGAGTCTGGTGTTTTCGATTTCAAAATGGTGCTGACTCAGGTTGGCAACAACAAGAGCTATATTTCGGGTCTGGTGGCCGTAAATGTCATCGGTCGTCTGGATGGCGAGAAAGAGGTGATCGCGCTGAGAGATCTGTCGGATGAGATTGATGATCTGGGCGTGAAATTCCGGTTCCGCTACTTCCAGGATGTGGAGGGCAGCCTGCGCCTGCCTGAGAGCTTTGAGCCCTATGAGATTCAGGTCGTTGCCCAGGCGGAGGGCCGCAAGGCATCCCAGGCTGAACGAACCTTTGATTGGAAAGATTTAACGGAGAACTGAGATGCTTGGCAAGAAAAAGCAGAAACCCCGCCGTTCCCCCGGCCATTTTGACACCCTGATTTCCGGCAAGACCACCGTTGAGGGCGATGTTCATTTCTCCGGTGGTCTTCACGTGGATGGCACCATCAAGGGCCGGGTTGTGGCCGAAGAAGGCTCCGATGCGGTGGTGCGTTTGTCAGAGGTGGGGGAAATCGTTGGCGACGTCGTGGCTCCCCATATCATCATCAATGGCAAGGTAAAGGGTGACGTGCATGCCTCTGCCCACCTCGAGCTGGCAGAGAAAGCGGTAGTTACCGGCAATGTCTATTACCAGTTGATTGAGATGGCCATGGGCGCCTCGGTCAACGGCAATCTGGTGCGCAAGGATGAAACCAGTGGTTTGCTGACGCATGAGCAAAAGCAGCCAGAGAGTTCAATCGCAGGTGAAGATGAGGACAAGTCCGAATAGTTGATTGTTTTAGTCAGGAATACCATAATTTCCTGACAGCAATATCATGCCGGAGGCAGACTTTGAGTGTAGTTCAGCAACAAATGGCCACGCCGTTGTTTTTCACCGACAACGCAGTCGCAAAGGTGCGTGAGTTGATCGAGGAGGAGGAAAATCCCGATCTCAAGTTGCGTGTCTTTGTCACAGGCGGCGGCTGCTCCGGTTTCCAGTACGGCTTCTCGTTTGATGAAAGTCAGGAAGAAGATGACACCGTCATAGAACGGAATGGGGTCAAGCTGCTGGTGGATTCGATGAGCTATCAGTATCTGGTGGGCGCGACTATCGACTATCAGGAAGGGCTGCAGGGTTCACAGTTTGTCGTTCAGAACCCCAATGCGAGTTCGACCTGCGGTTGTGGCAGCTCATTTTCCATCTGAATCAGGGCGGATAAATTGCGCCCAGTATTCTCTCGCCCGAAGCGCCGGTGACTTCGGGCACGTTGCCCGGTAACTGAAGGATGGTTTGTCGGGCCAGCCAGGCGAACGCCACCGGCTCTACCCATTGAGGGTCAAGACCAAGATCCGCCGTGGTGTGCAGTGCGGCGGACCCAAGGCCTACCTTGAGCTCTCTCATCAGTAATCGATTGAAGGTGCCACCACCACAGGCATACACGGCCATGTCCGCATTTTCCTGTGGTAACTGCTGGAGAATGGTGGTCACGGTCAGTTGCAGCAGGGTTCTCTGCACGTCCTCGGCGGGTATCTCTTCGAAACGTTGAAGATGTGTGCGCACCCAGTCGATGTTGAAACGCTCTTTGCCCGTACTTTTCGGAGCTGGTTTGCTGAAGTAGGCGTCTGACAGCATGCTGGCAAGCAGTTCGGAATGGGTCGCGCCCTCACTGGCCATGTGGCCGTCTTCATCAAAATGCCGACCGGTCTGGTCCAGGCACCAGGCGTCCAGCAGAGCATTGGCCGGGCCGGTATCGAAGCCGACGACCGGCTTTCTCGATCCGGCCGGCAGCCAGGTGATATTGGCAATGCCACCGAGATTCAGAATGCATCTATCCTGAGTGGGTGAGGCAAAGAGCCAGCGATGAAAAGCGGGTACCAGGGGAGCGCCCTGTCCGCCGGAGGCAATATCCCGGCTGCGGAAATCGGCAACTGTAATGATCCCCAGGCGTTCGGATAGCCACGCGGCATTGCCGATCTGAAGGGAAAAGGGCGCATTGCCGGCTGGTTGGTGGCGAATGGTCTGGCCGTGGCTGCCGGCGGCCCGTATCTGTTTTGGGTTAATTCCCGACTGTTTAATCAGTTGGGCACCGGCTTCCGCAAAATGCTGGCCAACCAGGGTATCCAGTTCGCCCAGCTCATCCGGGTCAGCCTGGTTGCGTGTTGCCAGCAGTAACCGCTGGCGTAACGCGTCGGCATAGGGTAGAGAGACGGTTTCGTGGACGGCCAGGCTGTTCGTGTCGAAAGACACCAGCACCGCATCAACTGCGTCCATGCTGGTGCCAGACATCAGGCCTAGCCAGTAGTCCATGCTCAGTTATCCGAGGCCAGAGCCAGCTGCTGATTGCTTTCGCGGAACACGTTGAACTGTGCCAGGCGCTGCTCGGTGAACTTCTGGAATCTTGCCATCTCGCTGTCCGGCACCGGCTTGGCGTCAGGGAGTTTTACCGTTCTTGAGTTTCTCGGCGCACCGTTGATCCGGAATTCGTAATGCAGGTGGGGTCCAGTCACCATGCCGGATGAGCCGACGTAGCCAATGGTTTCGCCCTGCTTGACCCGGGTACCGTTCTTGATGCCTTTGCCCAGTCGGCTCATATGTGCGTAAAGCGTTGTGATATTGTCGCCATGCTGCAGTACCACCGTCCGGCCGTAGCCGCCTTTCCAGCCAGCGAACTTCACCCGGCCACTACCGGCTGCCTTGATTGGGGTCCCCGGAGGTGCGGCATAGTCGGTACCTTCGTGTGGGCGAACCACATCGAGAACCGGGTGGCGACGTTGCAGGTTAAAAGGCGAGGAAACGCGGGCGTTGATGGGCACTCTCAGGAAGGCCTTGCGCATGCTCTTGCCGTCGGGTGAATAGTAGTCACTTTCTCCGTTCGCATCGGTATACAGCAGGGCAAGGTTATCTTCTCCCCGGTTGATAAAGCGGGCGGAGAGAATCCGGCCGGTATCAAACTTTTCGCCATCAATATAAAGCTCTTCATAAACCACTTCGAAGCTGTCGCCTTTTCTGACATCGTATACAAAGTCGATGTCCCAGCCGAAAATGCCGGCCAGTTCCATCGTCAGGCGATCATTCAGGCCGGCGTCTCTGGCTGAGAGGTATAAAGATCCGTCGATAACGCCTGCGGCAAATGCCGGTCTGGCCTCAGGTTCGCGAACGACGGTCTCACCAAGAAAGCCATCTTCCGTGCGCGCGATTTTGAGGGACTCCAACAAAGAGCGTTGGAGTTCAATCGCAACCAGTTCGCCCTCGGAGTTCACGCCGAACCGGATATCCTCGCCGGCATAAAGGCGTTGGAGCTTGTCGGCCTCGCCGTCACCGTGAATCACCGAAAGCATCAGGCCGTCGTTAAATCCGGCTTTCCGGAACAACGTGGAGAGTGTATCGCCAGATTTAATGGTGAATTCCTGCCACTGAATATCAGGCTTGGGTGCAACGTCTGCCTGAGCTGCCATTGGTTGGCTCTGGCTTTCAGTTGTTTCGCTTGTTGTCTCAGCCTCCGGAGCGGCGGCCTGGGTGTTGGCTTCCTGTGAGGATACCCCGGAAATCAGGCCCTGTTCCAGGTCGACGGTGTAGCTCATCCGCTTGGCTTCAACGTCTGCGCTTGGGCTCATCAGGACAGCAGCAGAGACGATCACCGTGGCGGCTGCCGCCAGGGTAATGTGTGTTTTGGGGAATGTTTTCAGCACGTGGCTCACCCGTTTTAATCGGTAATCCAGTAATTTGTACCAGCTTATTAAAGCGCCAGGTCAAGTATAGACCAACAGAGTACCGCATATAACAGAATTGCGACAGTGTCCAACATTACAGTCGAGCGGCTGTGCTGGTCGTACAAACTACGCCGCCGCTGCTATAATCCCGGGCTTTTCATGCTCTGATTGGTCGTTTTCTGAGCATTTCTACTGTACCAAGGGTGCCGGTAACTCACAGATTTCTTTTGTAGACCTCTGTAACCGGCTCCCGCTTTATTGTCACAGACGGGATGAGGGGTTCATGGCATCAATAGATGAAGCGCTGGCGATTATCAAACGAGGTATTGATGAGCTGATTCCAGAGGAAGACCTGGTTGAAAAGCTTAAAGAAGGTCGGCCGCTGCGAGTGAAGGCCGGCTTCGACCCAACCGCGCCAGACTTACACCTCGGCCACACAGTGCTTATAAACAAGCTGCGCCAGTTTCAGGACCTTGGGCACGAAGTTATTTTCCTGATTGGTGACTTTACCGGCATGATTGGTGACCCCACAGGAAAGAGTGCTACCCGGCCTCCGCTTACTGAAGATCAGGTGCGCGACAATGCGATTACCTATAAAGAGCAGGTGTTCAAGATTCTGGATCGGGAAAAAACCCGGGTTGTCTTCAACTCCGAGTGGATGAGCAAGATGACAGCGGCGGATATGATTCGCCTGGCCGGGCAATATACCGTTGCCCGTATGCTTGAGCGCGATGACTTTACCAAGCGCTATCGTTCCGAGCAGCCAATCGCCATTCATGAATTCCTCTATCCTCTGGTACAGGGCTACGACTCGGTGGCGCTGGAAGCTGATATTGAGTTGGGTGGCACTGATCAGAAGTTCAATCTTCTGATGGGCCGGATTCTGCAAAAGCATTACGGCCAGAAACCGCAGGCCATCCTGACGGTCCCTATCCTTGAGGGGCTGGACGGTGTCCAGAAGATGTCCAAGTCTCTCGGTAACTATGTGGGGGTTAGCGACTCCCCGGGGGAAATGTATACCAAGCTGCTTTCCATGCCAGATGAACTGCTGTGGCGCTACTTCGAGTTGCTCAGCTTCCGGCCAATGGCTGAGATCGAGCACTTCAAGGCCGCGGTTGCCGGCGGCGAAAATCCTCAGGACTATAAGAGGGTGCTCGCTGAAGAGTTGATTACCCGCTTCCATGATGAGGAGGCCGCAAAGACGGCTCATAAATCGGCGGGTAATCGGGTTGCTCTCGGTGCGATTCCGGACAACGTGCCGGTCGTGGAGGTTTCGCTGGAAGGTCAGGGCGAGATTCCAATGCCTGCGGTTCTGCGTCTTGCCGGTCTGGTAAAGAACGGCGCTGCGGCGCGTGACGTACTTGGGCGTGGAGCGGTTTATGTGGATGGCCAGCAGTTTGAGGGGCAGCGCATGTTCGTAGCAGGGGATGAGTGTGTCATCCAGGCGGGTAAAAAGAAGATTGCTCGGGTGATCATTGTCGAGTGATTATCGTGGCGTTTTGGCCAATCTGAAATTTTTTCAGATTGGCCGTTGACTCCTCGGCTGAGGTCTGTAGAATGCGCATCTCGCTTGAGGGGCAGGTCACTGAAAAGAGCCGAAACCCGAGCGATAACTGCTTGAAAGCGCTGAAGAAAATGTTTCAGAAAAACTTCAGAAAGCGGTTGACAGGAAGGCGGTTCAGTGTAGAATGCGCACCTCGAAACAGGCAGTAAGCCGGATAGTTTTTCGGCGGTTTTCGGAAGCGAAAACAGCGAAAAATAAACGGTTGACAGGGCAGCGGAACGATGTAGAATACGCGGCCTTGATTGAGCAACAGCTCAAACGCTCTTTAAAAAGTTAACCAAGTAATTCGTGTGGGCGCTGGCCGAGGTATTTCGGACACGAAA
>Ga0114900_1000367_pt1 | contig 35614 bp, 33 predicted proteins | sample MalvireepMed_231_FD_89685 | JGI IMG/M metagenome (GOLD analysis project Ga0114900, IMG submission 89685) | Marine viral communities from the Global Malaspina Expedition - Malaspina viral metaG DeepMed_231 | ecosystem: Environmental > Aquatic > Marine > Oceanic | place: Mediterranean Sea...
CGCCCGCGGGCGGCGAGCCCAGATGGGCGCAGCCGTTCACGGCCTTGAGCACCATGTCCAGGGTGATGGTTTCGGGGGGCCGTGTCAGCCAGGCGCCCCCGTTGGCGCCGGGTCGCGTGGCGATCAGCCCGGCCCGGGCCAGCATGGCCGTCACCCGTCGGATGACCACCGGATTGGTAGGGACGGAGGCCGCCAGCACCGACGAGGGCGCCGCTGCGGTCGCATCGAACGCCCCCTTGTGGGCCAGATAGGCCAGGGTGTGGGCGGCGACGGGAAATCTCTGGCTGTCTGACATGGGTCCGGCTCCAACCCTGAGAGATAGGATGCAAAGCCGCTTTTCACAAACCAGAGCGGTTGTGCAACGCAACAAATAATGGGAGAGCGCGATTGAACCCCTCCGGGAAAGGGCGTAAAGCCCCGCCGCTTTGATGGCTGTCGCCGCCGCGACGCCGGAGGATCACGAATGGCTGGGACTGCTCCCGGCGAAAACGGCGCGTCACCCGCCGCTTCGCCCACGCCAGATGGCGCTTCCGAGACCGCGACCGCCCACGGTCATGTCCGCGGCCCGGTGCTGGGTCTGACCATCGGCGCCATCGGCGTGGTGTTCGGCGATATCGGCACCAGCCCGCTTTACGCCATGCGCGAAGCCCTGACCCATTCGCGCAGCGGCGGCACCGCCGAACTGGCCGTGCTGGGCGTGCTGTCGCTGATCTTCTGGGCCCTGATCCTGGTGGTCACCATCAAATACGTGGTCTTCCTGATGCGGGTGGACAACAAGGGCGAGGGCGGCACCCTGGCCCTGATGGCTCTGGCCCAGCGCGCTATCGGACGCCGGCTCAAGCTGGTGTTTTTCCTCGGCCTGTGCGGCGCGGCGCTGTTCTATGCGGACGGGGTGCTGACACCCGCGGTGTCGGTGCTGTCGGCCGTGGAGGGGCTGCGCGAGGCGCCGGGCGTCGGCCGGGCCCTGACCCCCTTCGTCCTGCCCGTCACCGCCGGCATCCTCATCGCCCTGTTCATGGTCCAGTCGCGCGGCACCGCCGGTCTGGCCAAGGCGTTCGGGCCCATCACCGCCGCCTGGTTCCTGATCCTGGCGGGTCTGGGGATCATGCACATCTTCGACGACCCCTCGATCCTGCGGGGACTGTCGCCGCACTACGGCATCCTGTTCCTGATCGACAACGGGTTCCTGGGCTTCGTGGTGCTGGGCAGCGTCTTCCTGGCCGTCACCGGCGCCGAGGCGCTCTATACGGACATGGGCCACTTCGGGAAGGCCCCCATCCGGCTGGGCTGGATGGCCTTCGTCCTGCCCTGCCTGATGCTGAACTATCTGGGTCAGGGCGCCCTGGCCCTGTCGCGGCCGGCCGCCATCGAGAACCTGTTCTGGGAGATGGCGCCCCAGGCGCTCTACTGGCCCGTCCTGATCATGGCGACCCTGGCCACCATCATCGCCAGCCAGGCGGTGATCACCGGCGCCTTCTCCCTGACCCAGCAGGCGGTGCAGCTGGGTCTGCTGCCGCGCATGAACATCCGTCGCACCTCGGAAACCCAGGCCGGACAGATCTTCGTGCCCTCGGTCAACATGATGATGCTGGCGGGCGTGCTGCTGCTGCTGGCCCTGTTCCCCACCTCGTCGCAGCTGGCAGGCGCCTATGGCGTGGCGGTCACCGGGGCGATGCTGGTGGACACCCTGCTGGCCTTCTTCGTCCTGCGCTTCATGTGGAAGCGCAGCCTTCTGATCAGCATCCTGGCCCTGATCCCGTTCCTGATCATCGACATCAGCTTCTTCGGGTCGAACCTGCTGAAGATCCCGCAGGGCGCCTGGGCGCCGCTGGTGATCGGCGCGGTCATCGTCATGATCATGTGGACCTGGACCCGCGGCACGCGCCTGCTGACCGAGAAGGCGCGCAAGGACAGCCTGCCCATGGCCGACCTGATCGAGATGCTCAGCGCCCGTCCGCCGCACCGCGCGCCGGGCACCGCCATCTTCCTGACCTCGGACCCCAGCGTCGCCCCGGTCGCCCTGATGCACAACCTCAAGCACAACAAGGTGCTGCATGAGAAGAACATCATCCTGACCGTGCGCACCCTGGACCGGCCGCGCGTCTCCCAGGACAAGCGCGTCGAGATCGAGGTCATCAACGATGACTTCAAGCGCCTGACCATCAACTACGGCTTCATGGAAAGTCCCAATGTGCCCAAGGCGCTGGGGGTTTGCCGCAAGCAGGGGCTGAAGTTCGACATCATGTCGACCAGCTTCTTCCTGGGCCGTCGCTCCGTGGCGCCCGCGCCGGGCAAGAACATGCCAAACTGGCAGGACAAGCTGTACGTGTTCATGATGCGCAACGCGGCCAATCCCACGGACTTTTTCCACATCCCCGCCGGCCGCGTGGTCGAGATGGGCACGCAGGTGACGGTTTGAACGACACGAACGAGGCCGGGATCGAGGCCCGCATCGCCGCGGGCGTGCTGCTGAACGCGGCGCTGGAGCGGCGCGGCGGCATGGACGAAGCGCTGAACTTCCGCGAGCTGAAGGGGCTATCGCCCCAGGATCGCGCTTTCGCCCGCGCCGTGGCCATGGCGGCCCTGCGCCGTCTCGGCGAGATCGACGCCATCCTGGATCGCCGCCTGAAGAAGGGCCCGCCGCTGGCGGTGCGCACCATCCTGCGCGTGGCCCTGGCCCAGACCATGGTGCTGAACACGCCGGACTTCGCCGCCGTCTCCTCGGCCGTGAAGCTGGCCGAGCGGGACGTCAAGACACGGCCCTACAAGGGTCTGGTCAATGCCGTGCTGCGCGGCATCGGTCGGGACGGGCCGGACAAGACCGCCGCCGAAGCCAATCTGCCCGACTGGATCGCCGCGCGCTGGCGCGCGGCCTATGGCGTGGACACCCTCATCGCCCTGGCCGAGGCGGGGCGGGCCGAGCCCGGCACCGACCTGAGCCTGAAGCCCGACGCGGAAGCCCCGGCCCTGGCCGAAGCGCTGGAGGGCGTGGTGCTGGCCGGCGGCTCGGTACGCACCACCCGGCGCGGCGACATCGCCGAATGGCCGGGCTTCGCCGACGGAAGCTGGTGGATCCAGGACGCCGCCGCCGCCGTACCGGCCCGCCTGCTGGACGTGAAGCCGGGTGAGAGCGCGCTGGACATGTGCGCGGCGCCGGGGGGCAAGACCCTGCAACTGGCCGCGGCAGGCGCCGAGGTCACGGCGCTGGATCGATCAGAGTCGCGCCTGCGCCGCCTGATCCAGAATCTGGAACGCACGGGCCTGACCGCCGAGGCGATCGCGATACCGGCCGAGGACTGGGACGACGCCCGGACTTTCGACGCCGTGCTGCTGGATGCGCCCTGCACCGCCACCGGCACCTATCGCCGCAATCCCGAGGCCCTGCGCCGCACCCGGCCCGCCGACGTGGCCGATCTGGCGGACGTACAGCACCGCCTGCTGGACGCCGCCGCCGCGCGGGTGAAGCCGGGCGGACGGCTGGTCTATTGCGTCTGTTCGCTGGAGCGCGAGGAGGGCGAGAGCCAGATCATCGCCTTCCTGCGCCGCCACGCCGACTTCAGCCTGGCGCCCGCCGACCCCGCCGCCGTGGGCGCGCCGGCCGAAGCCCTGGCCAGGGAGGGCTGGCTGCGCATCCTGCCGTCCATGTGGGCGGAGCATGGCGGCCTGGACGGCTTCTTCGTCGCCCGGCTGGAGCGGGCCTAGACCTCCGCCCCTTCGGTGCGCTTCTTCATCAGGGCGTCGAAGGAGTCCCAGACGCCTTCGGCGCCGTGCCAGGCGCCCTTGGTGGCCGCCTTGGAGTATTCGGTGGCGCGCGCCTCGAAGAAGTTGGCGTGCTCGACACCCGACAGCATGGACTGCAGCCACGGCAGCGGGTTCTCGGTCGCGCCGTAGACCTCCGGCAGCTTGAGCTGGCGCAGGCGCCAGTCGGCGATGAAGCGGATGTACTGCTTGATGTCGTCCGGGGTCATGCCCTGCACCGGCCCGGTCTCGAAGGCCAGGTCGATGAACTTGTCCTCCATGTCCACCACGGTCCTGCAGCAGTCGACGATGTCGTCGGCCACGGCCTTGGTCACCGCGCCGGTCTCGTGGTTGAAGGCGTGGTACAGCTTGATGATGCCCTCGCAGTGCAGGCTCTCGTCGCGCACCGACCAGCTGACGATCTGGCCCATGCCCTTCATCTTGTTGAAGCGCGGGAAGTTCATCAGCATGGCGAAGCTGGCGAACAGCTGCAGCCCTTCGGAAAAGCCCCCGAACATGGCCAGGGTGCGCGCCACGTCGGCGTCGGTGTCCACCCCGAACTGGCCCATGTAGTCGTGCTTGTCCTTCATGGCCTCGTATTCCATGAAGGCGCCGAATTCGCTCTCGGGCATGCCGATGGTCTCGAGCAGCAGGGCGTAGGCGGCGATGTGGATGGTCTCCATATTGGCGAAGGAGGCCAGCATCATCTTCACTTCGGTCGGTTTGAAGACCCGGCCGTAGCGTTCCATGTAGTTGTCCTGCACCTCGATATCCGCCTGGGTGAAGAAGCGGAAAATCTGGGTCAGCAGGTTACGCTCGCCGTCGTCCAGCTTGGTCGCCCAGTCCTTGCAGTCCTCGCCCAGCGGCACCTCTTCGGGCATCCAGTGGACCTGCTGCTGCTTTTTCCACATGTCGAACGCCCACGGATAGCGGAACGGCTTGTAGGCGGCCGAGGCGGTCAGCAGACCGGGCAGGTCGGAACGGATCGGGGTGATGGCGTTCATGGTGTTCTCGAATTCGACTCGGACGATGCAGCGGCCTTCACCATGATGGTCCGCCCGCCCGGCGCCAAGCCGAAACAGGGCTATATTGCGATCACTTTTTCCGAAACCCCTACATCTGGTGTGTCGCCATGGATTTCATGGGGAGGAACCTGGGGATGAGTTTCATTGCGAGGGCCGCGTTTCAACGCCGTCGGGCCGGATCACCGCGCTGAAGCATCCCTTCCCTCCGTGCGGCGTTCCGGCATAGCTTGAACGGCATCGGCAGGAGGGGAGGCGTCACATGCGCTGGAGAGGCGGACGGCGAGGCGGCGGGATCGAGGACCGGCGCGGCATGGGCGCTGGGGTCGCCGGCGGCGGCATCGGCGTGGCCGTGCTGGGGATCATTGGCTATCTGGTGTTCGGCATCGACCCACAGATCACCACCCAGGTGGCCGGCCAGCTGGGCGGCGTGGGTCAAGCCGAGCGCGGCGAGGTCGGCACGCCCGAGGACGAGGCCGGCCAGTTCGTCGACGTCATCGGGACCAACGTCAACGACGTGTGGGCCGCGCAGATGCAGGGGTATCAGGCGCCCGGCTTCGTCCTTTACGAACAGGGCACGTCCACCGACGGCTGCGGCTACGGCCAGGCCGCCATGGGGCCGTTCTACTGCCCGGCGGACCGGACGGTGTATCTGGATCTGGGCTTTTGGCGGGTAATGAGCGAGCAGCTGGGGGCCGGCGGCGATTTCGCCAAGGCCTATGTCATCGCCCATGAGATCGGCCACCATGTCCAGACCCTCACGGGCGCTTCGGATCAGGTGCGTCAGGCCCAGAGCCGGGCCCGCTCCGAGGGCGAAGCGAACCGCTATTCCGTAGCGCTGGAGCTTCAGGCCGACTGCTATGCGGGCGTCTGGGCCGCCAACGCCGCCGCCGTCTCAGGCGGCGAGGTGGCGCTGGAGGCGGGCAGTCTGGAAGAGGGCATGACCGCCGCCTCGGCCATCGGCGACGACCGGCTGTCCGGCGGCCGCGCCAGCCCGGAGAGCTTCACCCACGGCACCTCGGCCCAGCGCATGGAGTGGCTGCGGCGGGGCTATGACTCGGGCGACCCCGCCGCCTGCGACACCTTCGCGGCGCTATAGACTCAGGCCAGCGCCTTCAGCTTGTCGCCCAGATCGGTGCGCTCCCAGCTGAAGCCGCCGTCGGCGTCCGGCTCGCGGCCGAAGTGGCCGTAGGCGGCGGTGCGGGCGTAGATGGGCCGGTTAAGACCCAGATGCTCGCGGATGGCGCGGGGCGTGGCGCCGCCGATCATGGCGGGCAGCTCGCGCTCCAGCACCTCTTCAGCGATCTTGCCGGTGCCGTGCAGATCCACGTGGACCGACTGGGGCTTGGCCACGCCGATAGCGTAGCTGAGCTGGATGGTGCAGCGATCGGCCAGCCCGGCGGCCACCACGTTCTTGGCCAGGTAGCGGGCGGCGTAGGCGGCCGAGCGGTCCACCTTGGTGCAATCCTTGCCGGAGAAGGCGCCGCCGCCATGGGGCGAGGCGCCGCCGTAGGTGTCGACGATGATCTTGCGGCCGGTCAGGCCGGCGTCGCCGTCCGGCCCGCCGATTTCGAACACGCCCGTGGGATTGATGTGCCAGACGGTCTCGGCGGTGATGAAGCCCTCGGGCAGCACCTCGGCCACCACCGGCTTGACCAGGGCGGCCACGTCGGCCTGGGTCATGCCCCTGGCGTGCTGGGTCGAGACGACAATGGCGGTGGCGCGCACCGGGACGCCGTTCTCGTAGTACAGGCTGACCTGGCTCTTGGCGTCGGGCTCCAGACGCTTCTCGCCGCCGTGGCGCAGCTCGGCCAGGCGCTTCAGGATGCGGTGGCTGTAGGCCAGGGTGGCGGGCATCAGCTCGGGCGTCTCGTTGGAGGCGTAGCCGAACATGATGCCCTGATCACCCGCCCCCTCGTCCTTGCCGTCGGCGGCGTCGACGCCCACGGCGATGTCGGCGGACTGACCATGCAGATAGTTGGAGAACGCGAACGTCTTCCAGTGGAAGCCGTCCTGCTCATAGCCGATATCCTTGACCGCGGCGCGCACGGCGTCCTCGATCTCGGCCTCGATGCCCGGGGCCCAGGCCCCGTTCTCCCAGATGCCCTTGCCGCGGATTTCGCCGGCCAGAACCACGCGGTTGGTGGTGGTCAGGGTCTCGCAGGCCACCCGGGCCTCGGGATCCCTGGCCATGAACAGGTCGACGATGGTGTCGGAGATGCGGTCGGACACCTTGTCGGGGTGGCCTTCGGACACGCTTTCCGAGGTGAAGACGAAGGAGGTGCGGCTCACGGGCGAGGCTCCGGTATTCGAGGGAGCGTCAGCCATATAAAGATATCCTTATATCTTCAAGTGCTCTCGACCGTGAGCCGCAGGTCCGTCAGTGGGCGACGGGTCGGTCAGCGTTCTGCGTCGCCTCGGCCTGACCCTCGTGACGGCCTTCGGCGAACTCCTCGATCATCTTGGCGCAGAAGGCGGGCAGGTCGTCGGGGTTGCGGCTGGTGACGAGGCCTTCGTCCACCACGACCTCCTCATCCACCACTTCGGCCCCGGCGTTGCGCAGGTCCGTGCGAATGGTCTTGTAGCTGGTCATCTTGCGGCCTTCAGCCACGCCGGCGTCGATCAGGATCCACGGCGCGTGGCAGATGGCGGCCACCGGCTTGCCGGCGTCGAAGAAGGCGCGCACGAACTTCAGGGCGTCCTCGTCGATGCGAAGATTGTCCGGGTTGTGGGCCCCGCCCGGCAGCATCAGGCCGGCGTAGGCCGAGGCGTCCGCCGCGCTGACGGCGCGGTCGACCTTGAATGTGTCGCCCTTGTCGAAGTGGTTGAACCCTTGAATCTCGCCCTGTTTCGGCGACACGATCTCCACCGTCGCGCCCGCGTCCTTCAGCGCCTTCATGGGCTCGGTCAGCTCGACCTGTTCAAAGCCGTCGGTGGCCAGGATGGCGATGGTCTTGCCGGTCAGTGTCTGGGCCATGGTGCGGTCCTCCTTGTGGTTGCTCGCATGAGCCTGACCAACCCGGGAGACGGCCAGGAGTTGCGGCCACGCTTGGCGAGCGGGCGGATACGCCGCATCTTGCAGCCATGCGCACCCTGACCGGACTGATCCTGATCGGCCTGCTGACCGCCACCGGGGCGGCGGCCCAGGTCGCGCCCTACGGGGCTGATCCCCACCGCTATCAGGTCGAGCGGCATCAGGCCCGGATGGACAGTCTTCGCCTTCAGGCGGACGCCCGCGCAGACACGGCTCGCCGTCTGGATGCCGAGACCCGGCTGACCCTGCGCGAGCTGGAGGCCGCCCGCCAGCCGCCGACGCCCTATGTGGAGTCCGCGCCGCCGCCCGTCGATCCGGAAGACAGCAGCGCCCGCCATCGCCGCACCCGCGAGGCCGTGACCCAGATCGACGACTGGCTGGCGCGCACGCCCGACTGATCCGTCAGGAAGGCGGGCGCCTCAGACCGGCGGCGGCGGGCCGAAGCGCCCGGCCTGATAGTCCTGCACCGCCTGGATGATCTCTTCACGGGTGTTCATCACGAACGGCCCGTGGGCGAAGACCGGTTCGCCGATGGGCGCCGCATGGCCCAGCAGGACCACCGCGTCGCTTGAGGCCTCAATGACCACCGCCTCGCCGTCATCGTTCAGCGCGGCGAGGGTCCATGCGGCGACCGGGGAGCCCCCGACAGTCACGTCGCCACGGACCACATAGAGAAACACGTTCCGGCCCCGGGCGACGGGCGCCTCGAACGTCCCGCCCGCCTTCAGGCGCACCACCGCCATCTGGATGTCGATCAGCGACTGGATCGGCGCTTCGGTTTCTGCCCAGCGGCCAGAGACCGCCTCGACCGTCACCCGGCCGTCGTCCAGCGCGACCTTGGGAATGTCGGCGGCCTGCAGCCCCACATAGTTGGGCGCCGTCATCTTCAGCCGTGACGGCAGGTTCACCCACAGCTGCAGGATCTCCATGGGCCCGCCGTCGCGCTTGAAGCTGGCGGGGGACAATTCGGCGTGGATCAGGCCCGAGCCGGCCGTCATCCACTGCACTCCGCCCGGCCCGATGATGCTCTCGCCGCCGCCGCTGTCCGCGTGAGACAGCTCGCCGTCCAGAATGAAGGTGACGGTCTCGAAGCCCCGGTGGGGGTGCGGCCCGAACGGCAGGCCCCGGTTGTTCGGGGCGTAGGTCTGGGGCCCGTGATGGTTCAGGAACAGGAACGGATCGACCTGAGGCAGGTCCGGTCCCGGCAGGGGGCGACGGGTGATCAGGTCGCCGATGTCATCCCGCCGGGCGGGGTGCAGACGGGCGACGGTGCGGGATGTGAGCGCGTTCATCCGCCACAGATAATGTGGCGGATGAAGCCTGGCCAGATGTCTCGAGGGCCTGGGGGCCTAACGGCCGGCCTTGCGGCGCGCGTAGCGGGCGTCGCGGGCCGCCTTCTGTTCGGCCTTGGTCAGGGCCTTGCGTTCCTTGCGGGCGCCGCGGCGCTCGGCGTCCACGGCTTCCTGGGCTTCCTGGGCCTCCGCCTCGCGGGCGGCGGACTTCTCGGCGGCCAGACGCTTCTTCTCGGCCTTTTCCGCCTCGTGCTGGGCCCGGATGGCTTCCTTCTCGGCGGCGCGCTTGGCGGCCAGCTTGTCGAACTCGGGGTCCGGCTGCGCGGGCTTGGGCTTGAAGCCTTCCAGAAGCGCCTTCTTGCGGGCCTGCTGGGCCGCGATGCGGTCGGTAAAGCCGGTTTGTTTGAGATCTCTCATGCGGAGCGGGAATGTCCAGTGCTGCGTGCGGCGCAGCCGGGGCGGCGCTCAGGGATGCGCGGGCTAACGCGGAATTGGGGCGATAATCAAGACAACGCGCGAGAAAGACTCAGGCTCCGGCCTTCTGCGCAAAGCCCCAGGCGGCATCCGACAGGGGGTGCACCTGCGCCGCCGTGGCCACCGCCTGGGGGCTTGAGGCGGTGCCGTCGCGCACCCGCCCGGCGATGCCCTGACAGATGGCCGCCAGCCGGAAGAGGTTGTAGGCCATCAGCCAGTCCAGATTGTCGGGCCGCATGCCGGTCGTCGCCGCATAGCGGTCTACGGTCTCCTCAACCGTGGGAATGCCCAGCGCCTTCAGGTCCGCGCCGCCCACGCCGTTGCGCTGGCTGGCGGGAATGACCCAGCCGATCAGGTAGTAGGACAGGTCCGCCATGGGATCGCCCAGGGTCGACAGCTCCCAGTCCAGCACCGCCAGAACCTCGGGTCGGTCCGGCGCCAGGATCATGTTGTCCAGCCGCCAGTCGCCGTGGACGATCCGCGTCGGCCCTTCCGGCGGCAGGCTGTCGGGCAGGAAGGCCATCAGCCGGTCCATGGCGGGAATGGCCTCGGTCTCCGACGCCGCATACTGCTTGGACCACCGCCCGACCTGCCGGGCGAAGTAGTTGCCGGGCCGGCCGTAGTCGCCGAGGCCCGCCGCTTCCGGATCGATGGCGTGCAGCCGGGCCAGCGTATCCGTCTGGGCCTCATAGATCGCCCGGCGCTGGTCCGGCTCCATCCCCGGCAGCTTCAGGTCCCACAGGATGCGGCCGTCCACCTTGTCCATCACATAGAACATGGAGCCGATGACGCCCGCGTCCTCGCACAGGGCGTAAGCCCGGGCGACCGGAAAGCCCTGTCGGGCCAGGGCCGAGATGACCCGGAACTCCCGATCCACCGCGTGGGCCGAGGGCAGCAAATTCCCCGGCGGCTTGCGCCGCAGCACATAGGTCCGTCCCGGCGTGACCAGCTCATAGGTCGGGTTCGACTGCCCGCCCTTGAACTGATTGACGCTCAGCGGCCCGGCGTAGTCCGCCACATGCTCGGCCATCCAGCGCTCCAGCGCGGCTGTGTCGAAGGCGTGGCGGGGATCGACGGGGCGGGTGCCGGCGAAGGCGGCCTGGGGGTCGGGCGTTTCCATAGTCTCTTCTTCTTTTCTTGGCTCAGGCGGCGGCGATGGCGGCGCGAACCGCCTTGTTCCAGCCGGTCAGGAGGCGGTCGCGGTCCTCGGGCTTCATGCGGGGCGTCCAGCAGGCGGGGGCCTCGCCCGAGGCGCGGGGCAGCTCGGGGGTCAGGCCGCAGCCCAGCGCCGCCAGCCGCGCGGCGCCCAGGGCGGTCATTTCCTGAAAGGCGGGACGCTCCACCGTCACCTCGCAAATGTCGGCGACGAACTGCATGGCGAAGGCGTTGGCGGTGACCCCGCCGTCCACCTTCAGCACCGCCGGGCGCGGCGAGCCGTCGGCGGCCAGGGCGTCCAGCAGATCGCGGGTCTGATAGGCGAGGGACTCCAGCCCGGCCCGCACCACATGGGCCGGGCCGGTCCCGCGCGACAGTCCGGTGATGGCCCCGCGCGCCTCCGCATTCCACCACGGCGCCCCCAGCCCCGTGAATCCGGGCACCAGATAGACTCCGCCGTTGTCGCTCAGGGACTGGGCCACCCCTTCGGAATCCCGCGAGGCGCCGATCAGCCCCATCTGGTCCCGCAGCCACTGGATCGTCGAGCCGGCCGAAAAGATCGCGCCTTCCAGCGCATAGGCGGTGCGACCGCCGACCCGGTAGCCCAGGGTCGTCAACAGTCGATTGGTGGAGGCCACCGGCGCCTCGCCCGTATTGACCACCAGAAAGGCCCCGGTGCCGTAGGTGATCTTGGCCTCGCCCGCCTCCAGCGCCCCGTGGCCCACCAGCGCCGCCTGCTGGTCGCCCGCGCATCCGGCGATGGGCAGGGGGTGGCCGAACAGAGTGGGCTCGCTTTCGCCCAGCACCTCGGCGCAGCCGCGGATCTCCGGCAGGGCCGCGGCCGGAACCCGGAACAGGTCGCACAGGTCATCGCGCCACTGCACCGTCTTCAGGTCCATCAGCAGGGTGCGCGAGGCGTTGGATGCGTCGGTGACGAAGCTGCGCCCGCCGGTCAGGTTCCAGATCAGCCAGGCGTCAATGGTGCCCAGACACAGCTCGCCCGCTTCGGCGCGGTCGCGGGCGCCGGGCACAGCGTCCAGCAGCCAGGCGAATTTGGTGGCCGAGAAATAGGGGTCCAGCACCAGTCCCGTGGCCGCCTGCACCGTGGCCTCATGGCCCGCCTCGCGCAGGCCCGCGGCCACGTCGGCGGTACGCCGATCCTGCCAGACCACGGCCCGGTGCAGCGGCTCGCCGGTCTTGCGGTCCCACAGCACGGCGGTCTCGCGCTGGTTGGTGATGCCGATGGCGGAAAACCGCGCCGCGCCCCCCGCCTTGCGGATCACCTCGCGGCAGGTCTGCAGGGTGGCGCGCCAGATCTCGGCGGCGTCGTGCTCGACCCAGCCGGAGTGCGGAAAATGTTGCGCCAGCTCGATCTGGCTGACGGCCACGGGCCGCACCGCATCCTCCACTGCGCCCTCGAAGGCGATGGCGCGGGTGGAGGTGGTGCCCTGGTCGATGGCGAGGATCAGTCCGCTCATGCGAACCACCTTAGCGATGATCGCTGCGTTACGCTAAGTGAGGTTCATGGCCGATTCCGCTGCATCCTACGAAGGCGTTCTGGACGCCGCCCGCCAGATCGCTCCCGCCGCCGTGCGCACGCCCCTGATCGAGCATCCCGCCCTGAACGACCGGGTGGGCGGACGGGTGCTGCTGAAGGCCGAGACCCTGCAGGTCGCCGGCAGCTTCAAGTTCCGCGGCGCCTACAACCGCATCAGCCGCCTGACCGAAGACGAGAAGGCCCGGGGCGTCGTGGCTTATTCCTCGGGCAACCACGCCCAGGGGGTCGCGGCGGCCGCCCGCGCGGTGGGAACCCGCGCCCTGATCGTCATGCCGTCCGATTCTCCCGCCGTTAAGGTGGAGGGGGTTCGGGCCTTCGGCGGCGAGGTCCGGCTCTACGACCGCTGGACCGAAAGCCGCGAGGCCATCGGCGCCGGGATCGCCCGCGAGCGGGGCGCCGTGCTGGTGCCGCCCTTCGACGACCCCTTCGTCATCGAGGGACAGGGGACCACGGCGCTGGAGATTCTGGATCAGGCCGGGGCCATGGCCGCAGGGCCGGTGAATCAACTGTTGTGCGGCGCCTCGGGCGGCGGACTGCTGGCGGGAATCAACCTTGTCATGGAAGCCCGCAGCCCGGAGACCCGGGTGGTGGTGGTGGAGCCCGCAGGCTTCGACGACCACGGCCGCTCCCTGGCCCAGGGCGCCCGGGCCACCCACGGCGAGGCGACCCCCTCCATCTGCGACGCCCTGATGGCGCCCATGCCGGGCGAACTGACCTTCCCCATCAATCAGCGCCGGGTTCAGGATTCCCTGATCGTCACCGACGCCGAGGTGGCCGAGGCCATGCGTTTCGCCTTTCGCTGGCTGAAACTGGTGGTGGAACCCGGCGGGGCGGTGTCGCTGGCGGCGCTTCTGGCGGGCCGGATTCCGGCCGACGACCGCACCACCGTCGTCTTGCTCACCGGCGGCAATGTAGACCCGGCGCTTTATTCCGCCATTATCGAGAACCGTTTTCCCGGAGACACGCCATGACCCCCATCGCCCCGTCCGCCCTGTCCGGCCTGATCGGCGCCGAAGTGGGCGTTTCGGACTGGATCACGGTGGATCAGGCCCGGATCGACGCCTTCGCCGACATCACCGAGGACCGCCAGTTCATCCACGTGGACCCGGAAGCCGCGAAAGCCACGCCCTTCGGCGGAACCATCGCCCACGGCTTCCTGACCCTGTCGCTGCTGTCGCGCATGTCCTTCGACGGCGTGGCCCCGCTGGAGGGCGTGGTGATGGGCGTCAACTATGGATTCGACAAGGTCCGCTTCCTCGCCCCGGTGCCGTCCGGGTCGCGGGTCCGCGCCCGGTTCAAACTGCTGGCGGCCGACGACAAGGGGGGCGGACGCTGGCTGCTGAAGCACGAGGTCACCGTCGAGATCGACGGCGGCGACAAGCCCGCCCTCATCGCCGAATGGCTGGGGATGCAGATGGTGGGGTGAGGCTCACCCCTCGCCGAGACACCTCAACGCCACTTCCAGATTCTTCAGCCCGTCCTGGCCGGTGACGGCCGGAGGCTCGCCGGTGCGGATGGCGTGCACGAAGGCCTCCAGCTCCATCTTCAGGGGCTCGGCGGGCCAGCTGTTCAGCATGCGGGTTGAATAGGAGCCGTCGGCCTGCTGGCCGAAATACTCGGTCACCTGGCGGGTGATCAGATCCGCCACCACGAATTTGCCGCGGGTGGCCACCTGCAGGGTGCGGGTCTTGTAGGGGGTCAGCCAGTTGGTTGTGATATGGGCGATGACCCCGTTCTCCAGCCGGAACTGAAGCAGGGCGGTGTCCTCGCGCTCGGCGCGGGTGCGGGCCAGCTGGGGCTGGACCTCGATGATCTCCGAGCCCGTCAGGTGGCGGATGATGTCGATGTCGTGGACCGCCAGGTCGATGACCACGCCCACCTCGCCCATGCGCGGCGGGAAGGGCCCCACACGCGTCACCTGGATGGAGATGACGTCCTCGTCGGCGATGGCCCGGCGCACGGTCTCCACCGCCGGATTGAAGCGCTCCACATGGCCGACCATCAGCACGCGGCCGTTGGCCTTCGCCGCGTCGATCATCCGCTGGGCGTCCGCCACGGTCGGGGCGATGGGCTTCTCCACCAGCACGTGGACGCCCTTTTCCAGCAGGGCCACGCCCAGGTCGGCGTGGAAGCGGTTGGGCGTCGCCACCACCGCGCAGTCCAGCCCCGCGTCCACAAAGGCCTCGGCGACAGTTACGGCGTCGGCGCCGTACAGGTCGGCCACGCCCTGTCCCGTCACGGCGTCGGGATCCAGGATGGTGGTCAGGTCCACGTCGCGGAGCTCGGCAAGGACGCGGGCGTGGTTGCGGCCCATGACGCCGGCGCCGGCGACGCCGGCCTTGAGGGTCTGGGGAACGGACTGGGGCATGGTCTGGCCTTCGCGGCTGAAACGTCTGGGCGCCTCCTAACAAGCCAGAGCCTCGCGCGCCACGTCCGGCCGCTCAACTCCGGTTGCCGCTTGCTACGCGTTAACCTTTTTCTCTAGGGTGCCGCCGGGCAGTCTGGGGAGGGCTGAAGGATGGACCACAGCGTCCTGCCGGTGATCCTGTGCGGCGGGTCCGGTTCGCGCCTGTGGCCCCTGTCCACCGCAGAGCGGCCCAAGCCGTTCCATCTGCTCGCGGGCGACGAAACCCTGTTGCAGGCCACGGTGCGCCGTCTGGCGCCCTCGCCCGCCGCCCCGTTCCTCGCGCCCGTCATCGTCTGCGCCGCGGCGCACGAGGATCTGGTGCGGGCCCAACTTCGCGCTATCGGCGTGCGCCCGTCCATGGTGCTGGTGGAGGCCGGGCCCGGCGGTACGGCCGTGGCCACCGCCTGCGCGGTCCGGGCGGCCGCGGAGATCGCGCCGGACGCCACGGTCCTGATCGCCCCCGCCGACCATCACATCACGGACGCCGGGGGCTTTCGGGCCGCCGTCATGACCGCCGCCGGGGGCGCGGGCGACGACCTGGTCCTGTTCTCGGCCCGACCGGCGTTTCCCGAGACGGGCTACGGCTACATGCAGCGGGGCCCGTCCCTGCCCGGCGGCCTGCATCATATCGAGCGGTTCATCGAGAAACCCGGGCTGGAGACCGCAATCGCCATGATCGCCGAGGGCGGCTGGGGCTGGAACATGGGCCTGTTCCTGGGCCATCCGGCCGCCTTCCAGGACCAGATCGCCCGCCATGCTCCAGAGGTCGCCGCCCGCGCTGAAGCCGCATGGTCGGGCGCCCGGAGACGCGGATCGCGCGTTGCGCTGGCCGCCGCCCCCGGTCCGGCGCTTTCGCTGGACCGGGCGGTGATCGAGCACAGCGACCGGCTGGCCATGATCGCCTGCGACGTGGGCTGGCGCGACGTGGGCTGCTGGAACGCCCTGTGGTCCGCCGCGGGCCGCGACCCGGCCGACAACCATCTGCAGGGATCCGCCACGGTGGTGGAGTCCTCCGGCTGTCTGGTCTGGAGCGGCGGCGGCGCCCCGGTGGCGGTCATCGGCATGACCGATGTGGTGGTGGTCTCCACCCCCAGCGGCGTGCTGGTCATGCCCCGGTCCCGCGCCCAGGAGGTGGGGGCCATGTCCACGGCCCTGCCGGTTCGGGTCTTTAATTCCGCTGTCGATGAATTAGGGTCGGCCCCCGAACAGGGAGCGCCCCATGATCTTCACCGACCGCCGCTGGACCTCCGATGAGCTGAGCCTCTACGCCCGCGACTATGCGGGCGCCGAGGGGCCGGCGCGCCTGCCGGTGATCGCCATCCACGGCCTGACCCGCAACAGCGCCGATTTCGGAAGCATCGCGCCCCTGATCGCCGCCACAGGCCGCCGCGTGCTGGCGCTGGACGTGCGCGGGCGCGGGCGGTCGGACCGCGCGACCGACCCCATGACCTATCAACCGCCGGTCTATGCGAAAGACGTTCTGGCCCTGATGGATCAGGCGAGCGTCGGACGGGCGGTGTTCCTGGGCACCTCCATGGGCGGTCTGATCACCATGGCCCTGACCGCAGCGGCGCCCGAACGGGTCGCCGCCGCCATTCTGAACGACATCGGGCCGGAAGTGGCCCCCGAGGGTCTCGCCCGCATCGCGTCCTACACCGGCCAGACGGTGGAGATCCGCAGCTGGGACGACGCCGCCGACTACGCCCGGCGCACCAACGGCGCGGCCCTGCCCCACTACGGCCCGGACGACTGGATGGCGTTCGCGCGGCGCGTCTTCCGCGAGGGCCCGGACGGGGTTCCGGCGCTGGACTACGATCCCGACATCGCCGCGCCCATGCGTGCGGCGGGCAAGGACGCCCTGGTCCCCGACCTGTGGCCCGCCTTCCGCAATCTGGCCGAAGGCCGCAAGCTCATGCTGGTGCGGGGCGCCACGTCGGATCTGCTCAGCCCCGATATCGCCGCCCGCATGCGCGAGGCCGCCCCGCACATGAAATTCGTGGAGATCCCCGGCGTCGGCCACGCCCCCATGCTGGACGAACCGGCGGCGCGCGACGCCATCCTGGGCTTTCTCGCGGACGTAGCCTGATCAGTCCGGCTCGCGCTCGCCCACCTCGGTCGGGCGCACCGCCAGGATCCAGCCGTCGGCGATATGCAGTTCGGGCGTCGCCTCGAGGGTGAAGGGCAGGTACCAGGTCTGGCCGCCCTCCGCCGGCGTGATCTCCAGCATGTCCGAGGCGCCGAAATTCTGCACCGCCTTGATGCGCCCCAGCACGCGCCCGTCCGGGGCCCGCGCCTCCAGCCCGATCAGGTCGGTGACATAGACCTCATCCTCGTCGGGCGCGGGGAAACGCTCGCGCGGGACGAACAGCTTCAGGCCGCGCAGGGCGTCCGCCTGTTCCTTCGTCTCGATCTCCTTCGCCCGGCCGATCACCGCCCCCTTGGCGGCGCGGGCCGTGGTCAGGGTCAGGCCGACCGAGCCGTCGGCGCGCAGCAGCGGGCCGTAGGCCTTCAGCGCCAGCGGATCGGCGGTGAAGGCGGTCACCCGCACCTCCCCCCGGACCCCGAAGCCTCCGGCCACCTGGCCCACGAGGATGAGTTTTGCGTCGGACATCATCCAGAACTCCGCTCACCCCGGCGAAAGCCGGGATCCAGATCGTAGGGCGCCCGCCGGAAACGGAAAGGAGCAGCGCCTCGGTGGGAAACGCTGCTCCTGACTTTTCCGGACCCCGGCCTGCGCCGGGGAGGGGCGGCCGATTAAGCCTCGCTCTTTTCCTCGGTCGCCTCTTCGGCGGCGGGGGCTTCCTCGGCGGCCGGAGCCTCTTCAGCGGCGGCTTCAGCCGGGGCCGCGTCTTCGGCCGGCGCGGCCTCTTCAGCAGCAGGGGCCTCGGCGGCGGGCTCTTCAGCGGCCGGGGCTTCTTCTTCCTTGGGCGCGGCGGCGGCGGCTTCAGCAGCGGCCTTGGCCTCTTCCTTGGCGGCGGCTTCGGCCTCGGCGCGGTCGGTTTCGCGCTGGGCGCGCTCCGCGGCGCGCTCCTGGGCCTTCTTGCCCGGCTGCGCCTTGTTCGGGTTGTTGCCCTGGGTCCACTTGACCTGACCGGCCAGAGCCTCGTCCTGGCTCAGGAAGCGGGCCACGCGGTCGGTGGGCTGGGCGCCCTTCTTGAGCCATTCCGAAATGCGGTCGGCCTTCAGCTTCACGCGGGGCTCGGCGTGATCCTTGGGCAGCATGGGGTTGTAGCTGCCCACGCGCTCGATGAACTTGCCGTCGCGCGGCGAATGGGAGTCAGCCACCACGATGTGGTAGTAGGGACGCTTCTTGGCGCCGCCGCGGCTCAGACGAATCTTCAGCATTTTCAGTCTCTTTCGTTAGAAGTCGTTATTTCTTCGGAGGGAATCCGGGAAGGCCGGGAAGCCCGCCGGGGGGAAGGTCGGGGCCGCCGGGCGCACCCAGGCCCGGCAGCATCGATTTCAGTTTCTCGGGGTCGGGAGGCGGCAGCTTGCCCCCGCCCATGGCCTGCAGCCGCGCCATGTCCTGGCCGCCGCCCATGCCCATCATGGCGGCCATCTTCTGCAGGTTCTTGCCGCCGCCCTTGGACAGCGCCTTGACGGCGTCGGCCATCTGACGGTGCTGTTTCAGCAGACGGTTGATCTCCTGGACCTCGACCCCGGCGCCCGCGGCGATGCGGCGCTTGCGGCTGGCGTTCAGCACGTCCGGCTTCTTGCGCTCGGCCTTGGTCATGGAGCTGATGATGGCTTCCTGACGCGAGATCATCTTGTCGTCGATGTTCGCATTGGCCATCTGGGCCTTCATCTTGGCGGCGCCGGGCAGCATGCCCATGATGCCCTGCAGCCCGCCCATGCGCTTCATCTGCGCCAGCTGGCTCGCCAGATCGTCCAGATCGAACTGACCCTTGGCCAGCTTTTTGGCCATCTTCTCGGCCTTGACCTGGTCCAGCTCCTCGGAAGCCTTCTCCACCAGGGCCACGATGTCGCCCTGGCCCAGAATGCGTCCGGCCACGCGGCGGGCGTCGAACACCTCCAGCGCATCGACCTTCTCGCCGGCGCCCAGATATTTGATCGGCAGGCCGGTGACGGCGCGCATGGACAGCATGGCGCCGCCACGGCCATCGCCGTCGGCGCGGGTCAGGATCAGGCCGGTCAGGGGCAGGCGCTCGTGGAACGCCCGGGCGGTGCGCACCGCGTCCTGACCGGTCAGGCTGTCGGCGACCAGAATGGTCTCGACGGGCTTCGAGATCGCCGCGACCTCGGCCGCCTCGGCCATCATGGCCTCGTCCAGGGTGGTGCGTCCGGCCGTATCCAGGATCAGGACGTCGAAGCCCTGCAGCTTCGCCGCCTGAAGGGCGCGCCGGGTGATCTGGACCGCGTTCTCGCCCTTGACGATGGGCAGGGTGGCCACATCGATCTGTTTGCCGAGGGTTTCCAGCTGCTCCATGGCCGCCGGACGCCGGGTGTCCAGCGAGGCCATCATGACCTTCTTGCGCTCGGTCCTGGTCAGCTTCAGCGCCAGCTTGGCAGACGTCGTGGTCTTGCCGGAGCCCTGCAGGCCGCTCATCAGGATGACGGCCGGCGGCGTGGCGTTCAGGTTCAGCGGAACCGGCTCTTCGCCGCCCAGCATCTCGATCAGGCCGTCGTGGACGATCTTGATGACCTGGTCGGCCGGCTTGACCGAGCGGATCACGTCCTCGCCCTGCGCCCGCTCCGAGGCGAAGGCGATGAAGTCCTTGACCACGGGCAGGGCCACGTCGGCCTCGAGCAGGGCCACGCGCACCTCGCGCATGGCCTCGGCGATGTCCTTTTCGGACAGGGCGCCGCGACCGGTGATCCGGTCGAAGACGCCTGTCAGTCGCTCGTTCAGAGCCTCGAACATTCACAAACCTCGTTTGGCGATGAACCAGGCTCCATAGAGAAACGGCCTCTGGCGACGATCACGTCGGCAGAGGGTTCTCGCCATCCTCGTCCATCCTTTGCGCTATCGCTCGGCTCGCGGAGCCTCGCTGCTTGAGCGCGGGATCGGGGTCGTGATGGTGGAGACGCGAAGGTTCACTTGCGCCGGAAGCGGCGGCTTATGCGCGATTTCCCGCCATTTGTCGAATCGGGATCGATCACGCGCACAAACCGTTTCAGGCGAGCAAAAAACACGCTGGTTCTATCGCCACCGGCCCCCCTTTGGGGTCAGACTGTGCGCCTCCCCGAGTTTTCAGGATACATCATGACGCCCAACGCCGCCGACGAGACCTTGCGTGACGAAATCCGCCTTCTGGGCGCGATGCTCGGCGAGGTCATCCGCGACGAAGGGGGCCAGGCGCTGTTCGACCGCATCGAGGCGGTGCGTCAGGCCTCCGTCGCCTACCACCGCGACGACGACGGCGACGCCGAGGCGCTGGAGGCCCTGCTCAAGGACATCGATCTGGATCAGGCGGTGGGTCTGGCCCATGGCTTCGCGGCCTTCTCGCTGCTGGCCAACATCGCCGAGGATCGGGCCGGCAAGCGCCGCGCCCTGGACCAGGCCGAGGCCGCCGCCCGGCCGGACACGCCCGCCGGGGCCCTCAAGCGCCTGTCCGATCAGGGGGTGGGCGTGGGCGAGATCCGCGAGCTGCTATCCCAGGCCCTGATCTCGCCGGTGCTGACCGCCCACCCGTCGGAGGTGCGCCGCAAGAGCGTCATCGACCGCATCGCCGGGGTCAGCGATCTGCTGGACGCCTGCGACAAGGGCGGGGCTGCCTGCGACATCGAGCAGCGCAACGCGGGCCTGCGCCGCCAGATCGTCATCCTGTGGGCCACCCGGCTGGTGCGCCAGAGCCGGCTGGTGGTGCAGGACGAGATCAACACCGTGGTGTCCTTCCTGGAGCGGGTGTTCCTGAACGTGGCGCCCGAGCGGCTGCACGCCTGGCGCGACCTGCTGGAGGCGCCCGATCTCAAGCCCTTCCTGAAGATCGGCAGCTGGGTCGGCGGCGACCGCGACGGCAATCCCAACGTCAACGCCGAGGTGCTCAGCGCCGCCTTCCGCACCCAGTCCCGCGCCGTGCTGGCCCACTACATGGATCAGGTGCACGCGCTGGGGGCCGAGCTCAGCCTGTCCGGCGCCCTGGCCCGCATCAGCCCCGAGATGAAGGCCCTGGCCGAGGGGTCCGGCGACACCTCCGACCACCGCGCCGACGAGCCCTACCGCAAGGCGCTCAGCCATATCTACGCCCGGCTGTCGGCCACCTTCCCGCTGCTGACCCGCGGGCCGGCGCCGCGCCCCGCCCGCTTCGAGGCCCCGCCGTATGAAGGCCCCGCCGGTTTCCGCGCCGATCTTCAGGTGCTGCACGCCTCCCTGACCGAAAATCACGGCGCGGTCTTCGCCGACGACTCCCTCAACCGCCTGATCACCACCGTGGACGTGTTCGGCTTCCACATGGCCACGGTGGACCTGCGCCAGAACTCCGACGTGCACGAGCGCGTGGTGGCCGACCTGCTCAAGGTGGCCGGGGTCTGCGACGACTATCTGGCGCTGGACGAGGAGGGCCGGCTGGCCCTGCTGGCCGCCGAGCTGGAGTCCGCCCGTCCGCTGTTCTCTCCGTATGCGGACTATGAAGAGGAAACCCTCAAGGAACGGGCCATTCTGGCCGCTGCGGGCGAGGCCCTGCGGCTCTACGGCCCCGACGCCGTGCGCACCCACATCGTATCCAAGACAACCTCGGCCTCGGATATGCTGGAGGTCTATCTGCTGCTCAAGGAGGTGGGCCTGTACCGCCCCGAGGCGCCGGAGGAATGCCCCATCCAGGCCGCGCCCCTGTTCGAGACCATCGAGGATCTGCGCGCCTCGCAACCGACGCTGGAGCGCCTCCTTGCCGAACCGTCCGCCCGCGCCGTCGCCCGGGCGCGCGGCGTGCAGGAAGTGATGATCGGCTACTCGGACTCCAACAAGGACGGGTCCTATCTGACCTCGACCTGGGAGCTGCACGAGGCCTCCCGCGCCCTGCTGGACGTGACCCAGGCGGCAGGGCTGAAGCTGCAGCTGTTCCACGGCCGGGGCGGCACCGTCGGCCGGGGGGGCGGTTCATCCTTCGCGGGCGTGCTGGCCCAGCCCCAGGGCACCGTGGCGGGACGCATCCGCATCACCGAACAGGGCGAGGTCATCGCCAACAAGTACGGCGAGCCGGAGGTGGCGGCCCGCAATCTGGACGCCCTGACCTGCGGGGTGCTGCTGAACTCCCTCCGTCCGCCCGCCGACGACAGCCTGACGGGGCGCCACGGCGAGACCATGCAAACCCTCTCGCGCGCCTCCATGGCCGCCTACCGGGCCGTGGTCTATGACACCCCCGGCTTCGTGGACTATTTCCGCGCCGCCACCCCCATCGCCGAGATCGCCGACCTGAAGATCGGCTCGCGCCCGGCCTCCCGCTCCACCTCCACCGCCATCGAGGACCTGCGCGCCATCCCCTGGGTGTTCAGCTGGGCCCAGTCGCGGGTCATGCTGCCCGGCTGGTTCGGCTTTGGTTCGGCGGTGAAGGCGGCCGATATGGAAGAGCTGCGCGCCATGGCGGCGGACTGGCCCTTCTTCAAAACCCTGGTGCAGAACCTTGAGATGGTGCTGGCCAAGGCGGACATGTCCATCGCCCGCCGCTACGCCTCTCTGGTGCCCGACAAGGCGCTGGCCATGCGGGTGTTCGGCGCCATCCAGTCGGAGCACGACCGCACCCGCGACGCGGTGCTGGCCATCACCGGCCATGATGATCTGCTGGGCGGCCAGCCCGAGCTGGACCGCCTGATCAGCCTGCGCATGCCCTATGTGGAGCCGCTGAACCACGTGCAGATCGAGCTGATCCGCCGCCGCCGGGCCGGCGACGACGATCCCCGCGTGCGTGAGGGCATCCTGCTGACCATCAACGGCGTGGCGGCCGGGCTGCGGAACAGCGGCTGAGGCCTGGAGCCTGATCGGTTGAGGTGGAATCGCTTCGCGATTCCGCCGATGCCGTGAATCAGGCTCTCGCATCAAACTGGACCGAAATCTGGGCTCAGTTGGACTGCGTCCAGCTGAGCCGATTTCGGTCTAGGCCCGCGGCAGCGGCCAGACGTCGTTCCAGCGGGCGCGGCTGGCGTCCAGGCACTCGCAGGCGCGAGCCTCGGTGCCAGGGCGATCGAGGATGGCGATGCGGCCGCGCTTCTGCTGGATCAGGCCCAGCGCCTGCATCTCGCCGGCGATCTGGCTGACGGTGGTGCGCTGGACCGCCAGCATCTGGGCGAGGAATTCCTGGGTCAGGTCAATCTCGTCGCGCCCGGCCTGGTCGCAGGCCGCCACCAGCCAGCGGCAGAACCGCGCCTCGGCCCGGTGCCAGGCGCGGCAGGCCACCGACTGCTGGGCCTGGTTAGACAGGCCTTCCAGATACTGGATCAGGGCGCGCCGGAACGCGGGCCGCGCGTCCACGAGGCCCAGAAAGTCCTCGACCCCGATCTTCAGGGTCAAGCCCGACACCTGACAGATGGCGCGGGTATAGATCGGCAGACCGGCAAGCGCCGGTCCGGCGCCAAGCACCCCCTCGCGCCCCACCATGCCGCACTCAACCGCGTCGCCCTCGCGGAGCAGCGTCATGAGCGAGATGACGCCGCTTTCGACAAAATAGAGGTGTTGAACAGTGTCGCCGGGATCGTAGAACAGATGCCCGCTGACCATGGCCTCGCGGGTCACAAAGGGCGAGATCGCAATTCGGTCAGCCTCACCCAGCGCCCCGAGCAAGCGGTTGGCTGTGAGTTTCTGATTCATCAGCATATCCGCATGACCTGACTCGAAGCCGACAGATCGGCATTGGTGACGGTCATGGGCTTCCCCCCGGAAATCCAGAACTCCACGCCTTGGCGCTGGGGCGCAGACGCGAGCAATTCGAGCGCCCGGCGACGCGCCGCTTCATCATCGGCGCAGTCGTCAAATTCCAGCATGGCCGAAACCCCGGCCGCGTCCATAAACATGAATGTGTAGATATGCACCGACGCCCCTAGCACAGCCCGCTGCGCACCCGAGACTCACCCATAGGTGGTTCCGGCCAAGCTGTCTGTCTGGCGCCCGACAGAAGGGCGTGCACGGCGAAAAAAGGCCCGCCGGATCGCTCCGGCGGGCCTGATTTTTGCGAATGAAACGCGTCTAGTTCGTAGGGAAACCCCGGGTGCGCAGCAGCGCCGTCACGTCGGGGTCGCGGCCGCGGAACTGGCGATAGGCCTCGGCCCGGTCCGTGGTGTTGCCCGGCGCCAGGATGATCTCCTTGAACCGCCGCGCCGTTTCCGGATCGAACGGATCGCCCGCCTCCGTGAACGCCGCCCAGGTGTCGGCGTCCATCACCTCGGACCACAGGTAGGAGTAGTACCCGGCCGAGTAGGCGTCGGACGTGAACAGGTGGTTGAACTGGGGCAGACGGTGCCGCATCACGATCTGGCGCGGCATGCCGATGCGATCCAGCGCCTCGCGCTCGAAAGCGTCCGGATCGGTGACGGCCGTGGCCCGGTTGTGCAGGTCCATGTCCACCAGCGCCGACGAGAGATAGCTGACCGTGTGGTAGCCCTCGGCGAAGGTCGAGGACTCCTCGATCTTGTCCAGCAGGGCCTGCGGCATGGCCTGGCCGGTTTCGTGGTGACGGGCGAACTGGTCCAGGATCGGGCGGGTCAGCACCCACTTCTCGTGCACCTGGGACGGGTATTCCACGAAGTCGCGGGGCGTGCCGCCCAGGCTGGGGTAGTTCACCGTCGACAGCAGATAGTGGATGGCGTGGCCGAACTCGTGGAACAGGGTCTGGGTGTCGTCCAGCGAGATCAGCAGGGGCTCACCCGCCGGCGCCTTGATGAAGTTGTTGTTGTTGGACGCCAGCACATTGCGCTCGCCATCGAGGGTCGAGTGGCTGCGGTAGGTGGTCATCCAGGCGCCCGAACGCTTGCCCGACCGGGCGAAGTCGTCCGAATAGAACAGACCGATGTGCTCGCCGGAGTCCTTGTCGGTGACCTCGAACACCTTCACGTCCGGGTGGAACACCGGCACCGTGCCGTCCGGCAGCGGCGTGAACACCATGCCGTACAGGCGCTCGGCCATGTAGAAGGCGCCCTGCTTCATCGAGTTGAGCTCGAAATAGGGCTTCAGGTCGTTCTGATCGAGGTCGTAGCGCTCCTTGCGGACCTTCTCCAGGTAATAGAGGTAGTCCCACGGCTCGATCTCGTGACCGGCCATGCGGGTCATCTCGGCCACTTCCTCGCCGACGCGGGCGACGGCTGGCGGCCAGACCCGCATCATCAGCTCCATGGCCGCCTCGGGCGTCTTGGCCATGGTGTCTTGCATGCGCCAGTGGGCGTGGGTCTCGAAGCCCAGCAGGCGCGCGCGCGCGGCGCGCAGGCGCAGGATCTCGGCGATGGTCGCATTGGTGTCGTTGGCGTCGCCGTTGTCGCCGCGATTCACGAACTTGCGCCAGATCTGCTCGCGCATGCCGCGGTCGTCGGCGAAGGTCAGGAACGGATCCACGGCCGAGCGGGTGTTGACGATCACATAGCCGGACAGATCCCGGCTGCTGGCCGCCTCGGCCGCGGCCGACTTGTTGGAGTCCGGCAGGCCCGCCACGCCGGAGTCGTCGGCGATGTGGGTGAACAGCTGCTCGTCCGCCACGACTTTCTGCTGGAAGTCGGTGAAGGCGGTGGACAGGCCCTGGTTGATGCGGCCCAGCTCTTCCTTGCCCGCCGCATCCAGGGCGGCGCCGTTGCGCACCAGACCCTCGTACTCGCGCTCGACCACGCGCCGCTGCTCGGCCGTCAGGCCCGCGGCCTCGGCGCCCTCGTGCACGGCGCGGATGCGCTGGAACAGCGCCTCGTTGAAGGTGATCTCGTCGCCGGCGGCCGACAGGATCGGCGACATCTCGCGGTTCAGGGCCTGATAGTCGGCCGAGCCGATGTTGCCGACCATCACGCCGAAGATGGAGCCGGCGCGCTGGATGTGCTGACCGCCGCGCTCCATGGGCAGGATGGTGTTCTCGAAGGTGGCGGGCTCGGGGTTGTTCACCACCGCGGCCACCTCGGCGCGCATCTGTTCAATGCCCTTGTTCAGGGCGTCGCGCAGCAGGTCCGGCGTCACCTGATCCCACGGCGGCACGCCCTGGTACGGGCCCGGCCACGGGTCAGCCAGCGGGTTGCCGGTCATCACGGTCTCGGTCGGGCCGTAGGCGGCGGGCGCGGTGGCGCAGGCCGTGACCGCGAGCACGCCCGCGCTGGTGAGGATCATCTGCCGTCTGTTCATGAGAACTCCCGTTATTTCCGGCCGTCCGGCGCAAAACACGCGCCTTTCGCGGCCTTTCGTGACCGGCACAGTATCAGCCCGCGCCTGACGGTCACCTGAACGTCTGTAATGGGACGCCCCCAGCCTCGCTGCAAGTCTGTTCGGCCGGGGGAAATCCGGCTAAAGCCGGCCCATGGCCATTGGTGTATTCGATTCCGGCGTGGGCGGGCTGACCGTTCACCGTGAACTGGTGAACCGCTTTTCGAGCGCCGATTTCATCTATCTGGCGGATCAGGCCCATGCCCCCTACGGGGGGCGCGGCGGCGAGGAGATCGTCGACCTGACCCGCGAGGGCTGCCGCCGCCTGTTCGACGCGGGCGCCAGTGTGGTGGTTCTCGCCTGCAACACCGCCTCCGCCATCGCCCTGCGCCGCCTGCAGCAGACCTGGATTCCCGGCGAGCGCGAGCGGCTGGGCCGTCCGGTCAATGTGCTGGGCATCATCGTGCCCACCATCGAGGCGGCCACCGGACTGCCCTGGAGCTATGAGGCCGAGCCCCGCGACGAGAAGATCGAGGCCATCGCCGTCACCGGCGTGTTCTGCACCGCCGCCACGGCCATGAGCCGGGTCTATGAAATCGAGATCGACAAGCGCCGCGAGGACATCGCCGTCTTCACCGAGCCCTGCCCCGGCCTTGCCGGCCTTATCGAGCTGGGCGCGCCGGCCGAGGAGCTGGAGGTGGTGGTGCGCGATCACGTGGACGCCCTGCGCCGTCGCGTCGGCCGCCATCCGGACAAGGCCGTGCTGGGCTGCACGCACTATGAAATCGTGGCCGAGGTGTTCAAGGGCGCCCTGCCCGAGGGGGTGGAGCTGATCCATCAGCCCACCGCCGTGGCCGACTCGCTGGAGCGGTATTTCGCCCGCCACCCGGACTACGACATCGGGAATTCGGGCCGCCGCACCTTCCTGACCACCGGCACGCCTGGCCCGCAGTCGGCGCTGGTCAGCCAGTTCTGGGGCGCGCCCCTGACCTTCGACGCGGCCTGACGGCCTGCGGCGGAGACGGGCGACCCGCCTCCGCCAGGGACCAGATCAGGCGCGCGCGGCTTCGGCGGTCGCGACCCGCCCGGCCGCATTCATCACCGAGGCGATGCGCAGGGCGGCCTGGACCTGGGTGTTGGCCACGCCGTGCTTCTTCAGCTCGCCCTCGTGGGCGTCCAGACAGGCGCCGCAGCCGTTGATGGCCGACACCGCCGCCGACCACAGTTCGAAGTCCAGCTTCTCCACGCCCGGGTTGGCGATGACGTTCATGCGCAGCCGCGCCGGCAGGGTCTGGTACTCGCTGTTCTTCATCAGGTGCAGCGAGCGGTAATAGATGTTGTTCATGCCCATGATGGCGGCGGCGGCGCGCGCCGCGTCGGCGGCTTCGGGGGTCAGCTTGTCGGCGACCAGCGCCTCGGTCGCCCGGACCACCGGCGCCGAACCCACCGCGTGGGCGCAGGCCAGGAACGTGCCCCACTTCTGCTGGTCGTTCAGCAGGGTCTCATTGGCCAGGGAGCTGAGGTTCAGTGAGATGTCCTTGGCGTAGGACGGCATCAGGTCGCGCAGGGCGTCGATGGACATTGTTGAGGTTTCCTTCGGAAAGCGGCTACCGCTCGCGCCGCGGGCGCTCGCTGCTTGAGCCGCATCATTCTGGGGCTAACGCTCGGGACGCGCTCCCTCGCTGCTTGAGCCCCGACGATTACTGGGGACTGCGCCAACGCGCTCAAGCAGCGAGACGCCGCGCGTCGAGCGGTAGCGCCCTTAAAATAAGAGCGAGCCGCGAAAAAGGCGGCGACACACGCGCCGCCGCCTTCCTCAGCTCGGTTTGCCGTCTTTTACGCGGCGAGCGTCTCACCACCCACCGGGCGGTTGCAGGCGCACAGCTCGTCGGTCTGCAGGGCGTCCACCACGCGCAGGGTGTCGGCCGGGGCGCGGCCAACGTTCAGGTTGGTGACATAGACGTGTTGCACGACGTTGTGCGGGTCCACCACGAAGGTGGCGCGCAGGGCCACGCCCTCGTCTTCGTTCAGCACGCCCAGGTCGCGGGCGAACTTGCCGCCGTTGTCGGCGAAGGACCAGATCGGCAGCTTGTCCAGATCGGCGTGGTCGCGACGCCAGGCCAGCTTGACGAACTCGTTGTCGGTCGAGCCGCCCAGGACCACCGTGTCACGATCCTCGAAATCGCGGGCCAGCTTGGCGAATTCCGCGATCTCGGTGGGGCACACGAAGGTGAAGTCCTTGGGGTAGAAGAAGATCACCTTCCACTTGCCCTCGAAGCTGTCCTGGGTGATCGGCTCGAACGCCGAGACACCGTTTTCTTCGTGATTGTTGAAGCCGGGCTTTACGCCGACCAGCTTGAATTCAGGCAGTTTTGCGCCGACGCCGAGCATCGCGTTTCTCCGTTGCTTTTGTTTCGATTGATCGTCGGGGGAGGTGACGACCGCAGGTGCGAGATGGACCTTGCGGCGCACAAAGTCAAACTTTCGCGCCACAACAAGACCATAAGTTTTTCCTATGGCCCGCATAGGACGAATATCGCCACGGCATAAATGGGCACGATGGCTTTTGATCTTTTTATAGAAAGAGCCTATGCCGCCGCCATGCTTCCCACCCTGCGCCAGCTCCAGTATCTGAAACTGCTCGCCGAGCACGGCTCGTTCAGCCGAGCGGCCGAGGCGGCGCACGTAAGTCAGCCTGCCTTGTCCGCCGGGGTCCAGGAACTTGAAAAGGTGCTGGGATCGCCCGTGGTCGAGCGCACCCGCGGCGCGGTCCAGCTGACCGCCGTCGGCGCGGAGGCCGTCAAGCGGGCCGAGGACGTGCTGGCCCGCACCGAGGATCTGGTGGAGGCCGCCCGCAACGCGGGAAAGCCCCTGTCCGGCCGCTTCCGCCTCGGCGTCATCCCCACCATCGCCCCCTTTCTTCTGCCCGCCACCCTGCCCCGGCTGAAAGCCAGACACCCGGCCCTGCGCCTGTTCCTGCGCGAGGACCTGACCCCGCGGCTGATCGCCGGTCTGAAGGCGGGGCATCTGGACGCAGCGGTGATCGCCCTGCCCTATGAGGCGGCCGGCATCGACCACGCCCGCATCGGCGACGACGAAATTCTGGCCGCCGCCCCCGCCGGCCACCCCCTGGCCCTGGCCGAAACCCTCGAGGCGGGCGATCTCGAGGCCTCGGACCTGATCCTGCTGGAGGATGGGCACTGCCTGCGCGACCAGGCCCTGGCCGCCTTCGACATCGACGCCCCGCGCGGCGACGACGTGTTCGCCGCCAGCTCCCTGCACACCCTGGTGCAGATGATCGACGCCGGGCTGGGAGTCAGCTTCCTGCCGCGCATGGCCGTCACCGCGGGTCTGACCCAGGGCTCGGGGGTCGTCACCCGGCCCATCTCCACGTCCGGCGCGGGCGCGCCCCGGCGCGAGATCGTGGTGGCCTGGCGCGCCGGCTCCAGCCGCGCGGCCGAGGCCCGCATGCTCGCCGAGGCGCTGAAGCTGGACTGAGCCGACGGCGCGTCATGGTGAACGGCCCGTTAGGCTTTCTTAACCGGGGGTCTGCGACCATGGGGCTCCCAAGTCCGCCCAGCCGAGTCCGCAGGCCCGCGCATGTTCGCCAAACGTCAGTCCGCCCTGGCCGCCAACGCCGGAACGGCCCCCCGCCCCAGCGCGGGCTCGCGCCTGTCCGGCGTGCTGGCCTTCCTGCGCCGCCCGGTGGTCGCCGTGGTCGCGGCCCTGATCCTGATGCTCGGCGCCGGGGCCCTGTTTGTGGCGGTGCTTGGCGACCCCACGGCGGGCAGCCCCTCGGCCCGCGCCTCCCTAGACCGTCCGGACGCCGCCGCCGCGGACGCCGACGCCCCGCCCACCGGAATGGAGGCCTTCACCCTCGACACCCTCGGCCTGTACCAGGATCTGACCGCGCCCGGCTTCGCGCTGGATGACGAAGGCGGGCCCATCGCCGGCGAAGCCCTGATCACCCTGCCCGACGGCGCCAGCGCCGGCGGCGGCTCCGCCATCACCGCGCCCCGCCGCCCGCCCGCCGACCCCTTGCCCGCCGCGCCGATCGCGGGCCTGTCCCAGCCCGGCCCCAACGGCCCCCTGCCGATGATCAACGCCGACGGCCGCACCCCGGCCCAGACCTACGCCCGCCCCTTCCGACCCAACGGACGCCCGCGCGTGGCCCTGATCGTGGGCGGTCTGGGCCTGAACGCCGTCACCACCCGCGCCGCCATCGAGCGCCTGCCCGCCGAGGTCACCCTGTCCTTCGTGCCCTACGCCGAGGGCCTTCAGGGCTGGATCGACCTGGCCCGCGCCCACGGCCATGAGGTGCTGATCGAGATCCCCATGGAGCCCCAGGGCTATCCCGACAACGATCCGGGCCCCTACACCCTGCTGGCCAACGCCGGTCCGGACGACATCCGGCAACGGCTCGACTGGCTGCTGGGCCGGGCCAGCGGCTATTTCGGCGTGACCAACTATCTGGGCGAACGCTTCGTCGCGTCCGACACGGGCATGGCCGCCTTCCTGGGCGTCATGCGCAGCCGGGGCCTCGCGTTTGTGGATGACGGCTCGGCCCGCCGCCGCCCTGGCGCCTACACCCGCGCCAGCGCCGACCGCATCATCGACGAGGTCCAGAGCCCTGCCGCCATCGTGGCCCAGCTCAACGCCCTGGAAGCCGCCGCCCGCGAGAACGGCGACGCCCTGGGGACCGGCTTCTCCTATCCGGTGACGGTGGAGGCAGCCGCCCGCTGGGCCGACGGCCTGTCGGATCGAGGCCTGCAGCTGGCGCCCGCCTCGGCCATGACCCGGCGGCCCGGCCGCTAGTGGCGGACCTGTCGCTCTATCGGCCCAATGTCGGCGTGGTGTTGTTCCACCCGGATGGCCGGGTCTGGCTGGGACGCCGCGCAAGGACCCCCGAGCCGTACTGTTGGCAGTTTCCCCAAGGCGGCGTCGACGCCGACGAGGTCGAGCGGGGCGACTGGGAAACCGCAGCCCGCCGCGAGCTGCTGGAGGAGACCGGGGTCCGGTCCGCCGATCTGCTGGCGGCCACCGGGGGCTGGATCACCTACGACTTCCCGCCCGAAGCCTCCGGCGCGAAGATCGCGCGCGGCTGGACGGGTCAGAAGCAGAAATGGTTCGCCCTGCGCTTCACTGGCGACGAGGCGGAAATCGACCTTGAGGCCCATCCGCCCGTCGAGTTCGAGACCTGGCGCTGGGGCCGGCTGGACGAGGTCTGCGACCTCATCGTGCCGTTCAAGCGTCCGGCCTATGAACAGGTGGTCGCCACCTTCGCCCGCTTCGCCGCCTGAACCTGATCACAGAGCCTGATTCACGGCGTCGGAGGAATCGCGACGCGGCCCCTCCTCAACCGATCAGGCTCTAGCGCCCCAGCGCGGCCCGCTGCAGGGCGAACAGCTCGGCGCAGCCGCTTTCGGCCAGCCCGAACAGCCGGTCGAACTCGCCCCGGCTGAAGCCGCGCTTCTCGCCCGTCGCCTGGATTTCCACAATGTCGCCCGATCCGGTCAGGACGAAGTTGGAATCCGCCTCGGCGTTGGAGTCCTCTTCGTAGTCAAGGTCCAGAACCGGCGTGTCCTTGAACACGCCGCACGACACCGCCGCCACCTGATCCAGAATGGGGTCGGTCTTCAGCACGCCCTCGTCCTTCAGGTAGTTGAGGGCCGAGGCCATGGCCACCCAGGCGCCGGTGATGGCGGCCGTGCGGGTGCCGCCGTCGGCCTGGATCACGTCGCAGTCGATCAGCACCTGCCGCTCGCCCAGCGCCTTCATGTCCACCACCGCCCGCAGGGAGCGGCCGATCAGGCGCTGGATTTCCTGCGTCCGGCCCGACTGCTTGCCCGCCGCCGCCTCGCGACGGCCGCGGGTGTGGGTGGCGCGCGGCAGCATGCCGTATTCCGCCGTGACCCAGCCCTGGCCCTTGCCGCGCAGCCACGGCGGCAGGCTTTCCTCCACCGACGCGGTCACCAGAACCTTCGTATGGCCGAAGCTGACCAGGCACGAGCCCTCGGCGTAGCGGTTGACCCCGATATCGAGGGTGACGGGGCGAAGCTGTTCGGGCGTGCGGTCAGACGGGCGCATGGGTCTCGCTTATCGTATTGGAAGTGGTCGCCCGGACGCTTATCCTGAATGGGTGAGCCTGTCCCGCCCCGAAGCCATGAAATCCGTTTATCCGCAGCCCCCCGCAGCGGAGGCCCGATCATGAGCCTGTTCGCCCCCTCCGCCCCCCTGACCATGCTGGATGACCGGGCGCGCGACATTTTCCGCCGCATCGTCGAGAGCTATCTGGAGACGGGCGAGCCGGTGGGCTCGCGCACCCTGTCCCTGAGCGGTGTGTCCCTGTCGCCCGCTTCCATCCGCAACACCATGCAGGACCTGACCCTGGCGGGCCTGCTGCACGCCCCCCACACCTCGGCCGGGCGGGCGCCCACCCATGCGGGCCTGCGGCTGTTCGTCGACGGCCTGCTGGAGATCGGCGACATCACCCAGGAGGAGCGTCGCGAGATCGACGCCCGCCTCGCCGTCCACAAGGGCGCGGCGGGCCGGGGCGGCTTCGAGGAGGCCCTGGACGCGGCCTCGTCCCTGTTGTCGGGTCTGGCGGGCGGCGCCGGGGTGGTGGCCAGCCCGGTGCGCGACACCGGCGTGCGCCATGTGGAGTTCGTGGCCCTGGGCGAGGATCAGGCGCTGGCGGTTCTGGTGGCCGAGGACGGCACGGTGGAGAACCGCCTGATGCCGCTGGCCGCCGGGGTCACGCCCTCGACCCTGCAGGAGGCCTCCAACTTCCTCAACGCCCGGCTCAAGGGGCGGCCGCTGCAGGAGGCGCGCAGCGAGATGAGCGCCGAGCTTCAGGCCGCCCGGCGCGACCTGAACGAGGCCGCCGCCCGGCTGGTGGAGGACGGCATGGCCGCCTGGTCCGGCGGACCGGACCGCGAGCGGGCCCTGATCGTACGCGGGCGCGCCAACCTTCTGCAGGACCGCGAAGCGCTGGAGGATCTGGAGCGGGTGCGCGTCCTGTTCGATGATCTGGAGCAGAAAGAGCAACTGATCGGCCTGCTCGACGGCGTGACGAACGCCCAGGGGGTACGCATCTTCATCGGCGCCGAAACGAGACTGTTTTCACTTTCGGGTTCCGCCGTGATCGCGGCGCCCTATATGTCGGGCCGACAGCGGGTTCTGGGCGCCATCGGCGTGATCGGACCCGCGAGACTGAACTACGCCCGTGTCATACCGTTGGTGGACTATACCGCCCGGGTGCTGGGCCGGATGCTGGACGGACAGGAAACGTGAGCGACACCTATAACGACCGAAACGACGCCGAAGCGCGCGACGAAGCCGAATTGAACGCCGAAGCGGGACTGGACGCCGATCCCGATGGCGATCTTTCCCATGAGGATGATCTGGGGCCCATCGACGCCCTGATCGCCGAGCGGGATGAGTGGAAGGACCGCGCCCTGCGCGCCGTGGCCGAGGCCGACAACGTCAAGCGCCGGGCCGAGCGCGAGATGAACGACGCGCGCGCCTACGCCATCACCCGCTTCGCCCGCGATCTGCTGGGGGTGGCCGACAATCTGTCGCGCGCCTTGCAGGCGGCCCCGAAAGAAAACGCCGACGCGGCTGTCGGCGGTCTGGTCACCGGGCTTGAGATGACCGAGAAGTCGCTGCTGTCGGCCTTCGAGGGCAACGGCCTGACCCGCGTGGCGCCGGAGGCGGGCGAGGCCTTCGACCCCAACCTGCATCAGGCCATGATGGAGCAGCCCTCCGACACCGTGGCCGCCGGCCAGGTGATCCAGACCATGCAGGCCGGCTACGCCCTGTTCGGTCGGGTCGTTCGCCCCGCCATGGTGGTGGTGGCCGCGCGCGGGTCGGGCGGCGGCTCGCAGGAGCCGGGCGCCCGCGTCGACGCCAGAGCCTGATCGGTTGAGGCGGAATCGTTTCACGATTTCGCCGAGGCCGTGAATCAGGCTCGAGACATCAAGGTCTGATCGCTAAAGGTGGGTCTGGAAGTGCGCCAGAAGGCGTGACCAGCCGTCCGTCGCCGCCTCGGCCTGATAGCTGGGGCGGTAGTCGGCGTGAAAGGCGTGTCCGGCCCCCGCGTACAATACGATCTCGCTGGCTGTCTGGCTTTCCCGGGCCAGCGCCTCGCGCATGGCTTCCACCGACGGGACGGGAATGCCCCGGTCGTCCTCGCCGTACAGGCCCAGCACCGGCGCCTTGAGGTCGCCCGCCAGATCCACCGGCCAGGGCGCCCCGCCGGTCGCGCCGTCTTCCGGCGCCAGTCGTCCGTACCAGGCCACGCCCGCGTCGAAGGCGGCGAACCGGGCCACGGCCTGCCAGACCACCTTGCCGCCCCAGCAGAAGCCGGTGATCCCGACCCGCTCGCTGTCGGCCCAGATCTGGCCGCCCAGCCACTGCAGGGTCGCCGAGACGTCGCCCATGACCTGCTCGTATCCGGCCGCGCCCACGATCTCGAACACCCGGGCCATGTCCGACAGGGGCGCGGGGTCCTCCACCCGCACGAAGAAGGCCGGGGCGACCGCCGCATAGCCCTCCCTCGCCAGGCGTCGGCACACGTCCTGGATATAGGCGTGGACGCCGAAAATCTCCGAGGCCACCACCACGACGGGGAACGGGCCCTCGCCCTCGGGCCGGGCCACATAGGCCGGCAGGTCGAACCCGTCCGGCGCGGGCAGGGTCACGGTCCCGGTCACCAGCCCCGCGTCATCCGTCACCACCGGCTCCGCCGACTGCGACACGGCGGCCGTCGCATAGCCGGCGAACAGCAGCCCGCCCAGCAGGCGGCGGCTGACCTTGAAGTCGTCGGGGCGGGGGCCTTCGGGACGGATCAGGTTCACGCTCATGACGGATCTCCGGGGGGCCGGGTCGGGAAAGCGCGACTGTGCGCCGACCAGCCGACGCGGTCCAGTCACGACACGGTCAGGCCGCCCGTCGCAGGGTCAGGTTCATGCGCCCGCCGCCCGGCAGAAGGCTGGACGACCCGCCCAGAATCCGGTCGATCCCATGTCGCGCCAGTCTTGCCGGCCCCGACAGCATGCACACGTCCCCCGAGGCCAGCCGCACGGAACGCGTCCGCCCGCCACCCGCCGCCCCGATCCGGAACACCGCCGTGTCGCCCAGCGAGATCGACAACACCGGCGCGGTCAGGTCCCGCTCATCCTTGTCCTGATGCAGGCCCATGCGGGCGTCGGCGTCATACAGATTGACCAGACAGGCGTCCGGCGGCTCCGGCCAGCCGGTCAGGTCGTCCCACAAGGTCAGCAACATCTCCGGAATCGGCGGCCAGGGCGCGCCTCCTTCAGGATGGACCGCCTGATAGCGATAGCCCGCCCGGTCCGACACCCATCCCAGCGGCCCCATATTGCTCATCCGCACGGAAAACGGCCGCCCGCCCGGCGTCACGGGCCGGTACAGCGGCGCGACGTCGAGCGCGGCCAGCACCTGGTCGCGAAGACGCTTCTGATCGTCCGGGCACAGACGCTCGGGCCAGAGGCGGAACCCGGCCGGGGCGTCGCCGGATCCGGCGGGATCTGGATGGGGCGGGGCGGAACGGATCATCCGCCTTCAGATAGGCGGGCCCGACGGCGTTGACGACCCCGCCGTCAGGTTTGGTCGTCGCTGTCGCTTCCGGACGC
>Ga0114900_1000372_pt1 | contig 35467 bp, 58 predicted proteins | sample MalvireepMed_231_FD_89685 | JGI IMG/M metagenome (GOLD analysis project Ga0114900, IMG submission 89685) | Marine viral communities from the Global Malaspina Expedition - Malaspina viral metaG DeepMed_231 | ecosystem: Environmental > Aquatic > Marine > Oceanic | place: Mediterranean Sea...
AACCAAGACACTCACCGACGCGATCGAGTTTCTCATCGAGAACGGCTGGAGCGCGGAAACGCGCAACGTGCAGGCGCTCATTGACATGCTCGGCATGCTCAACGACGCCGAGGGCGATCTTGACCGCCAGCGCCGCGAGCGTTCCGCCGCACGCAACCAAGCCATCAAAGACGAGATAGCAGCCGAGCGTGCCACGCGCGCGCAGTGGCTGCAGGAACAGGTGGACGCCGAGAAGGCGAAAAACGCCCAACTGCTCGCCGTCCAGAAGATCTACAACGACCAGCGGTTGCAGTTTGAGCAGATCCTGCAGTCGTCCATCGTCGGCATCATCACCGCGGCGGGCGAGACGCTCGTCAATCTGGTGGGCGACAACGAGGAAGCCGCGTTTTTCATTCGCAAGGCCTTTGGTGTCACGACCACGATCATCAACACGGCCATCGCCGTGACAGAGGCGCTCGCGAAGCTCGGGCCGTTCGGCCCGCCGGCAGCGGCTGCGCTGGCCGCACTGGGCGCCGCGCAGACGGCGGTGATTCTCTCGCAGCAGCCACCCAAGCCAGCGGCACTCGCCGAGGGTGGCGTGGTGCTACCGACACCCGGTGGCACGCCGGCCCTGATTGGCGAAGCGGGCAGCGCCGAGGCGGTCATACCGCTCAACGAGACAACGCTCACGGCTCTGGGCGATCGCATCGTTGACGCAATGAGCCGGCAGCAGCCCACCAACCTCGACCTCACCGTGCAGATGGGCAATGAGCGGCTTTTCAAGATGGTCGAGCGCGGCATACGCGACGGCAGGGTCATCGTGGCGCCACGCGGGATCGGGCGGCGGTGAGTGTCTTGATTCGGTTCCGGTGGACGTACACCGAGGGCGAGGTGTGGCTGAGCATGATATGGCGCTGCTACTTGCCAGGCTGCACGATGCTCGACAGCGAATACGTGATGATAGGGCAGAACTGATGCGGATGATCTACAACGACCTATGGGATGACGGCACGGTAACGCCCTCGAGCGCGCAGCCCGGGTATGCGGGCGCCAACACGCAGAACCAATTTACCATCAAGGCGTGGCGCACGACGGCCGACACCGACGAGAACATCGTGCTTGACTACGGATCGGCGGTGAGCGCCGACGGCGTGGCGATCATCGGCCACAACCTCACGGCCTCGGCCACCATCAACCTGCAGGGCAACGCCACCGACTCATGGGGTGCGCCGTCCATTGATGAGACGGTGACCAGCCGTAGCGGCGTCATTTTGCATTGGTTCACCTCGGGCTCGTACCGATACTGGCGCGTGCGCATCCAAGACGCCACCAACCCCGACACCTATCTGCAGGTGGGGCGTATCATCCTCGGGCCGCGATTCTCCATCACCGAGAACGGCCAGAGCTCGGTGGCGGAATTCCCCGAGTCGCGGGTGCGCGGCGACCGGGTGAGCTTCGCGCTTTCCAACGAGCCGTATGCTGACATCGGGCCAGCACACCGCGAGTATAGCTACGAGTTTCGGAATATCGGCGACACGCTCAAGACGGCATTCGACACGATGACCGCCGCGGTGGGGCGCCATACGCCGGTGCTGTTCACCAACTTTGACGACAACACCGGCAGCAATTGGGACTACATAGAGCCTATCTATGCCATCGTGAATGCTGACCAGCAACCCGACTGGCTCGGCTCTGGGCGGTGGACGGTGAGCCTAAGCGTGCGGGAGGTGGCCTGATGGCCGGTGCACAAGTAGCGGTGGCAGTAACCGCGCTCGAGGAACAGCGGAAGGGCTACAACGGCATCAGCCTAACCAACTACAACAGCCAGACGCTCGATGCGGCGATCGCGCAGGGCTCGGTGGTGGAGCTCGGCGGCGCGCTGTTTGAATTCAGCACCGACGAGACGCTTACCGGCTTCGCAGGCCTCGGCAACCGCTCGCGCGCGTTCCTGGAGCTTACGGTGTCGGGCTCGTCTATCACTGGCGCATGGACAGCTACGGTCCCGACCTGGGACGACGACAAGCAAGGATGGTACACGACCACCAAGCGCGTGGTCGCCACGGCGTGGAAAGACGGCAGCGGGAACCAGACGAATAAGCGCCTGCTATTCGGTCAGGACTTACGCCAGGTAGCAACGCTTATCGACATTAACGGTGCCAATCACACCATGACGGCCTTTGACCGAGCGGTGGCCGTCACCACTGGTGCCAGCGATCGGACTATCACCCTTGATGCAGTCGCCGACCACGTCGGGAATGAGATACTCGTCATCAAGGACGACACCGGCGTCGGTGGCGTGATAGTCGACGGGGCGGGCATTGAGACAATTGCCGGCATTGCCACCCGGCAGCTCAACCATGCTGGTGCATCGATTATCCTCGTCGGGGCCGTCGATGAGTGGAAGATACGCAGCGGGGAATTCCAGACGCAGCGTCTCGACATCGGTGATTGGAACATGAACCGCACGGCTGCGGGTAGCATCACGGTCAACGTAAATCACGATATTGGCACAGCGGAGCGTATCGTCAAGTGGGACGCACTGATCAGGAATGACGCAGACACGCTGTATTTCAACGTCAACAGCATCGCCGCGACCGGAGAGAACAAGGCGGCCCTACAATCGGTGACGGATACACAGATCCAGATGGAGGTCATGGCGGGATTTGGCTTCGATAACACAAACTTTGATTCTACCGCCTACAATCGCGGGTGGGTGACACTCGTCTATGACTCCAACCCCACACCGTAGCCGCAAAGATATATGGACAACGCCGGGCGTTGACTATATACTTATGAGTGGAGGTCGACATGAGGTATCTACTGGGAACGCTGGTTGCAGTCATCGCCATGGTGGGGTGCAGTCAGATCGCGCCGCTGGCCGATCCGTTTGCAGGAACGTGGAACGGATCAGATGGGAGCGTGTACGCTTTCAACGGGACCGCCTATCAAGAGGGCGAGTATTCGGTGGATGGCGGGACCACGCTACCCTATCGGTTCGACAGCAAGCGCGTGGCGCTTTGGGAGCCTACCGGCGGGAATACGCTCTACAACTACACGGTGGTTGGAGCGCGCGAACTGACCATCGGCGCTCTTACTCTCACCCGTTAGCAATCCGCGCCCTCGGTCCTCGCCAATCTGTGGGGGGCTGAGGGCGTGTCTACGTTCGCCACCCTCAAGGACAAGCCCGCCAGCGAAAAGGTGGTACTGGTCGAGCTCGACCTCGCCATTGATGACCAGTTTTTCACCAACTACAGCGCCTTTGTCTGGTACGTGAGTTTTGACAAGCTCTATCCCGACATCGACGCGAGCCTCATCACCGCCGTGCTCGCTCAGCCCGAGGTTATCGCCATCGGCTCGGTGACCTGGGACGATGTGCCGCTGGTGTCGGTCGCAAGCGTTGCCGCGGTAGAAGCAACGTCCGAGACCTATTACTGGGATGTGACCAACCGCGAGCTATACGTGCATGGCATCGACGGCAACAGCCCGCCGGGGCATGCGGTGGTGGTGGGCGCCGTGGAGCCATTCGCCAACCGCGGAAAGCACTTCGCGCCCGAGACCTACGAGGCGCGGGTACTGAGCGTGCCCAACATCGCGCGCCGGCGCGATCCGCTGTTCTTCGGGCGCCTGGAATTTGGCGGCGGCACGGTGACTCTCGACAACGGCGACGGCGCGCTTGACCTGCTCGGCGAGAATCCGCTCATCACCGGCAGCTCGGCGCGCATCAAGGTGGGGTTTGACGACCTCGGCATCGCCGACTATCGCCAGGTGTACTCGGGCCACATTCGCGAGGTGTCGATAGGCTTTGACGAGGCGAGCATCGACCTGCGCGATAGACGGCTCAAGCTGCGCGCGCAGGTGGGGCAGAACACTTTCGACCAGACCACCTATCCCAACCTCAACGACGGCAACGTGGGATCGGCGATCCCGCTGGCCTATGGCACGCTGTTGAACATCCCCGGTGTCGTGGTGAATGAGGATGAGGGCGGCTCGCCCGACTGGACGGTCAAGCTCGCTGACCCTATCCACTCGATCAGCGCCATCACCGAGGTGCGGGTGAACGGTGCGGCCATCACGCCCAACTCGACCAGTCTCACGCTTGCCGAGGCGGTGATAGACAACCTCGACTATGAGACCGGCGACGAGGTGACCGCCGACATCGTGGGCTACGTCGACAGTGGCGGCACGGTGATCGACAACGCGCTGGATGTGATACGCGACCTGATCACCGAGTATCTGCCATTCCCCTACCTCGTCGCTAACTTCAACCTTGGCGAGTGGGCGACGGCCACCGCGGCGGCGCCGGACATCTCGCTATACGTCGACACTCCCACCGAGGTGGTGCAGCTCATAGAGGACATATCTGACTCGGTGTTCGGGCTGTTTATCGTCAACGACGCGGGGCAATTCACGTTCCGCATATTCAACAACCCGGGGAGCTCCACGCGCACCATCCGCCGCGAGGACATTCTATCTATCTCCGAGGTGAGCTACGACGCCGCCGACGCGTTGACCTCGGTGCGTGTGGGCTACGCGCGGGACTGGTCAGAGGGAACGTATCAGTACCTCACCGACGTGAGCCAAGAGAGCACGCTGATAGAACAGCTTCGCGTGCAGCGCCAGGAGTCTTTTGACACCCTGCTCACCAACGCCACCGATGCGCAGAGCTTCGCCGACACGGTGCTCGAGCTAAGCGGCGGCGTGCAGCGGCTCGTATCGATCACCACGAAGATGCAGACCGTCGACATCGACGTTGACGATTGGATCAACGTGCAGATCGACCGGCCGGTGTCCACCATGCTGGGCTTCACGTTCTGCCAGGTGGTAGGCATCACGCGCGACCTTGGCAGCTTCGAGGTAACGCTCGAGCTGCGCATCTGGGATCTCATCGCCGATCCGGGCAACCAGACCGAGACCATCGCCGAGGGCCTCTATGGCGACCTCGGTGACCGTGGCCAGTATTATGGTGACGGGAAGGAATACGGCAGCGCGTCATGAGCAGCAAGAAACAAGACATCAACCTCAACGGCACGGTGTTTACCGACGAGCGCCTGCACTTTCCCGGCGCGGGCGCCAACACGCTGCTGCACGACTGGTTCACCGGCGAGGACGTCGTGATTCGCACTGCGGCCGGCGGTGGCGGGACGCTGCTCACCCTGACCACTGACTACACGTTCGCGGGCGAGGACACGGTATTGACGGCGCGCGCCACCGCGGCGCAGGCAACGACAAAGACCGTCTACAACACGGTGACCATCGTCAACGCCACCTATCAGGGCGTGATGTTGTACGTGTCGGGCGAGTACATCGGCGACACCATCGAGGCCGAAGATCCCACCCGCGGCAACGCGCGCGAGGCGCTCGAGGCGATAGCGGCCGACAGCCCCAACGACGATGACCAGCCGCTACCGTCTACGTACGAGCTCTGGGAATTCTCAGGCGGCAGCTTGGCCAGCAGCGCGGGCCGCACGCCACGCGAGGGCTCGGCGGCGCGCTACATCGAGCCGGCAATCGAGGTCAACGGCGTCCCGACATACCCCAACCCGATGGTCCCATTCCCAAGCGGGACGGTGACCGAGAGCGCCTACAACGACCTGCGGGTAACGGCTTCCCTGGCCGACGGCGGGCGCGGTGCGCTGGCATTCAACTCCAACTGGGCCAACCTGCTTGTCGATGCCGAGAACGGCACGACAGATATGTGGGAGCGCAACGGCAGCAATACGCTCCTGCTGGATGAACGCTTTGGCGGTGTTCGATGGACGCGGGTAACTGGTGTAGGGACCGCTACTGATAACGGCGTGCGGCAGTGGATCAGCACAACGCCCGCCGCCGTGGGTGGCACTACGAAATTCAGCGGCAACACCGGAAAGGTGGTCAAGGTGGTGCTCCGCAACGTGGATGACGACACGGTAACGTGCCGGCTGTTCGACAATACGGGCGTGGCAAACCGCGTTGACGTGGATGTGACCTTTTCCACCAAGACCGTGACAGCCAACACCGGCGCGCTGCTCCGAGAGGAATGGTACGGCGACGACATTGTCGCTCTAACAGTGGTGTCATCCACCGTCACCGCCGCAAACGATCACATCTTTATTGTGGAAGTGGGTAACACCGTTTCAACCTCGGTGGACTACACCCAGGCGATGGTGACCAACGACGTAGACGACCTGCTGTATACGCCGGTACAGAACCGCTCCAGTGGCCTCATCTATGAGTTTCCCTGGACCAATGAGGGCACCATCGGCCTGCGCTTCCGACCGCTGTTTGAATACGACCGGTCGGGAGACGTCACGCTGTTGGGCAATCGTGAGAGCGTATCGGTCAGCACCCATTACCTGTTCTTGCGATACCAGGCTACCAACGAAAAGTGGCGGTGCCAGGTGCGCGGCGATGCTGCCGGCAACCAATTAACCCGGGAGAGCACGTCGGCGATTACCGCCAACAGTGGCTACCAGAAGCAAACGACGGCCGAGTGTGCGTGGAGCAAGAGCGGTAACACGCTGCGCATGTGGATCGATGGCACCGAGCAGACGGCACTGACGACTGACGGCACGGGCATATCGACGTTGGATATGCCACAGCGCCCGCTGTTGCGCATCGGGCACGAAGAGGACACGCGCTTTCACGGGCTGATCTCTGACTTCTGGTATTCGCCGGTGGCGCAGACGGCCAGCAGGATGACAGATCGGCCGTTCTACGCGACCAACCGCATACTTGGGAAGGACGGCACGAGCTGGCTTGACGAGTACGGCAACATGAGAGCGAGGCGACCGAATGGGTAGGAAATTCACGACGTACTGGGGCGCCGAGGCTTTCGATACCGGCTGGCGCCCGTGCTCAGACTGGAGAGACACAGAGCTGGGAAGCGAGGCGGCGAAGAACATCGACGGCAACATCATACACAACCTCAACGTCGAGCCGTCGCACCTGTGGGTGAACTGCGTATTTACGGACGACCCCGACGCGCCGGTCGGTGGAGAATTCTTCGGCGGGAATGTGACGTATGTAGACAACACGGCTTACGTGCAGACGTGGGGCTGGATGTACAAGGGCGTTGCAGCAAATCCGCTCAATGAGATTACCGTCCAGACGGGGGCCGATGGTGTCAGTGTGCTATCCGGCGCGGGGGGGTTTTTCTCTGTTGACGACGAGGAATGGATGTATCGTGTCGTCCTTGTGCGGATGATCTAAGCAATTGCGAGGGGGCATCTAAGCAATTGACCTATGGCCGCTGAGACCCAGACCGATAGACTCGCAGACGAGCACTTCGCCGAGCGCGTCGCGGCCCTCGCCGGCCCGATCATCGCGCAGCATGTGTCCGCGTGCCCAGTGAATGACCGATTGGAACGTTTAGAAACCGCCATGCTGGGCGAGCTCAAATCCATGAGCCAACGCCTGCTCGACAACACCACGGCCGTGGTGGGCCTCAGCGCGAGCGTGGCCGAGCACGCGCGCCGGCTTGAGATCCTCGAGGAGAACCAGACGCGGATCTTAGACGCGCAAGCGCGCGCCGAGGAACGTAACGGCGCCAACAACGCGCTAATCGAGCGCATCGAGCGTGGCATCAACCGCACGCGGGATCTCACCGACCGCACCATCAGCAACCGCTGGGGGCGCATCGCCATCGTCGGCGGCTGGGTGCTCAGCGTCGCCGCCATCATCGTGGCCATAAGGTCGATCGGTTAGTGGCGAAGCTACGCCGCATCTGGTCTGCGCGGTGGGAGAAGATCAAAGACCACATGACCGAGTGGGGGCTCGTCGCCTGGCTCACGCTCTGGACGGCGCTCGGCGCCTACACCACGACCCTCTACCCCGAGCAGAAGCTCGTCATCGATGCGCCCGACTGGCTGGTGTCGATCATCCCGGCGTGGGCCTGGCCATATGTGCCGTTCCTCGCCGCGGCGATCTGGTGGCGCATCAAGCAGCGTAAGGCGCCCGGGCACGCTGGCCGCACCAAGAATCTCGGTCGCATGATGAGCACCGCATTTGCGGCGGGCATGGGACCGGTGGCGTCGGCCAGCCACCTCATCCTCATAGTATGAACGCGATACAGAAACACCTCGACGTCAACGAATTCAGCCGGCCGGGTCGCGGGCTGCGCTTTGTCGATTCGATCGTTGTCCACTGGACCGCCAACCCGCAACAGGGCTGGCAAGGCGTCTGGCAGTGGTGGCAAGACGCACCGCTACGGCGCAAGTACGGCAGCGCGCACGCCATCGCCGACGATGACCGGGTGGTCGAAGTGATGCCCCTCGATGAGATGGCGTATCACTGCGGCTCGGCGTCCGGCTACACGCGCTGGGCTCAGCAGCGGTATGGGACGTTCGCCACCACGCAGTCGTCGCCAAACCTCGTGACGCTCGGCCTCGAGCTCTGCGTGGAGAACGCCGAGGGCGAGATAACAGACGCCACCTGGCATAGCGCCGTCGAGTGGCTGGCGCAGCAGATCACCGCCAACGGCCTTGACCCGCACCGCGACATCGTGACGCACCAGATGGTCGTGGGCTGGAAGGATTGCCCGAAGTGGTTTGTCACCTACCCCGCGGAGCTGGAGCGGCTACGCGCCGACGTGAAGCGTGCGATCGAGCTCGCCAGTGGCTGACTCTGGTGTGCGCCCGCCGACGGTGCGCTCGGTGGTGCGCTGGATACTGGGCACGCTCATCGTGCTCGGGTTCTTTGTGGTGTTCGCGTTCCTGATCTTTTTCAGCGACGACCCGCAGAACCGGGGGCTGATGATCGGCGCCATGATAGCGGCGTTCTCAACGGTGGTCGGCTACTACTTCGGCGCATCGGACAGTGGAGGATGAGATATGCTGTTGTGGCGCTCGTGGGTGCTCTGCTTGGTGCTGGTGCTGTGTGGCTCTGGGCTCGCGGCGGTGACGCCGACGCCGAGCTCCAACGGCTACTCGCAGAGCAAGAACGAACCATCCAAGCCCAAGCCGTCGCTCTCCGAGAGGCTGAGGAACACGGTAAGCGAGCTGCAGAACGACTGGGCGAAGCAATCGGCCTTGAGGAAAGCAGCCGAGCAGCACGCGAGCGAGCTATCGACAGCCTTGGCGGAATCACAGGCGCTCTCGAGCAAGCGGCTGCGCTTGATGCAGGAATCGCTGAGCGCTTTGCAGCTCTCGCAGCAATCGCTGACGGTGTCGCAGAGCTTGAATGCCAGCTTAGCCAGCCAGAATCAGGGCTTGAGTGCGGAGGGGCGGCGGCTGGCAAGTAGGATACGGCTGCTCGAGGCCGAGCGCATCTGGTGGGGCGTGGGCGGCGTTGCTGCCGGCGTGCTCGCCGACGAGGGCGTGCGGTTCCTGATCTCGCTACCACTCGGCCAATAAAAAGCCCCCGCTCGCGCGGAGGCTTGGACAATGGGGAGAAGCCGGCAACCCGACCCCTCGACCCCAGTCTACTATCTGAGGCGCCGCCGTATCCAGCGAAACGCGCCTTTGCGTACCTGGCGCTTGCCGTAGGCGGTCGGGCCTTTCATGAGGGCCAGCAGATCCAGCAGCGCGCTCAACGCCCGCATCAGGCTACGCATCGGCGATAGCCCTATCGATGCGCCGACACGCCGCCCGTGCGCTGCTGGCGTACCACAACGGTTGGTCAAAGGCACCGCTCGCGCGGTAGTCGAGATCATCGCGGAGATTGCGCAGGTTGCCGCTGACGGCGACGCGCTTGGGGCTGATGTAGTCCCACTCGATCCCCAGTGCTTGGCATACGCTCGCGTCGTCCAGTTGGAGCACCTCCACGATTCCCGCTCCCATCTCTACTTGCATCAGGCTACGCATCGTCGGCGTCACCTGGGTCGTCCATGCCAATCACCGGCGGGCCAAGATCGGTCACTGGCATCCAGCAATCACAGATGACCTGCAAGGTCGCAAGCTGCATGTTCTCGAACCATTGCCACGTATTGTAGCCGAGGGCGTAAAACGTGCCGCGCTTGAAAAGGATAATCACCTCGCCGTGCGCGGGCGTCTCGGTGTTCGGGTGCCATGTAGCCGTCATCGTGGCGCCTCCGGGAACGCGCACGCGTCGCACACCTGGGCCTCGCCGGTGGCTGGCACCCTGACGGTGTACAGCTCATCGAAGGGTAGGCGCGCGCCGCACTCGTCGCACTCGCCGAGGTTGTCGGCGATCTCTTGCAGCTTGGCGAGGCACCCGGGGCTGCGGTCACCAGCGTCGTACAGATACACCACGCGGTTGACGCGGGAATACTCGCCGTTGGCGTCGACGCGGGCGAGCCGCTCAAGCTCGCCGCGCGCCGCTATCAGTAATTGGTTCCACTCGCGCTGAGTGGCGTTGGCCTTGGGAAGCGGCATCAGTCATCCACCTTGGCGATGTGCAGCTCGTACGGCAGGCCAACGTAGCGATCCTCTTGGCCGTCTTGGTGAGCAACGACCAGCGGCCCGGTGGCCAGGCGCCAGCCACCGGGCACGTAGATGTTGGTGACGCCCAGCTTGCCACACGCGAAGGTCTCATAGGATGGCGCGCCTTGCGGGTAGTAGACGGTTGCGTGCGTGATAGCTCTCATCAGTTGGTCCCATGCAGCGCGAAGGCGCCGCGGCAAACGTGGCAGAGCGGCGCGACATACCCGCGCTGCCAGTCGGTGTCATCAGTGGCCATCGGCGCGCCACACGCGCCGCACCGGCTACCCGGCAGGTTCGGCCCGGTGTACTTGGGCGGCGGCGGGTCAAGGGTGTTGGTAGCGGTGACGCCGTGGGTGCCGTCGTCAAAGCGCACGAGGTAGTCATAGCCCATGCGCTCGATGACGGTGACCGTCTCGTCATAGTGGTCGGCGTACTCGCCCCAGTTGGCGCGGAAGCGCGCGCGCGTCTCGTTGTCTGCCATCACTTGGCCCCCTTGTTGAAGTCGGCCATCGCCAGCTTGCGCAGCTCGGCAAGGCTGAGATCCTGCATGCGCTTGGAGCACTTGCACGGGTGTTGCGCCTCGGCAACCTCGGCGGCGTGCTCGTCTTTGCCATGCCACTCGTGGCCACACGTTGTGCACTTGAGTATGAACGCCATCACTTGCCCCCCTTGAACGATCGGACATACAGCGCGTATTTGGCGCTATGGGTGAAACGGTAGTAACCGAGGAACACGGCCACGGCTGGCGTCACGTTCTCGACCACCAGGAGTGGCAACCACGCCCGGCCGCCGGCATACTCGACGCGGTGCGCGATGCCCTTGCGCCGCAGTAGGCGGCTCAGGCTGTCAGCGGTGTGGTGCTTGATCCGGCGATCCGGCTTAAGCGTTGTCATTCTCGCAACCTCCATACAGAGAATATATACCCCCATATTGAGAAAGTCAACAGCAAGCGTTGACTATATAGAGGTAAGTTGTTACCGTGTGGGTGGAGGTTCGAAGATGGAACGGATCTATGAGGCCGAGGTGCCAACGTCTGGCTACTCACGCAACGTGGACGGCTGCAAGGTCAGCGTCAGCGTCTATGACGGCAAAGAGTGCAACGCCCAGGTGACGACCACCACGCGCGACGGCGTGATGTTCTCGTACATGCGCCCCAGCGAGTTGGTGGCGTTCGCCGAGAACCTGACCGCGGCGGCGCGGCTGCTTGAACGGCGCGCAGCGGCAACGACTACATACACCGTGGCCGAGGTGGCGAACGGTGAGTGACGCCAACGTGCCCGATGGGATGATGGTAGCCGGAAGCACCATCCGGGGAGGTGGAGAGCCTATGCAGCAGACGGCAATCGCGGTGCGGGATCAGCCCGCGCCGCCGGCAGAGCGCACCGTTGACGAGGTGCTCGAGCAGGTAGCCAAGGTGCACGAGGTGATGCGCGTGGCCATGGATCGCGGCCAGCACTTCGGCACCATCCCCGGCACCGACAAGCCCACGCTATTCCAGCCAGGCGCCCAGAAGCTCACGCTTCTATTTCGCATGGCGCCGCGCTACCGCGTCGACCGTGAGGACCACGAGCGCGGGCACCGTACGTATGAGGTGATCTGCGGGCTCTACCAACAGGGTAGCGACGTGCTGGTGGGCGAGGGCGTGGGCGTCTGCTCGACGCTCGAGAGCAAGTACCGGTGGCGTGCGGGCTTCGAGGACACCGGCGAAGCGATCCCCGAGGACGCGCGCAAGCGAAAACGCGAGTACCGGGATGCGGGCTTCGGCATGCGCAAAGACGACGCGAAGGGCTGGATCTGGGTGCGCTACGTCGGCAAGCAAGAAAACGAGGACATCGCCGACACGTATAACACGGTGCTCAAGATGGCCAAAAAGCGCGCGTTCGTTGACGCCGTGCTCACCGCCACCGCCGCGAGCGACGTGTTCACCCAAGACGTCGCCGAGGAACCGGCCGAGCCCGACGCGCCGCCAGCACCACCGGCGCCGCCGCCGACACCGACACCCGAGCAGCGGGCGCCGTGGTGGGATGGTGACGACGAGGCGCTCGAGCTGGTCACACTGATAGAAGAGATCAGCGGCAAGCTCAACGTCGGGTCGCAGTGGATGCAGCGCATGGCGTACTCGGACCAAGCCGAGGGCTGGACGCGCGCCGCGGCGATGGAGGCGCTCAACGAGCGGCTTACCAAGCTACGCCAGCGGGCGAGCGAGGTGGCGACACCGGACGCCTTTGCGCTGGAGCCCGAGACGGACGCGGAGGCCGCGCGCAACACCGGCGGCGATGGCTCAGGCATCCCCGACCCGGGCGACGACTCGATACCATTCTGATGGCTGTTGAGCACACATGCCCCTACAACGGGGAAACCTGGCAAGCGGGCGACTGGTACCCCTGTGGCGAGCACGGCTGGCTCTGCGACCGCTGCAAGGAGGACCGGGCGGACAAGCGATATGCAACGCTGGCGTGGGCGGTCCTACGCGGCGACACGCTGGAGACCGCAGAGGCGGTGGATCGCCTGGAAACACCAGACGCCGAGCGAGAAGGGGGATAGATGGCGCAGGGTCAACAACTGGTCTTTGAGACCACGCTACACAAGCGCGGTGCCACAACGCTGGCCGTGACGATTCCATCGGGCATGATCGAGCGCCTCGGCCTCGAGCCCGACGATGTGGTCGAGCTTACCTATCACGGTGGGAACGAGCAGCGTATTGTGGTGACACGCACCGGTCGCAAGAGGCCAAAGCGTTGACATAGGGGGGCGCGAGCCCCCCGCTCTATAGGAGTGCGAATGCAAGACGCAGGAATCAACTGGGGGCGCGTCGCGCGCATCATCCTCGGCTTACCCGTTGTCGCAGCCGCCGCCATCGGCATCGTCGCCATCCTCGGTGACGCCCAACTCCAGGCGCTCGGCAACGAGCTATCTATGATCGTCACCCACTACGCCGAGCGCATCGCCTACGGCTCGGTTACCGCCGGCGCCGTGGTGGTGGGCGCGCTCGTCACCCGGGCACGCGTCAATCGCTGGTGGTACCGCAACGGCGGGCACATCGCCGACGCCGCCCTTCAAGAGGACAACCGCCAGCTCAAGCGCGAGCGCAACTCCCTCGACTACCGGCTACGCCAACGCACCAAAGAGCTTGCCGTGGCCCACGAGCGCATACGCAACGCGCAGGTGGCGATAGGCAACGCCGGGGGCGCCTTGAGCCAGGTAGGCCGCGCGCTGGCCGTGCTGCCAGACGAGACAGAGCCCGAGCCCGAGAAGTTCTCGGTCATGCGGCGCGTCAACTGATGCGCTTTGAGTGGAGCGGGCGCGCCGTAGGCGTCAACCAGCGGCTGCAGCCCTCGGCGCGCGGGCGCCGGCTGATGCTCACCGCCAAGTACCGCGCGTTCAAGGACGCGCTGTACTACACGTTCCTGCCGCAGTGGCGCAATGCGCGCGGCGTCAAGATGGTCGATGACGTGACCATCACCATGACGCAAGCCTCGCGCCACGACTGCGACGCGCTGGTCAAGCCGGTGATCGATGCGCTGGTGAAGGTGGGCGTAATGCATAACGATTCTCAAGTTGTGCACATTTGTATACACCGGGTGCCCAAGCGGGGCGCCGAGGATCAGATAGAGGTGGATGTTGCCGAACAAGGCAACGCGACGTGTTGACTATGGTGTGGTGTGGGCGGTATCGTGAGTGCGGAGGTTACGATGGAGTATGACGAGTTTCTGGCTACCAAGAGCCGGGATTTCGCGCCCGTGGGATTCGAGGCCAAGGCGGGCAACGCGCTATTGTTCCGATTCCAGGAGGCAATTGTTGAGTGGGCGCTGAAGCGAGGGCGTGCCGCCATCTTTGCCGATTGCGGACTGGGCAAGACGCCGATGCAGTTGGCGTGGGCGCACCATGTTAGCGAGCACACCGGCAAGCCAGTGCTGATCTTCGCGCCGCTGGCCGTGGCGCGCCAGACGCAGCGCGAGGGCGACAAGTTTGGATACCCGGTTACGGTGTGCCGCACGGCGGCAGATGTCATGCCCGGCATCAACGTTACGAATTACGAGATGCTGGCCCATTTCGATCCGGCGGCATTCGGTGGTCTCGTGCTTGATGAGTCGTCCATTCTGAAAGCCTACGAAGGCAAGACGCGGCGGGTGCTTAACGAGTTTGCGAGCGGGATCGAATATCGTCTGGCGTGCACCGCGACGCCGGCTCCGAACGATCATGTAGAGCTAATCAACCACGCGGAATACCTCGGCATCATGCAGGGAAAGGAAGTACTGGCGACATTCTTTCGCCAGGATGGCAACACCACGCACGCATGGCGGCTTAAGGGCCACGCGCGCGAGCCGTTCTGGCAGTGGCTCGCCTCATGGTCTGTAGCCCTACGGACGCCGGCTGATCTCAACGACCACGAGCACACAGAACGATTCCTGCTGCCCGAGCTGCAGACTGTCGAGCACGCCTTAGACACTGGCCCCACCGATGGCATGCTATTCCCGGTGGTCTCGTCACTCGCCGATCGCCGGACGTTTCGCCGCAACAGCATCGATGATCGAGTGGCGCAGGCGGCCGAACTCGTGGCTGCCGAGCCGGACGAGCAGTGGCTAATCTGGTGCAACCTGAATGACGAGAGCATGCGCACCACGGCGGCGATCCCGGGCGCGGTGGAAATAACAGGATCGGAGCCGCGGGAAGATAAGGCGCGCAAGATGCTGGCCTTCTCGGATGGCGAGATCCGGGTACTGGTAACCAAGCCGCTGATCGCCGGCTTCGGCATGAACTGGCAGCAGTGTGCGCGCTGCATATTCCTCGGTCTGTCAGACAGCTATGAGCAGTATTACCAGGCGCTGCGTCGGATCTGGCGATTCGGCCAGGAGCGCGAGGTGAGCGCCCACATCATCATCACCGAGGCCGAACGGGCCGTGCTCGATAATGTGAGCCGCAAAGAAGCCGAGGCCCGCGTCATGTTCGATGAGCTCATCAAGCATATGAGCATCTACGGGAAAATTACCCATGCGAGGAAAAGCCGGATGGTAACGGAGCGCGAAAGCCGGGTGACGGGAGACTACGAGATAGAGCTGGGGGATTCTGTCGAGACGTTAGACGGCTTGGCTGAGGGCGCTATCGATTTGTGGGTGTACTCGCCCCCGTTTCCTGGCATGTATGCCTACACATCGAGCGAGAGCGATATCGGCAACGTGTCCTCGATTGATGAGCTAATGGAGCACTACGAATTCATGCTTCCCAAGCTGTATCGAGCCATGGCGCCGGGGCGCGTCTGCGCCGTACATCTCTGCCAGGAGCAGGTGTTTCAGTATCAGGAGGGCTATGTGGGCCGCCGTGACTTCCGCGGACGCATCATCGCCGCGCATGAGCGAGCGGGATGGCAGTATTACTCCGAGGTGACCATAGACAAGAATCCGCAAATCAAAGCCGCTCGCACGAAGGACAGAGCCTTGCTGTTCAAGACGCTGAGCAACAACAGCGCGCTGTCGGCTCCGTGCATGGCGGACTACCTGATCATCTTCCGAAAAGAGGGCGAGGGAGAGCCTGTACGGTCTGGCATCCATGAGCGCTACAACCCAGAGGGCGGATGGATCACGCAGGAGGAATGGATAGAGTGGGCGGCTCCAGTGTGGTATCGATCGGTGCCGGGTTATCCCGGCGGGATTAGCGAGACCGACGTGCTTTCAACGCGTGCGGCAAAGGAAACCGACGACGACAAGCACCTCGCACCGCTCCAACTGGGCGTCATCGAGCGGGCTGTGAAATTGTGGAGCAACCCCGGCGACATAGTGGGCGATCCATTCACAGGCATCGGATCAACCGTATATGTGGCGCTGAGCAATTGGCGCAAGGCGTGGGGCTGCGAGTTGAAACGTTCCTACTGGCAGCAGGCGGTGGCGAACGCCGAGCTGGCAGTCAAGACGCGCAAGAAGGATCAGGGAGATCTCTTTGACGATCAAACAGCTACAGGGTGAGCTGCGCCGTGACGCGGTGGCGCGAGATTGGCTGCCGCATCATACGGTGGGAAATCTTCTGCTGGCCCTGACATCGGAGGTGGGCGAACTGTGCCACCTATACCGCTGGAAGGTGCCGCCGGACATCGCGGAAGCGGGCGCCGAGGCGGCGGACGTGGCGATATTCCTGCTGCGCTTCTGCGACGTCGCCGGCATCGACCTTGACCAGGCGATAGCTGACAAGATGGCAGAGAACGCGCGGCGCCAGCATGACGGAAGCACCCTCGCGCACTGACGCGGGGCATGAAAAAGGCGCCGGAACTGGGAGAACCGGCGCCCATGGAGGTTACAAGTGGCGCAGCCGCTGACAGACGCCTCTCGCAAGCTCAACGTACGCCATAGACGTGCCGGCGGTCAATTGCTATGATTCGGGTGTCGCCCTTGGGCAAGGTGACGCAGAGACGACTAAGAGAAAATGGCTGGCGTCATCGCGCCAAGGCCGCCGTGTCTTAGTCGTCCGGCGACCGCCCTGCGGTGCTGCCAGCCATTTTTTTGCCCACAGGGGCAGATATGAGTCAATCCAACCGGAGCGTCGTCATCGGCGCTTACATGACGATGGTGCGAGCTGAGGCGCAGGTAATCGCCGCGTTGCTGGAGGCTGGTAGCACCATCCCGCCGGGCATGTTCGATGACTGGGAGCACACCAAGGCGCGGCTTGTTGTGCTCTGCGACGACCACATGGCCGCAACACAGATCCCGGCAGACGACGGCCCAAAGATCCGCGTCCGGGCGCGAAAAGCCGCCAACACCAATGTCGGTCAGTGAAGCAATACCCGCGCTCGGCCGGCCGGTTGCCTATTTCCCACAGATGGCACGATTCCTCGGCGGCGACATCAGCGCCGCCGTGTTTGTCTGCCAGTTTCTCTACTGGCGCACCAAGGTGGGGCAGCGCGAGATCTACAAGACGCGCGACGATATCGAAAGCGAGACGGCACTGAGCCACCGGCAGCAGCGCCGCATCTGCAACTACCTGGCGCAACGCGGATACCTCGAGATCGTCAAGAAAGGCGTGCCGGCACGCAACTTCTACACCTGGGACTGGGACAAGATAGATGCGGATTTCGCCGATACCCGCACAACCAGTAGTGACGAAACGTCACCACTGGAGGTAACGAAAGGTGAGCACCAGACCCGACCAAACGTCACCACTACGTCAGAGACTACAGCAGAGACTACTACAGAGAGAGAGCGCGCCCCCCTCCCGCGTGCGGCTTTCGCCGCCGAAGTGGGCGAGGCATACAACGCCATCACGGGGCACAACGAGATCCCCTGGCCCGAGACGGCGCGCAACATCGACGCCATTCTTGGCCTCATGCCTGAGTGGGGGCTACGCGACGAGGCGGCGCAGATGGCGGCGTTCCGCGCGGTCATCACGCTCAAGCACGGCGAGTGGGGCGACGACGCCAAGATGGCCAGCGCGCTCACCATGGCGGTGCTGTTCAAAGACCCGCGCCGGTTCAACGGCTACCTCAACGCCACCCCCGCATACCAGCAGATGGTCGCCGGCAAGCGCGACACCATGGACAAGAAAACGTGCCCCCACTGCAAGATCAGCGGCGGGCGGCACGCCGTATCGTGCCCGACCCTGACCAAACAGGAGGCCCCCGCATGAGATTGAGACGCCGCCGCCAGATTATCAGCGTCATCGTGGCGAGCACCGACACCGGGTTGGTGGTCACCTGCACGCCTGACTTTCCAATCCCGCCGTTTGACGAGAGTCGTGGCGGTGTGCACTCGATCAATCACCTAATGGCACACTTGCCGGGAGCCCGCCTTGTGGCATTCACGGACATGGCCAGGCACGACGACGACGATGGATACCACGCCCTGTGGGAAACCTACGTCATCGAGTACCTCGGCAGGCCCAAGCGATGAGGGTGCTAATGCTCATCTTCGCCGTGCTCGTCTCGCCGCTGGGTGCGTGGCGGGAGTGGCGCTACCGGGTGCGGGAGATCCGGCGCAAGCGCACCAAGGCGTTGCGCATCATGCTCGTCGGCCACATCGAGCGCATCGCAGGCCGCCACGACAGCGTGAACCCCGCGCAGATCGAGATGGAGAACGCCTATTTCTGGTGGGCGTGGCACGAGCTGGGCATGTGGTGGCCGCGTGAGCGCGAGGCGGCACGCCAGCAGGTGATCGAGATGGCCAAGATGAACGCCGAGTTTCTCATCCAGTGCACCGCGGCCGGCGTGTTCCGGTTCAACCAGATCGGCGCCAGCGGCAAACCCGAGGTGGCGATACGTGGCATGTGATGATGACCGGTGCTCGGGTTGCGGGATGCGTCGCGGCGACGTACCGGGCGAGGGTGATTACCACATGGGGATACCGACGCACAAAGAGCTGCGCAAGAAATACGGCTCTCACTGGTACTACGGCGACGACGAGTACCTGTGCGGCGTGTTCGGCAAGCGCCGTATGGTGGTCGAGGCAGTCGAGGTGCCACGCGATGAGTTGTAGGGCGGCGTGGGTGCTGGCCCTCGCGTTTTTCTTGATCGCCATGGCGACGGTGCTCGCGCGCGGCGACGAGCGGCTGCGCGGGCGGTGGGAGATGGACGACTCGCCGCAGCCAACCACCTGGGCCATCATCCCGCACGCCGACGAGGACAGCGAGGAACGCAACCCGCCGGACGGGTTCATCGTCGTCTACATGGCGGGTGAGCAGGTGGCCGTGTTTCAGTATCGGACCGAGCGCCGCGGCGGGCTTGGTATCATCTACGTACGTCCAGACGCGGCCTGGCGCTGGATCGAGCTCGGCAGCTACGCCATCAACGGCGAGGATCTCACAATCGAGATGCCCGGGCTCACAACGACAATGGGAGTGCGAACCAAGTGAGCGAAACACTGACAGTGCTTGCAGATAGTGTAATGAGGAGGGCTCTGACCGACCACGACGAGCTAAAGATCTGCGCCATTCTCCGCGCCCTCGCCACCGAGATACAGCCGCTGGCACGGGAACTGGCAGGGCGACTCATCGATGGTGAGGTACAACCGGGCGAGACCATGAGAATAGTCGCCCTACTGGGGCGCGTGGCAGCACTTGGAGGGGAAAAATGAGCAGTACGTATGGCATCGTCTACGCAACCCAGCAGCTCGAGTGCGCCGCCGACTGCGGGCACTTCATCACCATCGGCGAGGAATGCTACGGCGACGGCACCGGCAAGTATTGGCACGGCGAGTGCATGCCCCAGTCGTGGGTCAACGAGGGCGATGAGGACGCGGTGAACCCGCGCGATCTCGAGGACGCCGAGCTACTCAAGGCGATCGAGACCGAGACCAAAGCGCACCCGATGGAGCGAGTAGGCAACGACGATCTCGTGCGTGAGCTGGTGCGGCGCTATGCGTCGCTGCGGCTCATCGACAAGGTGGCGGGCTCTAACCTCGGCATCACCGACAAGCCGCCCGAGGCGCTCGAGCTGCACGAGGTCGCCATCTACCGCGTCGCCCCCACCACGGGCGGCGACAACCTGCTCGGCGGCTACTGGCGCTATTTTCGCGTGCCCGGCGGCTGGCTCGTCTCGGAGCTCGGCAACCACAACCGGTGGTCGTACCCGGTGCTCGTGCCACAACCCGACTGGCACATGCCGTTCGGCGACGGGAGCATCGTGTCAACGGACGACGTTGACAATAGGGTGGAAGGGGATTAGCGTTGAGGGTGGAGGTTACGATATGGCACTGATCAATCGCCGCAAGCAAAAGCGCGAGCGCGGCCGGCCGCGGATAATCGACTTGCCGCCGCACTACTGCGCGACGCCGAGTTGTACCCGCTACGCCGAGCCGCTGGCCGATTTCTGCTCGTGGTGTCTCGAGGCGCGCCGCGCGGCAACCCGCGCCGCCATCAAGCGCACCATCCGCAAGCCTGGCGACCCGCTGATGGGCACCGACCGCGAGGACCGCTGGCATGTCACGTGACGACCAAGGGGAGCCGGATGGCGCGTGATACGTCGATAGTCGTCCTACGCCAGATCGAGGGCGAGCGCCTGCTCTCATACACCCGCGAGCAAGTCTATAAGGTGCTCTACCACAACGGCCCGCTGACGGCGCGCGAGGTTGACCGCGCCATCGGCGACGGCTCGCACGACCCGGCCAAGCGGCTGTCAGAGCTGCGCGATCGCGGCGTCGTCAAAGAGTGCGCGCCACGCGCCTGCAGGATCACCGGCCGCACCGTGCTCACCTGGGATGTGACAAGCGCGCTCCCACACGAGCCGCGGCCCGGGCTCCAAAAGCTCTACGACCGACGTAGCCGCCTCATCAAAGACCTCAAGCGCGTCGATGACGAGATACGCAACCACGGCACCACCGCCACCAAGCAAGGGGAGATGTTCGGATGAGAGCCTTAGCCATCGCCGCCACCATACTCGCCGCCGCCACCATCGCGCACGCCGACGCCTGGGAATACGAGGACGCCACCGCAGCCGCGCAGCTCAGCCACGCCCACGGCGTGCACCGCATGCTGCTGCACCTCCATACCGCCGTCTACGAGGGCGCGCCATACCGCGACGTGCGCATCGACACCAGCGCCTACCTGCTCATCCGGCTCGCCGAGTACACCGACCCATGGCTGCTCGCCGGCATGAAAGACGCCATCGCCGCAGTGCGCAACCTCCGCCACGACGGCCATAGCGCCGCGGTGCAAGCACGCCAAATCTCCAATTTCTGCGGCTACTACCCGCCGCACCGTATACGCGACCTCATCGCCGCACGCGACGAGTGGCAGATAGCCCAGCGCGTCACCGCCATCCTCGGGGAACACACTTGGTGAGTGCCTGGCGCTACCGTCACCCGCTGCGCATCAAACCGCGTAGGCAGCGCATGGACCGTGAGAACATCCCACCGGGCGGCTGGGTGCTGTTCACTAAGCAACGCCTCATCCGAACGGTCATCACCGACTGCCCACGCTGCGGACGCGACCATGCCGAGCCGCTGACGTTCACGTTACTGACCCGGCCAAGCGAAGAATGGGATTACTGGGCGACGTGCCCCACCAACGGCGAGCCGATACTCATACGCACGGCGGTGCGCAACCGCCCGCCGCCGCGGCACGACCACCCCATGCCACTGCTCACACGCGAGGGCGGGCACCCATGAGCTACCGGCGTATCAAGATCCACTCGCCCAAGCTCTGCGAGCAGGAACGCTGCAACAACGTCGCCACCTCGTCTATCGTCCTCGACCACGAGCTACAGCAGGGCCGCACCGTGCGCATGCGCGTCTGCGAGAAATGCGCCATCGCCCTCATCGCCGAGGACGCCGAGCTTGCGCGCAAGGGCGGCTGGCATACAGATTCCACCTACCGGCGGCGCGATTATCGCTGATAACAACGCCATATTAGTGCGCTTTTGGCTGGAAATACGCCAATCTGAGGCGTAATATGGCCAATAAGGATTGCTAACAACATGCCATGGGAGAAGGGAAAGAGCGGCAACCCCAAGGGCAGACCAAAGGCGGGGCTCGCCATGAGCGAGCTTATCGTCAAGCTGCTGGAGGCCGGCCCAAAAGCCGCCATCCGTAAAGCCATCGAGACCCAGCCCGAAGCCGTCAAGCGCAAGTGGATGGTCGCCGAGGCGCTCGTCAACCGCGCCATCGACGGCGACACCAAAGCCATTCAGCTCGTCCTCGAGTACATGGAAGGCAAGCCCACCCAGCGCATCGAAGCCACCACCGAGAGCACCATCATGGTCGCCCACGAGGACACCATCGATGACAAGCTCGCAGCCATGCGCCACCAAGTGCTGGCCGCTGGGAATGGCGCCGGCTGATGGGTAAGACAGAGATGCAGCGCGCCATGCCGCGACCGCAGCCAGGCTACCGGCCGACCCCCGGACCGTTAGCGCATGACGGCCAGTGCGAGGTCTGCGATACATTCACCAACGTCGCCAAGCTGGGCGCTCTGGTGTTGTGTGAGGGATGCGCAAAGGTCACAGGGGCACTGCACAAGAGCAGGCACTACATGGTGAAGCCGACGGCGCCGCCACCAGGGCAGCGACCATTACCGCCAGACATCGTGCTGCGGCGCTATTGAGTGCCCGTAGCCAGCCGCACAGAGCCAGACTGGACACCTAAACAGCTCGAGCTGCTCAACCTACTCAGCGACCCCGACGTGTGGGCCGTCTTGGCATATGGCGGCTCCCGATCGGGCAAGACGCGCGCTATCTGCGAGTGGATGGTACGCGTGGCCCTCTACTACCCAGGTATCCGCATGCTCGCGGCACGCTTCCGCCGTATCGACGCGCAAACCTCGCTATGGCGCGAGACGCTGCTCGACGAGGTGCTCAACTCGTACCCGTCCACCCTCTACAAGCTCAACCGCTCGGACTTGCGCATCGAGTTTGGCAACGGCTCGGAGATCTGGGTGGATGGCATGCAAGAACGCGAGCGCGTCGAGCGCATCCTCGGCCGCGGCCTCGCGCTCATCTTTCTCAACGAGGGAAGCCAGATCGCATACGAGGCCTACACCTACGCCCGCACCCGCATGAGCCAGCTAATACCCGGCTGGTCGCACAAGATCATCGTCGACGAGAACCCGCCAGGGCCGCAGCACTGGACGCACCGCATCTTCATTGACCACCTCGAGCCACGCGACCGCCGGCCACTCGACCCCGACCGCTACCGGTCCCTCAAGATCAATCCCACCGACAACCCGCACCTACCGCCGCAGTACCTCGAACAGCTCGCCGACATGCCAGCCGACGATCGCGCGCGGTTCCTCGAGGGCCTATTTCGCGCACCGGCTGGCGCCATCTACGGCCGGCTGCTGACAGACGCGACCTGGGTCACCGAGGTGCCAGGCTGCGAGAAGTACGTCGTCGGCGTGGACCTCATCACTTACCGCGGCGTGCTGGTGGGGATGCGCCGTGTACGCCAGAACGACAAGCCCGAGTGGCAGGTGTGGTGCATAGACGAAATCGTCATGCCACCCGGCGCGATAGCGCGCGAGCTCGACGCGGCCATGCACGAGGCGTGGTATGAGAGCTACCGGTACCACGCCTACATCGACCACAACCTCGGCGAAGGCGGGACGCGCGAGATCCGGCAGTCGTCGCTGGCCAACAAGGGCGCCGGCTCAGTGGAGGCCGGCATCGCCACCCTGCAGGGCGTCATGGAGCGTGGCTTGTTTCACGTACACGTCAATTGTGCTACTTTGCGTTACGAGGTCGAGAATTACCGGCGCGACGAGAACCAGCAGATCATCAAAGAGGATGACCACCTGTGCGACGCGCTACGCTACGCCGTGCACTCGTCGACCCAAGTGAGGCGCTTTCGGCTGGCATGAGTATCTGGCAACGAATCACCAAGACGCTGCGGCGTCTCAACCCGCTCAAGCTCCTACAGATGCAACACGGCGGTGACCGCCGCTGGTGGACCGACCGACTACCCCGCACCAAGTACGACTACGTCGAGGAGGTGGGCGACAAGCTCGCCTCGTCCACCGTCATGGCACCGGTGCTCTGGATCGCGCGCACTTTCCCCGAGGCGCCCGTCGTCCTACGCCGTGACGAGGACATCGAGCGCGACGCGCCCATGCTCGAGCTGCTGCGCAAGCCCAACGCCTTTTACTCGGGCACGCAGATGTGGATGGCCACCATCCTCGCGCTCAACCTCGGCGGCAACGCCTACTGGCTCAAGGTGCGCGACGGTATCGGCGCCGTCACCGAGCTCTGGTGGGTGCCGCCCGACATGATTGAGCCGCGCTGGCCGGACACCGGCGACGTGTTCATCTCTCACTACGAGTACAAGCCCAAGGGCGAGACCATCCTCGTACCGCCCGAGGACGTCGTACACCTGCGCTGGGGCATCGACCCGCGCAACGCGCGCAAGGGCATGTCACCGGTCGACTCGGTGCTGCGCGAGGTGTTCACCGACGACGAGGCATCCAACTTCACCGCCTCGCTACTGCGTAACGGCGCCGTGCCTGGCGTGGTGATTTCTCCAGCCTCGGACATCGACCTCGATGACGATGAGTTCGAGGCCACCAAAGAGCAGGTGCAAACCGACTTCGGCGGCGACAACCGCGGCCGGCCGTACGTCGCCCAAGGCCCGGTCAAGATCCAACAGTACACCTGGAGCCCGCAGCAGCTCGACCTCGCCAAGATCCGCAACATCCCCGAGGAGCGCGTCTGCGCCGTGCTTGGCGTGCCGGCCTCGGTGGTTGGCTTCGGCACCGGCCTCGAGCAAACCAAGGTGGGCGCCACGATGGAGAGCCAGCGCGAGCAGGCGTATGAGTCGTGCATCATCCCCACCCAGCGGATGGTGGCCGAGGATCTGCAGACGCAGCTCGTGCCCGACTTCGAGGCCGACCCCAACGCCGTGCTGGTGGAGTTCGATCTCTCCAAGGTGCGGGTACTGCAAGAGGACCAGAACGAGCTCGCCAAGCGATGGGGCACGCTGTTTGGGGCGGGGCTGGTACGGCGCGACACCGCAAAGCAGGCGCTCGGCATCGAGAGCGACCCAGGCGACGAGGTATACGCCATCCCGGCGAGCGTGCGGCTGGTAAGCGCCGCCGCCAGCGTCGAGGAACAGCAGATGGCCACCGGCACCAGCGCCGAGCCAGAGCCCGAGGGCGAGACAGAGCCGGTACCCGAGGAATTGCGTGCCGCGCTCGCGGCCGACATCAAGGCGGCGCTCGACAGCCACCACGCGCGCACCCTGGACCGTCTTGACGAGTCTGACATCCGCAGCCGTGCGGTGATCGAGGCGGCGCAACAGCGCAACGACGATCTGGTGCGGCAGGTGTTGCTGACCCGTGACGAGAAGGCGGGCCAACCAGTGGAGCGACAGCTCCGCATCATCCGCGGCAAAGACGGCGCCATGGCCGGCGCCGAGATAACCGAGCAACCAGCAGATGGCGATTCGACTGGCTGAGCAAACCGCCAACGCAGAGGCCGACATGATCGGGCACATGCTCACTGGGGGGAGCCTCTACATCTACGCAGGCCAGCGTCCGGCAAATGCCGATCGCGCCATCAACGGGCAGCGCATGCTCGCCCACCTACGCTTTACGACGTTCGCCCGTGCCGAGGGCGGCGTATGCCTGGCGCACGAGATGGAGCCCGAGCTCGCCGCACCGGTCAGCGGCACCGCGCGCTGGTTCCGCGCCACCAACGCAGCCGACGCGCCGGTACTCGATGGCGCCGTGGGCGACGAGCTGGTGCTCGACAACGTGGAGATAGCGCAGGGCGCGCGCGTGGCCCTGGGCGAGTTTGCTTACAAGGTGACGATGCGCTAATGGCCATCACCCGGACCGCCAAGGGCACGGCGAGCACCAAGACGGCAACCACCGTTGCCACGCTCTCGAGCGTCTCGGTCAATCAGGGCACGACGTTGGTGGTGGCGGTAGCTTTCGACCCGGCTGACGGAAACCCCGACACCGTCAAGATCGGCAAGAAAGAAATGAAGTTTGTGCGCGGCCAGGGCAACGCCGGTGCGAGCTTGCGGTGCCGCGTCTACAAGAAACGCATCGGCCGCACCAACTCCCGCGACGTTGACGTCAACTGGACCTCAGGGCCGACCAGCAAGGTGGTGTGCATCACCGCCACCGAGATCACCGAGACTGGCGCCGAGGACGTGGGGCAGTCGCGCGAGCAGGACGCCACGACCAACCCGTCGAGCTCGACGCCAGGCAACGCCCCCACCTCCACCGTCGCCGACTCCATCAGTCTGTGCTACTACGCCAGTAGAGGACCGAGCGGCGACACGGCGGGTACGGCTGGCTCGGGGCATACACTCGGCAAGGTGCTCACGCCCATCACCGGCACCGCGGCTATGGAGCAGGCGCTCTCGCAGATCGAAGCCAGCGGCGGCAACCTGCGCGAGCTCAACGCCGAGGAGATGGAGTTGCTTGAGCTGTTCATGACGGGCGAGCTGTGATCACCAAGCAGACCGAGGCCGAGATACTGGCGCTGCACGCCGCGCAGATAGCGGTATTCGAGCGCATATCTGACGAGTGGGCCGAGTCGCTGGTGGTCGATCTGCAGCGGGAGGCCGAGCAGGTAGCCGCCGGCTACGACGGCCAGGAATTCAACGGCGACGAGGATAGCCCGCTAATTGGGCTGCTGCTATTCCTGGCGCCTATCGCCTTCCCCGCCTATGACGCCATCTACCGGCGCACGCTACGCGAGACCGCCGCCGCCATCGGCGAGAGCACCGGCATCCGCGTTCCTGTGAGCTCGCACCTGGAGCGCGTCATTCTCGAGGAGGGCGGCACGCGCCGCGGCTTGCTGGATCTGGACGACGACGCGCGGCGGTCGCTGTTCCGTGCGCTGAGCGAGGCACGCGAGGCCGAGCTCGGGCTCGAGCAGACCCGCGAGCGCATCACCGACCGGGTGGCGGCGGGCCGATACCGCACGGTTGAGACGCGGGCGAGCGTGATAGCACGCACCGAGGTCAAGCACGCGCAGAACGTGGCAGCGATCGAGATATACGGCGCCTCGGGCCGGGTCAACAGAATCCGCATCGTGGACGGGCTCAGCGGCGACACCGACGAGCCGTGCATGGAGATTAACGGCCGCATCGTGACCGTCGAGGAGGCGCGGCTAATCCCGACGCTGGCGCACCCCAACTGCACGCGGGGCTTTATCCCGCTGGTGGAGCCAGAGGCGCGCGGTAGTATTGAAGTTGCAGAAAAGTATACAGTGGGAGGCAACCAGATGGGCGAAGCAGTCAAGGCACTCGCGCTCGACGATCTCAAGATTGACGGCGACGGCGGCACGTTTAGCGCCCGCTTCGCCACACTGAACGTGAAGGACCATGACGGCGACGTGATCACCACGGGCGCCATCGGCAAGCAAGACGTCAAGATCAGCCAATACAACCACGGCTCATGGGGCGAGGGCGCCGACGCTCTGCCCATCGGCGTGGGCAAGGTGTACGAGTACGGTGGCCAGGCGCGGGTCAAGGGCGAATTCAACCTCGACAACCCCGCCGCCGCCGCCACCTACCAGACCATGAAATGGCTGCACTCCAAGGGCCACTCCCAGGAATTCAGCTTCGCGCTACCCGACGTCGACGTCGAGATGCGCGAGCTTGATGGCGAGGTGCTACGGCACATCACGCGGGTGAGCATTCCCGAGGTGTCGCCGGTAATGATGGGCGCCGGCATCGACACGGCGCTGCTTTCGATCAAGGGCCGCGGCATGCGGCTCGCCGAGCACATCGAGGCCACGCTCGAGGGTATCGACGCCCTCATCGCGCGACTTGGCGACGTAGCCGAGAAGCGACACGCAGACAACAAACCGTCGGGCATATCCGACACTCACATGGCCAGGGTCGAGCTACTGCAAGCGAAGCTCGCCGAGCTGGTGGACGTACCCACCGGTGACACTGAGGACGACTTACCGCCCAACGTGCTGGATGCTGCATTTCTGACACTCACCAACATCCAAGCGAGGAAAAGAGAACATGGCTGATACACTCGTAGCCAAGCGCGAGGAGCTCGCCGCCAAAGAGAAGCGGATGGCGGACATCCTCAAGGAAGCGGGGCCGGATCGTGATTTCTCCAAGATCACCAGCCTCGAGGGCGACAGTGCCGCCAAGGCAAAGAGCATCCAGGCGCTCGATGCCGAACTGAATGACCTGTTCGATGGGGTCAAAGCGATGGCCGACGCCGAGGAATCCCTCAAGGCGCAGGCTTTGCGGGACGCTTCGGCAGAGGCCGAGGCGGGCGCGGCGAGCCGCAAGGAGCGGCGCCAGGGACCACCGGGCGGGCACGCTGGCCAAGCACCGGCCAAGCCGGCCGTCGAGCTGCCATTCGGCAAGGCGTTTGTCGACTCCGCGGCCTACAAGGGCTTTCGCCAGCGCGTGCCGGCGCACCTGGACATCGACGTCAAGACGCTGTTCCAGACCACCGCCGGCTGGGCGCCAGAGAGCACCCGCAGCGGATTCCTGCTCGAGGACGCGCAGCGCCCCATTCAGATCACCGATCTGATACCGGGCGCGCCGACTCAGCAGGACGCCTACAAGTACATGGAGGAAACCACTTTCACCAACAACGCGGCGGAAGTGGCCGAGGCCGGTACGTATGGCGAGGCCGCACTCGCGCTGACCGAGCGCACGCAGATCGTCGAGAAGATCGGCGTCTGGCTCCCGGTCACCGACGAGCAGCTCGAGGACGTGGCGGGCGCCGAGGCGTACGTCGAGAGCCGCCTACCGTTCATGATTCGGCAGCGCCTCGACTCGCAGATCATCAACGGCGATGGGGTCACTCCCAACCTGTTGGGGATTCTCAACAAGCCGAGCATCCAGACTCAGGCCAAGGGCGCCGACCCGGTGCCGGACGCCATACACAAGGCGTTCACCAAGATCATGGTCACCGGGCGTGCGATGGCCAACGCCATCATCATGCACCCCAACGACTGGGAGGAGCTCCGGTTGCTGCGCACCGCCGACGGTGTGTACATCTGGGGGCCGCCTTCCGATCCTGGGACACCACGCATCTGGGGCCGGCCGGTGGTGCAGGCCGACAGCATCGCCGAGGGCACCGCGCTGGCGGGCGACTATGCGAATCATTCGCGGCTGTTCACCAAGCGGGGCATGGACATCCAGGTCACCAACTCGCACTCGACGTTTTTCATCGAGGGCAAGCAGGCGATTCGCGCGGATATCCGCGTTGTGATGATCGTTTTCCGGCCCGAGGCGTTTTCAACTATTACGGGCATCTGATCGGTACGGTGACAAGGTAGAGGCTGAAATGGTATCGTGGACGCATGGAGATACAGAGAACGTGTCCGGTCTGCGATACCGCCTTTACCATTCCGCGATGGAAAGGCCCGACCGCCAAGCGTCCAAGGCAGGGCATGTATTGCTCGCTCGAATGCAAGCGAAAGGGTGCGGCACGACGGCTGCAAACTCCCGACGGCGGGCGATATGTCACGCCACAGGGCTATGTCATGGTGCGCGTCGGCCACGGCCGAGGGGCGGAACATCGCGCGGAACATCGTATCGTGGTGGAGCGAGCTATTGGCCGGCGGCTCTCAAGTGATGAGCATGTGCATCACATCAACGGCAACCGCCAAGACAACCGCCTTGAAAATCTGGAGGTCCTCAGCAATGCGGAACACCAGAGGGTGCACGACCACGCAGCCAAGTGGCGCAAGCCAAAGGTCGCGTGTAAGTGTCAGCAGTGTGGGGCGGTGTACTGGCGGAAGCCGAGCAGAGCGGCCATCACCAAATACTGCTCGCGCTCGTGTCGATCTCGGGCCGTCTCGACGGCTCGATGGGCAAAAGTCAGGAGTGGCTAAATCATGAGCGTAATGGAGCGGGGGCTAATCGACCCCCAGGCGCATGAGCGACTGCGGCAGGTGGACGTGACCATCACGTCTGCCGAGCTGCTGGCGCTCAACGCTACCCCGCAGACCATAGTTGCTGCGCCAGGTGCAAACCTGGCCAGCATCTTTGTGGGCTGCATGGTTCACAAGCCGGCGGGCACAGCCTACGCCGGTATCGCAGCGGGCGAGGATCTCGCGATCAACTACACCAACGGCGCAGGCCTGCAGGTGGCCTCAATCGAGACAACCGGCTTTCTCGATCAGACCGGCGCTGAGACGCGCTGGGCGCATGCCTACTCGGCGGCGTCCGCCATCTCGAGCATCACGCCGGTGGCGAATGCGGTGCTGGTGATGCAGTTGCTCGTGGGTGAGATCACCACGGGTGACAGCGACCTCAACATCCGCGTTTTCTATCGCATCGTCCCGACGGTTCTCTAATGGCGGGCACTGTCGTTGAGACACATGGGCGGGCCTTGGGCGGTATCGGTGTTGTCACGCTGACATGCACCGCAGATGCGGCCGATGGCTCGTTCCCGGCGACGGCGCTGACCACCAAGATTGGCGGGCGTGTGGTGGCTCTGGAAACCAACCCAGGGTCACCGGCGCCCACCGCCAATTATGACATCGTGCTCACCGACGCAGAGGGCTACGATGTGCTGCAAGGCTTGGCGGCAAACCGATCGGCAACGGTCACCGAGAAACCCCCGATTGTCTACTCAGGCACGTCGTTGCATCCGGTAGTGGCGGGCGAGGACACGTTGACGTGGACGATCACGGGTAACGCGGTCAACAGCGCGGTTATCGTGGGGCGCGTTTTCTATGAGGGCGCCGACGGGTAAGATGGCTCTGGTCATCAATAGGGGAGGCAGCGAACCAGTGGCAGACCTATATGAGTTGAAAGCGCGGACCTGGCTGACAGCCGATCGCGCAACCGCCGTACCAGACGGCGACCCGGCGGCAGCGTTCCTGCTCGGCAACGAGGGAACCAAGATCACCGAGAAGCAAGCCATCGAGCTCGGGCTGATCAAGCCAGCCACCAAGCAGGTCGACAAGCCGGCCAACAAATCCAGCACGGGGAAACGACGCGGGCGCCCGCCGGGCTCCACCAATAAGCCGCAGGCGTAGCCATGCCGACGCTGGTCACGGCGACCACACTCAAGACGCACGTTAAGACCGCGCTGACCGATGCCGCGCTGGATCGGATTCTCGACGACCTCGAGGATACGGTAAACCGCCGCTTCGGGCCGTTGACTGGCGCCGTGGAGCGCCGCGCTCCCGAGCAGCTCACCGATATCCTGTGGCTGTCACGCATTCCGTCGACCATCTCGGCCGTCAGCGAGCGCGTTGGGACAACCACCACGGCGCTGGCCGCAGACGACTACGAGCAGAAAGGGCGCCGCCTGCGCCGCCTCACCACGGGCACCAACTCACGCAGCGAGTGGGGCGATTACGTGGATGTCACCTATGACGCCACCGACGACACCAACAACCGCGTTATGGCCATCATCGATGCGGCGCGTGTAGAGGTGGAATATCGGGCGGCAACCTCCGAGACGGTGGGCGATTTCAGCAAGACGTACGTCGACATGGTGACCGAGCGCAACCGCATACTGGCGCGCCTGCGTAAGCGGGTTGTGTAGTGGGCTTCGATGACCACCTCACCCAGTCGTTGACGCGGCGTCGTAACGCGCTGAGCCCCGACGGCAAGGGCGGGCATACGGCGGCACCCACTGACGTGGTGTTCGATGGGCTCATCGTGCAACGCTCGAGCAGCGAGTCGCTTACCGGTGGGCGAGACACGGCGCTGGGCGACTTCCGGCTCTACTACCAGACGGCCCTCGACATAGTGAGCTCGGACGTGATCATCGACGCCGCCGGCAACCAGTACGACGCCGGTGTGCCCAACAACGTGCATGAGCTTGACTGCGTGGGCCAGTGCGACTTACGGCTCAAGCGAGACAAGGCGTAATGCCAAAGGTTGGCGTCCGAACCACATTCAACTGGCGAGGCGCGCTGGCCAAGCGCGCGGTACGGGAAGCGGCCGACGTGGGGCTTGGCTTGGCGGCGGTGGTGATCCGCAACGACTCCAGCGGCAGGGCGCCGGTACGCACCGGCCGTCTGCGCGACTCCCACGACACCGAGCGCAAGCGCCTGCTACTGCACTCGATAGTGGCGACAGCGCCATATGCAGCGTTCGTAGAATTCGGGACCGTTCGAATGGCGGCGCAGCCATTTCTGCGGCCAGCACTCGCAACGGGCCGGGCCACGATCATCAAGCTCGTGGGCCAGAGGGTAAAACGTGCCACGGCTCCATTCCGTTAGCCCCCTATTTGGCCCGTCATCGGCGGGCGGGGAGACCTAAGCGCCGGTGGCGGGTCTTTTGATCGAGTACATCGGGAACAAGCTCAACAACGCCGCGGCGGTGACGGCGCTCGTCAACACTGCGGACATCAGCTATGGGCTACGCCCGCAGCAGACCGACACGCTGCCGGCCATCAATTACTTCGAGGTAGACAAGGCCGTCAGCGATCGCGCGGTGGTCGGTACGTACGAGTACCAGATCAGTTGCCGCGCGGCCGACCTCAAGACGACGCACCAAGTGGCCGACGCCGTGGAGACGGCGCTCGCGAACCTCGTCAGCGCGGCCGAGAGCGTCGACGTCCAGGCAACCGAGCTGCGATCGGCGGTAACGGTGCCAGAGCCCGAGATAGACGCCTTCCATATCGCGATTACGATGGCGTTTGTGGTATTGTCAGACACGGCGTAAGCCGTAATAGGGGAGGCAGAGATGCCAACATACCAAAATACTGGGTTGGTTCAAGATCCCAGTTTGATCATCGGTTCGGTCAAGGCCGAGGTGGCTACCAGTTTCGGCGGCTCGTATACCAACGTCGGGCTTGGGCGTAGCTTCGGGCTCACCGAGGAGATTACGCCATTCAACGTGCAGGCCGACAACGGCCCCGACCCCATCGAGGGTGTCGCGGAGCACGAGCTCGCCATCACCGCCGAGCTGCTCGAGATGTACATCCCGACGCTCGACACCATTCGCGGCGGCATCGACACCACCGGCACTACCACGGGCTCGCTGGTGCCAGGCGCCACCCAGGTGGTAGCCAGCGGCGCGTGGGGGTATAACGACCCATTCGAGGTCGAGAACCAAAACGGCGACCTGACCATCCTCACCATCAACAGCGTGACCGGTGGCACCGACGGTTTGCTGGTGGCGAACACGGACTATTTCATCGGCCAGGATGAAGAGGGTAAGACGGTCATCACCGTGATTGATTCGGTGACGGTAACCACCGAGAGCCAGACCATCACGGTTGATTACGACTACACGCCATTCGCCACGCGCACGCTGAGCACGGGCGGGCTCACCACCATCAGCGGCCGAGCCTGGCGGTTCACCAACACGCAGATCATCTCGGCGCTGAGCAAGACGCGCGTCATCGACGTCTATAACACGTTCTTCGAGTCGGGCGGCGTGCCGTCCACCTTCCAGAGCGACAACGCCGACGATCCGTTGACGGTGATTCCGATTGGCGTACGCGGCAAGCTTTCCGCAGCCCGGACCGCAGGCGACCAGCTCTATAAGATCACCGATCAAGTTGCCGTAGCGTAAGGCATCGACCATGGCTAACGTGGTCGACCTTGACGTACTCAGGCCCGAGCCGCAGCCGCGTAAGCTGTTGGGCGAGGAGTTCGACATCGCCTTTATCCCGGCCAACGTGGCCATCGAGGTAGAGGCGATTCTCAAACGGTCCATGCTCGACATGCTCGACATGCTCGACATGCTCGAGCACGGCGGCGACCTCGACACCGATAGCGACGAGTATCGCGCGTTTGCGCAGGATCTCATCTTGAAGCAGCTCCAGGCGGTCGAGTTGATATGGCGCGAGCAGGGCGCCAACCTGACCGCCGAGCGCGTAATGCACGAGGCCAGCACCCAGCAGGTGCAGCGTCTGCTCGCCGATGTAAAGACGCACCTATACGGCCCGATCACCGCGCAGATGCAAGAGGTGATCGCGAATCTCTCGGACGAGGAAAAAAAAAGCGCGGCGAAAGCATCTCGCCCGGAGAAAACCAAGGCCGACACTGGACCGACAACGTCGTCGCCCTCGCCACCCTCTACGGATGGAGTCCCGCCGAATGCGGTCATCTGAGCTACGACCAGCAGGTGCTGTATATCAATCGAGGGAACGAGCTCCGCGGCAAGGCCAAGGGCGCGGCGCCCCAGCAGGTGGTGGGCGAGCCACGCACCGCCACCGCGCCGGCCGATGGCAAGATACGGCAGGCCGTGGTGTATGACGCCAACATAGCGGACGGCTTTACCAAGCCCGCGGCGCAGGCGGTGGCCGACGGCGAGCTCGACAAGCTATACGACCAGAGGGAAGCGTTGAGGGCCGTCTATGGCTAACATCGGCGAGCTGTCCGTAGACATCACCGCTGACGTCAAAGATTTCGAGCAAGGGCTCGACCGCGCCGAGCGCAGGGCGGGGCAATTCGAGAGCCGCGTGCAGCGGGTCGCGCAGGGTCTCACGCGCGCCGGCAAGACGCTTACCGTTGGATTGACCACGCCCATCGTGGCGCTCGGTGGCGTCATGGTGAAAGCGGCCAGCGACTTCAACGAATCCCTTAACGCCGTCAATGTGGTGTTCGGCGACTCGGCCGACACCATCACTTCGTGGGGCAAGACGGCAACCCGCCAAGTGGGTTTGACGCGCACGCAGATCAATCGCGCGGCTACCGTCATCGGCTCCCAGCTCCAAAACATGGGCTTCGCGGCCGACGACGCGGCCGAGGAAACCATCAACCTCACCAAGCGCGCTGCCGACATGGCTTCGGTGTTCAACACCACGGTTGACGACGCGCTAACCGCCATCCAGGCCGGTCTGCGTGGCGAGATCGACCCCCTCGAGCGGTTCGGTGTAGGGCTCAGCGCCGCGGCGGTGCAGGCGAAGGCGGTCGAGGACGGTCTGATCGGCGCCGGCCAGGAGATGACCGACCAGATCAAGCTGGTTGCTCGGCTGCGACTGCTCTATGAGCAGACCGAGAAGGTGCAAGGCGATTTCGTAAACACCAGCGACGACCTGGCCACCAGCTTTCGCAACTTGCAAACCGATCTCGGCGAGGTGGCGATAGAGCTGGGCGAGGAACTGCTGCCCATCGCAAAAGACATCGTGTCGACGCTGCGCGACTGGGTGGAGCGTTTCAGCGAGCTCACCGACCAGCAAAAAAAGGTGGTCCTCGCCATCGGCGGGATCGCTGCAGCCATGGGGCCGCTGCTGATCGTGGTGGGGCTGGTGGCGCGCGCGCTTCCGCCACTCATCACCGGTATACAGGCGTTGACGGCATTCCTGGCTGCGGCGGGCACGGCGGTGCTTGGGCCGATTGGCTTGGCGGTGGGCGGGCTTGCCGCGCTGGCGGCTGCTGCCATCATTCTCGGTCCCAAGCTCGAGGATCTGGCCGGCCACACCGGCACCTATACCGACGAGGTGGACAAGCTGATCGCAGCGCAGGACGCCGCCGGGATCGCCTTGAGCCAGTACGAGGGCGCCAGCTTGTCGAACATCGCGACGCTGGACGACTTGGCGATCGCCACCAAAGCCGCCGCCGAGTCAGAGGACGCGCAGCGGGAAGCCGCCAAGAAAACGCGCGACATTCTCAGCGAGATGCAGGGCGCCACCGACAATTACGCCGACTCAACGGCGGATGCGGCCGAAGCCACCGGCGAGCTGGTGGAGCGTACCGACGAGCAGAAAGCGGCAGACGAGCTATGGCTCGAGACGCGGCAAGGCGTTCTCGATGCGCTGGATGCCGCCGACGAGAAGCAAAAGGCACTCGGTGACGCCTACGACGCCAACGCCGAGAA
>Ga0114900_1000388_pt1 | contig 34687 bp, 30 predicted proteins | sample MalvireepMed_231_FD_89685 | JGI IMG/M metagenome (GOLD analysis project Ga0114900, IMG submission 89685) | Marine viral communities from the Global Malaspina Expedition - Malaspina viral metaG DeepMed_231 | ecosystem: Environmental > Aquatic > Marine > Oceanic | place: Mediterranean Sea...
CAGTAACCATCAACAATGCCACACAAGGCCAAGTCCAGTATTCTTTTAGTGCTTCCGATACCGATACGGCCGACACATACGAGGCCGAGTTCGAAGTCACGTACAGTGATGGTACGATTCAAACATTCCCGAATGACACCCAGGCAACCGTTAAGATTACGGATGATATTGCGTAATGGCTGCAACGACACGGGCGACGCTACGGCAACGTTTATCCGAGGCGATAGGTGATTACCAGTCGCTGACGACCACTAGCGCATCCACAGGCACGACAGATATTGTTGATGCCAACCTGAAGAACCTGCCCGGCGGTGGAGACCCCGGAGCATTTGAAGAGTGGTACGCGCTCATCGGTGCTGGTCAGACCAATGGAGGCGCTATCCGGCGCATAAGGTCTTACTCACCCAGCACGACCACCTTGGTTGTTGAACAAGCATTTGACTCGGCGGTAGATACTGGCATCACCTACGAACTCCACCGCTATCACCCCAATGATAAGCACAACGCCATCAACAGGGCCATCGAAGAACTCTACCCGTTCATATACTTACCGATTAGCGATGAGACCCTTGTTGTGGACGACGTGCTTAGTAACAGCGACTTTGAGACATTCTCTGATGGCTTCACTGGTTGGACTGAAGTAGGCTCGCCCACCACCGTCACGACCGATACGACTTACCGCATGCACGGGACATACTCTGCAAAGGTAGAGGCATCAGGCAGCGCGACCGCTCAGTTGACCCAGGCTCCTACCCTTAATGTCAATGCGATAAGCCAGAAGACCGCCACATTCAAGTGCTGGGTATGGTGCGATACGGCCAGCAAGGCGCGGATACGGCTAGATTGGGACGGCTCGAACCTCGAAGACTCGGACTACCACGCCGGCCAAAGTGAGTGGGAGTTGCTCGACGTGACTGTGAGCGTGCCTAGCACCGCTACTCAGGTCAAGGTGATATGCGAGGTAGACACCAGCACGACAGCATACTTCGATGCTTGTTGGCTGGCGGTGGAGCCGCAGTTCCAATACACCGTGCCCAGCTCCATGCTGAATGGACCGTACAAGGTACTGCAACAGAACAGTGACACCAATCCTGACGGGCCGTACTACCCCATCTTGCCCGAGACCGCCCCAGTCACTGGGCGCCGGCTGCGATTGATTGGCATAGGGCTGCTGTCTCGGCCGACTACTGATACAGGGGCAGTGGAGATAGGCGAGCCACATGTCAGCATGTTGATTTCTTATGCCGCCATGTTCATGTTCAGGATGATGGCAGCGTCATCTGCAATAGAACAGAGCGATAGGTATCTAACGAATTCACAGATTTGGTCATCTGATGCTAGTCGCATGGCAACCATGTCTGGCATGAAGATGCCCAAGCCTTCAGCCGAAGGCAACCACCACGTATGGCATATGGAACGTGACGGCGAGAGCAAATACATCCGCTTCGACCGCGTGCGGTATGGTGCATATACAGGAGTGTCCTGATGCCTTCTGCTGGCACAACTCACGACATCACCATTGAAGATGCCAACGCGCGTAATAGGCGTGGGTTCATGCTGACCCGTGACCGTCGGGGCAAGCGGCGTATGCGTATCCAAGACGGCCAGACCATTAGCCCCCGCGTCATGAGCATGGGTGAGATGACCCAAGCTGAATTCCCACCGGAACTAGAACTCATATGGTTCCAAGAGAACTGGCAAGCGGGCATCGGCGGCATCACACACAGGCTCAACCCGAACTCCTTGGCCTCATCTGCCAAGATTGACGCCACTGAATACGGCAAGATAAAACTGAGCCGTGAGTTGCGTGCCACTACGCTCAACTCTGCACCCAACCACTACCAGCCAAGCGGATTTGCGGTCACTCAAAGCGAGACCACCAACTTGCCGAGACTGTGGGCGTTCATCGGCAGGGACGTATATTCTGGCGGCGACGACAACTGGACCTTGGGGACGGAACCATACAACGCCGCTGTATTCTACAAGAACGGTTTGCAGTACGGCACAGATGTCCTTGCGCCGGGGTGGAACGCAAGCACAGACTTGGAGGACTCTCCGACCCCGTTCATCTACAAGACGCCATCCGGCGCCAACTGGACGCTATCTACCGAGAACGAGGGGCAGTTCAAGTATTTCGTTAAGGCCCGCAACTCATCGGGCGATGAAGTCGTCTGGGGTGGGCACAATATAACCTACTCTGGACTGACCCTGAGCGGCGACCACGACAATTCGGATACCACTCTTACCCTGAGCGGCGACCCGACCAGCACCATCGCTGTCAACGATATAGTTATCATGGGCGAGCCTGGCTCCAGGGAGAGGATGCTTGTCACCGCCATCTCATCTTCAGACCCGCACTTGACCGTGGTCAGAGGATACGGTACGGACGCTACTGACCCATCTGGCGGTGAGAAGATTTACCTGTATCTACCACATGTGGTGCGTTCCAGTACCAACGTCACTAACTCCGGTAGCTGGTCTACTGCTGTCACCATAGGTCAAGACGACCAGCCAATCACCGGGTTGATAGTGGATGGCGACACAGACACACTTCTTATTGCCAAGACAGATGGTCTGTACTCGTATGCTGCTGACGCTCAGGTGCGAAACCTGACGCCGCTATTCAGGCAGTTCGGCCACGAAGGCAACTTCGCCAACATGTACTCGTGGAATGGGCACATCTTGGTTCCCTTGGGGCACGGCGGCTTACTTGATTTCAACTTCGAAACCTTGGCGATAAAGGATATTAGCTTCAAGGTAACGGCACCCCTAGAAACGGCGTTACATGGCAAGATATTAGCCATGCACGGCGACCCCATCAACCTATTCATGGTGCTACAAGATGGGGACACGGCAACAACCATGTATCTACTACGTGGCAACGAAATCACGATGGACGACGGTACGACCGCCATCCGGTGGCACAATGTTGCAACGCTTGGAAGTGACGGCGCAATCAAGACTAGCCGGGTAGGGCTCATGGTTGATACCACGCTGTCTGACCATCGGCGCGTATGGGTAGGGTATACAGAGGCCGGAGAAGATGAGGTCCCGAAGTTCTTGCCGTTCGATACGCTAGACCAGACCGACAGCTACACCGACGACACTGACGTCGAGGCGGTCACTGTCAAGTTTGATGCTAACATGCCCCGCATATCTAAGCGGTTCGCTGAGATAGAGATAGAATCGGCCAATCTCAGCCCATCCGTGCGGCAAATCGCAATCCAATACAAGATTGACTCTGCTACACAGTGGAGTGACTTAGGCACAGCGACCATTAGTCCGCTACAATCTCTGTCATTCCCTGGCGGCACAAGTGGAAAAGTATTGCAGTTGAAGTTCAAACTGTTTGGAAGTTCTATTAGCACTACATCACCAGAGCTACTGTCGTTCCGTGTAAAGATGCAGTTGCGGCCGTCGCCATCTAAGCTGTTGCCGCTGACTGTATATCTGGGTGAACGGCAGCAGTTGCTGAATGGGGCTGTAGGTGGGAAGCCCAAGGGGGACCTTGGTCAGTTGCGTCAATGGAACGCCGGAGCCAATGACCTAATCTTATATACAAATGATGTATATGTTGACGAGGCAGGGATAGCACAAAACACTACTGCAAGAAACGTAGTGTTTCTGCCGGGCACATTGGTAGAAGAGGAAGTGGTACTAGAGAAAGGCCGGTCGCCAGAGTACCGAGTAAGTTTCACGTTAGCGGAGGTTTAATATGCCCAGACATGGTCCGCCAGGTAATCCGCACAACCTGCCCAGAAAGCGTAGACGCACCCTACCAGAACCAGCCAGACCTGTACGCCGTCGCCGCGCCGGGGCCGCATCTAGCCCATTAGCGCGACCAGTACGGCTTAGGCCCATGCGCCGTCGTTACGCCTAATGCCCTACCGCATCAGCAAATCGGGCGGCAAATACAAGGTCACATCTCCGCACGGGACCAAAGCCAAGGGCACAACCAAGGCCAAGGCCAAGCGGCAGACTAATCTCTTGCGTGCCGTGAAGCATGGATGGAAGCCAACAGGTAAGCGTCGTGCCTAGAGAATCGGTGCGCGATAAGCTGGAGCGGTTCATCGAGAATGACTTCCGGCATCTGGCTATTGATGTGGCAAACGTAAAGGGTCAGCTAAAGATTCTGCTCATGATAGTGGGCCTGATAGCCGCCGCTACGATAGGTGAATTGGTCGCCATCGTTATCCAAGGGGTCATGAAATGAAACATATAGTGAGCTTGTCAGGAGGAACAGCTTCAGCGGTAGCGGCTGATAGAATTCTGAAACGCTACGGGCCAGAGAACACCACGCTGTGGTTCGCTGATACCAGTTGGGAAGATGAAGACCTTTACCGTTTCCTTGAAGACCTTGGCCGGTGCGTCAAGCAGGGAATCAAGGAATGGCAACGCTTAAAGCAAACCCATCCTAAACGGTTCAAAGAAGTCGCTGATTGGGAGCAAGCTCAGAGGGCACAGGGGGGGCCAAGAGCGAACTTCTCAATTATGAAAGACAGGGCTCGTGGCTATGCAAGAGCCTTGCCCCTGTACGAACTAGGAGAGCGAAAAGGAGAACAGTTGCGCTTGGGTACATCTAACGAAGATGTCATTGGATGCTTCTGTAGCTATTAGATGATAGGCAAGATTCGACCACAGATATTCATGGCCCTGTTCATGCTCTCGCTGATAACAGGCTACGCTATATACGCAAACATGGTAGAGATAGCCACAGGCACCGTAGGTGGGATGGTAGCATTGGGGATGAAGGTCCTCGAGAATGACTGATGCTTAAACTATGTCGTCTGACAGGCCATTGGTGGTCATTCAGTAAAGGATGGGGCGTTCGCGCATGCCGGCTGTGTAGCAAGAAAGAGCAACGCATGTACGATAGCAACGCTGGACTCTACTGGATATTCTTAGAGTAGCCTTGCGGATAGTTCTTTGATTGCTAGAGCTGCTGTTCCTGGGACTATGCCATTACCCAGCATCTTCAAGCGGCTTACTCTGTTTTTGATGCCGGTTGCCACCCTCGGCAGACCCCGCTCCTCCAGCCACCATGTCCCGTCCTGTTGCATCTGGAACCACTGGTCGTATTCTTCTATGGGCAGCGGCTCCAGCGATGTCCAGCCCACGGGCAGACCCATGAGCCAAGAGGTCCAGTCGGGCGAAAGGGAGCCACAGCTCATGGCGACGGCGTCCTCCTCCCCGAATATCTCGACCAGCTTTGCCCCGGCCGAACTCCCACCCCGGAGGCCGTGCGGCCCTCCGCTCTCCCCGCCCGATGTGGGCGTGGGGAGCATCCTCGCAGGCGTAGGCCAACGGGAACCACCTCTTGCAGGGGCCGCACCGACATCGCCGGTCAAGGTTGGATAATCTCGACCACCACTCATCTGATAACCATGCCCATGGATAGCCTCACTCACAGTTGGGGTGGGATACTGTGCAACCTGTACGTCTAGTGCAGGGCCGTGCCTATCCATCTGACTTGGACCAGCATTATTCTTGGAGTTGTTCACCGTTGGCGTAGCCCAAAACCCACCACCTTCTTCGGTGATGAGGGGCTCCGGCTTCGAGAGCGGAATAAGTTCCCCATTCAGCATCGTACCCCAGTTCGGAAAGTTGCCCGACCACGGTTCCCCCATAAGCTGTCCGTCCATCATCGCCCACATTGATGCCTGGTACGTTCTCCAACAAGACGTATCTGGGCTCCACTTCGCTAATGACCCTGAGTGTGTCGGGCCAGAGGTTTCTGTTGTCGTCGAGATTTCGTTTCCCTGCCATACTATGTGGTTGGCAGGGGAACCCTGCGGTAATGAGGTCTGTTCCGCGCCAAGGATGTCCGTTAAAGGTTCGGACGTCGTCCCAAATGGGGGCGTCATCGAGGTGCCCGTTTCGTATGTGGGTTTGTATGACGGACTGACAGTAGGGGTCTTGTTCGACGTAGCAGACGGTGCGGGCATTGATGCCGGCGAGCCGGAGCCCGAGCGTAAACCCGGCGTACCCGGTGAAGAGACTGAGTTCGGTGTGTATATCCATGTCATGATTCCACTTTCCACTTGTTTCCGACTACATCTTTGTGCCAATAATCGAAGGCTGCTGGATTGCCCAAGCTCCCCAGGTAGATTGAGTTTAAGAACTCAGATGTTTTATGGCATAACTGACATACGCCCTTGCTAGACGGCCCATCGGCGGTGTCGATAATCCAATGATGGATACATTTATCTTGCGTAGTTGACGACATGTTGGATAATCTCTCGGATTTTAATATTGGGTAATGCTTCTCCTAGTGCAATTCTTACCGAGGCAATCAATGACCGCAACTCTTTTTGCTTCATGAAGGGAAGCTCGCCGTCCTCTATATCTACTAAATCTGTAGTCCAGCTAGCCTCTCCAGAACGTATGGCTGCCTTGCCGTAGATACGCAGGGTGACAGGCTGGCCTATATCTGGCGTCCACAGGTTTAGCGTCGGATGATAATAGACAGTTACTTCTTCTTTTACTGCTTTGTGTGTCAGCATTACTCTATTGGACATGGCCTCACCGTAATGATAGTTTCTTTCTGCTTTGCCTCATGCCACTGGAATTGATAGATGACGTTGCGACGAGAGTCATCGACCAGGACACCGGCATGCACCAGCCCGTCCATGTAGGGCTTGGTCCTGGCAACGAAGTTATCTGTATCTCTGCGACGCTTGTCGTTCACGCCCCAAGAGACAGTGACATAGGCAGGGTCGATAGCAGGCCCATGCCATCCTTGCTCATTAACTAAGACGATGACTTCATCGTAAGCCAGGATCCGGGCTTTGCGCTTTTTGGCCCAATGCGCCCGTGAGTTCGGACTGTATTCTGCAGGTGGCAGCGAGCCTATGGTTATGCTTATCATGAGAACATCGCAAATGGCACAGCCTCCATGCGCTTCACCGCATCCTTCAAGTATTTCTCGCTGGAATCTACGCCTATACCAGCGCGCCCTAACTTCTGGGCTACCACTACAGTTGTGGCTCCACCACAGAACGGGTCAAGGACCGTGGCTTTGGTTGGGCCTATGTCTATGCCCCATGTTTCGCACTCGCAGGTACGCAGCCACTGTAGTATGGGCTCTACTCCCCAGGCCCACGGCGCACCGCACTTCGCGCAGACACCACCATCAGGTGTAGATGACAGGATGCAGGTATTCAGTAGTGCTTCAGGGAACATGGCATAGTGGGCGTTGGGCGCGTTGTAGACGGGTATATCCCACACAGAACGGTGGTTCGGCGCTGAGGGTCTATAGCCAGGATTCTGACCATAGTAGCCCATGCTTTTGGCGAACTGGAACACGGGCTCATGCGACTCGGTACAGCGCCACGAGCCACGGGTAAGATGTCGCTTGCCATCAACCTCAGTCCATTGCCATCCGTGCAGATTCTCTGGAAATGGATTGGACTTAGACCATATGACTTCTGAGCGCAGCAACATGCCCATGTATGGCTTAATCATATCCAAGGCGAACTGCCAAGGTATGCCCAGCGCACCACCGTTGCGGTAGGTGTCCCCCATGTTGACCCACATCACGCCGTCGTCACGTAAGACGCGCTTGGCTTCTATGAAGACTTCCATCAGATTCTGTAGGTATTCATTGGCCGTTTCTTCTTCGCCAAGTCTTCCCCACCACGCAGCACACTTGATGCACTTGCCATCATGGATGGGCTCATCCATTGTGTTTACGCCCCGTGCCTGTGGCTGGTACGACGAGCCATAGCTGCTACGGCTCATGGGGTGCCTGCGTTCGCGGTACTCCCATTCGTGTTCGCATTGCTTGTTATGGGGGAACAGGTCGCCATGCCACACAGCGGGCTCAACGTCATATGCCCGCATGCCGTAATAAGGCGGGCTAGTTATGATGCAATGCACGCTCTTATCTTTCAGCGGAAGTGACCGTGCATCCGTGTGAAAAAGTTTCGACACACCGTTGTCAAAAACTGGTTTCATATTGCTCTGTAGTCTCCGGTCACAAGGTATGTTACTTGTGACTTACCGCTGGAACGGTCGAATAACCGGGACGATATGCGTGGCCCCAGCCGCTCTTCGATGGTGGTGTGGTTTTCGTTGGTGCCGACAGCGAGCAGTCTGTTGTTCCGCCACCGCTCATCAACCAATGACGTTATCTGCTCGCGCACCCAATCGCTCGGCTTTTCCATGCCAAGGTCGTCGAGCAGCAGTACGTCTGCTCCATAGCAGACTTCCATGACACGGGACTCTTCGTTCATGTTGTAGCTGCTACGCAACCGCTGCAGCAGGTGGGCCACAAGTTCATAGCGCACTGTCCGTCCTTGGTCTAGGAACTGGCGCCCGATAGCTTCAAGCAGGTGGGTCTTGCCAGAGCCTGGCGGACCTACAAAGACAAGGACGGGAGGGCTGTTGCCTACTGTAAAATCCAAGGCCATTTCCAGTGCATCTTCTGTGCCTTGGCGGTTGGTGAAGTTCGCAAATGTCCCGGCCACGAACTCGCGTGGCGTTGGGCCTTTTACTGACGACGGCAACCCTGCGCTGCGCACGGTTAAAAGATACTGCGAGGCGTTGGTACGCCTCTCTTCGTCAGCGACAACGTTGCATCGGCAATACGGCACGCCTTTGTTTATGACTTTGTTCTGTTTGTCGTCATAATATTTCAGCCCCCGTATAGCGAGCAGCTTCTCGACCGCAGGATTGTTATGCACAATCAACGAACAGTCGCTGCATATGCCATCGTCGGGAATAAACCTTGCTTCTTCTGGCAAGTAATGGACTAACTCTTGAAAACGCGCCAATGACTCACTCAATGACTCCATCTTCCTGTAACCTCCTCCTCATATCTCTGGCCTTGGGCGAGCCAGGATGCAGACCAGCATCAGCGATAGCCTTCTCTATCGCTATGCTGTCTTGGGGTCTAAGCCTGGTGCCATACGTGCGGATAGGCCCACGCTTTTTTTCGCTACGTTCGGCAACCCGAACCCAGCCTTGAAACGTAGACCATATATTATTGCGCTTGGTCTTGTACATCGGCCACTTCTCGGCCAACGAGTAGGCAGTCTCACGCAACGCGGCGTCGTCATGTGGGACTGCCCACTTCAACAACCGCTTAACCGTGTCGGGGTCTGGCTTTTCAATCTCATCTAAAACTTCCATCCACTCCGGTACAGTAGTAGTAGTTGATTCAACTGATGGTTCTATGATGGTTCTAGGGGTGACACCACTGTCATCCCCCCACGACAGTCTGTCACCCCCCCCATGACTCTTTGTCACCCCGTCTACGCTTAGGACATACCGGTTGGAAGTCTGCCCGCCGGTGTCTCTGTACCGCCGATGTGCCGTCATGTATCCGTTGTCGATTAGGTTCTTGATATGACGCTGGACACTACGCTGACTTAGATTACATTTGCGGGCTATGTGTGCGTTGCCCGGCCAGCAGATGCCATCTTCGTCAGCATGGTCTGCCAGTGCCATAAGCACTAACTTCTCAGGCCCTGAGATTTGTTGCACCCACGCCCACGCCATCGCCCTCACACTCATTATTTTCCATCTCTCTACATAGATTTGCCATGGCATCTAATAATTTGATGCGGTGGTAGTCACGTATTATTTGTTCCCGGTGCTGCAGTTGATAGTTAGTAGGCACGCTGGGTATCAGTCCCTTCGCATGCCGCGATTTTGAACCCGTGCGTGGTATTTTAAGCCATTCAATGAACGGCTCGATGACAGCAGATGCTTCGGCGTATGTTCTGTATGGTACTTGGACGATAATATCCAGTAAGTCCCGAGCCTGTTGTCTTGTGCCTCTAAGGTTTATCTTGTAGTACCTGAGTCGGCCGCTCGATTTGCGTATTCCAGAAGACCATTCAAGCTGCCACATATCGTCAGGGGTTGGCATTCTTTTGCCGGTCTTGCTGGTGCGCATATTCGGGTGGTAGACGAACCCTTGCCCATGGTGCTTTGCTTTCTCTGCATATCTTAGGTTGATGTAGATATTTCCATGGCTGGGGTCAATGGTTTCCGCCATGGTCTGACTTTCTCTAGGCTCTTCACGTATTTCCATAACTGTAATGCCCAATAAAATGTGGCATACGCTCCTTCAATGTCGTACAGTTGTTTGGTTTCAAATACTGCCTTGCCTTCTTCGGGCTGGTCGCGTGGTATGCGCACCACCCATGCCTGCCGCACCGGTTCTCCGGTGAGTTCTTCCAGTGCTACCGCATAAGCGGCAAGCTGGTAGGCCGCTTCGTCGTAAAGCCCGCCAGTCTTGAAGTCGATTACGACCAACTCCCCATCCTCTGTACGGGCAACGGCGTCGATGCCGCCGGCGTAATATTCAGAGGGGTGCCATACCATAACCTCGCTGAGTTCGATGGTCAATCCGCTAGAGTCGCGCCAGTCTTCGAAGGCTTCCAAGACACGTTGCATGTTTGGCATGTCGGTACGATGCCCGAACCTGCATAGTAGTTCGATGGCGGCATGGGCCAAGGTGCCGAACTCTGCGGCAGCGTCCCGCACTTCGTCGGGTCTGGCCTTGGCCTTGGCTATCATAGAATCAAACCAAGGCAGAACGGGTGGACCCGTTCTGCCAAGATCGCCGGGCCAGGGACTAATCCCCAGCCCGGCCAGTCTGGTGTATCTGCCGTTGAACTCCGCCCTGAGTTTATCCAGCATGAGGTTGGTCTTCCACGGCGCAAGCCATGGCTTGTCCAACACCTGCAGGACCGTCGTTACCGACGGGAAGTCATCGTCGTAGCCTTCGACAGAGTAAAGCCTAGTACCACCTTCTTCAGCATCAACCCATTCGCTGACACCTTTGGCAGTTTTCATGCGGACGCTTCGGCGGCCGATGCGTCTGCCCTGGTACTCTGGCTTAAACGTCACCATCTCTTTCCTCCTGTATCTTGCGGTACCGTTCGATGGCAACTTCGGGGGCACGGTCGCCTGCCAGCCTGATGAACTCGACCCATGGCATAGCCAGAACATTCTTCTCCAACTCTTGCTGGCTAATGCCAAGGAAAGCTAAGACGCCTTCCAGGTCTACGGGTTCGTCATCTGGGACTATCTCGCCGTTGACGTTGATGACGGCGGATGTAAATTCAGGAAGGCCGTCGTCTTGTTCATTGGACGGTGGCTCTTCTGGTAAATCCGACCGCTCTTCCATCTGACGTCGGACTGCGGTCTCGTTGCACCACCCAACGCCGTCCTTATGGGACAACCAAGTACCTCGGTCGTTGGTATTCTGCCGCCAAGGTACGTTGTGAATGGGGCATATGCCATGGTCATCCGACGTTGGAGCCGCCTGCCGTTGGGAAGACCCCGCATTTGGGCTCTCAGCGCGATTCCTGGTATTTCTAGGGGTTGCGGCGGCCTTGCTGCGCTCGGCTCTGGTTTTTTTGTCAACCATCTCTTCCGATGGCGTTGGTTCATAGCCCGCTATTTCCACAACCCAAGACAACATGAGCCGCAATGCTTTGGCAGAGGCCCTGGTGCCAGCCATCGACGCGACTTGATGAATCGGCTTGGTTGCCCAGTTCGGTTCATCTCTGCCGCATGATGCGACGGCGCCGCCACGGATGGTGCCATCTCTGTCTAAGACAACAGCGTGGGCTTCGACCATGAACAGCTCATCACCCTTGTCTTCTTCGCTGTCTTTCTTCCAGTGGTAGGTCGTACTGTCTACCGCAGCAGTCAGACCATAGCCAGCGGCTATGGTCTCCCATGCTTCATGGTTCAGATGCTTGCTTGGGCCAATCATCGTGAACAGTTCTTGTTGTTCCACTATGTCAACGAATGTCTTGGCCTTAGCTTTGGCTGCGTCAACGGCATCGTCGAACTCTGCCGGTGACATGGTATTACGCCAAGGTGTTATCTCTGTCGCCATCATTTTCTCCTTTTGCCAATAGGGTTGGCATGGCATCATATTGTTTTACGATAGGCATGCTGGTTACATCAATCGACACGCCGCGCTTAACGTGGCTGTTAAGTTCCATGAGCTGTAATTCAAGCCTTTCGACAGCCCGGCACAATCGGTCGATGCTTGATGGTATGGCTGCTACATCGGAGCAGAATTTCTTACCCATAAGCGTTCGGGCAAATTCCAACATCACTCTCCCTGCTCTCCTTCGCTGAATAGGCTAGGCCCTTTGCACTTTGCACATGTGCCGTAGGTCACGACAGTTGCATCTTCTGTGCTATTACCGTAGTAAGTCCATGTGTTGAGGGTTCCCGCAACAGCATGGGCACCACAGCAATCCGAGACATAGTTCATGGTTTACACCTCCTTTACAGATTTAGTTATCTGCCTAGCTGGATGCTCATATATTCAAGACAGGGGGAGCCCCCTGCTCCAGCTTCGGCAGATGCTATCGGACACGTAGGCCCGCGCCTGCCCCGCCGACACGCGGGGCAGAAACGGACTTAGGTGATGGAAGGGAACCGCTCCGTCTGCGCTCCCCATGCGATGCGGCCACGCACCCGGCCAGCACGCAGCAGGTTCCATGCCTTGACGACCATGGCAGCTACGGTGAGGATGTCGTACCGCTTGGCAGCGGTCATATTCTGGGTCAAGATGTGGCGTAACCGCAGGACCGGGTGGTTGGTATCCAGGCCGGCGCCGGTTTCCACTAAGTCCCAGAACCTAGCGTGGCTATATCTGTCACTGGCTGCTGCCCACGTTAGGTAGTACAACGAGCATGCCAGCGAGGGCGACCGCAGCATGCGCTTCGTCCACGGCAGCACACGGTGCGCGGTGCCTACTGTCTCAACGAACTCTGGATTTTCCTGGCAGTATTCCAGAACCTGGTCACGGTTGAACTTCGGCGCATTGTGCAGAGTAGATGCGCCAGCGAACGGTGGGTCGTATTCTTGATAGGCCCGCACGATGCCAGTAGCTGACGCAAGCACATTGTAGTTGGCATACTTATGCGTAGACAGTAAGTCTGCCACGCTCCTAGCTTTATGGTCGTCGATGTGGTTCAGAACTTTCGGGTCGTCGGTGATTCGAATAGTGTGTTCGACCGTACAACCAGTGAGCCACCCAGCCCACATCCGGGTCTGACCGTTGGCTAAGATGAACGTCTTGCCATTGTCGCCGGTGTAGAACATGACCGGGTTGAATGTATTGTGCCAGTCATCTGCTACCATGTATTCAGCTAGTTCCATTACCCGAGCATCAGTAACCGTGCGGTTGCTGATATTCAGAGACAACCAGTAAAGGCATGTCTCTGGGGCTATGAGTTGGTCGCCTTCTCTGGGCTTGAACTTTAACTTGCTGTCGATGTGCTTTAATGGCGTAAACGAGTCAGTAAGCAGCTTGTCCTGCGTTGCTTGGACGCGGCGGTTGATTTTGTTCCCGCCTACCAGAGGCATGATATCGTTATTCGATTGTTGGTCGTCCATGAGTTGCCCGATTGTGCGTCGAACAGGCTGACGCGAGCCTTTATTTGTAGACATAATTTCCTAAGTTTTAATTTGGTTCTTACGTTGGATAACCTAAATGGCCGGCGCTGCGCCGACTGCTGTTAGGTCATAGCAGCTCCTTTGATGCTGGTCTGGTACGCACCCGAATTTCCAGAACCTCTTCGTAGCCGCGAAAGACAAACTCTCCAGCGGTACGACGGTGATGGTAGACAGGCCGCAACATCGGCTGCATGCCACGCTTGAATAGTTCTGCAGTCAATAGTTCCTGCATGTCTATCGGTAACGTGGCTACCACCCGGTCTGGCTCATGCACATCCAAGATGGTAGACAAACTCTTCGCTCGACCTATGTCTTTCTTGTGCAGCACGATGGTTACTTCGCCCAGGATTTCCCTGAGCGAAGTAACCATGTCGTCCGTTGGTTCGTGCCGTGAAATCCACAGGACTACTTGGTGTTTATCCAATCTAGTACCTCCTGCAGATTGCGTATGTCGTTTACTTCGTTGATAGTGGTCGTCAATTCATTTGGATACAGACCCCTATCTGCGGTACGAATCAACACGCTAGCGTAGCTGACGCCCTTGTCGTTCATCATCTTCGCTACCTCTTTGGTATGGGTGGCACATCCGCACCGCAGAGGAAAGGGGCCAGCCGGCATACCATCAGATATGACGATTGCCGAGCTGCCGTTACTGAACAACCCGAGGTATTCATCGAGCCACAGCAAGGATGCGCAGTCGGCGTTGCCGCCGCCAATTTCATGCCCGCGTCTCATCTGTTTACTGCGGCAATCCGGTTGCTTCTGTGACGGGAACGGTACGATGTAGTTCTTACTTTCGCTGGACGTGAACCCGAATACTTCCATATCCGGGAAACGACTGCTGAGTACAGATACCGTTTGCCACGCCAGCCACGCGTTGGCTACTGTTCTATATTTGTCTTTATGCCGTTCGCAACCACATCCCATAGAGCTGGACATATCCACCAGGCAGACCAGTTTGCCCTTGTGCTTCGGCGGCTTCCGAAATATTTTAGTGTCGCCGTATGTCAACCGCCACGCTTTGCGCGACGGCATGCCAGTGTACCGGCTACGGCCGGCCCCAGCGGATTCAGCGTTCTCAAGTACAAACCGGGAAGCGTCGCTCAGGACTACGTCTTCAGCAACCCATTTCAGCATATGCACTACGTGGTCGTCTTCGTCAGCTTTAGACTTGCCGTCTTCATCGAAGCCGTAGACGATTCGATGGCCCTTGCTGGCCAGCTTCTGCTCCGCCTCTTCCTTCTTTTTATTTTCCCTAGTTTCGGCGCGGCGTTCGCTTGTATGGATACTCTTCGCCGCTTTGCCCAACGTCTCAAGCAAATCATCTTCGCTTGATTCGTCGTAGATTGGTGACGGCGGCGCATCTTTTATAAAGATGTCAAGCACATCGTCGTCCGGTACATCTGGCACCGCGTCGTCGTCGTGGTCTTTCACCCCTTGACCTGTGTAACTGGTAGGCACATCCTCTGACTCCACATCGGCCGGTCTATCTGGGTCGCCCGATGGGCCGTCGCCCGGTTCGGTGTCGTCGCCATCGTCGCCATCGTCGCCATCGCCGTCGCCTGGTTCGTCTGTCGGAGTCCTTGGCTCCGGTGGTTTAGGTGGCGCAGACACCTTGTCCAACCAGGCCATGTAGTGTGCGATTCGTATCGCAACCTTCGCCGTGTCCGCTGAGTCTTTCGACCTGGTTGAAGCAATCAAATCTTCTTTGAAATACTCCAGAGCTTTACGCTCGGTCTCAGTACCACCCAACGGCAACGGCAAGTCGTACAACAGTCCCTGCACCATGTGTACAAGATTGTCTAACGACTCCATGCCGTCGGACTCAGCTTGGTCAATCAGAGCCTGCTTATGATGGCGCCATATGGGTTTATCGAAGTGTCGCTGTGCGAGTCGTTCGATGCGTACATCTTCGGCAGCGTTCCATATAGTATGGATACGTTTATCTTCGAACTTGGCAAGGAGTTTCTCTGCCCCACCGAAGCTGTCAAATATGACGTGTCCCATCTCATGGAGCACTGCCCAATGGCCGTCGCCTACCTTCATGCCGATGCGCCAAGATTCAGGTCTGCCACGGCCACCTTCGCGGGACACTTTGTCTCCGTTGGGGTCTGCGTAGACCTCGACCCTTGGACAGTCGGTCAGTATCTGAAACGCTTCTTTGATACCGCCGAAGCGTTCAGTAGTTATGGCCTCTGCCATACTGATACCTCCTTCGGGCTGTAGATTTAGTTTAGCCCGCGCCAGCACCGAAACCGTAGCTTCGGTGCTGAAACGGGAGTTCGCTAACTACTCGATTTAGAAATGAGCCTCCGCCAGAGTTAGGATACCTTCGGGTTTGTTATACTTCGGCGCGACGCCGAATTTAACAGCCTTGATTGGCGGCATACCATGGCTAATCAGCTTCGCCATGGTGCGAAGGTCTGCCGTATTCAAGTAGCACTCATGGCTTACGCCTTCGCGCAGCTCGGTAGCAAACTTCATCAACTTGCCTATCCAGAAGTCGCCCTTCTCGAATATGTCTTCGAGCATACGGACTTCATCTGCCAGGGGTTTGTCGATGTCCATGATTACGAAGCGGCGCTTGGCAGCTTCGTCAATCTTGGCGGTGTAGTAGCCACCGCCAGTAGGATTGGCAGTACCGACCAACCAGAAGTTTTCAGCAACTGGTACGTCGATGCCGCCGGCTTCTGGGAGCGTCCAATAGCGGAAGCCGTCGTCCATCAGACCGAACAACCTTGACATGACTTCCTGTGGGGCGCGGGTGAATTCTTCCAGCAAGAACATACCGCCCGACCGGACCAACTGAGTCAGCACTCCATCAATCCATTGGATTATGATGCCGTCGTCGTTTTCCGGAGTCCATTGCCCAACCCAGAGAGATATGTCCATCTCTGGGTGGGCATTGGTGGCGGAGTAGTTGAGGCCGAGGTCTGCTGCAAGAGCCCGTGTTATGAGACTCTTGCCTACGCCGGTCTTCCCGGTCAACAACAGCGGGTTTCGCTCTGCGTGGAAGACTATCTTGCAATCTTCGAAGACTTCCCGGCCGTACTCGCTGAAGTAGGCGCGGAGAGGCTTCTCTTTCTGTGCGGTGGGGGCGTTTTTTACTGGTTGTATTGTATTTAGGTGCTTGTCTTTCAGATGGGCGACCGCTTGCGCCCTATCTTCGAAGACTTCAGTGCACTTAGGGCACTTAGTCAGAGTTGCCGTAACCATTTCGTCTGCTCCTTATATAGTTTGATTTCCCGTGTCCGGGGTGCATATATTTGCATGGCCTGTCATAGTGGTCAAGCCTTCCCTACACGGATTTTCAGCTCGCTGAATATAGCACTCGGTTCGATGTGCTAGACGGCCAGCATTATTTGATACGTTGGATGGCTACCCACCCAAAGTGGACGCCGATGGCGTAGTATCTGTGCAGTTCTAGCTTTTCCAGCGCGTCGATTTCTTCTTCGGTCAGACCATCGTTCGATTCGAGAAAATCGTTTAACGATGTATCGACGGGCTCAGATTCCAAGTCAATGATGCGAAGCATGCGCGCCATCGTATTTTCACTTGGCGGTATTGACGTCTCCCGCTTTAAGAATTCTTCTATGTTGTCCAGACGTTCGACATATATCTCGGTACAGCTTGGGTCGCCTAGGCGTACCTTGTCACCGACTTCCAGAGAGCGAAGCGAGTCAATCTCTTCGTCCGGCAGTCCACCATCTTCTGGCATTATGTGGTTGCCTTGCAGATCAAAGCACTGGGACTTGATGAAATCGTCTAACAAATATAATCTGGGTTTCACACGCCACTCTGTGAGTCGGATTACCTTATCCATAGTCTTCTCCTTCTCTGGGCTCATTGGCCCACGCCAAGGCAACGTTTCCGTTGCCTTGAAATGGACTAAGGAACTATTTGTAACCTTCCCTATTCGATACGTTTGATTGCCATCGCTCCGAAGTGAGTGCCTACTTCGTATTGTTCGTTCAGCCCTAGCTTTTCTAGCGCGTCGATTTCGTCTTCGGTCAGAAGCCCGCTCCCAGATATCCAGTCCTCGTTTGAGTCGTTGTGGACTAACGATAGATTAGCGGGCTCAGGTTCCGAATCAATCATGCGAAGGAACAGACGGTTTATCCGTGCCCAAGCAACAATATCTATTGCACGGCCAAGCATACGTGCCGGCACAATATCTGTTGAGGAATGCGTACCATCGGATATCATTTGTACCAATCGCATGACGCGCAGCATCGGATTTTCAGGGGTAGGGTTCGCTTGGAATATGTTCGTTCTGAACCATTCGTTGTTTTGCATTAGCCCGAATCGCGTTGCCAACTCCTGCTTCAAGGATTCTTCTGAGGCTTTAGCCAAGACCAAGGATTCTTCTGTAGACATTTTTTACTCTCCTCTGGGCTCAATGGCCCGCTCCCAAGCAACAATCTTTGTTGCTTGGGAGCGGATGATTGAACTATCGGTATCCGCCGCGCGTTCTATGCTCTGGCGGCGTTGCTACTATGAAGCATGCATCGTGGTAGTAAAGCCAATCGTTGGAGTCCGTTGACAAGATTGCCCGAAACTGTTGGTTCTTATCACAGATGGGTTTGCCACAATAATTGCAGATGGTCATGATGATTCCTCGGTTCGATAGGTTCGATGTAGTATCGGTTCGACGTGCTAGATGTATGTGTTTTTCTACTTACATCCAGCACGTCGTTGGGAGAAAAATTTGGTTGAAAAAATTGGCCGGCCCAAATCCGTCATGGCCGGGCGATGTTCCAACCAATAGCAAAGGGCTCCCAAATTTGGGAGCCCTTCCAACCGAAGCGAAGCGACTTTTAGTCGTTGCCTAGTGTTCCTGGTTGCTTAGTTCGCGATTATTCGTTGCCGTCTACGTTGTTATCGGTTGCGGTTGCGCCGTCGATTGCTTCGCCGTCGTCGTCGTCGTATCCGCACAATTTGCGGAATACCGGCGATACTTCGGCGAAGGATAGCGCGCCATTTTTGACCATTAAAAGCTTGGCTAACCGCTTCCCATCTTCCGGAGGCATGGCCTCTAACAAGGCTTCGATTACGCGCCCGCCGGTGCTTGCCCCTTTGGGATTTTTGTACCCTTTCCGGTGTAGCGTGTGCGTCTTTTCCGAAGACGAGTGGACTTTGGCTAGTGCCCCCCAATCCGCACCATTTCGGTTTAGGTTTTCTTCGCTAAAGTTTTTGGAAGCATCCCGCTTGGAGTCAAACATGGAAGCTATCGTCTTCCATACTCCGGCGGGAATTATGGTTGTGCCATGCGCGCCGGTGTAGATGAAGTTTGCATCTAACGATATATTCCCTTCCGGGAACCATTTATTGGGAGTTTTTGCGCCTAATACCGCGCCTTTCCCTTTGCCGGTTTTGGCGAAGTAGCTAGGATTGCTTATGGTGGTCTCGCTTGTGTCCGCATCGTGGTGAATTGTGAATTCGATGGTTCCTTTCCTTATATTGAGACCGTCGATTACTAACGTGCGGATTTGCTCAAGGCTCAAGACTTGGTCAACAAGTCTCCGAATTTGGTGGTCGATTGTAAGTGACGGTTCCGACTGGTTCCAAGTGTAGGAATGCGTTCCGCTTCGGAGCCCGTCGTAATCATCGCCTACAACCACGGCGTACCTGGTGGCGCCACCTATGCCATATTGGATGCGCGCTTCGGTGTTGGTCGTGCGGACTAGGGTTTTTGCGAAGGCGTCGGTTTCGCCGTACTCCAGGTTTAGACGCTCTTTCATGGAAGCAAACTTTCCCATGTTCGCCGCCGTGATTGCATCCTCACCCATTGCCCTTGAGCCCGTCGCATCGGCTTTGGATACCGCTTCGACCGATTCGCCGGTCTCGTAGGCTTCCATTGCTTGGTCAAGACGGCGATATTCGCGCCGTTCGTCTTGCGTCCAGTTAGCGCGCCCTTTGTCCATCAATGCGTCGATCCGTTCTTCGATGTACGCAATCGACACGTCTTCGGACTCTTGGTCGGACTCCTGGTCGGGCTCCTGGTCGGGCTCTTCCGGCGTGGTAGACGTTGCTTCCGCTTCGGCTATCATCGCTTCCGCTACCGCTTCCAAGTCTACGGGTTCGTCGTCCATTCCCGCTTTGGTTGCTAACTCCAATGCTTCAATGGCTATGGTGTTTTTTACTGGTTCTACCATTGTCGTTAATCCTTCCAATTAGATTTGACTTGCTTGGAAGACAACGACTATTGCCGCTTCGCTTATTCGGTTGTTAATGTGCCCGTCGTCCGGCCCTTCGCCGTAAGACGTTTGGATAATCTAGCATGTGCCGTCAAAGAGTGCAAGCCTTTCCTACATGGATTTACGACTAGTAGTGTATCCACCAGGTGGGCGCGAACGCCGAAGCTAAAACCGCCGCTGCCCGTCTACTAAAAGAAATTGACGACGCGACTAGGCACAAACAACGACCGGCGAATTCCGGCGCCGTCTAACGTGGTATCTGCGGATTGACGACGCCGCATGCGACGATTTGACGACTTCCGATTCGCCTTGGGGGGTACCCCGGTGGTACCATACGGCGGGGGTGTTATGGGGGAGAGTCCGGTGGTAGACGCTGAATCCCCGAATAGGCAGATGCCGGAGGCCCTTGTGGCGGGATAACATCCTTTCTATGTGGGATAGGGGGGTACACCAAACCCCCAAATGTGAACGGAATAACACAGATGGGGGTCTAGTGCGAAGGAGGTGAGTTAGAGTAATGCAGTATTAGATAAACGTACCTGTCCCAGTGTGTTGTGGCAGATTTTGCGATTAACCGGTGAGCGACTCTCGTCCATCCCGGCCCAGGAAGTACCCCTAACCAAGTAAATGACTTGGTCCGCCACCCTCGTTTATAAGGGGCCTGCGCTTCCTGACGCGCCCCGGCTATATGCCAAGGCCAGAGATATTGCTCTATCCCCGCACTGTTTAGGCAGGCTACCATACAGCAATATGTGTTGCAAGACGTTGGTGTCTGCTATATTCTCACCTCAGGCACCCAGAAGGAGATGTCATGTTTGGCATACTGAAGAAGCTGCTCTTCCCAGAACCAGAGCCACCCCAGCCTAGACAGCCACGCCGGACCAGAGGTAAAGGACGGAAGACAAATGGAAGTAGTACCGCCAAGCCACATCAACCCGGACCTGATTCCGAGCCAGTCGCTGTCTTCCCGGAACCCGAACCTGCTCCCCCCGTACAAGAAGGGCCAGTCAGGGAACCCGTCGGGGAAGCCCAAGGGGACGAGAGACCTGGCGAAGAAGATACTGGAGAAGACCAAGAACGGGGAGGAGCTGGTAGACAAGCTCCTGTCGCTCGCAAGAGGAGAGGTAAGAAGAGCAAGGCCGGCAGACCAGATTAAAGCTATAGAGATGCTGTTCGACCGGGCCTTCGGTAAGTCCGTAAGCCATACCGACGTCACAGGTGACGTGCAGGTCGGAGTCATATATAGGAATATGGACAACTTCTCCGACGACGAACTCAGGGAGCTGGTCAGTCTGAGGAAGGAATTGGTAGCGGCAGGCCCAATCGTTGAAGCAGCAGGACATATAGTCGATGACGACACCCCTACTGACGACCCAGGACAAACGTAAACTAGCTGAAGAGGTCGGCATCTCGGCCGAGTACACCCTGGCTGAAAGGAACTTCTCTGACTTCTTAAATTACGTCTATATTATGGAGCCACCCCCAGGCCGTGGAGTGGTCCCGTTCGAAAAATGGGAACATCTGGTTGAAGTATGCGGCTATTTAGAAAGCGAAAAGCTGCTTGTGTGGTTGAAGTCACGACAGACCGGGGCATCGTGGCTGTTGGCAGCCTATGCCCTGTGGATGGTCCTATATCGTACTGGCGCACTCGTCCTTTTACTGTCACAAGGGGAGGAAGAATCGAAGGTGCTGCTGGCGAAATGCCGGTTCGTCTACGAGAGATTACCTTTACCTTTGAAGACCACACTGGGCACCGATTCGAGGCAAGAACTGACGTTTCCGGACATGGCATCAGCTATACGAGCCCTCCCATCGACCGATAAAGCAGGCCGCTCCGCCACCGCATCACTCGTAATCATGGACGAGGCCGACTTCCATGAGCATCTAGACGCCAACTATGCCGCTGTAAAGCCGACCATCGACGACCACGGCGGGCAGCTGGTAGTAGTCTCCACGTCCAATGCCATGAACGCCCGTTCCTTATTTAAGATTCTTTATAAAGAAGCCCCGATGAACGGCTTCAAACGGGTGTTCTACGGATGGAACGTCAGACCCGGCAGGACGAACGAATGGTACCTAGCCCGCCAACAGGAGTACCACGACAGGTCGCTCTTCGAGAAGGAATACCCCAATAGCGACGACGAAGCCCTGGCACCGCCGCGCACTATAGCAGCGTTCGACCCCGAGATACTCAATCAGATGTCCCATGATGTGAAGAAACCCATCGAACAGATGCAATGCGGGCCGGAAAAAGCCAACATCTATCAAGATTTCCAGATCGGCAAACGCTACGCTGCCGGTACAGACACATCCCACGGCACAGGCGGCGACGATGCTGTCACTGTTATAATCGACGTTGCCACTGGGTACGTGGTGGCAGATATACAGACGAATACTCTGCCACCCGAGCAGCTTGCTCTGGCTTCTATCGACCTCATGGCCCGGTACCATCATCCGATATGGGGCATAGAAGACAACGACTGGGGCATACTTACCATCCAGTACGCACGCTCGGCACGCTACCCAAGGCTCTATTACAGAGATGAGGACAAGGCTGGATGGCATACGGACGAACGCTCCAGGTACATGCTGTGGGGCGAACTCATCGAAGCTGTGTCAGCCCGTATCATTACAGTGCCCAGCGAAGAAGGACTCTCCCAGTTCTTTTCTGTCATCAGGAACCCCAAGAAGAATGGACGTATCGAAGCACAGTACGGAGCCCATGATGACTATCCACTGGCTGTGGGAATCGCGTGGCAGTTGCGGCGTTACGCCCAGGCCGCAGGCCGCCCCAAGGCACAGCCCGACCCCATGCGTGAGTTCTTCAGCGTAAGACGGTTTCTAAGGTGGTGATATGCCCCTAGATGAAAAACCTACAACTGAATATGTAGAGAAACTAGCCAAGCACTTAGAAGGTCTCTGGAGCCGCACCCATGCCAAATGGATGCAGATCGACAGCTACTACAATCAGACCTTCCAGATATGGCCCGCTGGACTGAACAGACCGGAATGGTTGAAGCCAGCCCGGTCTAGGTCCATCGTTGACCACGCCACTGACCATCAGTTGGCCCATGACCCGGTGATCCACCGCATGCCGGCCGCCGAAGGCGTGATGCACAAACGCCGCGCCGACAAGGTGGAACCTGCATTGAAGGCCATCATGGACGAAGCGTCTTTGCTTGAGCCCTCTCTGACCTGGAAGCAGGTCGGGAAGCACCTTCTCTTGTATGGGTACGCCATAGTCGAAGACGGCTTAGACGGCAGCGTCTTACATGACAGGGACGATAAGCCCCGCAAAGGCCGGGATGAGACCGGAGAAGAATACACAGCCAGGCAAAGATTGGCCGCAGCTAAGGCAGAGATGATGATGCCCTTCCGCACCAGGGCACCACATCCTGCCCGAGTCTTATTAGACCCGACCGAGAAAGAACCGAAAATCGCTATCAAACATACCTACCGCTACTCCAAAGACCTTGAGGACATGACCAAGGCTAGGATGACCTCCAACGGGAAGCCCAAACGCGGCTCTGTAACCAAATGGGAGTGCGGCGACGAACCCTTCTCGCTGATTGAGACCTACGAATACTGGTCTGAGTGCTGGCACGCCATGGTAGCGGAAGGCGACATGATGTTCGTTGAGAAGAATACCTGGGGGTTCGTGCCTTACAGCCATGCCTATGCAGGGTATGGACAGGAAGTGACCAGTTACACCGAAGTAGACCCGTCATATATGGCGGTTGGTATTTTAGAGCCCGTCCTGCCGGTGCTGAAAGCCCAGGCCCAGGCCGTGGCAGGCCGCCATAACGCTCTAATGGAGGCGACGTTCAACCCAACAGGCACCACGATGGACTCTGCCGAGCTTCAAGAGCAGTTGTCTACTGGCGATGTGATTGAAATGGGGAACCGGGGCGACGTCTGGAAGATGGAGATACCGCAGCTGCCCAGATGGATGTTCCAATCGGAAGAATGGCTCGATAAAGACATCGAGATGGGCACATTCGCGCGGGCTCTAGCCGGTATGAGAGAGCAGGGCGTATCCACAGTGGGCCAACAGGCCATCTTATCTACCGCCGCCGGCCGAAAGTTCGCAGCCCCGGCCCGTCAACTAGAACATTTAGCCAGCAGGTCTGCGTCTCACGTCCTGCAGCTGATAGACATCATGGCCCTGCGCCTGAATGTCCACGGCCACAAGATTACCCCCCAGGACATCGAACATAACTACTCTGTAAGGGTGAGTTTCGAGCTTATCGACCCGGTATTGCAGCTTCAGAACCGGGAACTAGGCATGCGGGAAGTCCAACAAGGGCTGAAATCCAAGGAGACCTACTGGTCTGCCGATGCCAGACTTGAGGATGCGACCGGCGAAAGGCGCCGGCTCCTGGAAGACCTGATTCGTACTGACCCAGAGGTACAGCGTCTCCTTGCCGGAGAGGTCCTGCGGGAAGCTGGCTTGCTCCAGGCCATCGAAGCAGCGCGGGCAGAAGAAGAGGCCATGGCTGCGGCAGCCCAGGGTGGCGGTGGTGCCCCAGCCGGAGCCCCAGGTGGAGGAGGCCCAGCCATGGCTTCCGGAGAACCTCCGGTCCTGGGGCCAGACGGCATGCCGCTCAATCAGACGATGGGCACTGGTGGACTCAGGCCGCTGCGGGAGCCGCTCACCCCTGGCACCGCTAAACCCAGCCGGATAGGAGCATCTAGAGCATGACGTCTCAATACCAATATGATGACAGCATGTCTGATTTTACTAATGCTGTCTTTAGTGTGCTTGGTGATTGGCAGGCAGGTAACGAAAAAGCGCAAACCAGCCAGGATACTGCGTTCATGAAGAAAGAGATGACTGCTGCCGAGGCGAGGTCTGAGATACAAAAGATGGGGCCGCAAGAGCGGGCTCAGTTACTGCGTGATATGGGCCAAGAAGCCATCATGGATATTATGATGCCCGGAGGAAAGAACCGTGCCAAAAATACCTGAGATACGTCAACAAGGTACAGGTATAAAGCGCACCTGGCAATGGAACTTCGGCGATGGTACATGGCGGGACATGAACCAGGACCTGAGTCGTGGCACCGTCAAGACCTACCGCGAAAGCGCCAAACGAGGGAATACATTCCAACGGTGGTGGCGTGATGTGACGACTGGCGTACCGGGTATAGCGGGCTATGAACCAAGGATGGAAGTTGCCAGTGAAACACCAGGCGAGATAGTCGATTTTGACGCTTTGGTAGAGAAGACTGACATATTGCCAGCCCGCTTCAGCAATATGTCTATGCCATATATGTTGATGTTGAGCGCATTGTGGGCTGACGTTACAGGCTACAATCCGGAATTCGGTGACTATGAGCCAGGTGGGTCATGGAATTTTGACGAATTTGGAGGAGGGGTAGTACCCAAGGCATTCCTCGACGAGCAACTAGGAGAGATTACAGATGACCTATCGGATATGTATGGATGGGAGGATGTATCTCGTGCCCGTGGCTATGACATCGACTTCACACAACAAGACGTCGTTGGCGGCGCCGACAATCCAGTGGCACAATTTATCCGGCAGTCACAGAACGACGTAAGGGCTGGCAAGACTTATACCGCGTGGGACAGCCGGGCAGACGTCAAAGAGCCAATATACGGCCCCACTTATAAGGATTCTGAAGGTGCACCGGCTGTAGAGACAGGTGATATAACTGAGAGCGGACGGAAAATAGTCGCATCATCAAAAAACAGAGACATCGCTGTAAGTTGGGCCGCCCAGATAAATGGGGCCATTGTCGAGGAAAGCGGCGGCAACTTCCATATCACTGTCCCCCCAGGTCAAGGCGGATGGGGGACACGGACTGCTGGACAAGAATGGCTGGATGCGGCCGCCGGGGATTACGCTGATAAATATGAGGTCATTTCAGGCCCTGAAGGCCAGTTCTTTATCCGCGAGAAAGCCGTCGCAGCGCCAACGCCCGGTGCGTGGGATACCGAGGCTGATGCCAAGAGATGGCTGCAGAGCACCAGCGAGCAAATAGCAGACCCAGATGACCCAGGTAAGTTAGTTCCGAAAGAGAATTATGAAGTCGTCCCGTTTAAAGGCAAGTGGGTCATCCGCGAGAAAGCCGCTGTAGTAGGCAGGGCTACCGTGCCGGAAGCCAGGTCCGCAGTAGTCTTAGCCGGTGGCAACCCTGACCATTATGAGTACCCTGTAGGGCCGGACGGCCTCGTCCAAACCGTATATACCGGGAAGCCTGAAGGTTACGCGAGTGTAGGGGCTGCCAGATTCGCAGTACGTGTGGCACTATATCCGAAAGGTGAAGATCTTAGTGAGTATGAGTTCCCTATGGGGAATGACGGCCGAGTCCATGTCGTCTATAAAGGGAAAGCCGCGCCCGGTACGTGGGATACCGAGTCCGATGCAAAGGAATGGCTTAAGGAATCCGGTGACGCTGCGGATTTTGAAGCTGTACCTGGCCCAGCAGGTAAGTGGATAATCCGTGAAAAGCAGCCGGAGTTGCGGTATTCAACAGGTGACACGGTAGATGCCGCAGGCAATATTATACCCGGCATCCCTGGCGACATGTTTCAGCCGACCATCACGGAAGACCCAACAGGTCGCCAAATCGCCCTAGATGCTCAAGGCAACCTCCAAGACTTCGGCTACGGCATGGCCGGCGACATCACCCAAGAAGAGCTTGCTGGCTATCAGGTGCCGTACCGTTCACTAGATATGATAGTTGCCAAGGCCATCGAGCAAGGCAACTGGCAACTAGCCCGAGGCGTCCAGGCTTTCATGGACCGGCCCTCTGAACGCGACCTGCTGGATTACGCCGCCCAATATGCCGAAGCACCAGCAGACCTGGCGGTGCTTTCAGCTATAGCTCGCGGCGAGCAGATGGTGCAGCCAGCAGTACCCTTCCCAGAAGGCATGGGCACGGCCATGGGCCAGGCTACCCGCATTGGTCCGCCGGGAGCAGAATATACCTCTGCTTATAAACAGTTCAAAGATGCCATGGATATGGGCTTTGACCCGTCCTTACCAGAGAATGCAGAGGCTTTGCGCGAACTTTTTGACCCCAAGAATGACCCTGTTTATCAAGCCACCCAGGAATTAGCCAACAAGTACGAGACTCAGATAGGCACTCTTAGAGACCAGATATTTGAGGCTAATAAAACAGCCAGCGAACGGATAGAGACTTCTCAGACAAATACCTTGAATCTGATGACGGGCTTGTTTGAAGGCACGCTTGAAAGTTTCAAAGATGTCATGAAAGAAAGCACCTCAATGAAAGATGCAGAGATAAACCGCCTTCTTGCGGAGGCGGAGGACCGGAGAAAAAAGGACGCGGACGCGGCTGCGGCTAAGGTCGAGGCGGACGCGGCTGCGGCTGCGGCTCCGACTGCGGCTACGGCTGCGACCTCTACAGGCGAGTTGCCACAGATGGAAGAGTACAAGGACTTCCCATCGACCCTGGTGGACGAAGAAACAGGAGAACCAACAGAGGCAGCGTCATTCAGGTTCGGTGATGTTCAGGGAATATCCCGTGAGGATATGACCGGTCCTGGTGGCTACATTGACCAGTTAAAAGCACGGGACGACGGTGGGGCGGCGTATGAATTAGCCGTGAATCAGTTCCAAGACCAGGGAGGTCTGGAAAATGCCGGGGCGTACTTCAACAGTGTACAGAGCTTCGAGGATGCTCTTAACTACCACCTTATGTCGCCAGTACGGGACACGGGTAGGGGAGGTCACATTGTTTCGCCATATCGGACTGGAACATCTGGGCAACCATTGGGACCGATTGATTTCGGGCCGCAGACCGATTCACCGCTGGACTGGACGCCCGATGAAAAGACATTTGGATGGCAGGGGCTTGTCGGGGAACCACTTGCTGAAGGTGGCGTAGTTCAAGGCCCGACCATGGCCCTGCTTGGCGAGGAGGAACCGGAGTTCATTGTCCCTCTCAGCAAGGTCGATGCATTTAAACGTGGGCGCCTGCCACTGGGCCAGCCACGTCAAACACAGATGAGTGGCACTGTAGCTAAATTTGAAGACTCTATCCCGAGATTTGCCAACGGCGGCCTTGTCACAGGTCCACGGTTCGGTGGGGTGACGGCCAGAGGATTGGAGCAATACGGCGAAAACGGCGCATATGTCACCCCAGAGACACGAACAGAACTAGAGCTTGGCGCAGGAGGGCAATACGGTGCTGACGGTATCAGTCGTGCGCCCCGTATCGCATCTTCTGACTTTGAATCGTTACTGACCCGGTATGCAGAACCAGAGTCGCAGCGGTTTCTCAGTGGTGCGGATATGGACCCCGGTACCAGAGCTGTTCAATTAGGCAATATCCCTGAATATGAACTGCGTCAGCGTCTAGGCGCATCTGAATTCGCTGGAACCAACCCAGCCCGGCATCCGATAGGCATACAGCAGCTTATGGCTGGTCGGCCGATAGCGCGGCCACGGTCACTTATGACTGCGGCTAATATGCCGATACCATCAGGCCAGGCACTCCGAAACATGTTGCCGTCAGAATTAGAGTATTACCAGAAGATGGGCAGGATGGCCGGTATACCGCAGGCCGAGCTAGAACGTGAGATGCGTTCAGCCATGCCTGGCGGGACCAGGCGCACTCCGTTCCGGATGGGAGCCCGTAGGGTGAGGCAGGCATAATGGTAGGTCGATTCGAATTACCAGTAACCACGCCATCTACTCGATTCCTCCGTGAACAGGACAAGGCCAACAAACCTAAGAGCTTTCTGGAGACCCTTGAAGCTCCTACAGCGCCTAGTGTATCAGCGCCATCAGCAGGTGGCATGCTCGCGCCAGGAATTCCGGCTCCATCACAAGAGCCGAGTCCCCTGACATATTCGTTCCGCGAGGTGTTGACGGGCCGCACAGGTACCCGTGCTGAAGCACCTAGGCCAGGGTGGGGCGCGTACCTACGCAAAGAAGACTGGCAACAGGACCGTGGGATTTCTTGGGACCCGCGTTCAGCTCTGGAAGTCTTGGACTATCCCGGTATACGGCATGCTATAAATTTTGGTAACGCCTTGTCCGAATCGTCTCTGGACATGTTCAGGGAGTCCTTCACACTACCATGGAATCTACGCCCACAGGAAGAAAGACGACTAGAAAAACTTGCACGGGGCTGGGACCCGGATGCGTCTTGGGCGGAACGTACGAAGTGGTTCGCCAACGAGATGTTCGGTGACGAGTCCAGTTACGTCAAACGGATGAACGAGCGCGGTTTCTTGGAAAGCGTGGCCGTCAGCATGCTCGACCCTACCTTGGTTTTGAGTAAAGTAAAGCATCTAAGAGGTGCGCGGATAGGCATATCAGACGACCTGTATAACGCAGCACGTCATGCAGACTGGACGCCGATAAGGGACGCGCCATATGGGGCCACCAAGGTCGATGACTTACTTGAATACTCTGATGCAGCTTCATTGCGAGCCTATGAAGCCCACCTTGCCGGTCAAGACTTCATAAGTAGGGCGCCGCCGGTACCGCTTGCCGATGAATGGGTAGCCCATATCTTCCGGAAGACCACCAATAAGGTAGACCATCAAGGGAATCCTATCGGCGGTAGGTCCGACAGCTTCTGGAACCTGATGGATTTCACCATCCATATGCCAAACAAGGACGAGGCTGGCAACTGGATTATCCCTAGGCCGGGAGCCACCGAAGGCTCCAGAACCTTCCAGCCATTCAGGCTACCCCTGATGGCCGCCGCAAGTCTATTAGACCCAGCGTCTGTGGCTAGAGACCCGATACGCCAGATAGAGTTCTACCGTGACACCATGTATGGCGACTTCGTTCCTGCGGCCTTGTTCCAAGCCACATTAAAGGCACGCACTCTTGGGTATCGTCAGCGTAAAGGCGTACTGCAGAACCTGGATTACAATAATCCGTTGATCGAAGTAGACGACGCAGGTAGATTCCTAGGCGACGATATAGAACAGGTCCGTGGGCTTGGGCCAAACAACGACATCATGAGCATGCAAGTCCATGATATAGCCGAGAATATCGGCCATTACACTTTCAAAGGCGACTCGGGTCTAGCCAAACAGGAATTCCTACAAGAGGTACGGCATGTATCCAGGCAGTTCGCTGAATTACTAGATAATGAACCTGGCATCAGCGTCAAGAAACTAAAAGGTGAAGCTGATTTCCAGTACATCCACCGTGTTGTAAATACCTATAAAGGTAAGCTCGCTAATGACTACGCCAAAGCTGTCTCTGAGATATTACAGGACCACAACTGGGCACGCCCGATACAGCTTGATGAGGACGGTTTCGAGTATATCCGCCGTGTCTTGAACGAGATGGCGTTGCGGGAGAAAGAGTCACCGGGCTTTATAGAAAGGTTGGGTCTCGGCGACGAATGGATAAAGTCCCTGGAGGATATTGCTGCACTAGCCAACATAGATGTGAAAGCGGGCGGTCGGATAGATAAGGCTCGGACTGTCGATTATGTGGTGAATGGCCTAGAACGGGCTGGTTATGAGCCAGATATATTCAAAGAACTGATGATGCAAGGCCAGATAGCCTACCGAATGGTAGTGGAGCAACGGGTAAGGCAGTTCGTTAGTGAATTTGCCATTACTAAGAATGAATTCTTGGAGGGCATCCACTGGCTAGGCAATAAAGCATGGAGCGAGCTGTCGGAAGCCGAGAGAGTCGGTCTTACGAAAGAGATATACGAGAGCCGCTTGGCACGCTTGGCTGACATCACGGGCAAGGCACCGGGGCTTGCCGGGCAACAAGAAGCAGTCATTGACCAGTTAGGCGTTTATCATGCCTTGCGCCGTGCCATAGGGCTAGCTCGCGGCGGGGCTGGCATAACCACTAGAAAGACCACGCCCCGATATGTCCTCTCTTCCAATGAACTCAAAGCCCTGCGTGAGATAAACCCGACATTGGCCGACAACTGGGAAGAGATGATGAGCATGGAAGTAGTCAGTGGCTACAACGTCATCTCCCGGCTTGGCAGAGAGACCGCAGGTTTCGCCAGCTTACGAAAGAAAGACTTCGACAACTTATTGTTGGAGATACGCTTGGAGAAGTACGCTGATGACTTCCCAAGTCGAGGTGATTCACCTGGCTTACGCGAACGCGGCCGACGCATGACGACACGAGTGAAGTCGTTACGGGATACCCGTGACATCAAAGAATACAGGGAGGAATTAGTCGCACGCGGCCTCACTCCTTCGCAGGTAAATAAGATGGTTGCAGCGGTCAGAGACCCTGCGACCGGCAGGTTCACACCGCGTCCTCGCAGGGTCTTAAGTGCCCCGTACCGCGACCCCATAAGCCGGCTGACCAGGGACGCACGAACGAAGCTCCACGCTGCGGGTACCAACCCCAAGGCTATCCGAAGCGTTGGCATGCCTGAGGATATGTATAAGGCATATCTGGACGGCATCAAGCAGATAAAGGCTACCATTGGTCAAGGTGCGATGACTCAGCGCGAGGTGGGCGCGGTGCTTCGCCGGCATACGAAAAACACCCGCGTCGCCAACCGGATGCTACGGAAGCTATATCGTGACGAGTTTGAAGGCCCAGTTACGCGGCGTCGTAGGACAGGTTCGTTACCTCGGGCAGAGGTATTGGCTGAGCCCGGCGAGATGGTGTTTGAGGAAGCAACCACCCGTAGAGGCCAGATGGACGCTATGCGGGATACGGTCAACCGCGAGATTTCACTCCTTGACGAGAAAAGGTTAGAACTGGCCGGGCAACGCGAGAGAGTATTAAGAGCAGGCGGGTTGCTTGAAGGGCACATATCACCTGAATGGGGTCAGGCCGTGGGCACCCCAGGCATATCAGGAAAGTTCGTTCCAAGCCAGTGGATTACACAGGCAGACGGTACGCTCAAACTGGTTACGGGGCCTGAACTAGCCGAGTCTATAACTCAGCGGTTTGGCTATTCAGGTGTGTCCCAATCATCTGTGGTAATGCGCTATGCGCTAAATGTCCTGAGCACTATTGCCAATATCTACCGACTAGCCAAGGCCACATTTGACGTCGGAATCATGTTCTTGCAGTTATCTGGTCTGCTTGGTATAGATTTTGCCAACCTGATAACGGGCACCGCCGCCGCCGGCAAAGACTTACTCAGTGAAACCATGCAGCGCGGTGTTAAAAAAGGCTACATCGGCGATAGCGCAGTTTTGATTCGCGGCAATGAAATCATTGATACTGCCATAGAAAGTAGAGTCGGCCGCACAACCCGTAGTATAGCTAAGGGGGTTCAACCTGAGGGGCCGCGATTCACCAATCTATTCCTTACTTCAGCTAAACATTCGTTCTGGTCTTTCTTTGACCCTGAGCATCAACTGGCTTACTGGATGCAGCCAGAGAATTATCGTGTCATGGCCGAACGCTCTAGGTACGGTAGCCTTATTCAGCCGTCGTCAACTGAAATGATGATGGGTATCACCGACATAGAGAACGCCCTAGATAGGATGGTGCGGTTCTACGGCGATGCGGGTGCCAATGAGCGTAGGAGACAACTGCTTCTCATGGGCACAACCCAATCGCTAGATGAACAGATAGCAGCGTGGAAGGCCGCTGGTTCAGTAGGAGTAAACCCCGCTGATGCTTCTATGGTCAGGGGTTCCGCTGTATTCGCAAGGGGTGTTGTCAAGCACACAATAGGTCGGGCAGATGCAGCATGGAGTACGGGCCGGAACGTAGCCGCTAACGAGATGTGGAAAGCATTTGCTCCATTTGCAGAAAAAACAGGCAACCTTACAGATTTAGCCCGCATGACAAATCTTATGACGGGTATCTTATCCATGCAAAACCTGGGACATGGCGCGACCAAGCGAAGTTTGTTGAACTCATTAGGTTTCTTCTCGCCACGGTATACATTCGCCCAGTTTGCCTTGATTGGGCACATACTTAATCCAGGCAATTCCTACACTTCCAAGCAAGCACGGCAGATGATGCTAGGCATGATAGCTGCTAACACGACATTCTTCACCTTGGCGGCGATGGCACTGGGTCAACAGCCCAAAATCGACCCGCGTCCAAAGAGATTAGGTGGCGATGGTGCGGACCTGTGGACAATCGATATTGGCGGCCACCGTGTCGGGGTAGGCGGGCTTCTCTTCTCGCCGATGCGTATCATACTTGAAACCGGTGGGGCAGCCTGGGATGATCCGAACGCTTCCTCTGACATCTTCAAACCAGATATGACTAATCCAATCGTGCGTGCTTATCGAGGTAAATCAGCAGGCATCACCAGCCAGATGTGGGCGTTAATATCAGGACGTGACTATCTAGGCGACCCTGTGCGTGAAACCCCAGATGATGTGAAGGACTATCTGAAAACCGTCATGGCGCCGATATGGACCGAGGACCTTATCACTGAAGGCGGTGGCGCGTGGCCTACCGCTCTAGCTGACTTCCATGGACTAAGAGGGTTCCCCGAGAGTAAATGGTCATCTTACCATTTGATGTTGGAAGAAGCCCTTGGGAAGGACTGGAAAGACATTAGCAAATACGAAGAGCAAATCTTGCAGCAAACGATGCCTGATATTAAAGAAGCCTTCGAAGCAGCGAAGGCTGATAGCGCACGTCGCGGACGTAACGAAGGAGCCACTGAATACTTCGCTACCCTCGAAGGCCACAGAGTTCAAAGAGACACCGAATTAGACAGGGTTATGCAAGGTATCTTAGATGGGAAGTGGACCTGGGGTATTGACGTTCGGAAGTACCTACAGCGGGTCACTGCCGAGTACCGCGTCAAGAATAGCAGTCTGAAGAACGACCCACGATTCGCCGATACGGTAGCGGACTTCAAGAAAGACGAGCCTGAATTCCCTGAAGACAAGGCTTACCAGGAATACTGGGATATATGGTTTAACCCACAGTGGTATGAGGAAGACTCGTTAGGTGAAATCAACTTTGCCGGGCGTGACGCTGAGTTGCTGCGGTGGCGGGCCAAGCAAGCTGGTGCGGTGTTAGATAAGGTTGACACGCGAAATCAATATAGCAAGCAGACCGCACCGTTGCTATTACAGATGTACTGGTCTGGTCAAGAGGCTTTGCGGCCTTATTGGAATGTCAATCAGACCATAGTCGCTGACTTTGACGCTGAGGTTCAGGGGCTGTGGTATGGGTTCTTATCGGCCGACCGTATACAACAGCGAAAAATGGCACAGGTATACCCCATCATCAATCAAATATCAGCGATGCGAGATAACGAGCGTCAACGTATGAGGCTCGCCAACCCGCGTATCGACCTTGAACTGTTGCGGTGGGGATACACAAGCACGCCGGTAAGCAGCCTTGGATGGGAGTTCTATGAGTCGCTTGGGTCAGGCATGAACCCGGCAGCCCCAGCCATGCCGGACCCGTCCTTGCCGTTCTTTGACACCAGTGCCTACTCTAACGTTGATGAAGCGGTGGAGAAAGCGACACGCGAACAGGCCCGGTTCCGTGCCCCTGTGGCATAGGGATGACATAATTGACACAGAATCACCACTGTGTGAAAATCAGAGCGAATTGCTCTGTGACGACCCTAATAGGTAACTCACAAGGAGAGCATCATGGCAGATGAACAGGTTATCGCGGCGGCCACTCAGGATACGCCTGACATCCCGTCCCAATCTGAGACCCCACCCGAGGTAGCCCCCGAAGCGGGGGAAGTTACAGCTCCGGAAGTAGACTGGCAGGTTAAAGTCGCAGAGGCTGAACAGCGGGCCGAACGGGCTGAGAACAATCTTCGCGCCGAAAGAGGTCGAGCAACTAAACAGGTCGAGCGGGATAATTCCTTGTTCGAACTAGCCGACCGGATGGGTGCGATGGAACAGTCCAACATGGCCTTAGTCCGGGCTCTAAGCTCAGGCGACACCGAGCAGTTGCCAGGCCAACTAGCACAGATACAGAACGCATCTACAGGACGGTCGGCCGCCCGGTCCTACGAGGGCCGTTACACCACGCTTGCAGATGAGCTACAAAGTATCGTGCATGATGATGACGGTAACGAGATTGTCAGCCTGTTCGACTCACCGGAACTGGAAGCAGTCAGGCAACTCTGGTTGGCATCGCATAACAAGCAAGACCTTGC
>Ga0114900_1000394_pt1 | contig 34365 bp, 55 predicted proteins | sample MalvireepMed_231_FD_89685 | JGI IMG/M metagenome (GOLD analysis project Ga0114900, IMG submission 89685) | Marine viral communities from the Global Malaspina Expedition - Malaspina viral metaG DeepMed_231 | ecosystem: Environmental > Aquatic > Marine > Oceanic | place: Mediterranean Sea...
CCAGCAGGAGACGATACGTATGTCCAAAGAAGAGTTCATCGAGTTCGAAGGCGTGATCACCGAACTGCTGCCCGAGGGCCGGTTCCGGGTGCAGCTGGACAATGAACACACCATTCTCGCCTACACCGCCGGCCGCATGAAGCGGAACCGCATCCGCTCGCTGGTCGGCGACCGGGTCACGGTGGAGATGACGCCCTACGATCTGGAAAAGGGCCGCATCACCTATCGCCACAAGACCGAGGGCCCGCGCATGGGCGGCGGCCAGCGGCCGCAGTTCCGCCGCCGCTAGGGGCTGGTGCGATCAGGCGGAGCGCTTAAGCTCTGCAATAACGCGAATTTCATTGGGGCTGCGGCGTGGCGCCGCTATTGATGAGCGCCTTCCCCTACTGACGACTTCAGCTCGAGGGCCATTTTGACCCTGGCGTGGATCGCCCTACTGCCGTTTCTCGGCGCGCTTGCGCCGGCGCTGACCATCCGCCTCGGCCGCAACGCCTGCGCGCTGGCCACGGGGCTCGTGACGGCGAGCGCGCTCGCCCTGCTGCTGAGCCTCGCCCCGCAGGTCATGGCCGGGGAGGTGGTGAGCACGAGGGTCGCCTGGTTCCCGACGCTCGGTCTCAACCTCAACTTCTTCCTCGATGCGCTGGGGCTGATGTTCGCCGGGATGATCCTGGGCATCGGCCTGCTGGTGATCATCTATGCCCGGTTCTACCTGGCCAAGAGCGATCCCATGGGGCGCTTCTTCGCCTTCCTGCTGCTGTTCCAGGGGGCGATGGTGGGCATCGTCCTGTCGGACAACATCCTGCTGCTGCTGATCTTCTGGGAGCTGACCAGCCTCTCGTCCTTCCTGCTGATCGGCTACTGGCGCCACCTGCCCGAGGGCCGCCAGGGCGCGCGGATGGCCCTGACCATCACCGGCATGGGCGGGCTGTCATTGATCGGCGGGCTGCTGATCCTGGGCCAGATCGCCGGCTCCTATGATCTGAGCGTCATCCTGCAGAGCGGAGCGGCCATCCAGGCTTCGCCCATGTACCTGCCCGCCCTGCTGCTGATCCTGGGGGGTTGCTTCACCAAGTCGGCCCAGTTCCCGTTCCATTTCTGGCTGCCCCACGCCATGGCCGCGCCGACGCCGGTCAGCGCCTATCTGCATTCGGCGACCATGGTGAAGGCCGGGGTCTTCCTGCTGGCCCGCCTGTGGCCGGCCCTGTCGGGGACGGAAGCCTGGTTCTATCTGGTGGGCGGGGTCGGCCTGGTGACCATGGTGTTCGCCGCCGTTGTCGCCCTGTTCAAGGATGATCTGAAAGGGCTGCTGGCCTATTCGACCATCAGCCATCTGGGGATGCTGACCTTCCTGTTCGGGCTGGGCACGCCGGCCGCGGCCGTGGCCGGGATCTTCCACATCATCAACCACGCCACCTTCAAGGCGGCCCTGTTCATGAACGCCGGCATCGTCGATCACGAGGCCGGCACGCGGGACCTGCGCAAGCTGGGCGGCCTCGTCACCCTGATGCCCATCGCCGCCACCCTGGCGGTGCTGGCCGGCGCGGCCATGGCGGGGATTCCGCCGCTGAACGGCTTCATCTCCAAGGAGATGATGCTGGAGGAGGCGGTGCATAGTTCGGCCTTCGGTCTGCCGTGGCTGATCCCGGCCCTGGTGATGGTCGGCATCCTGTTCTCGGCCGCCTACGCCTTCCGCTATGTGGTGGGCGTCTATTTCGGCCCCAAGCGCGAGCCCTATCCCGCCAAGCCCCACGACGCGCCGTTCGGCATGTGGGCGCCCTCGGCCCTGCTGGTGATCCTGGCGGTGGCCATCGGCCTGGCGCCGGCCCTGGTGGCCGGCCCGCTGGTCAACGCCGTGGCCGCCGCGGTGACCGGCGGCGCGGCCGGCGAGAAGCATCTGGCCCTGTGGCACGGCTTCAATGTCCCGCTGGCCATGAGCCTGGCGGCGATCCTGGGCGGCGCGATCCTGTTGGCCCTGCACCGGCCGGCCGCACGGATCTGGACCGCCATCGGCCTGCCCGAGGCCAAGACCCTGTTCGACGGAACGGTGGCGGCCGGCGCCGGGGGCGCGCGCGACGCGACCGAGGGGCTGCACAACGGCTCCCTGCAACGCTACCTGGCCACCATCCTGGGCGCCGCCATCCTGGCCGCCGTGACGGGTTTCCTGAGCGCCCCCTATGTGGAGGGGCTGCGCCCGACGCTGGCCGCGCCAGGGGCGGCGATCATCGGCTGGGCGCTGCTGATCGGCGGAACCGCGGCCGTGGTGCTGGGGCATCGACAGCGCTATCTGGCGCTGATCTTCATCAGCGTGATCGGCTCGATCGTCTCCCTGGGCTTTGTCTATCTGTCGGCGCCGGACCTGGCCCTGACCCAGATCTCAGTGGAGGTGGTGACCATCCTGCTGATGCTGCTGGCGCTGAACCTGATGCCCAAGACCACGCCTGCCGAGAGCAGCCGCGCGCGGCGCACCCGCGACGGGGTGCTGGCCAGCCTGGGCGGGCTGGGCATGGCCGGCGCCACCTGGGCGCTGCTGCGTCGGGAGGGGCCGCCTTCGATCTCGGAGTTCCACTGGGCCAATTCCTATTCCGGCGGCGGCGGGACCAATGTGGTCAATGTCATCCTGGTGGACTTCCGGGGCTTCGACACCTTCGGCGAGATCATCGTCCTGGGCATTGCGGCCCTGATCATCTTCGCCCTGCTGGAGACCGCCGACCGCGGCGCCTCGGGCCAGCGCCTGGCCAGCTGGGAGCCCGATCAGCGGCGCAGTCCCGAGCACCATCCGATGATGCTGGTGGTGGCCACCCGGCTGCTGCTGCCGCTGGCCTCGGTGGTCGGGCTCTACATCTTCCTGCGCGGGCACAATGAGCCCGGCGGCGGCTTCATCGCCGGCCTGGTGGTCTCCATCGCCCTGCTGATGCAGTACATGGCCTCGGGCTATGCCTGGTCCAATCGCCGGCTGCCCGCCGATCATCACGCCCTGATCGGGTTTGGGGTGACCGTGGCGGCGGTGACCGGGCTCACCGCCATGGCGCTCGGGGCGCCGTTCCTGAAGAGCGCCTATGAGTACGTCTCCATCCCGCTGATCGGCGATGTGGGCCTGTCCAGCGCCCTGGCCTTCGACATCGGCGTGGCCTTCACGGTGGTCGGCGCAGTTATGCTGGCCCTGCACCATCTGTCGGGCGTGGCGCGCCGGGCCGAGAAGGCGGCCCCCAGCGAGTACGCCATGGACGTCGATCCGAGCCGGACGTCTGCGCCTGCGCCCATCCCAAAGCCGGGCGAGGGCGCATGAGCATCGAATTCCTGGTGGCCTCGGCGGTCGGGGTCCTGTCGGCGGCCGGAATCTATCTGGTGTTACGCGGGCGGACCTTCCCGGTGGTGCTGGGCCTGGCCTTCATGTCCTACGCCATCAATGTCTTCCTGTTCGCCTCAGGCCGGCTGGTGGTGAACCAGCCGCCGATCTACGGCAAGGACGTGGCGGCCTATACCGATCCGCTGCCCCAGGCCCTGGTGCTGACCGCCATCGTCATCTCGTTCGGCATGACCGCCCTGGTGGTGGTGCTGTCCCTGCGCACCTTCCTTGAGGCGGGCACCGACCAGGTGGACGGGGCAGGCGAAATCGACGCCGAGGCGGAGATCGCAGGCGAAGGGCCGGCTTCCGACCTGCCGGTTCGCCGGGACGTGGAGGCGAAGCCATGAACCCGTGGATGGTCGCCCCGATCCTGATTCCGGCGCTGCTGGCGCCGCTGATGCTGCTGTTCCTGCGGCATCGGCTGACCGCTTCGCGGACCCTGTCCCTGACCGCCTGCCTGGTCTTGCTGGCCGTGGCGGGGCTGCTGCTGGGACAGGCGTCCAATGGTGAGATCCAGGTCTACGCCATGGGCGACTGGATGGCGCCCTTTGGCATCGTGCTGGTGCTCGACCGGCTGTCGGCGATGATGCTGGTGACCACCGCCCTCCTGGCCCTGGCGGTGATGGCCTATGCGGTGGTGAGCGGCCTGGACCGCAAGGGCTGGCACTTCCACCCGTTGTTCCAGTTCCAGATGCTGGGCCTGAACGGGGCGTTCCTGACCGGGGACCTGTTCAACCTGTTCGTCTTCTTCGAGGTCCTGCTAATCGCCTCCTACGGCCTGATGCTGCACGGGGGCGGGGCGGCGCGGCTGAAGGCCGGGGTGCAGTATGTGGTGGTCAACCTGGTGGGATCGACCCTGTTCCTGGTGGCGGTCGGTCTGCTGTACGGCGCCACGGGCACGCTCAACATGGCCCATATGGGCGAGCGGGTGGCTCAGGCGCCGGCTGGCGATCACGCCCTGATCCTGGCCGGCGGGCTGCTGATGGTGGCGGTGTTCGGCCTGAAGGCGGCCCTTGTGCCGCTGCACTTCTGGCTGCCGCGGACCTACGCCTCGACCTCGGCGCCGACGGCGGCGCTGTTTGCGATCATGACCAAGGTCGGCGCCTACTGCATCCTGCGCTTCACCACGACCACCTTCGGGGCGGGCGCCGGCGAGCTGGCCTGGGCGCCGGGGCCGTGGCTGCTGCCAGCCGCGCTGGTCACCCTGGTGCTGGGGTTCGTCGGGGTGCTGGGCGCCCGTCACCTGCGCAAGATGGCGGCCTATGCGGTGATCGGCTCCATGGGGACGCTGCTCTGCGCCCTGGCCATGTTCACGCCGGAGTCCACGGCCGCCGCGCTCTACTACCTGCCGCATTCGACCTTTACGGCGGCGGCCCTCTTCCTGCTGGTGGACGTCATCGCCGCGCGCCGGGGGGACTATGGGGACACCCTGGCGCCGAGCCCGCCGTTCGCCCAGGCCGGCGTGCTGTCGGGTCTGTTCTTCCTGACGGCCATCGCCGCGGTCGGCCTGCCGCCCCTGTCGGGCTTTCCCGGCAAGCTGCTGATCCTCGACGCGGTGAGGGGATCGCCCGGCGGCTGGTGGGTCTGGGGCGGCATTCTGGGGACGACGGTGATCAGCATGCTCGCCTTTGCGCGGGCCGGCAGCGCCATCTTCTGGAAGAGCGCGGCCACCGAGGGCGAGGTCAAGGCGGGCAAGCCCGTGGCCCCGAACGCCTCGGCGGCGATCATCGCGGCGCTGCTGGCGGCCCTGGTCGTGCTGACCATCGCCGGCGGGCCGATAAGCGCCTATGTGAACGCGACGGCGGCGCAGCTCTATGACCTGCAGGCCTATCCCGACGCCGTCCTGGCCCAGTCGAGGGGCGCGCGATGATCAAGAAGCTGCTGCCGCACCCTGCGCTCACCGTCACCCTGATCATCGTCTGGATGCTGCTGGCCAACAGCCTGACGGTGGGCGGCCTTGTGCTGGGCGTGATCGTCGGGGTGGTCGTGCCGATCCTGACCAGCCCGTTCTGGCCTGACCGGCCCAAGTTGCGTTTTGGCCCGCCGACCTGGTTCTATCTGGGGCTCGTGACCTGGGACATCATCACCGCCAGCTTCCAGATCGCCATGATCGTGCTGTTCAAGCGGTCCAAGGACCTGCAGTCGGCCTGGCTAGTGGTGCCGCTGGACCTGCGCAGTCCCGAGGCGATCACCATGCTGGCCGGCACGATCAGCATGACGCCGGGGACGGTGTCCTGTGACGTCTCGTCCTGTGGGCGCGCCCTGCTGGTTCACGCCCTGGACACCGCCGACCCGCAGGGCGAGGTCGACCGGATCAAGAGCCGCTATGAGGCGCGGCTGAAGAGGATCTTCGCATGATCGAGATCGCCGTCCTGTTCGCCATCTCCTGCGTGGGGCTGGCCATGGCCCTGAACTTCTGGCGGCTGGCGCGGGGGCCGACCACGGCCGACCGCATCCTGGCGCTGGACACCCTGACGATCAACGCCATCGCCCTGATCGTGCTGATGCAGATCCAGCAGGGGTCGGCGGTCTATTTCGAGGCCGCCCTGCTGCTGGCCATGGTGGGCTTCGTGGGCACGGTGGCCTACTGCAAGTTCCTGCTGCGTGGCGATATCGTGGAGTGACGATGATGGACGCCGGCCCCTTCGAAATCCTGATCTCGGCCCTGCTGGTGCTCGGCGGCGTCTTCGCCCTGGTGGGCTCCTGGGGCCTGGCGCGGATGCCGTCCCTGATGACCCGCCTGCATGGCCCGACCAAGGTGACCACCCTGGGGGTCGGCTCGCTGCTGGTGGCCTCGATGATCTTCTTTCCGGCGATCCATGGGACCTATTCGGCCCATGAGCTGCTGATCACCCTGTTCCTGTTCCTCACCGCGCCGATCTCGGCCAACATGATCGCCAAGGCCCACCTGCACCGGCAGGGGCGGCAGATCGATCCCAATCCCATGGACGATATCGCCGAGGGCCTGCCCAAGACGGGGCTGGGCACAGGCTGGGCGACATTCCAGGGCCTGGACACCGATAAGCTCAAGATCCCGCGCTGAACCCTTGCCCGGGGCGGCGGAATCCGGGATGGATCGCGCCGATGACAAATGACCCGTTCTTCCAGCGGCAAGACGATGGCCGCTTCCTGCCGACGCCAGCCTGCCGAGGCCCGTGGAATCCCCAGTCCCTGCATGGCCGGGTGATCGTCGGTCTGCTCGGCCACGTGCTGGAGGCTGAGCATGGGGACCCCGACTTCATCCCCGCCCGGCTGACCGTGGACATGTACCGCCTGCCAGACTTCTCACCTGTGGAGGTGACGACGCGGGTGGTGCGCGAGGGCCGGCGCATCAAGGTGGTGGACGCCGAGTTCATCAGCGGCGGGGTCAGCATGGGTCGGGCGAGCTGCCAGTTCCTGCGCCGGACAGAGAACCCCGAGGGGACCGTCTGGACGCCCGGCAACTGGAGCGTGCCGACGCCGGCCGACATCCCGCAGCCCGAGGACAAGCGCATGGGCATGGGCGGCATGTGGGCCATGCGGCGGATCACCGGCGATTTTGGCGAGGTGGGGGTCAAGCGCACCTGGATGAGTGAGGTGCGCGAGCTGGTGGGCGGCGAGGCGCTGACGCCCTTCACCCGGGTGGCGGTGGCCGCCGACTTCGCCAGCCCGTTCGCCAATGCCGGCGACAAGGGGCTGGCCTATATCAACAGCGACGTGACGGTCTATCTGCACCGGCTGCCGGCCACCGAGTGGATCGGCTTCGAGGTGGTCAACCACGGCGCCAGCGACGGCGTCGCGGTGGGGGAATGCTTCCTCTATGACGAGCAGGGGCCGATCGGCTCAGCCGCCTGCACGGCGCTGGCCCAGGTGATGAAGCGCTGAGGCGCGGGCTCAGGAGACGCTGACGGCGCGGCGGCACTCGGCGGCGAAGCCTGCGGCGACGCCGGCCGGGGGCGGCATGTGCGGGCCGAGTTCCTGGGTTCCATAGACGGCGCTGATCGCCGTGGCGCTCTCCAGGCGATCGAGGAAGTCCGTCGAGATGTCAGCCTGCGCCTTCACGCCCGGGCCCGCGGCGGTGGAGTCGGCGACGAAGACGAACAGGGTGTCGTCCAGACCCACGGTCAGGCGTTCTTCGCTGCCGATCGGGGTGAAGCCTTCAATGTCGAGGGTCATGAGCGCCGGGTTGCGGATGCAGCCCAGGCGCAGGACGGGGACGCCGGCGGCGTCGCTGAGCAACAGCGCGATGCCCTCGCCATTGGAGGCGGTTCCCCAGGAGAGGCCAGGCTGGGTGTCCGCAGCCGGCTCCGGGGCCGCGGCGACGGGGGTCGGCGGCGGGGCGGTGGGCTCTTCGGCGGGCGAGCAGGCGCAAAGCGCCAGGGCCGCGGCGAGCGCCAGTCCTGAGACGAATTTCATGGGGAGGCTCCTTCCCCCGCCATAGGCGGCAGGGGAAGGGCGACGTCAAGCTTTGGAGGTCAGCTCCGGCTGTTCATCTCGTCGCCGGCGTTGCTGGGCAGCCGGACATAGAAGATCAAGGAAATGAAGGTGATAGCGCCGATCACCAGGAAGGCCGGAGAGATGGTGGCCGCGGTCATCTGGTCCTGGCCGGCCATCTGGGTGAAGGCGTGGATCAGGGTGGCGGCCAGGCCGATGCCCACCGACTGGATCAGCTGCTGGGCCATGGCCGACATGGTCGAGGCGCGGCTCATGCGATCCTGCTCGATCTCGGCATAGGCCAGGCCGTTCAGGCTGGTGAACTGCAGGGAGCGGAAGAAGCCGCCGGCCAGCAGGACCAGCATGATCACCCAGTGCGGCGTGTCGGCCCGGAAGAGGGCGTAGGCGAGGAAGAAGCCGCCGGTGATCACGGCGTTGACGATCAGCACCCGGCGGAAGCCGAAGCGCCGCAGGATCGGCGGGGCGGTGGTCTTCATGATCAGGGCGCCGGCCGCGCCGACGAAGGTCAGCAGGCCCGCGGCCAGCGCGGTCATGCCGAACGCCACCTGCAGCAGCATGGCGAGCATGAAGGGGGTGGCGCCCATGGCGATGCGCATGAAGGCGCCGCCGATCACAGCCGCCTGGAAGGTGTTCAGCCGGAACAGGGAGAGGTCCAGTATGGCGTGCGGGGTCCGACGGGCGTGCCAGGCGTAGAGCCAGAGCATGGCCAGACCGCCGAAGAACAGACCGGCCACGGCGGAGGCCGGGAGGATGTCGCGGCCCAGATTCTCGAACCCGAAGATGACGCAGGCGAGGCCGACGCCGGTGAGCAGCATGCCCCTCCAGTCCAGGCGCTTGGCGTCCTGGAGGGCGACATTGGGCGCGAAGCGCAGGACCAGCAGCAGGCCCACCGCGGCGATGGGCAGGTTCATGAAGAAGATCCAAGGCCAGTCCCAGAAGGTGACGATGAAGCCGCCCACCGGCGGGCCGATCACCGGGCCCAGCAGGGCCGGCATGGTCAGGACCGACATGGCGCCGACCAGCTCGTTCTTGGGCGTGGTGCGCAGCAGGACCAGGCGGCCGACTGGGGCCATCATCGCGCCGGCGGCGCCTTGCAACAGCCGGGCGCCGACCAGCTCCATCAGGGTGTCGGCGAAGCCGCACAGGGCTGAGGACAGGGCGTAGAGGGCCATGGCCAGCACGAAGATCCGCTTGGCCCCGAACTTGTCGGCCGCCCAGCCGCTGATCGGCAGGAAGACCGCCGCAGCCAGCAGGTACATGGTGATGGCCAGATTCAGCCGCAGCGGGTCCTCGCCCATGTCCCGGGCCATGGCCGGCAGGGCGTTGGACAGCACCGTGGCGTTCAGGGTCTGCATCATCAGGGCCGAGCCGATGACGGCGGGCACGATCCAGCCGCGGCTGAGGGCGGCGGCCCGTTCCTCAGCCGTCGCGACGACGGGCTTGTCAGGATCGGCGGGGGTGTCGATGGCGGTGACTTCGGTCATGGCTGGGCCTCGACCAGGGCCGTGAGCGGACCCGCGGCGGCGTGCAGGGCCTGTCGCGCCTCGGGGCCCAGGGCGCTGAGCCGGGCGGCGAGCCAATCGTTGCGCCGGCGCCGGGCGTCGGCCAGGGCGGCCATGCCGGCCGGCGTGATGGTCAGGCCCGAGCGGCGGCCATCGGAGGCGTGGCTCAGACGGCTGATCCAGCCGGCGGCCTCCAGGCGCTTGATGTGGGTGCTCATGGCTGGCCGCGACATCTGTTCGGCGTCGGCCAGATCGGAGACGCCGACTCCCGGCTGGCGCTTGATCTCCACCAGCAGCAGGACGTCGAGGGCCGAGAGGCCGGCCTTGGCGGCCTCCTGCCGCAGGCGGCGCGACACCCGCAGGAGGGCCGGGCGCAGGAGCTCGGCGAGCTGGTCGGGGTCGAGGGCGGTATCAGGCGACATGAAGCGATCTAGTTAAGTAAGCGAACTATCTATTCGCCTAGATAGACCCCTGGTGCCTCAGGTCAAGGGCGGCGGTGGGCTTTGTCGGGATGGGCCTCGCGCCTTGGTCGCTCAAGCTGGAGCATGGTCCGCCCCTGCGGACGGACCATGCTCCGAGACGAGGGTCAGGCGGTCGGCTGCGCCGCGATGAGCGCATCGTCGATCTCGTCGGCGCGTCGGGCGGCCGGGCGCTGGAGATGGCGCTCCACATAGGCCTCGAACGCCGGGCGCTTCTCGATCGTGTCGAAATTCATCCCCCAGGACAGGTGGGAGGCGAGATAGAGGTCGGCGGCCGTGAAGCCGTCGCCCACGAGATAGGCGCGATCCTTGACCGCGCCCTCGATGGCGCCCAGCACGTCCTCGATGTGGCCGAAGCCCAGCATGCGGCTCTGCTCGGTCGTGGGTTCGAAGCTCACCGCCTTGGCGCCCACGGCCTGTTCGATCGGACCTGCGCCGAAGAACAGCCAGCGATAATAGGGTCCGCGGAGCTTGCTGTGCGCCGGGGGCGCAAGGCCGGCTGCGGGGAAGGCGTCGGCGAGGTAGGCGCAGATGGCGGCGCATTCGGTGACCACCACCCCGTCGTGAACGATGGCCGGCACCTTGCCCATGGGATTGATGGCCAGATAGTCGGCGGCTTTCGCGTCTCCGGTCTCCCAGCGCAGGATCTTCGTCTCATAGGGTTGGCCGACCTCTTCGAGCATCCAGCGGATGATGCGGCCGCGCGACATGGGGTTGGTGTAGAAAACGAGGTCCGACATGGTTGGGCTCCTGTTGATGGCCACCACATAACCGGTGACTGCTGACAGCGACGTGGCAGCAGTCGTTCGCCGCTGAGCTCGGGCCGCGACAATCAGCCGGGCGAGGCCGGGCGCAGGATCGGCGGAACCCAGCCGTCCTCCAGGGTCTTGGCCGGGTGGGAGGCGGTGACATGGCCCATGAAGGGCGGCCAGATGTCGTAGCCGAGCAGGGCCTGGAGCCGGGGCGTCATCTGGCGCACCTGCTCACGGGGGACGCCGAGGAAGTAGTTCTCCTGAGTGCGGGCCCAGGGCTGGCAATATTGGTTGGTCAGGGCCAGGCGCGGCGCCGATGAGCGGTTGGCGCCGCCCCGGTGGAGCATGTGCCCCTGGAAGACGATGGCCGAGCCGGCCGGCATGACCACGGGCTCCAGGCGGCGGGCGGCGTCGGGGTCCTGGCTGAAGGCCGCCACCTCGTCGTCGCTCCACAGATGGCTGCCCGACAGGATGTCGGTGGCGCCGTTCTGGTCGGTGAAGGGATCGATGGCGACGATGACGCTGAGGCTGACCGGGGGACGGGGGCGCGGCAGGCGGTAGAAGCTGTCGTCATAGTGGAGGCCCTGGGCGGCCTCGCCGGGCTGGATGGCGATGGCCTGGCTGGCGGTGAGCAGGTAGCCGGGCAGCAGGAAGCGGTCGATGAGGGCGAGGATGCGCGGGTCTTCCGTCAGGTCCTCGAACACCTTGCCCCGGGCGACCAGGGTATAGACCCGCTCGGTGGCGAAGCCCTCGAAGGCGTTGCGGCCGCGGGGGCCGCCGAGGTGCGGGGCGAGATCCGCGCGGACCTGGGCCAGGGCCGCATCATCCAGCAGGTTATCCAGGCGGGTGTAGCCGTCCCTGGCCATGCGCGCGGCGTGGGCGTCCAGGTCGAAGGCCGCAGGCGGCGTCGGCAGGTCCATGGCGTGCTCCCGGCAATCTCGCGCCTCTGACGGGCGTGTCGGGGCAGAATAGACGCAGCTTAAGGCAGGGCGCTACGGACGGCGCGCAGGGCGCAGAGGGCGGCCCTGGCCTCGTGGGACAGCTGCGCCCAGCGGCGGCGGGCGGCGGGCGAGGCCGGGTCGGTCAGCCCGCGGGAGGCGGCTTCGCGGAGGGCTTCGGCCTGCTGGTCGAGGGCGCGGGCGGCGCGCTGGAGCTCGATGAGCGCCGATTTGAGGCGGCCCTCGGGGGATTGGGCCCAGGCGCGGGCGTTCGCCAGGCGGCTCTGGGCGAGGTGGCGGATCTGGTCGGGGCTGTGGCGGCGGGGCGGCTCCGGCGCAAGGCCCGACCAGGCGACGCCCCAGGCGCGGTTCGCCTGGCCGTGGCGCCAGACCTGCTCGTCAGCGCGGTCGAGGGCGGCGCAGGCGGCGGGGAGTTCGGGGTCGGCGGCGGATTGCGGCATTGGAAAACTGTATAATAAATACAGAAATCTGCAATCAGAAGTGTAGCCTCAGATGGCGGACTGGATGATCCGCCGGGCCTGGAAGGGCGGAATGATGGCGGTGATATGGGCCGCCCAGCGCAGGCGGGCGTCCTGACGGGTGGGACCGGCGACGCTTTCCAGGTCAAACAGGCCCGCGCGGGAGCCGCGCAGCAGGCGCTTGACCAGCACCTCGTCCGTGTCGACCTCGACCACCACCACATGGCCCAGCATGTCCGGCGTGGGCGGGGTGCGCTGGTCTTCGAAATAGATCAGGGCGCCGTCGTCGGCCAGCCCGCGCATGGAATGGCCGACCACCCGCAGGGCCGCGGCCTTGTCCGTGCCGCCAGGCGGGATGGGGGCCAGATCGCCGGCGTCCTGGCCGGTGGCGAACAGAACCACCCCATCGGGATTGGCGCCGACGCGGCCGAGGATCGGGACGTAGCCGGCCAGCGCCGAGGCGCGGACCGGCGGCGTCATACAGCCACTCGGCGCTGACCCCGAAGGCGGCGGCGTATTCCTTGGCCTTGCGATAGGAGAAGGGGGCGTTGCCGTTCTCGTTGGAGGCGTAGGTATTGCGGTTCCAGCCGAAGGCCTCGGCCGCCGCGGCGGCGGTTTCGTGCCCGGCGTCGAGGCGGGCCTGGCGGAGGCGGTCGGAGCGCTCGTTCATGGCCATGGTCTAGCGCAACTTGGGATAACTGTACATAGCATACAGTTTCTGCTTGCCCGACGTATGTATGAAAAATACAGTCTGCCCACGCAACAGACACATCCCGTCCGGGTCCCGGCCCGAAGCCCCACCAGCCTGGGGGACTACGCCAATCTCCGCCGCGGCGGGACATCGCCGGGCAAGGCCCGGGCGCTGCTGCGGCTGGAGGACCGCGAACTGGCCCGGCTGGAGCGCGCCTTCCGCGGTTAGGTGGCCCGCGGGGCGGGCGAGGCCCAGCCGCGCTTCGCCCATCACGAGCGCCATGTGGCCAGGGTGATGGGGCAGGGCGGCTTTCCGGCCCTGACCGAGAGGCGGGTCGGGCGCAACGGCGTCCATGTGGGTCTGCCGCTGATCTGGCCGGAGGGGACGCGATGAGCGAGGCGACGGGGGACGCCGGCAGCCTGGTGGCCCAGGCCCTGGGGCGTCGGACGCCGGGGGACCGGGCGCAGTTCCTGAAGGAGCTGCTGGCCCATACGGCGGCCGGCCTGGTGATCCTGGAGGGGGAGCGGGCGGCCAGCGAGGCGGTCTATCGGCTGGCCGATGCGGTGGTGTCGCGGGGGCGGCCTTGAGGGGACAGATCTTTGATCCGGCGGCGCGGACCCGGGCGCGGCTGCGGACCCTGGAGACCAGGGCCAAGGACCGGGCGGAGGCTGCGGCGGTGGCCGAGGGCGTGGCCGAGACGGTGGGCCTGTCGGAGGCCCGCGGCGCGGCGTTCGAGGGACCGTCCATGCCCGGCCGCCCCTATCGCCGGCAGGCGGGGCTGGACTGGCTGGCGCGCAAGGGCAGGATCACCGCGGCCCAGAAGAGCGCCGGGGAGCGCTATGGCGCCCTCTATCGCCGGGCGGCGCGGGAAGGCGCCATCCGCTCGACCCTGGACGTACGGCCAGGCGGCGGCGGCCCCGCCGGGCCTGGCCCCCGGGAAGAGGTGCTGCTGATGGCCGCCGAAGGCTCGGCCCAGGCGGCCGCCCGGCTGGCGGCGATGCGGGCCAGGCTCTGGGACCAGACCGATCTGGTGTGCGCCTGCGATCTGGTCTGCGGCCAGGAACTGACGCCGCGCGAAGCCGTGGCCAGCGAGCGGGAGGTGGGGCGGATCGAGGCGCTGGTGGTCGTGGCGCTGGATGTGCTGGCCAGTGGGCGGGATTAGGCAACCGACTTAAGCCACGCCGCCATCAGGCTCGCCGCCGTCGCCTGGCGGCGGAGGATGGCGTCTGGGTCGGCGGTGTCGAGGTCGTTGGCGGCGTAGCGGGGATCTGTCGCCGGCGTGACGATCACCGGCTCGGCGCCGAACTGGTCGGCGGTGATGTCGACGATCCAGCCCTGGCAGGTCGTCCAGGCGTGGCCTTGCCAGCGACCGTGGGCGAAGAAGCCGAATTCACCGATCTGGGAGGTCTCGGCTAGACGTGGGACGCCGTTTGACCAGACGGCGTCATAGCCTTCTCGCCGAAGGGCGTCGCGGACGAACAGGCTGGTGCGGCCGCAGGCGCCGGCCGACGGGGTGGGACCGCGGCGCCAGGGCTCGGCGACCAGCCAATCGTCCCACACCGGCTCCATGAAGCGACGCAGCCTCTTCGCCGCCTCATGGAGGCGCTCGCGCATCTGAAGCGCGTTGTGGAGCGGGGCTGTTATGGTCATCGGCGCGTCACGGGGCGTCTTTAGCGGAGTGACCATGACAGATTACGACTCCCATATGATCTGCACCGCCCCGCGCAGCGGGAGCACGCTGTTGTGCCGGTTGCTGGCGGAGACGGGGGTGGCGGGGAGGCCGGCGTCCCATTTTCATGAGCCTGCCCTGGCCGACTGGACGCGGCGGCTGGGCGTCGAGGCGGCGGTGGGCGCCTCGGAGCGGGAGATCGTCGAGGCCTGTATCCAGGCGGCGCTGTCGCAGGGGCGCAGCGACAACGGGGTGTTCGGGCTGCGGCTGCAGCGGCCCAGCTTCGCGTTCTTCTTTTCCAAATTGGCCCTGGTCCATGCCGGTGAGTTCTCGGAGCGGGCGCGGTTCGAGGGCGTCTTCGGGCGCACCCTGTTCATCCACCTCTCCCGGGCCGACAAGGTCGAGCAGGCGGTGTCCTGCCTTAAGGCCGAGCAGACCGGGCTTTGGCACGTGGCGGCCGACGGCTCGGATCTGGAGCGGGTCGGGCCGCCCCGTGCGCCGGAATATGATGGCCAGAAGCTGCAGGCCTGGGTCGACGCCATGGTCGGCTATGACCGGGCCTGGAATGCATGGTTCGACGCCGAGGCCATCTCGCCGGTCCGTATCGCCTATGACGACCTGTCCGCCGATCCGCAGGGAACCGTGCGCCGCGTCCTGCTGGCCCTGGGGCTCGATCCCGCGGCGGCCGACCGGGTCTCGCCCAGCGTGAGAAAGATGGCCGACGACACCAATCGCGACTGGGCGGCGCGGTATCGGGCTGAGGCGGGCCGGGTCTGAAAGTGTCACCTCTGCGGCCTTGGCGCAGACCTGTCATGGGCGCAGGATAGGCTTGAGCCAAAGGCCTCCGGGGAGTGCGTCATGGTCGGGATTCTGGAAGACAGGGACCGCATCTTCACCAACCTCTATGGCCTGTACGACTTTGGCCTGGAGGGGGCCAAACGGCGCGGCGCCTGGAACGGCACGGCCGATATCCTGGCCCAGACCCCGGAATGGATCTGCGACCAGATCAAGGCTTCAGGCCTGCGGGGCCGCGGGGGCGGCGGATTTTCGACCGGACTGAAGTGGAGCCTGATGCCGCCGCCCAGCGAGCGGCCGCATTTCCTGGTGGTCAACGCCGATGAGTCCGAACCCGGGGCGTGCAAGGACCGCGAAATCCTGCGCCACGATCCGCACCTGCTGATCGAGAGCTGTCTGATCGCCAGCTACGCGATCCACGCCCACGCCTGTTACATCTACATCCGCGGCGAGTACGTCTTCGAGCGCGAGCGGCTGGAGGCCGCCATCCGCCAGGCCTATGAGGCCAGGCTGATCGGCAAGGACAATATCCACGGCTGGGACTTCGACCTGTACGTCACCCACGGGGGCGGGGCCTATATCTGCGGCGACGAGACCGCCCTGATGGAGAGCCTGGAGGGCAAGAAGGGCCAGCCGCGGCTCAAGCCCCCATTCCCGGCCGGGGCCGGCATCTATGGCTGCCCGACCACCATCAACAATGTCGAGACCATTGCGGTCGTCGGGAGCATCCTGCGCCGAGGGGCGCAGTGGTTTGCGGGCTTTGGCCGGCCGAACAATGTCGGCGTGAAGCTGATGGCGGGGTCCGGTCACGTGAACCGCCCGGGCGTGGTGGAAGAAACCATGGGTGTGCCCATGCGCACCCTGATCGACGCGCATTTTGGCGGGGTGCGGGGCGGCTGGGGAAACCTCAAGGCGGTGATGCCCGGCGGCGTCTCCATGGCCATGATCCCGGCTGACATGGCCGAAGAGGCCGTCATGGATTACGACGCGCTGCGGGCCATGCGCTCGGGGCTCGGCACGGCGACCATGATCGTGTTCGACCAGGAGGCCGACCTGGTGACGGCGGTGGCGCGCATCGCCCGCTTCTTCAAGCATGAGAGCTGCGGCCAGTGCACGCCGTGCCGCGAAGGCACCGGCTGGATGTGGCGGGTGATGGAGCGGATGGCGACCGGCGAGGCCGACATGGCCGAGATCGACCTGCTGCTCGACGTCGCCGGCCAGGTGGAAGGTCACACCATCTGCGGCCTGGGGGACGCGGCCGCCTGGCCGATCCAGGGACTCTTCCGTCATTTCCGCCCGGAGGTCGAGGCGCGGATCCTCAGGTACCGCGCACGCCGAATTCAGGTGCAAGGCGCATCCCTGGCGGCGGCGTAGGAGCCGGCGTCACGCGCCCTAGCGGGCATCGTTACGTGGTTAGGCGTGCTGTTGACCACTGCCTATACCATGCGGAGAACACATGTCCTTGGTGATCATCTTCGGACCACCAGCCGTGGGTATAATGACAGTAGGACAGGAACTGGCGACAATCACGGCCCTGAAGATGTTCCACAACCACGCCACCATTGAACTTGCGTTGAAGTTCTTTCCGTTTGGCGATGCAGCGTTCTCACGACTTGTCGCGAATATGCGGCGTCAGGTGATGGAGGAGGTCGCAGCCAGCGGATCGCCGACATGGCCGTCTCCGTCCGTTTGGTGTGTTAGGCTTTTTGCATGACGACCGACGAACTCATTGAGCGGGCTGCCAGCGTTCTCAATCCCCACACGACGTCGGATGGCCGCCTTTTCGGCGACGTCGGGGCAGCGCTCATCAGCGAGCGGGGAAACGTCTACACTGGCGTATGCATCGACACGTCAAGCTGGGGCATATGCGCTGAACGGAGCGCCATCGCGGCCATGGCTACCGCCGGTGAATACCGCATCAAACAGGTGGTGGCGGTCTGGCGCGACGACCGCGACGGAAGCCTATCAGTGCTCCCCCCCTGCGGGGTCTGTCGGGAGTTCATGCGCCGCATCGATGAAGGCAACCTCGATACCGACGTGCTTCTCGGGCGTGACAAGGCGGTGAAGCTTCGCGACCTCATTCCACATCACGAGTGGCCGGCGCCGCTGACATAGGGGTTGGCCTGAGGCCGGCTTTCCCAAAACCTCGGCGCGGGGGGTTAGCCTACATCCTTGGCCATGGTCTGGACGACGCCGGCCAAGCCTGCGCAGCTTACGTTTTCACGGGAGTTAGGCGTCCATGAGCGACATGACCAGGGATGGCGGGTGCCGGTGCGGGCAGGTGCGGTTTCGGGTGAGCGAGGCGCCGAGGGTGACCATGGCCTGTCATTGCCGGGGATGTCAGCAGATGACGGCCAGCGCGTTTTCGCTGAGCGCGCTGTTTGCGGCCGAGGCCTTTGAGGTGACGGCGGGCGAACCGGTGATCGGCGGCCTGCATGGGGCGACGCGGCACTTCTTCTGTCCCCACTGCAAGAGCTGGATGTTCACCCGGCCGGAGGGGGCCGACGGGTTCGTCAATGTGCGCTCGACCCTGTTCGATGATCCGTCGGGCCTGGAGCCGTTCATGGAGACCATGACGGCCGAGAAGCTGCCCTGGGCGAGCACGCCGGCGGTGGAGGGGTTCGAGGGGTTTCCGCAGCCTGCCGATTTTGGCCGGCTGATGGGCGCCTATGCGGCGCGGGCGCCCGGGTGAGGGCGAGCGGCGGAGCGAAGGATCGCTCCGCCTTGCGTCGTCAGCCTCAGGCGTTCTGGATCGCCGTGGCGATCTGATCGGTGGTGTGGCCGGTGAGGTCCTTGGCGATCTCGCCCACCAGGCGGGCCTCGGTCTCCTTGTGCCAGCCCTTGCGCAGCTGACCCAGGGTTTTGGGCGCGGCGATGACCAGCAGCTTCTCGGTGCGGTGGGTGAGGACCATGTGGTTGAGGACGTCGGCGACGCCCATAGCGAAGCCGTCCTCGGCCTGGGTGTCGTTGTCGGGATTGGCGTCGCTGGAGATGCGGCCGGGCGCGCCGGACACGCGGTCCTCGATCTCGGGCGTCGGCTGGGCCTTCAGGTCGATGTCGGCGTGACCGACGTTCTGGAACAGCGCCAGCTTCTCGCCATCGACGACGGCCACGTGGGCGCCATTGGGAAGTATCATCTGGGAGCTCCGGTTGTTGCGGGATGCTTGAACGTGCCGCGGGGCGGCGAGGTTGCGGCCGACGGATTTATTGCGGCCGGCGCGCGCCGCTTCGGGGCGATTGACAGATGGCGTCTTGCGTCACCACATGGGTAGAGAAGGCGAACCGAACCATGACCGCACACTATTTCGTCAAGGCCCACTGGGACACCGAAGCCTCGGTCTGGGTTTCGGAAAGCGACATTCCAGGCCTGGTCATCGAGACGGAGACGCTGGCGGAATTCGAGCACCTGATGATGCGCCTGGCGCCGGAGATGCTGGCGGCCAACACCCAGCTCCACAACACCTCGGTGGACATCCAGTTTGAGGTCTCGGCCAGGCGAGAACTGGCCGTCGCCGGAGCATGAGCGCGGGTCCTCCGCGGACCGACTTCAATCCATTCGCGGAACGCTCTCGCTAGAACTGCTTGCCGATCCCGAGCTGTTTCAGCACCTCGTTCGCCGTGTGACGGCTCTTCGAGCGGGGCACGATCACTGTGCGGCCATTGATCGGGCTTTTCCATTTCTCATGGCTGCCCTTGCCGCCCGGAAGCTGTTCGCAGCCATGGGCCAGCATGATCTTGACCAACTCGGCATAATAGGTCGGCACACGAGGCTCCGAGGCTTGGGTCGCCCCCAGGATAGGATAGTGGGAGGCTGACGCCAGGGCCACAATGTTCCTATTTTGTTCTTGCGTTCGCGCGGGAATTTGATAGTTTCTGTGTATGGGTCGTTCTTGCGTCTGAGGCGCTGAGGACGCCGCGGCGGGCGAGGCCCGCACTGGCATGACATCCCTCCTGGTGAAGCGTTGAGCGGCCGGTCTTCGGATGGGCGGCTGGGCGCGTGGCTGGACGGTGGCCGCCCCCTGTCCCTCCCCCGGGGCGGTGGCGCGCCTCAAGGTGGGCGTTTGCGAGGCGGCGTTGTCAGGCGCAGCAGAAGCCCCGCGCCCGGCTCCAGGAGCCAAGCGCGCGTCTCTCTTGGGGCGCGGAGCGGGCGCGGGGCGGACGGCCCGATGAGTTCTCCTGAGTTGAGGTGGCGTGATGGCGCGGGCGGTGCGGCGGCGGAAGGATCCGCGCGAGGCGGTGCTGGCCCTGGCGCCGCTCGCGGTCGAGACCCACCAGGCCCAGCAGGCGCTGGTGGCGGCAGAGCGCCGCTAAGCCTCCAGACGCGCCTGGATATAGGCGGCGACGTCAGCGGGCCAGGTCGCCAGGAGGGCGTCGAGGGCGTCGCGGTCGTCGGCGAACAGGGCGCGGGCGGCGGCTTCAAAGCCTGTGGCGTCACCGGCCAGGGCGGACATGGCGCGATAGGCGGCCTCTTTCTGGGCGCGACGGCGATCGGTGTCGGCGTGGGTTTTGCGGGCCTCCTCCACCAGGCGGCGTAGGGCGGCCGAGGCCCCGCCGGGCTGGGCGGCGAGCCAGTCCCAGTGGCGGGGCAGGAGGGTGACCTCCCGGGGAACCACTCCAAGGCGGGGCCGGCCCCGAGGCGTTCGGGCCTGGGGCGCCGCCTCGGTCGCCGGGACTTCAGCCGGCGTGCGCAGATCGATATCCACAACCCGGCCATCGGCGTCGGACAGGAGAGTCGGCGGCGCCTCATTAGCGTCAGCGCGGGCGCGCAGGACGGCGGCGATCTGGGGTGCGTCTCCCGTGGCGATGCGCACGCCGTTGACGAAGGCGGTCAGGGTGGGGGTCATGGCTTTCTCCTTCCCGCTTCCTGACCCATGGCGATGATGTGGTCAATAATATCCGGGTAAAAATATTGAAGAGATTGGACCTGGCGGGGCGCGGGTGTTTACTCAGGTCATCTGGCGGAGGGGGCGACATGCGGCGCGGGACGGTTCTTGCAGGTTTGATATGCGCTGGCCTGACGGGGTGCGCCACGCCGCCGGTCGACCTGGCCCTGCAGCCTGCGGCGCCGCCGGCGTCCGGAGCCACCGTGCGCATGGCGCCGAGCTCCGTGGCCTTGGCGGGGGGGCTGCAAGAGGCGCTCAGCGCGGCGGGCTTTCGGACGATCAGCGAGGATGGGGTGAAGACCGACTATCTGGTTCACGCCAGTCTGGCCGAGCGTCCGGCCGGGGTCGGCGCCTTTACGCCAGGCGCAGACGGTGCGGCGGCCCAATGGCTGGCGGAAAGCCGCAAGGGGCGGTTCTGGCAGCGGCGGCGCAGCCACTACAGTCTGACCCTTGTGCTGCTCGACACTGAGACCGGGGCCGCGGCCTTCCGCGCTAACGCCCAGCAACAAGGTCCGGCCGGCGAGATCGAGGCCATGGGGCCGATCCTGACCGCGGCCTTGGCGGAGGGCTTCAGGCCTCAATAGCCAGAGGAAGGCGCAGGGTGAAAACGGCTCCGCCTGGTGGCCCGGCATTGCGGCAGCTGATCTCGCCGTGGTGGCGTTGCACGACTTCACTGACAAGGCTGAGGCCCAGGCCAGCGCCCCCCACGCCGGGCGCTTTCGGCGGGCGGAGGCGATGGAAGGGTTGAAAGACGCGCGCCAGGTCCTCCTCAGCGACGCCCGGCCCCTGGTCGGTGATCTCGCAAACGACCTGATCGTCCTCAAGCCACAGGACACAGGTGATCTCCCCGGGCTGGCCGCCATATTTGAGGGCGTTGTCCAGCAGGTTGGACAGGGTGCGCGAGAGCAGGGACCGGTCGCCATGGACCAGCAGGTCGTTGGGCGGGGTTTGAAGCCTGAGGGTCACGCCCGCCCGCTGCGCCCGGGGCCAGAGATCGTCCGCCGCTTCGGTGACGAGATCGGAGAGGTTGAGCGCCTCCCATTCCAGGGCGTCCGACTCGGCGCGGGCGAGGTGAATGAAGTTGTCGGCCAGGGCGAGAGTTCGGCGAGCATAGCCGGCTATGCGTTGCACGATCGATGCAGGCGCGCCCTCAGCCGAGGGGGAGTCGAGGACGGCCAAGATCGAGGCCTGTGGCGAACGCATGTCGTGGCTCAGCAGCTGGAGCAGGCGTTCGCGCTGGGCCGCAGCGTTCCGGATCGGGGTGATGTCGGTCATTCGGAGGATCCAGGCCGGCGACGCGCCAGCCTCCGCCTGATGGCGGACGCGGGTGACGTGGAAGACGGCCCCGGTGGGGCTGACCATCTCGCCGACCCCCTCTGATTCGCCGCGTATCAGATCCTCAAGGGGCACGCCGTCGGTCGCCCAGCCCTCGAACAGGACCGTCAGGTTTGAAGCCCGAGCCTGGGGAAAGAGCTGTTGCGCAGCGGCGTTGGCGAAGCTGACGTCGCCGGTGGCGGTCAGAACCAGCGTGGGATCGGGCAGGCCCTGCAAGGTGGCGTGCGCAAAGCGGCGAGCATCCCGCGCCCGGGCGATGGTGTCTTCCAGCAGGGCGATCTGCCGGGCGACCATGTCGTGGCCTGGGCTGGGCTGGGCTGGTCGGGCGAGCAGGTCGGGCTCGGCGGAGAAGCGGGCCAACTCGCGCACCATGTAGCGGTTGGAGGCCTCGAGGCGGCGCCAGGCCCAGAGCGGCAGGACGACCAGAATGCCGATCAGGGGCGCCGCGGGCGGCGCCCACAGGTCCAGTTTCAGGAGCGCCACGGCGCCGCCTGCGGGGATCAGAATCATCAGGGCCGCGCCGAGGAGGAGATTTTCCCGCGGCCCCAGCCTCAGAAGACCAAGGAGCAGGACGCCAACCAGCGCCAGGGAGAGGGCGGTGAGAACCCCGCGGTCCAGCGGGCGGATCGTGCGGTCTTGCAGGAGGGCGTCCAGCAGATGGGCCTGGATCTCGACCCCGGGCGTCAGCTGGGCGGCGGTGCTGGTGGGGGTGGCGTAGCTGTCGTGGAGTCCTGCGGCGGTGGCGCCGACGAGCACGTAGCGACCGCGTAGGAATTCGGGCGGCGTCTCGCCGGCCAGGACGCTGCTGGCGGAGATGGACCGGTAGTGGCCCGGCGGTCCGGCAAAGGGAATCAGGACCGGCTTGGCGCGCATCAGGGCCCCGCCGGGGGGATGCGTGGGTACGTTTGGCGGGGGGAGCCCCTGGCCGATCCGCCGCGCGACCTCCATGAGGTGGAGCACCTCCTGGCCCCCGGCGCGCTCGAGGAGGGCGGCGCGTCGGACGACGCCGTCGCGATCGAACTGGAGGTTGACCTGACCCAAGCCCGCGGCGCCTTCGGCGATCTCGCCGACCGGCGGTCGCAGGGCGAAGGCGGCGCCGTCGGGTCCCGGCGACTCGATGAGCAAGGGGAGGGCGGCGACTCCCGTCGCGGAGAGGGCCTCGCCCAAGGCCTGGTCGGCGGCGGGATCCGAACCCGGCTCCATGAAGAGCACATCATAGGCCAGGGCCTTGGGGCCGGCGGCTCCGATGCGTTCAACGAGCGCGGCGTGGACCTGCCGCGGCCAGGGCCAGACGCCGACCTCCTGAAGGCTTCGGTCATCAATGACGACGAGGATGATCTCGTCGCTCACGGGGCGTTGGGCCTGCCGAACCAGGGCGTCGTAGAGAAGATTGTCCAAGCGGCTGGCGGCCCCGGACCAGGCCACGAGGCCGGTCAATGTCAGGGCCAGGGCCGCGGTCAGCAGCCATTCGCCCATCAGCCACGGGCGCTGATGTCTGTCCTGGCGAGGTCCGGTCGGGGCGGACAGAATCAGCCGCCCAGCTGGAATCGCTGGACCGGCGACCACTTCTCAAAGGCGACCCCGTTCTCGAAACGCGTCACCAGCACGCGCCAGAAATAGAGGCCGTCCGGAAGCTCGGCGACGGAGATCTGGCGCTCGGCCAGACCCGGCTCATCGATGATCGGGCCCTCCATCTCGGGGTTGGCGGCGAGCTGGAAGCGGAAGCTGGCGACGCCGTCGCCAGAGTCGCTCCAGCGGAACAGGAAGCTGCGATCCACCCCCTCCAGGCCGGCCGGCGGCTCAAGGCCAATGGCGTTCAGTCGACGCTCGATGGCGTAGACCTCGGGCAGCCCCTCCAGGCCGTTGGCGTCGAGGGCTGTCAGGCGCAGGAAATAGATGGCGTTGGGGACCGACGCGAAGGTCAGGACCGGCCAATCGTTCTGGCTTTCAGCCAGGATATCGACGAAGCCCGCATCCGTCGCCAGCTGGCCTCGATAGCTCTGCGCCCCATCGACGGGAGCGAGGCTGAAGCTGAGTTCCGGTTCATCCTGCGGCCGACCGGGGTTTTGGAGCTTGGGGCCAGGCAGGAGCGCCTGCGGCGCGGAGGCGCCGGTGGCGTCCGCCCGGCGGCCGAACGCCTGGGGCACGAGAATCTCGCGCGACTCATAGCTGGCCTGGGCGCCAACCGAGCCTTCGACGACCTCAAGAGTCGAGCGGTTGGCCGCAGCGTCGTGGCCGACGCGGAACTCCGTGCCACGCACCGCCGAGACGGTGAGGGGGGTCGTGATGATGAAGCTGCTGCCCGGCGTCGGCGCCGGGGTCACCACCGAGCTGCTGCGACCGGCCTCCAGGGTGAGCTTGCGCTGAATGTCGCCGGTGAGCAGCACCCGCCGGGCGCGGTCGAGGACCACCCGGCTTTGAGAGGGCAGGGTGATGCGGGAGCCGTCGGGCATTTCCAGGGTCAGGAACGCGCCGGCGGCGGTGGTCAGGCGTGAGCCCTCCGGCACGACCAGGCCGATCACCGGGGCGAGCGGTCCGGCCGGGGCGGCGATGGTCACGTCGCCGCGGAAGGCGGCCAGGCGCGCGACGACGGGCTCGGTGCGCAGCAGGCGAACGGGAATCCGCAGGGTTGTGCCGGGCTGGAGGCGCCGCGGCTCGGCGATGCGATTGAGGCGGCCGACCTGCAAGGCGTCGCCCGGCCGGATCATGTAGCGCTCGGCCAGGTCGTAGAGCGTGTCTCCGGGGCGGACCACATAGGTGGCGGTGTCGGAGGGCGCCGAGCTTGCTTGGGCCTTGGCGGCCGGCGGGGACAGGCCGAGCCCGACGGCGCAGGCGATGGCCAGGGCGAGGTGGATGACCTTCATAGAGCGGAAGACTCCTCGGCGTCGCTTGAGATCGCCTCCAGGCGGTAACCGTAGCTGTAGACAGGGGCCAGTCGGTAGCCAAGGGCCGGGCGCAGGTCGAGCTTGGCGCGGATGCGCGAAACGTGGGCGTCGAGGGTGCGTGTGGGAAGATCCGGATTGCGGCCCCAGACCGTCTCCAGGAGATAGGCGCGGCCCAGGGGCCGGTTCATGTTCCGGAAAAAGGCCAGGGCCAGGGCGAACTCCTTGCTGGTCAGCTTCACGGTGTTGGCGCCGTAGGCGACCGTCTCAGCCATGGGATCGAACAGGTGATCGCCGAAGGTCTCCGGTCGCATGGTCGCGCCGCTGGGATAGGCTCGACGGAGGACGGCGTTCACCCGCGCCAGCAGTATCGACCGCTCGATGGGCTTGATGATGAAGTCGTCGGCGCCGGCGTCGAGGGCGGTGACGATATCCTCTGCCGAGGCCCGCGCCGTGATCATCAGGACGGGGGGCGGCGCCTGAAGATTGGCCCGGGCCCAGACCAAGACGTCCAGGCCGGACAGGCCCGGCACGTTCCAGTCCAGGATCAGAAGATCGAAGGTCTCCTGGCGGAGGCGCACCAGCAGGGACGCGCCGGAGACAAACCGCAGGCAGAGGTGATTGTCGGCGCGCAGGGCGGCCTCCACCAGATCCCCATGGGCGGGATCATCCTCCAGTATCGCCACCCTCATGAGGCTTGTCCTTCCCCAAAGACGCGGGCGCCTAACTCTTGGAGCTAAGCGTGAGGCATGGCTACGGGTACGCCTCAGGGCGCGCGACTATCGCCGCCGTTTATAATGTGGAGCCGGCCCACTTTGGGCAACGGCGGAGAACGGATTGTAAGAATTTGTAAAAATTGGGTCCAAACCCATGCAGGCCTTTCGCTTGGCGCTACTAGGCGGGAATGAGGTCGGATCAGAGAGAATCGAGGCCGTCCTCATTAGAGGAGCCCTGCGCATGATGTCATCTGAACTGGCCCCGGAGGGGCGACTAAAAGGGCCTGCTGGCCAACTCCAGATTCTGGTGGCGGAAGATGATCCGCGCACCCAACGCCTGCTGATCGCCCTGCTGGATTTCGTCGGCCTGACCGCGGTGATCGCCCGTGACGGTTCCGAAGCCCTGGAGGCGTGGCGGGGCGCCCGTTGGGACCTCATCCTGATGGATGTGAGAATGCCGCTGATCGACGGGCACGCCCTGACGGGGATCATCCGGCGGACGGAGGCGAGCGAAGGTCTCGGCCGCGTCCCCATCGTGGCGATCACGGCGGGCGGCGGCGAGGCCGACCGGCAAGCCTGCCTGGCGGCGGGCATGGACGCGGCCATCAGCAAGCCCTTTGCGGCCAAGACCTTGTTCGAGACGATCGAGCGCTACCTGGGCGGAATCTCGGTTCCGGGCCATCCGCCCCTCGGCGCGATCCACTAGAGGCTGCGCGATCCTCATTCGTCACGTTCGGCGCCAAGCTTAACTATGTAAACAGTTGTAAATTCAAACGCCCCCGTCTTGTTTTGGCGGCCCCCATCCCTCCCATTGCGGCGCGTGCGTGCGGGGAGAACAAGCATGGATCGCCAGCTGACAGCGTCTTTATCGGGCCAGGACAGGCGCAGGGCGGGCCAGGTTGAACCGCCGGCCCCGGCGCTGGCGGCCCTGACCTGGTTCATGCCGGCCATATTGGGGGTCGCGGCCCTGGCGGCGACCCGGCCATCACCGTCGGTGCTGGTCGCCGGCGCGGTCGTCCTGACCTCCGCCGCCGGCCTGGCCTGGTGGCTTCTAGGCTCCCGGGCCGGCGACTATGCGATCGTCGCGGAGGTCGCGGCGCGCCACCGCCTCCAGCCGGTCCAAATCCGCCGCCTCTGGCTGCCCCTCAACGCCCAGTGGCGCCATCCCCGACAGTACGAGGCCATCGTTCTGGACGCCGCCTCCCAGCACAGGCGACTTCATGTGGCCCTGCCGCTTTCCGCCGGTGGTCCCGTCTGGGTGCGGCTCAGCCTCGACTCATCGCCGCTGATGCAGGCCGGGGCCTGAGTCATGGTCGCCAGCGTCAGCATCCACCCGGTCGATCTGCATGTGGGCATGCGCCTGCGTCTCAGGCGGCGGGAACTGAAGATCACCCAGACCGACCTCGCCCGACACCTGGGGATTAGTTTCCAGCAGGTGCAGAAGTACGAGCGCGGCATGAACCGGCTCAGCGCCTCGCGACTCTATGAGATCGCTGGGCTTCTGCGGGTCGGCGTGGGCTATTTTTTCGAAGGATTCGAGGGCGTATCGACCAACGGCGGGCGAACGTCCGCCTGACGAGCCTGACGAGATGGACCTGAGGGGAGCTCCGGAGCGGCGCTGGGCCGCTCCGGAGACGCCTTGAGGCTGGGTGACCAGCCTCCGGATAATGGTGCCGCCGGGCAGGATTGAACTGCCGACCTCAGCCTTACCAAGGCTATGCACCACAACGGCTTGTGCTGACGTGTGCGACAGGTGCGCCATATCTAGCGTCATCAGCCGACAGGTTCGCCATGTGTTCTTGCGGGCGCGCGCATCATGCGCGCCCGGCGAGGTAGGCCAGCGTGCGCCGCAACTCCAGCTGTTCTTCGTCCGTCGGGGTTCCCTCAGTCGGGAAACTCGCCTCGTCGCTAAAGGGAGCGGTCCGCCAGGAAACATACTCCCACCGCTCCCCCCGCTCTGGGGTCGTGTTCCATAGGTGGTAGGCAACAAGGCGTGGCTTCGCGTCGGGTGTTGCAATTTGGCCCCAGGCCTTCAACTTCACTTCAGCAACCTTACCTTGCGGGCTTTTCAGTGTAGCCCAACGATCGCCAACATACGGGCCTGGAAGGCTGGAAACGTAGGCGGCCATCTGCGGTGGAATGTTGTTCATCACCGTCCTCCTCCAATAGAGTGTACCACGCCTCGCAAGTAGTCGGGAGCGAAAACCGCGTAGTGCTTGCGGGTTGTTTCAACGCTGTCGCCCAGCAACTGAGCGACAACCTCAATCGGGTTTCCGTCTTGCACGGCCCATGACGCGGCTGTGCGGCGCAGATCATGGCGGTGGGCGTTCTCCAGCCCGGCGACCCGGCAAGTCCGCTCATAAGTCTTCTTGACGCTCGCCACGCGGCGACCCCGCCACTCGACAACATAGCCGGATTTCCCCCGGCACTCGTAAGCGCGCTCAAGCACGCTGCGCAGGCGGTCATTCATCGGAACCGGGACGGTGCGCTTGTTGCGGCTCTCGCCTGGCCTGAACCGGACCATGCCAGCCTCGAAGTCAACGCGATCCCAGGTCAGCGACAGGATATGCTTACCCCGCGCCGCCGTGCTGATCGCCAGGGCCAGGAACACGCGGAGATGGAAGGGTGAGGCGTGGAAATAGAGCCGGGCGAACTCGCCGCGGGTCAGGAACCGCTCGCGAGCCTCACCCTCGCCGGGCAGCTCGATATGGGGCTCATCCTCGGGGCGCATCCACTTCTCGCGCACGCCGAACTTGAGGGCCTGGCGAAGGAACCGCAGCTCCTTCGATATGGTGGCGTCCACAACGCCTGTCAGACGCCGTTGGGCGACGTAGCTGCGCACGGTGGCCCGGCTCACCAGATCGGGCGTTAGCGGCCCCATGGCGCGGCGTATGTGGGCAAGGCTGTTGGCGATGGCCTTGGGGTATTTCACCGATGGATTGCTCTCGCGCTCGGCAAGATAGGCGGCGCACAGATCCTCGACGGTGAACTTGGCGGGCGGGGCCTGCTTGATCGCCGCGAACTGGATCATCCAGGCCTCAGCGGCAACCTTATCGGTTAGCCCCGTAGTTTGACGACGCGAGCGTCTATCTTCCGTCCAGGCGACATACCAGACAAGGGTTCGGTTGCCGTTGATGATGGGCCGGATGAGTCGGTAGTCGGGCACAGGCTTTCCTCGAAGGCTTCGACGGCCTCTGGTTTGATGCGGATGAGCTTAGGCCCAAAGCGGAGGGCTGGCAGGTCGCCGCGCTCGATATACCGCTCGACGGTGCGGGGCGAGACGGACCACTTGGCGGCCACGTCGCGCACGGTGAGAAGGGTTTGCGTCATGGGGATTAGCCTCGACGGTTGGGGGCAGCGTGGGTAGGGACCCACGTCGCCGCTTGGAGCGGAGCGAAGCGCAGCACCGGGAGGAACCCTAGCTCCCCATCCCCCTGCTTGAATGACGCCGGCCGGGTCATGGTGTGTCCTGGGGAGGGGGCGAGGCTGCGATCATGGCGCGGTAGATGTCGTTCAAGAGGGAGCCGTCGTCCGTCTCGTCGCAGTCGGATATGTCTATGCCGGCCGCCTGCCAGACAGCATCAACCATCTCCGCAGTCGGCTCCACCGGGACCAGCTTCCACCCATCCCCGCCTATGAGGTTGAGGATGGAGTCGGCCTTGGTGAGGGACGGCAGCACAAGCTCGGTCGCCTGAGCCCGCAAGGCGCCCCTCTCCGCTTCCGAGCGCTGGTCTGCCGTGTTGGCGGCCTGCAGCATGAAGTCGCGGTTGATCCAGTGGACAGGATCAATCACCCGCGCCACCTTCGTTCTCAGCTCATCCATTGTTGGGCTCCAGGGTGCGGAGGAGGGTGATCACGTCGCGGATCGCGTCTTGCCGCCCCTCGGCATATGTCGTCGCAGCGGAGACGGTCGCTCGCGGCCAGCCGGTCTTGAGTTCGACGGCGGTCACAAGAGCTTGGTCGGAGATAAAGCTGATGGCGCGGTTGCGATCCTTCAGCAGGCCGAGAGAACCGCGCATAACTAAGCCGCCCTTTGAGTTTGGACCCCGAGAGCGCGAAGCTCTGCGCGGGCGCGGTTGATCGTGGGGGTGAGGCGCATTAGTCTTCCGTCTCTTCGTCGCAGCGGTCGTCGAAGCAGCCGCGGCACAGGATTGCGTTGAACCGTTCCCAGCTTTCGACGCCGTGACGGTCTTCCGCCCAGCACCCGTCGCCGCAATCGGCGCAGAGCATGTCGGGGTGATCCTCGAAGTCGTCTTCCATCACGCTGCACTCTCCAGCGTGGCGTCGATGATCGCCTGTTCAGCGTCCTCGCGGACCAGCTCCAGCAGGTTGTCGAGGAGCTTGCGAACCTCAGGGTTCTTCCGGTCCACACCGTCGAGGAAGCTCTTGCGCTTCCACGTCTTGCGGGCGGGCTCGTAGGTCAGGGTTCCGGCGTCGCGGATGTCGAGGTCTTCGACGTTGCCGCCCTCGGCAGGCTGCCAGTAGGTTGCGGCGTGGTAGGGCTCGACGAAACCCTCAAGCTCAAGTTCGATCTCGAATGCGTAGGTCGCGGCCATCAGGCGCTCTCCATCCGTTGGGGGTTGTTAGGCGGCTTGCTGTTCGGCCTCAGACGCGGCGTCGAGCGCGTCGAGCGTGGCCTGCATGGCGGCGACCTCAGCGGCGGCCTTGTCCTTTAGCGCAGCTGCATCTATGCGCATCAGCTGGGCGGCGGTCGCAAAGATTGCTTCGCAGTGAACGTTGATCGCCCGCGTGATGAATGGCGCAACGTCTTCGCTAGGCAGGCTCATGAACGTCGAGCAGGCGAAGGGGCGCCCAATCCCTATGGTCGTTGAGAACGTCCGTGGCGCCCAGCCTTGGGTTGGCCGCGCCGCTGCGAACTTTGGCTCCTACTACCTCTGGGGCGACATTCCCGCGCTCATGCCGACCGTTGTCGATGCGCGCAAGGTGCCTGGCTTCCGTTTCGACGGGTCGGGCCGTTCGTTCCAGACTGCCGCGGTTGATCAGTATGCCGGCTTGGTCCCGAATGAGGGGCGCAAGACCAGAGGGATGAACTGGAGCGACCCCAGCCGTCGTGGCCAGGATTTTACCCGGATCGGCGGAATGCAGGCGCAAGTCGCCGAAGGCCGCAAGGGCGCGGGCGCGGGCGCGGAATGGTTCGACCAGAACCTGTGCAAGCTGTCCAGCAAGTCGCCCGCCCGCAAAGCCGCCAGCGCCAAGATCGCCAAGATCCCCCTGGCGCTGTCGAGCTGGATTGCGCGCTGCTATCGGCCCCAAACCGAGGCCGCGGCATGACTTCGCGTGTCCACAACGAGCCCTCTGCGTGGACGCACGAAAGCCGGGCGCGGTCTCTCCCCGCGTCCGGCGCCTATTCGCATGAGCTGTCATCGGCCCGCTTCCCCCCGGCGGCGTCGATGCAGGGGGAGGGGGCGCGGTTGTCGCTGCGCCCCCTCAATCCCACACGCTCGCCAGAAGAGACGACCGGATGTCGCCTCCCGAGCCCGTCTGATCTGATCATCCATTTGCAGTTGCGCGTGAGCCTCCACGCTGAGCGCGACTGCCACCTGTACAGGCCCGGCCACTCAACACCATCCCGACACCTTGGCAATAGAAAGGGGCTCCGCATGGCCCGACGTGACCACGCCTGCGCCGGGGGTTCCCGTGCCTGAGAACCTTCGCGAATGGATCATCGGCCTGGTGGCGGTTCTGGGGTCTGGCGGGATCGGCGCGCTGATCAATGGGCGGTTCAAGCCATCGTCGAAAGCTGAGGATGCAGCGGCGGAGACGGCCGCCGACGTGGCGCGCACCGACGGCTTCGTCAAGCTGCTGGAGCGCGTCGAGCGCCGGTTGGAGAAGGTCGAGGCTGAGGCCGATCGCTGCCAAGCCGAGAACGCCGAACTGCGCCAGGCCAACGCGGATCTACGCCAAGAGGTCGCGGAGCTGAAGGACCGGCTCAAGCACCTCGAGGACGGCCGGCTGGCCCGCGACATCGCGGACGCGACCCGGGGCCTGCCCGACACGCTCACCATCATCGATCAGGACCGCGTGACGGTTCAGCGGCCCCGGCAGAGGAGCGGACAATGATCTCGCTGGATCATTTCAAGGGCCTGGTCGGCGATCTCGCCCGGCCCTTCGCCATCATCGCATCATCGGCTTCGGCCGCGGTCGCCACCGTCGTCATCGCCTTCAAGGTGGATGGCTTCGACGGGGCGGCCCTGTTCATCGGCGCGGTCTATGCCGGTGTCGGCGCTCTGTATGGCGGGAAGGCGTGGGAAAACGTCAAGACTGCGCAGGCTGCACGGGCGCCGGCCTCTTCTGCCAGCGCCGCGGGCGGCGGTTCTGACTTTGCTGCTTAGGGGTCGCCCACCGGCAGTTTCCGGGCTCATAGCCGCGATCGTTGTCTATGCGGTCTATGGATGTCCCTTGGGGGCGCGGCCCCATGTGCTCAAGAAACGCGGTGGGGGACGCTACCCAGTCGGGGTGCATGGTGATGCCTCTGCCGCCGTACTCAGGATATTTCCTGTCGGTCGGCCTCAGGCAGCGCGACTTGGCCTTGTAATAAGACTCCATCTCAGGCGAAACGCGCCCGCCGCTGGCTCCACCATGCTGCAGGTTCGACTTGGTCGAAGCCTCACGCTTCCAACACCCACAACTAGTCGTGTGACCCGAGCGGAGATTTCCGAGCGCAACGCGCGCGGTCTCGCCGCAATCACACAAACACACCCACTTCCTGCGGCCAGGTTCCGAAGAGGAGTCAAGCCGTTGCGCCACCAGCATCCCGTAGCGGTCGCCTGTAATATCAAGAGGTTTGGCCATGCCGTTACTATAACCGGTGGCCCTTTATGCAGCAACAAACACATGGACCAGAATTTGGAGCGGACCCCATGAGCGTCCTCACCGTCCAACAGAAGCTGAAGGTCGCGGGGTATGATCCCGGCGCCCTGGATGGCGTCTGGGGGCCTGACACGGCCTCCGCGCTAGATCGGGCGCTCGCGGCCGCTGGCCGCCTTCGTGCGCCTTCTGTGGTCGATCCTCAGCTTGTCGCGGACCTGAAGCGAGACGAAGGCCTGCGCCTGAGCGCCTACCCCGACCCGCTCACCGGCTCGCACCCCTGGACCATCGGCTATGGCCACACCGGGCCGGAGGTGAAGCCGGGTCTGGTGTGGACCGAAGAGCAAGCCGAAGCCGCCCTAATCCGCGACATCGAAGAGCACAACGCCAAGCTGCTGGAGGCCCTGCCGTGGGTCGCTGGCCTCGATCCGGTTCGCCGGCGGGTGCTGTTCAACATGTCATTCAATTTGGGCGTCGGCAAAGCTGGCGGGTCCAAGGGCCTCCTCGGCTTCAAGAACACCCTCGGCATGATCGAGCGCGGGGAATACGACCGGGCCGCCGATGGGATGTTGGCCAGCCTCTGGGCAAAACAGGTCGGCAATCGCGCCAAGCGCCTCGCTGAGCAGATGAGGACGGGCCGATGATCCTTGCTTCCATCATCGCTGCTGGCCGCTCGGCGCTCTCCTTCGCTCTCAGCGTCTTGGCCGAAGTCGCCAACCTCCTGCTGATGGTCTGGCGCAATTATGGACGCATCGTCGCGACCATCTTAGCCCTAGCCCTAGCCTGTCTCGCCCTGGTCCAATGCGGCGAGATCAACAGCCTTCAGAAGGCCAATGGCGAACTGTGGGCCTGGAAGAACGCCCGCGTTGAGGCCGACTCCCTCGCCGGCGCCCTGAAGCACTCCGCAGACATCGGAGCCGCCGCCGCCATCGCAGGATCAAACGCCGCCACGGCCCAAACTGAAAAGGATCTGAAGGATGCCGACGACTCCGCGCCATCTGCTCTGCCTAGCCGCGCTCGGCTGCTCGCTTCTTGCGAGTGGATGCGCCAGCAAGGTGTCAGCGCTGCAGAAGTTTCCCGATGCCGCGCTAGTCCAACGCGAGACTGAGCCCCGCCTGACCCAGGCCCATATCGACCGCGGCGAGCATGGCCTGAACGACTATGACGCTGAACATAAGGCCTGGGGTCGGCGCGGCTGGGATCGCGTGGACGCCCTGTGCGCCTGGTTCAATGAGATGGGCGGCGAGTTCGCCTGCTCCACCCCGCAACCCAACTGATTCCCCACCAGAGGAGGCCCCCATGCCCCAAGACACCGAACGCCTCGCGCCCGATCTGGGCGTCTTGGTCGAGCGCGCCCGTCATCACCGCATGGACCCGCAAGAGCGTTTTCAACAGCGCGTCTCGTTTGTGTGGGGGCAGATGGCCGCAGGGCCTGATGCGCCCTCCAAGGGTTGGGTGCGCGACCGTCTCAGTTGTCGGCCCTTCGATCCGGGGTAGTTTGCAATTTATGCAAACAACTCAGCGTAGAGCCCAACGGCTCCGCTATAACGCCGGCACAGAGCCGAACAGACTTGGCCCGTCACCCTAACCCGGTGGCGGGCCTTTTGCGTTGATAGCGCGCAACAGCCTCATCAAGGACTTGGCGAGATAGGCGCGCCCGGTCGGTCGAAGCGCCGGTGTCGGCTAAGATGGGCGCGGCGATGAGGTCGAGGCCGCAATTCAGTAGGTCGCAGACCATCTCATCTACCGCCTCCCGCGACGCATCCCCCTCCTGAATGAACGAGAACGTCACGGTCACAATTCGTCCGTCTGGGATCATGGCGCCGGGTTCGGGCGCGGAGACCCGCTCAGCCCAAACGCTCGGCTCGATCCGATGGCCGCGCTCGGTTTTGACGATCTTTCCCATGCCTTCACCATACCAAAAAGCCCTTGAGATTCAAGAAAAGCTGTGGGACTCTGCCTCACTCAATTGGTCCTGCGGGGCTAACGTTTCTCTGAACCCGGAGGTTCGCCATGCACCCCGGCGGCTAAAGCCCGCCAAGCCACAGTGAAGAACCTTCAAAGGCCCCGGCGTGCGCGCGGGGCCTTGTTCTTTTTGTGGATCACGAAACCCGCTTTCACCTTACACAACGCGGTTTGTGTAACGTAGGTGAGCCTCTAATCTTCTCCCTTGGATAGCAGAGCACGGCCAGCGGGGGTGGGCTCCCAATAGATGTCGTTGACCGCAGTATAGCGCTCGTGCCGCGAAACGATCGCCTTGCGCTCCATGCCCAGCAAGATCCGCCGCGCCCGATCGGTGGGGCACCGCATCTTCTTCGCCAGTTGCCAGGACCGCGCGGCCTGGGTGGAGAGCATGATGCGAAGACACTCCCGCTCCGCCTCAGTCATTTCAGTCTCACTGCTCATGGTGATTGGTCCTCTCTAGGCGTTCCGTGCGCATTATGCGTATTTGCTGGAAAGCCGTCTCGCGGCCCCTTGCCCTGCGAAATCGTTACAGGACAAGGGGTTGAGAGTGGTGCCGCCGGGCAGGATTGAACTGCCGACCTCAGCCTTACCAAGGATGCGCTCTACCACTGAGCTACGGCGGCGAAAGGCGAGGCGGGGGCTATAGCCAACCCGACGGCCCGCGTGAAGCC
>Ga0114900_1000396_pt1 | contig 34164 bp, 39 predicted proteins | sample MalvireepMed_231_FD_89685 | JGI IMG/M metagenome (GOLD analysis project Ga0114900, IMG submission 89685) | Marine viral communities from the Global Malaspina Expedition - Malaspina viral metaG DeepMed_231 | ecosystem: Environmental > Aquatic > Marine > Oceanic | place: Mediterranean Sea...
CCAATGTTCCTTGCGTCATCATCACACCGCAGTCAGACAGCCATTGGTTGACCGTTTTGAATAATTTGCGAGTCAGCTTGTGCTTTTCCAGCAAGTGCCGGAAGTTCATAATGGTAGTGCGGTCTGGAATGGCTTTATCCAATGACAGTTGCGCAAACTGACGCATCGAAGCAATTTCATATAACGCATCTTCCATCGCTTCATCACCAAGGCTATACCATTGCTGCATACAATGAATGCGAAACATGGTCTCAAGCGCATACGGACGTCTGCCATTGCCTGCTTTAGGATAAAAGGGTTCAATCACTTCCAGCAGTTGAGACCACGGCAGCAGGTTATCCATTCTGGATAAGAATATCTCTTTAAGGGTCTGACGGCGCTTACTGGAAAACTCGCTATCAGCAAAGGTTAACTGTTGGCTTATGGGCGGTAACGTTTATGATTTACTATGCAGCTATGCTCTCACATCGGGGACTTAATCGCATCTTCCCAAGCTGTCCTGTTCTGGTAGGTCATAAACCTGCTTCTCGGATTTGGGGCCGAACAGCTGCTTCTTGAACCAGTCCAACTGATGGGTCAGTTGGCGAATGGACTCCGCCTGAGCGCCCAACTGCTCCCGCAACACGGCATTCTCCTCGGCCAGGGCCGAGTAAGAAGGTGCGTTGGAAGAAGGAGTGGAAGCCGTTGAATTCATGGCCGTTATTATACCCGAAGTCCACTCTCTATACCCCTCGAAAACGCTTGAACTGCCGGCATTTTTGCACTTCGATACCATCGATCAGCAGTTGCAGATCCGTCAGGGTCAGGGCCCGCTGACCAGAGGCAGATAACGGCACCCGGAACTGTCCCTGCTCCAGGCGCTTGGCCCACAGGCAATAACCGGTGGCGGTAAAGTACAGCATCTTCATCTGAGTCTTTCGACGGTTGACGAAGACAAAATACTGGCCGCTAAGTGGGTCGTGCTTCAACTGATTCCGGACCAGGGCGCTCAAGCCCCCGAATGATTTGCGCATGCCGGTGGGCTCGGTGCACAGCCAGATGCGCGCCTGGCTATCGAGCCCGATCATCCGTTCTGGCTCAGCCGCAGTTCCACGCCGTTGCCGAGGCTAAGCACAATGTTCCAGCCTGGGCCGGAGGATGGAGAGTTGCTCATCAACGACGAGAGATCCAGAAAACCGGCTTCACCGGGACCTGACGACTCATCAGTCGACGGATCGGACAGGCGCTTGCGCCAGTTACAGAAGCTGGCGCAACCGATCTCCTCCTGTTTACAAAACTGCGGCGCTGACAAGCCGCAGGCGCGCTGCTGATCAACCAGGGTCTGCCACTGTTCTGGAGTACGGTGCTTTCTCATAAGGGTAACCTCGTGCTGGGAAATGTGATGTTACTGTAGGGCGAAATTTACTGGGGTGGCAGGACGTCGCGGAATGAACGTGTATGGACAACCTGTGTTGTTTCTACTGTGACTACTTACCGTACCTGAACGTGGCGGGGAGCGCCGTTTACGATATCAACGTCCACATCTCATCGGCCGCCAGCCTGATAGGGATGGCCTGCGATACTGACATCACCCCGGGTTCACCGCCACGGCAACAGCAGATAGGCTTGACTAGTCCTGAAATAGGTTGACACTTATTTCGGTTAAAACGCCCGATGTATTTCATCGGGCGTTTTGTATTTAAGGGCCAGATGTGGCCTCCTACTATTATAGATAGCTACTGACTCTGCAACCATCTTTCTCGCTTCTTCTAAATCTCTTGGCTTATGGAGTAAGTATTCATTTTTAAGAATACCGTTTATCCGCTCTGCAAGGGCGTTTTGATAGCAGTCGTAGCCATCTGTCATTGAGCACTGTACATCATGTTTTCTATGGAGTTTTTGATACTCTTCTGAGCAATACTGTATACCTCTGTCAGAATGATGTACGAGTTTTTCGTTTGTACTTTTTTGTTTAAGCGCTCGAGTAAATGCTTGCTTTACTGACTGCGTTCGCATGTTATCGTCAACCTGATAGCCCACAATCTTCCGTGAATAAGCATCTGTAATGAGACTCACATAACTCTCTCCACTTCGCGTCGGTAAGTACGTTATATCCGCTACCCATAGCTGATTGGGTTTATCCGCTTTTAACCCCGCTTTAATGAGGTTGGGATGACAGCGGAACCGATGATGGCTGTTCGTTGTTTTGTGATAGGCACGCTTTGTCGGCACTAGTAGACGCCTTTCTCTTAGTAAATTAAAGAGATGATCCCTACCAATGTCTATTTTAACGAGCGCAAGAAGATACTGTAGTTTCCTAGTGCCGATGCGAGGTTGCATCATTCGCTCCTGACGTACGCATTGAATGACTCTATCCTCATGCGCTTCGCGCTTGAGTGAACGAGCACAGTGTTGGTAATAGGCCTGACGAGAAATATTCAGATAACGACAAGCTTTGGCTACGGAAACCCCGTCTATCACTTTTTCCTGGATGACTTTCTTTTGCGCTTTTTTACAACGCTAACTCCATAATCAGTTTCAAGAACATTCACAACGGCTTCAAAGAAATCAGCTTTCATTTTCGTATCAGCAAGCTCTTTCTCCAGAGCCTTAATACGCTGTTCTGGAGTGAGCTCCACTTTGGACTTATCCACGCAATTACCTCGTTTAAGAAACTTAGGTGTTCCATCCGTCCAATCTAAACGACCGTGCTTACGAAGCCAAACTAAAACCGTTGAGCAACCTTGTATTCCGTAGTGGTCTTGTGCTTGTTTATATGTGAATTCGCCTTTTTCAACTTGGTCTACAACGGCCAGTTTAAAAGCGAGGGAATAATCGCGTTGAGTTCTTTTGCTATTTGATTTCATTACACTCTCCAAATTAAGTTTGAAAAGTGTCAACGCTATTTAGGATGGGTCAGCTGCGTAAAAACGGGCACGGATAAGATCTGCGGTCAGTCACAACTGAAACGGCACGTCTGAATCATTCGTGCCGCTCAGATTAACCAACTGAGCTACCACTTGGTCGGATCCATTAGCTTTGGCGCCTGCGCTGCAACGTTTCCGACGGCAGCTCACCAAACATCTTACGATAGTCGGATGAAAAACGCCCAAGATGGGTAAAGCCGTAGTTCAAAGCGCCTTCCGTCACATTCCGAATAGCCTTGCCACCAGCCAGTTCTTTACGCAGGCTTTGCAGCTTGGCTTGCTTGATGAACAGCTTCGGCGTCACACTGAAATACTTGGCAAACAGGTTGTAGACGGTGCGGGTACTTACATTTCCCACCTGCGCCAGCTCTTCAATGCTCAGGTCAGCGCGGATATTGGCCTCAATGTAAGCCAAGAGGCTGGAAAAACTGCAATCATTGGCGTGTAGGTCACGCTCTGAGGCAACATTGCTGCTGAACTGTTGCAGCAGCTTGCGGATCAGAATTTCACGGTAGGGCCGCTCCACATGCTCCGGACCCAACAACTCGCTGCCATCGGCCTCAGTTAACAGCGCATCCAGCAACTTCATGAGACATGTCGATTCACTCAAGTTTATAATGTCAGATGAAAACATGACCCCTTCACGAGGCAATGAGCCTGCCTGATCAAGGCATATTTCGTTGATCAGCGCTTGAGGCACTGCAATAATAACTTTTTCACAATCAGCAGAATACGTTAGCGACACTTGCTCATAGGCATTAACCATAAGTGCTTGACCAGGCAACATCCGAATGTGCTTGTCCTGGAAGCGCCAACAACACTCACCTCGGACCACAAGCTGAAAGTGGTAGATCTCTCGAGGTTCGGAGCAACGAATATTCACCTGATCACCGTAGCGGATGAGTGACAGCCCGAGGCCAGCAAAATCACGGTAATTGAGGTAAGCGGCTTGGGTGAGACTGCGTACCCGATCTGCAGGTTCCAGCATGTGGTGTCCGACATGACGCTTGAAGTATTCGGATACTTCAAGCGGGTCTGCCTGAGCAAAAATCACGGAATTAATGAGCACATTTGATAACATGGTTTGCATCGTATGATATAATTTTTATAGTTAAACTAAGATTAGTTAATATTTTGTAAGATTAGTTAATATTTTGTAAGATTAGTTAATATTTTGTAAGATTAGTTAATATTTTGTAAGATTAGTTGATACTTGGGGGGAATTCAACCGCTTTCTTTGGTTCATCGCGGGTTAGAGTGAAAAAGTAAGAGACGGGCTTTCTGGCGTCAACTACCTTGTCCGGTCCGCGACAATTATGATGGCCGGTTGGGTGGTCTTACTTTTTACTCTTTCCAGCCTGCTTAAGCTGTTGCTGTGTCGTCGGTAGCTTTCCCCCTCTAATTCGATAATCGTCGCGTGGTGTATGAGTCGGTCTACGGCGGCTACGGTCATCATGCTGTCCGGGAAGATTTGATCCCACTCGCTGAATGGCTGGTTGGCAGTGACGATCAAGCTGCCACTCTCATAGCGGTGAGCGATGAACTCGAACAGTACCTGGGTTTCTGCATCCGTTTTTTAACGTAGCCAATATCGTCAATGATGATGACCCGGTACTTGTCCAGTCGTGTCATGGCGGTCATCAGATCAAGGTCGCGCTTGGCTTGCTGCAAGTGCTGAACCAGGGCTATCGCCGGGAACAGTTTGCAGCGCACGCCCTGTTCGGTGAGTTGATGGCCCAGGGCATTGGCAATGTGGGTTTTGCCAGTGCCGCTAGGGCCGATCAAGAGCACATTGTCGGCATGGTGTGCCCAGTCATTGTCTTGTTGCAGCTTGGCCAGTGCGGCGTTGCAGGGGCGACTAAAACGGCTTTGATCCAGCGCAGAGAAGGTTTTGTTGGCCGCAAGCTTAGCCTCTCGTAGCCACTTCTGAGTTCGACGCTGGTAGCGATCTGAGAGTTCGTATTCACACAAGGCTGCCAGGTAATCCGTATGTGACCAGTTCTTTTCAATGGCCGTTTCCCAGAGCGATTGATAGTGACGGTGGAAGGCCGGCAGACGGAGTTCTTTAAGCAGTAAGGCGACGGAGTCAGTCATATCGACGCCTCTTGGCTGCGGATCGAAGTCAGCAAGTCGTCATAACTGACCAGGGTGTGTTGATTTGAAGCTGAGAATTCGAGGTCGGGATTGCCACGAAGGTAGCGTGACTGGATCTCGGTAATTGACGCGAACCGGCCGACCCGGGCTTCTATCAACAGGTCTTCCCCCAGCGACTGTTCATCATCATATTCACTGGCCAGCCGAAGGACGGTCACGATCCACTTGCAGGCTTCACGGGGGTCAAGATGCTCATCCGCGAGTTGCCAGAGTTCGCGGTAGTTGTCGTCTGGAAGCAGGTCATCACGCAACTGAGAGTAGCGGAAGGCCTGTGGCTTTGAGGCCAGCGAGCAGATCACGTGCCGGTAATTGACGCTGCGGGCACGGTTCTCACCCGTCTTGGGATAAACGCGTGGCAATGTCACAGCCGGTTGCTGACCAACGAACAGCACCAGCTTGTCGTGGTGCAGGCGGATTTGGACCGACTCTCCAATCAGTCGCGATGGCACGGTGTAGACAACGCGGCGGACTTCGATCGTTGAGCTGCGCGTCACCTTGAGATGGAGGGTCTGATACTCGGCGGCTGTAAACTCCGACAGTGGCTGCAAGGCGGTCTGCTCTTCAAGCACACGGGACCGGTTGCGCCGATTGAGTTTGTCAGCAGCGCAATCGATAAACTCCTGGTACTGCTCGATACTCTCGAAGTCATTGTGGCCGCGCAGTAACAGCTGTTGTGCCAGGCGCTTCTTGAGCGAGCCATTGGCACACTCCACCACACCGTTCTCATGGGACTGCCCCAGATTATTTCGGGTGGGCGTCATGCGGTAATGCTGGCACAGCTCGCTGTAGGGCTCGCTGCAATCCCGTCGCCAGAGCCGCATAACTCTCACCGCCCTGAACCACGGTAACCGAGCGCCAGCCACTGTAGGCCAGACGGAACTGATAGAGCAGATGTGGAAAAGCCTTGGACTGAATCGTCACAGGGTTATCTGGGTGGGTAAAATCCGAAAATCCCTGCTGTGCCAAAACGGCCTGTTGGCGAAAAATGACCTCGCGTTCCGGCCCATACAGTGCTCGCCATTGCTTCACCCGACATTGCAGAGTGCGCAAAATGGTCTGGTCGTAGTGCTCAGGGTATTGCTCTTGCAAATAATCCAGCAGGGTTGTTCCGGTCAAGTCAGGCTTGGCTTCTAGCAAAGGGAGTAACTCTGTCTCCCAAACGGCTTCCAGTGGATCTTCTCGGGTGCGCCACTTTGTCGGTGCTGCATGTACAGCTCCTCTTGTCAGTTGGTTATGTGTTGGCCTGGCACCCTTTGCTCCACCATGTAAAACAAGGGGCCAATTGTTACACCCAACCGGCCAAGATAGTTGTCGCTAACCGGTCATCCTAATTGTCGCCGAACACTTCCAGGAGCGGTGCTCGACCAGGTGCATGAAATACTGCCTGAGCTGGTCGGGAGAGGTGTCGAAGAAGTCGCCGACCTGCCGCAGGCAGCGGGCGTACATATCGATGGTCTTGGGGCTTTTGCCCCGCAGGGTGAGTTCGGTGAGGTAGCGTTGGTGCAGGGATTGGAAGCGAGCGTGTTCGTTGGCGTTCATGGGGTGTCTCCTCTGGTCCCCTTCCGGGCTGGAAGGGATCAGAGAAGTACAGACGAATTACGCCTCTGCCGCGTAGCGGCTTCGTTGAACTACTCAATTGAACATCAGATGCAATGCAAAACCGAGTCTTTGCAGCCCTAGGATAAAGAGTGCACTCACTGGATAGTTATTCCTAGGACTGCCCTGCAATATGAAATAATAAAAAAAGGAGGGATGTCCATGCATAATAATCTGAAAGCAAAAGTAGGCGGTCTGATTGAAACCGATGAAAAAAAAGGCCTGTATCGTAGCCGACGCGACATGTTCACTGATCCTGAGCTGTTCGAGATGGAGATGAAGTACATTTTCGAAGGAAACTGGGTTTATTTGGCGCATGAAAGCCAGATTGCAAATGCAAACGACTATTTTACCGGTTATATCGGACGCCAGCCCATTGTTATTACCCGCAATAAAAATGGCGAGCTGAACTGCTTTATCAATACCTGCACCCACCGTGGCGCTATTCTTTGTCGCAAAAAGAAGGGTAGCAAGGCAGTTTTAACCTGTCCTTTCCACGGCTGGAGCTTCAATAACTCCGGAAAGTTGATCAAGGTCAAAGATCCCGACGATGCTGGCTATCCGGATTCCTTTGACTGCAGAGGCTCTCATGACCTAAAAAAGGTGCGCATGGAAAGCTACAAAGGCTTCCTTTTTGGCTCGCTGAATGATGATGTCAAACCGCTGACTAAACATTTGGGCGAAGCAGCCAAAATCATCGACATGATTGTCGATCAGTCACCGGAAGGTCTGGAAGTGTTGCGTGGCTCATCGACTTACATCTATGACGGCAACTGGAAATTGCAGGCCGAGAATGGAGCCGATGGGTACCACGCATCGGCTACTCATTGGAACTACGTTGCCACTGTGGCTCGTCGTAAGGCCGGCATGTCCGCCCATGATGTTAAGGCGATGGACCTGTCCACTTTTAACAAGCAAACAGGTGGATTCTATGCATTTGAACATGGCCACATTCTGCTGTGGATGGAGTGGCCTAATCCGGAGGATCGCCCACTGTACGAACGCCGAAACGAGCTGGTCGAAAAATTTGGCGCTCATCGTGCCGACTGGATGATAGGGAAGTTGCGTAACCTTTGCCTGTACCCGAACGTATTCCTGATGGATCAGATGAGCTCCCAGATTCGTCACTTCCGTCCAATCTCCGTGGACAAGACCGAAGTCACCATTTATTGCATCGCGCCCAAGGGAGAAAATGCTGAAGCGCGTACCCACCGCATCCGTCAGTACGAAGACTTCTTTAACGCTTCCGGCATGGCGACCCCGGATGACCTTGAAGAGTTTCGCGCATGCCAGCAAGGTTTTAAGGCCATGAAACAGCCTTGGAATGACCTGAGTCGTGGTGCTGCTCACTGGATCGATGGGCAGGATGAAGAGGCGAGGACTATCGATTTGCACCCTGTGATGAGTGGTAAGAAGACTGAAGATGAGGGTCTGTTCATTGTTCAGCACCATTACTGGCAACAAATGATTGACGAAGCGGCGCGCAAGGAAAAGGGAGAATAACCATGACAATCAGTTACGACGAGATCCGTGATTTTCTGCATTCTGAGCAGCGTGCGCTGGACGATAAGGATTATAGCCATTGGCTTGAGCACTATGATAAGAGCTCTGAATTCTGGGTGCCGTGTTGGGATGTGGACGGCGAGCTGACGGACGATCCGCAGTCAGAGATGTCATTGATTTATTATGATAAACGGGATGGAATTGAGGATCGTGTTTTCCGCATCCAGACAGAGCGCTCCAGCGTCAGTTCAATGCCGGAGCCGCGTACCCAGCACATGCTGAGCAACCTGGAGGTGCTCGCTGTATCGTCCAGTGATGCAAAAGTGCGCTACAGCTGGATGACCCACAGCGTACGTTATGACAATGTAGATACCTATTTCGGTACCGCGTTTGTCAAGCTGATTCGTGGTGAAGACGGCAAGCTGAAAATCAAGAGTAAGAAGGCTGTGCTGAAGAACGACTACATCCACCACGTTGTGGATATCTATCACCTTTGAATTCGTCCGGATATATAAGCCTAATGGCTTCCCTGTCAGTCAGGAATAGCCACGAGGCTTCCAGCCGGATTCCCGGATCTGAATTAACCAGTTTAATAACAAGTGCCTCTCGGTGTGTCGTCGGCACCCTTGAAATGGGCCTGAGGTATCAACCAGTGTATAAAGTAGCGCTCAATTTTGAAGATGATGTAACTCGATTTATTACCACGTTACCGATGGAGACGGTGGCCGACGCCGCTTATCGTTCGGGAATCAATATTCCGCTCGACTGCCGTGATGGTGCCTGTGGTACCTGTAAGTGTCACTGCGAATCGGGCAGCTATAAGATGGATGGTTATATAGAGGATGCGCTGTCCGTTCGGGAAGCCGAACAGCGCTATGTTCTGACTTGCAGCATGATTCCGGAGTCGGATTGTGTCGTTACCGTGCCGGCCACGTCAGAAGTCTGTGTGCGTAGCCAGCAAGCCGACGTCCATGCCAGGTTGACTGAGATTAACCATCTGTCTGACTCCACCCTGTCCTTTGCCGTTTCCGGTGATCAAGTGCGGGCCATGCATTTTCTGCCGGGGCAGTATGTCAATGTACAGGTACCGGGGACTGACCAATGGCGCGCCTATTCCTTCAGCTCCATAGTTAACCAGGCGAACGAATCGGTATCTTTCCTGATCCGTGCGGTTCCCGGCGGGCTGATGAGTACCTATATGGCAAACAAGGCGAGCGTAGGTGACAGTATAACCCTGCGAGGTCCCTTTGGTAGTTTTTACCTGCGTGAAGTGAGGCGCCCGGTACTGATGCTGGCTGGGGGAACGGGGCTGGCGCCCTTCCTGGCGATGTTGGAAAAGATTCAGCAGGACGGAAGCGCTCATCCGATCCACCTAATATACGGCGTTACGCACGATATTGATCTTGTCGAGCTGGACAAGCTTAAAGCCTTCGCCGTGGCCATCGATAATTTCACATTTGATGTCTGCGTGGCCTCAGAAAATAGCAGTTGGCCGCAGAAGGGTTACGTCACAGATTATATTGAACCTAGTGATTTGAATGATGGTGATGTTGATATCTATCTGTGTGGTCCGCCGCCGATGGTCGAAGCTGTTAGCAGCTTTATGCAGGAAGTGGGTATTCAACCGGTCAGCCTCCACTACGAGAAATTTACGACCAGCAAGTGAGGAATTCTAAATGAGAGTCGAACGTTTTGAAAACCGCGTCGCTATTGTGACTGGTGCTGCCCAGGGCATCGGTCGTGCCGTTGCCCTACAGATGGCTGCTGAAAAAGCCAGCCTGCTGCTGGTGGATCGCTCCGATATTGTCAAAGAGGTGGCAGAGGAGGCCCTGGCCGCCGGCGCGGCAAGCGTCCAGATCAGCGTCGTTGATCTGGAGCGGTATGCGGATGCCTGCAAGGCAGTCAATTTGGCGGTAAGTCATTTTGGCCGCATCGACATTTTGGTTAATAACGTTGGCGGTACGATCTGGGTCCAGCCTTATGAAGTCTACGAGGAAGAGCAGATCGAAGCCGAGATTCGTCGCTCCTTGTTTCCGACCCTTTGGTGTTCCCATTCAGTTTTGGCACAGATGCAAAAACAACAAAGTGGAGTGATCGTGAATGTGTCATCTCTAGCAACCCGAGGTTCTAACCGTGTGCCCTATTCGGCGGCCAAGGGGGGTGTAAACGCTTTGACCGTGTGTATGGCGTTAGAAAATGCCAAATATGGGATCCGTGTCAACGCAGTAGCTCCTGGTGGTACTGATGTTGGCCAGCGGCGGATTCCGCGTAATAGTAAAGCCATGAGTCAATTGGAGAAGGGGTGGTATCAGGCTATCGTTGATGAGGCTACCGAAATGAGCTTCATGAAGCGCTACTGCTCACCGGAAGAGCAGGCCAATGCCATACTTTTTTTGGCGTCTGACGAGGCTTCCTATATCACAGGTACGGTGCTGCCGGTGGGTGGCGGGTATCAGGGGTAACCCTCTTGCTCCAATTAAGAGCTTTACACGGAGTACTCCGGTGGTTGAGTAGAATGATTGGCAGCGGCTGACGTCGCGCTTGAAATGTAACGTTGGGATCTTCAAGGAAATCTTAAGGGGAGAGGAGGTATGGCTCGATTTCAGGTGTATAATTGCACAACGGGCGACGATTTTACCTGCCAAGAAGGCCAGAGCGTCCTCAAGGCCATGGAGCAATGGGGCCTGAAGTGCGTGCCTGTCGGTTGCCGAGGCGGTGGCTGTGGCATCTGCAAGGTCCGCGTGATTGAGGGTGAATACAGGTGCGGAAAGATGAGCCGCGTACATGCCCCGCCCGAAGCCATTGAACAGGGGGAGGTCCTGGCCTGCCGGATCTATCCAGTCACCGATCTGACTATTGAGTGCCTGGAGCCATCGGCTCCGGGCGATACGAGCGAGCAAACAACAAGAGCGTTGAGGTAACTGTTATGAAAAAAGGTGTAATGCGTCCCGGCCACGTACAGATCCGGGTTCTCGATATGGGCGAAGCCGTCAAACACTACACCGAGCTGCTGGGCATGATCGAAACCGATCGTGACGACCAGGGCCGGGTGTATCTCAAAGCCTGGACCGAGGTGGACAAGTTCTCCCTGGTGCTGCGTGAAGCAGACGAGCCCGGCTGCGATTTTATGGGCTTCAAGGTAGTGGACGAAGACACTCTGGTTCAGCTGGAAAAAGACCTGGTGGCCTACGGTGTTGAGGTGGAACAGGTGCCGGCCGAAGATCTGAAGGATTGCGGTCGCCGCGTCCGCTTTACCGTGCCCTCCGGCCATGCCTTCGAGCTATATGCCGACAAGAAGTACACCGGCAAGTGGGGCGTTTCCAGCGTGAACCCGGAAGCCTGGCCCCGTGGCCTGCAAGGCATGAAAGCCGTCCGCTTTGACCACTGCCTGTTCTACGGCCCTGAGTTGGCTGCTACCTATGACATTTTCGTGAACGTGCTGGGCTTCCATCTGGCCGAACAGGTACTGGACCCCGAAGGCACCCGCGTAGCGCAGTTCCTGACGGTCTCCATGAAGGAGCACGACGTGGCCTTCATTCATCACGAAGAGAAAGGCAAGTTCCACCACGCGTCCTTCTTCCTGGATACCTGGGAAGCGGTCCTCCGGGCGGCGGATCTGATCTCCATGACCGATACCTCCATCGATATCGGCCCGACCCGTCACGGCCTGACCCACGGCCAGACCATCTATTTCTTTGACCCGTCCGGCAACCGCAATGAAGTGTTCTGTGGCGGCGATTACTTCTACCCGGATCACAAGCCGGTGACCTGGCAAGCGGAGCAGCTTGGCAAGGCGATTTTCTACCACGATCGCCAGGTGAACGAACGCTTCATGACGGTATTGACCTGATTTTTCAACCGTTCGACAGGCCTATCTATAACAGGATTAGTCAGCAATGAAAGACATCAAGCACTACATCAACGGGCAGTACGTTGGCTCCGCCAGCGGCAAGCTGTTCGACAACGTCAACCCGGCCAACGGCAAGGTGATCAGCAAGGTTCACGAAGCCGGTCGGGACGAGGTGGACGCCGCCGTTAAGGCCGCAAAAGCGGCCCTGCGCGGCCCCTGGGGAAAGATGACGCTGGAGGAACGCACCAGCATCCTGCATAAGGTGGCGGACGGCATCAATGCCCGTTTCGACGAGTTCCTGGAGGCGGAATGCCTCGATACCGGCAAGCCGAAATCCATGGCGAGCCACATCGACATCCCCCGGGGTGCGGCCAACTTCAAGGTATTCGCGGACATGATCAAGAACGTGCCCACGGAGTCCTTTGAAATGCCCACGCCGGATGGCACCGGCGCGCTGAACTACGCCGTACGCCGCCCCAAAGGCGTGATTGGTGTAATCAGCCCCTGGAACCTGCCCCTGCTGCTGATGACCTGGAAGGTCGGCCCCGCCCTGGCGTGCGGCAACACCGTAGTGGTTAAACCTTCCGAGGAAACCCCCACGACCACAGCGCTATTGGGCGAGGTGATGAAAGAGGCCGGTGTGCCGGATGGTGTTTACAACGTGGTGCATGGCTTTGGCGGTGATTCCGCTGGTGCCTTTCTGACTGAACACCCGGACGTTGATGGTTTCACCTTTACCGGCGAAACCGGCACCGGCGAAATCATCATGAAAGCAGCTGCCAAAGGCATCCGGGACATCTCCCTGGAGCTTGGCGGCAAGAACGCCGGCCTGGTGTTTGCCGACTGCGACATGGACAAGGCCATCGAAGGCACCATGCGCTCGGCCTTTGTGAACTGTGGCCAGGTGTGCCTGGGCACCGAGCGCGTCTATGTCGAACGGCCCATCTTTGACGAGTTTGTGGCCCGTCTCAAAGAGGCAGCTGAGGGGCTAAAAATCGGTCCGCCAGACGATGCTGAAGCCAACCTGGGACCACTGGTCAGCCTCAAACATCGTGAAAAAGTCCTTTCCTATTATCAGAAAGCCGTGGATGACGGCGCCACTGTGGTTACCGGTGGTGGCGTTCCAGAGATGCCGGACGAACTGGCCGGTGGTGCCTGGGTTGAACCCACCATCTTTACCGGGTTGTCGGAAGATTCCGCGGTGATTACGGATGAGATCTTCGGCCCCTGTGTCCACCTGTGCCCGTTCGACACCGAAGAGGAAGCCATCGAGCTGGCCAACAGTCTTCCCTACGGACTGGCGTCGGCAATCTGGAGCGAGAACATCACTCGTGCCCACCGTGTGGCGGGCCAGGTCGAAGCTGGCATTATCTGGGTCAACAGCTGGTTCCTTCGTGACTTGCGCACACCCTTCGGGGGTAGCAAGCAGTCCGGCATTGGCCGCGAGGGCGGTGTGCACTCCCTGGAGTTCTACACCGAGATTAAAAACATCTGCGTAAAATTGTGAGACGATCATGACAGCATCTGAAAAAAGCCCCGAAATCGGGCGTGAGATAACCGCTGCCGGGTACCGCACTAACGTGCATGACCATGGTGGCGACAATGGAAAGAGTGATGTCCCGGTGATGATGATCCACGGCTCCGGCCCCGGCGTGACGGCCTGGGCCAACTGGCGCCTGGTGATTCCGGAACTGGCAAAGCACCGTCGTGTGGTGGCGCCGGACATGCTCGGCTTCGGTTACACCGAACGCCCGGGAGACAACACCTACAACCGTGAACGCTGGGTGGCCCATGCCATCGGCGTTATGGACTCGCTGGATCTGGAGAAAGTGGATCTGATAGGCAACTCCTTCGGGGGTGGCCTGGCCCTGGCCTTGGCGATCGAACACCCGGAGCGGGTTCGTCGCCTGGTGCTGATGGGGTCTGTAGGTGTCAGCTTCCCGATCACCAAGGGCCTGGACGAAGTCTGGGGTTACCAGCCCTCGCTGGAAACCATGCGTCGGTTGATGGATGTATTTGCCTTCAACAAGGGGCTGTTGACCGACGAACTGGCAGAAATGCGTTACCAGGCCAGCATTCGCCCCGGTTTCCAGGAGTCTTTCGCGGCCATGTTCCCGGCACCTCGCCAGCGTTGGGTTGATAACCTGGCCAGCCGGGAAGAGGACATCCGCGCGCTGCCCCACGAAACCCTGCTCCTGCACGGCCGTGAAGACGAAGTGATTCCGCTGGAGGCTTCCCTGAAGCTGGCGGAGCTGATTGACCGCGCCCAGTTACACGTGTTTGGCCGTTGTGGCCACTGGACCCAGATTGAACATGCTGGCCGCTTTGCCCGGTTGGTTAACGACTTTTTTGATGAGGCCGACAAAGCGGCTTCCGGAGACGCCTGATGGAACCGCAAAAGATCCAGATGCTCGGCGACGAGCTGTACCAAGCCATGATCGCTCGGGAAGCGGTATCCCCACTCACCAGCCGTGGCGAAGACATCAGCATTGACGACGCCTATCACATTTCCCTGCGCATGCTGGAACGCCGGCTGGCGGATGGAGCCTCCATCATCGGCAAGAAGATTGGCGTCACCAGCAAGGCCGTGCAGAACATGCTGAATGTACATCAACCGGACTTCGGGTACCTGACCGACGACATGGTGTTCAACAGTGGCGAAATCATGCCCATCAGCGACCGACTGATTGCGCCTCGCGCCGAGGGCGAAATCGCCTTCATCCTGAAAAAAGACCTGATCGGTCCCGGCATCACCAATGCTGATGTACTGGCGGCGACCGAGTGTGTCATGCCGTGCTTCGAGATTGTCGATTCCCGCATTCAGGACTGGAAGATCGCCATCCAGGACACGGTGGCCGACAACGCCTCCTGTGGACTTTTTGTATTGGGCGACCAGGCCGTGTCTCCCCGCAAGGTGGACCTGGTGACCTGCGGCATGGTGGTGGAGAAGAACGGCAGCGTGCTGAGTGCTGGCGCCGGCGCTGCTGCTTTGGGTTCCCCGGTGAACTGCGTGACTTGGCTGGCCAACACCCTGGGCGAGTTCGGCATCACCCTGAAGGCCGGCGAAGTCATCCTGTCCGGCTCCCTGGTTCCGCTGGAGCCGGTCAAGGCCGGTGATTACATGCGCGTGGATATTGGTGGCATCGGTAGCGCCTCCGTGCGCTTCGCCTGATCCGGATCAGAGAGGACAACATTATGAGCAAGAAAATCAAAGCAGCCATCATCGGCTCGGGCAACATCGGCACCGACCTGATGATCAAGATCCTGCGCAATGGCCAGCACATCGAAATGGGCGTGATGGTCGGGATTGATCCCGAGTCTGACGGCCTGGCCCGTGCCGCCCGCATGGGCGTGGCCACCACCCACGAGGGTGTGGACGGCCTGGTGAAAATGCCGGAATTCGCCGACATCGACATCGTCTTTGACGCCACCTCCGCCAAGGCCCACATGCACAACGAGGTGTTCCTGCGCGGTCACAAGGAAAACATCAAGATCGTCGACCTGACCCCGGCGGCCATCGGTCCTTACTGCGTGCCGGTGGTGAACCTGGAACAGAACCTTCAGGAAGGCAACGTCAACATGGTCACTTGCGGTGGCCAGGCCACCATCCCGATGGTAGCGGCGGTCTCCCGGGTCGCCAAGGTGCATTACGCCGAAATCGTGGCGTCGATCTCCAGTAAATCCGCCGGCCCCGGTACCCGCGCCAACATCGATGAGTTTACCGAAACCACCTCCAAGGCTATCGAGATGGTCGGCGGTGCCCAGAAGGGCAAGGCCATCATCATCCTGAACCCGGCCGAGCCGCCCCTGCTGATGCGCGACACTGTCTACGTGCTCTCCGACGCCGCCGACAAGGTGGAAGTGGAAGCCTCAGTCGAGGAGATGGTCCAGGCCGTGTCGTCCTACGTGCCGGGCTACCGCCTGAAACAGAAGGTGCAGTTCGACGACATCCCCGAAGATCAGCCCATGAACGTCCCGGGCCTGGGCCGCTTCAGCGGCCTGAAGACCTCCATCTTCCTGGAAGTGGAAGGCGCCGCCCATTACCTGCCGGCCTACGCCGGCAATCTGGACATCATGACCTCCGCGGCACTCGGTACCGCCGAGCGCATCGCTGAATCGCTGGTCAACTGAGGAGGAACAAATCATGACCTTTAATCCCGGCAAGAAACTCTACATCTCCGACGTGACACTGCGCGACGGCAGCCACGCCATCCGCCACCAGTACTCCATCAAGAACGTGCAGGACATTGCACGGGCCCTGGACAAGGCCAAGGTCGACAGTATTGAAGTGGCCCACGGCGATGGCCTGCAGGGCTCCAGCTTCAACTACGGCTTCGGCGCCCACACCGACCTGGAGTGGATCGAAGCGGTCGCCGAAGTCACCGAACACGCCAAAATCGCCACCCTGCTGCTGCCCGGCATCGGCACCGTCCACGACCTGGACAATGCCTACAGCGCTGGCGCACGCATCGTACGAGTGGCCACCCACTGCACCGAGGCGGATGTCTCCAGGCAGCACATCGAGCATGCCAGAAAGCTGGGCATGGACACCGTGGGCTTCCTGATGATGAGCCACATGCAGACCCCACAAGGGTTGGCGGAACAGGCCAAGCTGATGGAAGACTACGGCGCCACCTGCCTCTATGTCGTTGACTCCGGCGGTGCCATGAACATGAACGACATCCGCGACCGCTTCCGGGCCCTGAAAGATGTGCTCAAGCCGGAAACCGAAACCGGCATCCACGCCCACCACAACCTGGCCCTCGGTGTGGCCAACTCCATCGTGGCGGTAGAAGAAGGCTGTGACCGTGTTGATGCCTCCCTGGCCGGCATGGGCGCCGGTGCGGGCAACGCGCCGCTGGAAGTGTGCATCGCCGCCTTCGACAAGATGGGCTGGGAGCATGGTACCGATGTGTACGCCCTGATGGACGCCGCTGACGATATCGTTCGGCCGCTGCAGGACCGTCCCGTCAGAGTGGACCGCGAAACCCTGGCCCTGGGCTACGCCGGTGTCTACTCGAGCTTCCTGCGCCACTCCGAAGTGGCGGCGCAGAAATACGGCCTGAAGACCGTGGACATTCTGGTAGAGCTTGGCAAACGCCGCATGGTGGGTGGCCAGGAAGACATGATTGTGGATGTGGCGCTGGATCTGCTGGCGGCACAGAAGGAGCAAAACGCATGAGCAAGACATTAAGTCGCGAACAAATGCTGGCCCTGGCTGAACACGTGGAAAACGCCGAACTGCAGGCCCACGACATCACCAAGGTCACCAACGACTTTCCGGATATGACCTTCGAGGACGCCTACGACGTGCAGTGGGAAATCCGCCGCCGCAAGGAAGAACGGGGCAACAAGATCGTGGGCATGAAAATGGGCCTGACCTCCTGGGCCAAGATGGCCCAGATGGGTGTGGAAACACCGATCTACGGCTTTCTGGCGGATTATTTCAGTGTGCCGGACGGTGGTGTGGTCAACACCAAGGAACTGATCCACCCGAAGATTGAAGCCGAAATCGCTTTTGTTACCAAGGCACCGCTTAAAGGGCCTGGCTGCCATATCGGCCAGGTACTGGCAGCAACGGACTTCGTGATCCCCGCCGTGGAGATCATCGACTCCCGCTACGAGAACTTCAAGTTTGACCTGGTGAACGTGGTCGCCGATAACGCCTCGTCGACCCGCTTTATCACTGGTGGGCAGATGGCCGAAGTGGCGGATGTGGACCTGAAAACCCTGGGTGTGGTGGTCGAGAAGAACGGCGAAGTGGTGGACGTGGGTGCTGGCGCGGCTGTGCTGGGTCATCCAGCCTCAAGCGTCGCCATGCTGGCGAACTTGCTGGCGGAGCGGGGCGAACACATCCCGGCAGGCACCTTCATCATGACCGGGGGTATCACCGCGGCCATCACCGTCGAACCCGGTGACAACATCAGCGTTCGCTACCAGGGCCTGGGAACGGTCACGGCCCGGTTCGTATAAGGAGGTTTTATGCCCGTTGCCCAAATCAACATTCTGGAAGGTCGCACCGACGAGCAAAAAGAGATGCTGATCCACGAGGTAACAGACGCTATTGTCCGCTCCCTCGGAGCGCCGGTTGAAAGTGTTCGCGTCATTCTCAACGAGATGCCCAAGCAACATTTTGGCATCGGCGGGCAGTCAGCAAAAAGACTGGGGCGGTAAGCCCCGGCAATATTGCCGGATTATTTGGATAAGACACATGACAAAACTTCCGGCGTTATTTGTCTCCTGTGACGCTGACAACATTCAGTCCAGTGGACAAGCCTGTTCCGGGCCAGCGCGGATGATCTGGGGCAAGCACTACAAAAGCGTGGTAATAATCAGCTCACGGTGTGATCACAAAACCCCGGAAATCCTTCAGCTTAAAGGTGACGGTGGCACTGCTGGCAGGATAAAGGCACTGCTCTCAGGCCATGGCTTTGAACCGGAAGTGTGTTCACGGGATGTATCGAGCCGGCACCAGCTGTTCCGGGTGCTTTTGGCAGAAGAACCCGGGGAGTTAACGGAGCTCATCCTCAATACCGGTATGAGTGAGTTGGAGTACCGTCCAGTCGGGCGGTGTCTGGAGGTGTTGCGGAAGCAGGATGTTCTTGTGATCTGTCTCGATGACAAGGCATGCCATAGGGAAGCTGATGGTATCTCCCTGCATGACCGGCATTTAAGGGAGTTGCTCAGTGCCTGGGCGCAGGATCAGCGGTGGGGTACAGCGATGTCGTTCAAGGGTGATGCTGCCGGCCCAGCCCAAAATACTCGTCTGGATGACCCGACGGTGTGCCTGCTCAATACCGCGTTTACCCTTGGGGGCTCGCAGTTTCCGCAAAGGATGTTCAGTAGTGGGATGAACAATGTTGCACAGAAGGTCACTGGTTTTGGATGGTTGCAATAATCATGGCAGACGATAACCAGAAACCGCTTGTTCAACGGGGGTTTTTATTGACTGAAACCGCCGCATTGCGCCTGTTGACATTCGTAAAAATTGGCAGAGCTGATTTTTTGTCCAAACGAATTTGCAAAACGATACATGTTTCATTAAATGGATGCGTTTTGGTAAGAACTTGTCCCTAGACGATGAAAAAGCAGGGCAACACGCCGCCCTAAATCCGTCATCCAAACCACTCGGGCTCCCCCAATGAGAAACACCTGAGACTTGAACCACAATAGAACTGCAGTAGGCTCTAAAGCATAGTCAGGAGGATTTCAAGAAACGGGGTATCTTAATTTTGTGTCGCGGTCAAGAGCAATATGCTCCTTTTCGTCAACAGGCCGTGTGACTTTTCGAATGCATTAAGGGGTCTTTCTGATCGTCTCGTCGGAATCGTTGTCAGCGCTCAAGCGATCCAACAGCTCATTCTTCACGCTCAGGTCGGTTTCAAGCTGCTGCACCTTCGCTTTCAGTTGGTCGTTCACGCGCTGCTGCTTTTCAAAGGCAGCCTTTCGTTGGCGTAACGCTACTGTTTGCTGCTCTAGCCGCACCGTTTTGTCGGCCAGACGACGATTTTCGCGATCCCGCTCGTCCAGTTGCTGGATCAACTGATCCGACTGCTTTCGAGCTTCAGTCACCTCCGTGAACACCCGGGTGATCTCCCGGGTGGCCTGGGTCTGTTCGTCGCGTTTCACGGCCAGGGCTTGTTGCAGGTGGCGTTGCTCTTCCTGGACCTGCTGCTCATGCCGACGCTGATCCTGTTCGCGCTGCTCTTTCACGGAGCCGCGATAGTGCTCCAGCGCCTGCCGAGCATGCTTGTGCTTTTCTTCGAGTGAGTTCACCTGGCGTTGCTTGTCCTGAACCTGCTCAGTCAAACTTTCAATGCGCTGGGCCTGTGCGCGGTTATCGCCTTCGAGTTTCGAGAGCGCCTCACGCAGCCCATGGATCTGCGCCTGTAAATCATCCCGCGCCGGAGCCAACACGGTATTTTGCGCCTGGTTTTGCCTGGTCTCAGCGGTCTGTGCCGTCAAGGCTTCCTGTAAGCTGACCACCTCGGCCTGATGGCGGTATCCCGCCTGCTCAATGGTCTCCTGCGCGTCCTGGCGTAATTGCCGAGCCAGTTGGCCTACCAAGTCGGTTACGTGGTTGCTCAGAAGCGCTTCGTCGTCCAGACGGGTGCTTTCACGCGCCTCGATCGCTTTCAGGTGGTTGCTGATGGTGGTCTTTGAGGCGGTGTTGCCCATCTCGGCTCGTATGGCGTCGATGGAGGGGTAAACATTGCGAGCCAGAAGACGTTTACGGGCGTTCTCGACCAGGGGTTGGGTGATGCCACCTCGGGCCATGATCGTGTCCTCATGTTTATTTCGTACTGTAGTACGTATTATGTTATTACGTACTATATACACCAGAAAGATAGTTGGAAAGCACCTCTGTAAAGACATGTGATAATCCAGAGTTATCCATTGTGATACCCATTTCGATAACGATACTAACCAAAGCTCGGTACGATATGACTCGATTTACCGCCCCGGATCAAGGCCGCACCAGGAGATCAAGAATGCACAAACAAGCCGAACCACTCGATCAACCCGTGCGCGATGCAATGGCTAAGACGTCCAAAAAGATGGTTTCAAAGGCAGACAATGAGGCCGTGTGCGAAGCGGCCGAACGCTGGATAAGAGAAGCGACAAGAGCATTGCCGAAATCGGACGACGCTGGTGGACCCAATGACGGTTGATCGGTACGTTCGGGCTGCTACCCGCGACAATACCCGACGAAGCTACCGATCCGCAGTCGAGCATTTTGAGGTGAACTGGGGCGGTTTCTCGCCCGCAACCGCCGACAGCGTCGCTCGCTATCTGGTCTATCATTCCGAAAGGCTTTCTGCCGCCACTCTGAAGCAGCGTCTGGCGGCGCTGGCACGCTGGCACCGGGACCAAGGTTTTCCAGATCCGACGAAAGCTCCTTTAGTACGCACGGTTCTGAAGGGCATTCGCGAAGAGCATCCCTACCGGCAAAAACAAGCAAAGCCGCTGGCCCCCGCTGCCGGTATGTCCTTGTACTTACGGAGGAGCAAGGGGGATCGTCAGGCCGAAGGTCGCCTATACAAGGTGCCAGCTCTGAGGCAGTGCTGTCCCGTGGAGGCCTGTCAGGATTGGTTGGACTTTTTGAACCAGCCCAGCGGTGCGCTATTCAGGGCGATTGATCGCTGGGGAAATATTTCCAATACTTCATTGCACCCGAACAGCATCGTGCCGCTACTGCGCCAGCTTCTGGCCGACGCAGACATTGACGCTGTGGAAGCGTTCAGCAGCCATTCGCTGCGACGCGGTTTTGCCACCTGGGCCAGTGCGTCCGGCTGGGAAATCAAAGCGCTTATGGAGTACGTCGGTTGGCAGGATGCCCAGACTGCCTTGCGATACATGAAGCTAAATCGCCGTTCGAGCAGGCCCTGATGCAAATCCCAACCGAAGTGGCGTCTTCTGTCGGCCAGCCACGCCTGGCGAGCGTATCCGAACCGCGACACCGGGCATTAACCGTCCAGCTCACCCTGGAGCCGCAACGCCCTCGCAGCCGGAAACCCCACCAGGCCCGCACGGTAATCGAAGCCCACTGCCTGAAACCGTTCGAGATGGAACAGCAGAACAATGGAGACTACCACATTGAGGTGCCTGCAACGTCGGATGAGCAGCTGGACGAAATGATGGACGACTTGATCGATGAGACACACCGCATTGCGTCCGACAAAGCCTGCTGGGTGGAGACACTGATCACGGACCCGGCCACCGGGCAAGCATGGGATTGAGCCGGTTATGAGTGCTATTCAGGGAACAGCCTATCCACGGTTTCGGACGGATATCCCGCAACAGGAGCTTGATGCGGTTTACACGCCCACGTCCGGTGAACAGCGCTGGGCTCGTCGGCGCACCAGACAGATCCTGGAGCGCTTCTTTTTACTGCTTCACCTGAAGGCGTATCAGAAACAGGGGTTCTTTTCCTCGTCGGTCGATTTGCCGGGCGATTTGCGCCGTCACATTGCGCAGTGCCTTGGTCTCGACAAACAGCCGACCATACCTGCATCAACTTCTTTTAACACCCCTATGATTTGACATTCTGTATAGCGTGATTTTTTCATAGTCGTCTCCTACATTAATCATTGCAGAAAACTCCAATTAAGTCTGTCTCAGTTTAGGGGAAGTGGACAATGTGGATTGATGAATGTTTAACTTAAAACTATGGGATAGAGCAAAATCGAGCCCAATAGTTGAATCTGAAAAAGCCAACAGCTATATGTGGCTGTACGCGAGTGGCGCTGACTCGCTTAACGGTAATATACCCGATTCAGTGATACCTAATATCGTGCTTTACGACTATCACAATAGTCGCGCTGAGCGCGCGATTAAACCGTTCGTCATCGGCAGAAAAAATTGGCTGTTTAGCCAAACCGCCACGGGCGCAAATGCCAGTGCGGTGCTTTATAGCATCATTGAAACCGCAAAATCCAACTGTAAACCTCCCCTAAAATAGCGGCATACCTTTTTAGAGTTCTTCGGCGTAAACTGAGCCAAGAATGGTGGTATGGAAGCGTCTGATATCAAAAGACTGAAGGATCTTGAAGACGAAAACCGCATGCTTAAAGCGATGTTCGCTGACTTAAGTCTAGAACACCGGATCCTCAAAGATATCGTCGAAAAAAAGCTGTAAAGCCAGCGATAAGGCGTGAGCTTGTTAATTATGCGCGAGAGCAGCATGGTGCCAGTTTACGTCTTGCATGTCGCGCTGTTGGCATCAGTGATTCAGTTTATCGTTACCAGCCTGATCAAACGCGGGATGATAAGGTCATCGCCAAACTAATTGAAACCGCTGAGCGCTATCCGGCCTACGGATTCAGCAAGCTGTACAAAATCCTGTGTTGTTGGGGCCATGGCTGGAATCATAAGCGTGTTCACCGGATTTACTGCAAGCTCAAGCTGAATAAGCGACGCCGTGGAAAGAGCCGTCTGCCAGCCAGAAACCCCGAACCACTGGCCGTTCCGGTTCAGGCTAATCATTGCTGGTCAATGGATTTTATGTGCGACAGCCTGCAATGCGGCAGACGCTTCAGAACGTTCAATCTGGTAGACGATTTCAACCGTGAAGCACTGGCCATCGAAATTGACCTGAATCTGCCATCGCAGCGCGTAGTCAGAGTGTTGGAGCGTATCGTTACCTTTGCGGGGTTATCCCAATAAACTTAGCATGGACAACGGGCCGGAATTCATCTCTGTCACTCTGGCAAGTTGGGCAGAAGAACATGGTATTGATCTGGAATTTATTAAACCCGGTAAACCTACTCAGAATTCCTTTATCGAGAGATTCAACGTAAGCGTCCGGTAATCCCACCTAGCGCTTAGCAAACTGCCATAGTAGTAGCTGCTCGATATCGGCTTCAGGTTTGCTGAGCTGCTCCAAGCTGTCCATGACATACTCGAACACATTGAGGTCGTTAGCTTTCGCCGTTTCAATAATGCTGTAGAGGTTGGCGCTGGCATTGGCACCGGTTGCAGTCTGGCTGAACAGCCAGTTCTTTCTGCCGATGACGAACGGTTTGATTACGCGTTCTGTACGGTTATTGTCGATGGTAAGGTATCCATCGAGTGTGTAACGAACCAACTTATGCCATTGATTGAGGCAGTATTGTATTGCCTCACCCAGTTTGGTTTTCGGTAACACCTGTTGAGCTGATTTTGTCAGCCAGGTTTCAAGCTGATTAAGCAGCGGCAGGCTCTTTTCCTGACGTTGCGCATAGCGGTTTGCCGCGGTTTCTTCTTTTAACTGTGTTTCTACACGGTAGAGTTTCTGGATGTGGTTCAGTGCCCAGTCTGCTTTGCCACTGCCCTTACTGCCCGCGCCTTTTTTCGCCTCCATAAACTTGCGTCTGGCATGGGCCCAGCAGCCCACTAAGGTGGCTTGTGTTTGTTCATAGCCCTGATAGCCATCCACTTGCAGGTAACCGTGATAACCGCCAAGGAAGTCCACGGCACATTGTCCGGCACGACTATTGTGATAATCGTACAGCACGATATTATGTATCGCTGAACCGGTAATGGTCGCTTGCGGTGAATCTACACCAGTAGCATACAGCCACATGTAGCTCGTCGATTTACCGGAATCGACAACCTTCAGCGTGGTTTCATCCGCCTGGATAACCGGTTGTTGTATCAGGTGTTGATGAAGCCAGTCGTAGAGCGGTTTAAATAGCTCAGCACAACGGATTATCCAGTCCGCCATGGTCTTGCGGCTTATTTCGATACCGTGTTGTTTGAACATGGCTTCCTGCCGGTAGAGCGGCAGACCATACTGGTATTTGCTGGTGATTATCTGACTTAACAGGCTTGTTGCATAGCCTTTGGGAATAACACAGTGTGGCACTTGCGCTTGCTTTAGCGTGTTGCTGATACCCTCTTTTTCGCAGGAGCGACACGCATACTTCGGACGTACATGCTCAATCACCTTCACCTGAGCAGGGATAAACTGAAGCTTCTCAGATTTATCTTTGCCGATGCAGTGCAATGTACCTGCGCAGCAATCGCAGACTTTATCTTCATCGGGAATATCATGGATGATAACTTCACGCGGCAAGTCTTCAGGCAACGGGTTGCGCTTAGGTTTACTGCGTGTGTAGCTGATAGTTTCCTGCTCTGCCGACACATTCTCAGCAGCCAGTTCCTCCACCTCATTAAACAGTTCGCCCTGACCAGGGTGGCCTTCGGTGCTTTTACCGATCTGTTTATTCTGGGCAATGCGGAACTGCTCTTCCAAATAAGCAATTCTAGCGTCTCTTTCTTCAAGAAGCGCCTCTAATTCAGCGATGCGGTGTTGATAATCATCGGTAGTCATACAGATATTATCGCGCATTAAAGCACTGATTACATGACATTATTCAGATTGTTTTGTGATCGATAATCGCTGCTTATGGTCACCGGTTATAAGCCGGATATCGTTTAATTCAAAGCCTGAAAATAACCACTGCAACTGTTGTTCACTCAGGTGCATGTGCTGTAATTCAGCATCACTTGGCCATTTAAAGCGGTGCTTTTCAAGACGCTTATACCACAGGGCAAAGCCGGTTTTATCCCAGTACAACACCTTCAGTTTATCCCGCTTTTTATTACAGAAGACAAACAGTGCATCTCGGAACGGATTGAGTTCCATCTGTTGCTCAACCACCACAATCAGAACGTTAATAGATTTACGGAAGTCGACATTATCCAGATAAAGATAAATGTCAGAAGGCTCGACGAACATCCTCATTCGTTCAGCGCCTTCATCAGGCTGGCCAGCCAGTGGGGGCTGACATTGACGGTTAGACGCAATGTCGAAGAGGCGCATTCCAGCGTTAGCGCCTGAAGGTCATCTTCGACACGGGACTCATAGGTGGTGACTTCGCGCTTAACGCGAACAAACTTATTGTTGGTTACCCACACTCACGGTTTAATTCACTAATACCACAGGCCTAAAGAAATAATAAACGTATTAATTATTTAAACGTTTCTACGCGCCTACCGGACATATCTGTGGGGGGAATATATAGAAGCGGACCTAATTGCCGGATGACCAATAACCTCTGTCCAATAACGTCGAACCGTTCTCTCGCTCCGGCCACAAATCGCAGCTACAGATACTTGAGTAGGGGTGACATTTTGAGTTAGAAGCTCCCTAGCAGCGCGTAGGATTCGACTTAGAGTTGATTCAGCTTTCTTCTTGGCCGTTGACTCAGCCGCAGCTTGTCTAGCGGCCTTAACTTCTTCAGGATTGAGTTTGGCTTTGTCCTGGTATAGAAATGAAACATCCATACCCAGTTGGCGTTCCAGATAGTCTGCTATCGAGTCCTTTTTGTATTTGTACAGCGTTGTTTTCGCCGTCTTCAGGTACTTATTGAGCTCTTCATCCGTTAGGCCAATATGACGTTCATTGAGTTGTCTCACGCGCTGATATGCAGCTTCCTCATCCTGAATGTGTCTTAGCGCCACAAATAATATAAATGCCGTACTATCGCGCATACCCTCTTTCACAGGGTTCGCATTTATATGTTGAAGAATGTGCGTATATATCTTGAACCACCACTGTCCAATAGTATGTTTACCGCTATTAGGCCTCTTATATTCATTAAGGTCTTTGTGACGTGCTCCAATAGATTCACACACCCAGTTAAGAGATAATTCTCACAACTGGAGTGTATATGAAAACGCGAAAAAGCTATTCAAAAGAATTCAAATTAGACGCCGTGAGTTTGGTCACTGACCAAAACTACAAAATTGCTGAGGCAGCACGAAGCCTAGGGATCAGTGCCAATATGCTTGGTCGTTGGGTTAAAGAGCAGGATTCTGAAGGAGCTCACGCTTTCCGCGGAAATGGCAGGCTTACACCTGAGCAAGAGGAGATCCGCCGTCTCAGGGAAGAAAACAAACGCCTGAAAATTTCTTTCTCCATGCGCAGGGTTTTGACTTCCTGACGAAGCCGCTTCAGCTCTTCAAGCTCTGTTTCTGTAGGCTTCGACTCACTGGCTGATTGCTCCTGTTTTTCCTTCCACCGGTAGAGCAGGTTGGTGGCAATACCCAGAGACTTCGCAGCCTCTGGTACTGTGTAACCTTGCTCGGTTACGAGCGCAACGGCTTCTTCCTTAAATTCTGGCGGATACTGCTTGTAACTGCGTTTCTGACTCATGGTTAGCACCTCTGTTATTGAAGAGTTTATCTCTTCTTGAGGTGTCCGGGATATTCAACCAGAACAGTTTCTTCAGGCGGCTGTTGCCGGTCAGGCCGAACAGAAAATCCGTGTACGGATCGTCAAGCGCCAGCTGCATCAATTCCACGTTGGCAAAATGAGCGTCACCACGCAGCAGGATGCGGGTCTCGTGCCAGTGCTGGCGCAGCCGCTTGAGCACCCGCTTAAGGATCATCGCGTTTTCTGCCCCCTTCGGGCGCTTGCCGGGGCGCAGTGCAGCGGTAATGAACTTGCCCGACAGGCCTTCGAACAGAAACAGCGGCAAGTAGCAGTGGCTCTGGTAATGGTGATTGTAAAACGCCAACTCCTGCTGGCCATGAGTCCGGTCTTCGGAGTGATCCATGTCTAGCACGATCATCTCTGGGGGCTTGCCGTAGCTGGCGACAAACTGCTCTACAAAGGCCTCGGCCAGGCGGTAAAGGTCGCGGGTGTTAACGGCATTTTCCAGACGCGAGAACGTGGGTGCGCTGGCCAGGTCCTGCTCTGCCTCAAGCGGTTTGCGCTCGGCGCCGAGCTTGAACATCGGGTCACGGCGCAGCGCGTTGGCGTCATTGGCATCGGCATAGCCGCAAGCGATCTGGAAGATCCGCTGGGTCAGCAGATCATCAAGCGAGTGGTCGATGTAAGAGGCGTGACGGCGGTCGTCGATGGCCTGGGCCAGTCGATGAACCAGGCCGATCTGCTGGTCCACCCCGCGCAGCAGCAGGGGGCCAAAGTCGGATGACAACGCTCCGCCCTCAAAATCAGCGCGTATGGTAAAGCCGGCAAAGGGAGGAAAGCGCAGTTGAGTTGGGATAGAATTGGACATGGGCGAACCTTGTTTAGCTTCTTCCGAAGCGTTATTGGCGTAACTCCCATTATATCAATGGGTTAAGCAAGGTTCGCCTTTTTTATGAATTTTTCGGGCTAGGAAATTTTACTGAATGACAACCTGACTTGGTCACTTTCCGCCATACATCGCTCATTTCATTGAATTCTTATCCGGGCCTCAGGGAGCAGTTCAGGCTCTTGCCTGGATGCCGTAGATAGTCCTATGCTTTCGAAAATATGGACGTTGCAGTATCCGGACAAACGATGCACTGTCCGGATAGCCATCCCCTGGGAACTTGCACCACAATCAAGACAAATAAAGAACCCACGCAAGGCAATCCAATGGCAAAAGCAGGCAGCGTTATCGAAGGCTACGACGAAAAACACCTTTGTTGTGACCGTTGGGGCATGGCCGATGGCCCTGAGTTGTTGGAGTAGAGGCGTATACGGAAAGTCTGTCCGGCGCATGGAAGCTGGGAGCGCAATTCCAGTGGTTAGTTACAAGTTAGTCCAAGGCGCCTATCTGGTTATAAGGCTAGGCAGTGGTGCGTTCTATTACTCCGGGTTCGAAATATATTCGGTGCGGGCGCAATAAATAATAATTATTTTATGTCGAGGAGAAGACTGATGCAGCAAGAAAGAAAAAAAGAGGTGCCTATTTGGTCTGGAAAAGTGTTCAGCTCTGGGTGGGTAGAAGCGCGGGGTGGTGCCTCTGACGTTACCGATCCATCTAATGGTGATCTGCTTGGTGTTGTGGGCATTGCAAATGGTGAAGATGTCGCAGCTGCTGCACAGTCAGCCAGGCGAGCTCAAAAGGAGTGGGCTGCAATACCCTTCAGTGAAAGAGCCGAGATTGTCCGAAAGGCTGCGGAAAAACTGAAAGAGCGCGAAAATGAGTTCGCCGATTGGAACGTGCGGGAATGTGGCGCGATTCGGCAGAAAGGCTTGTGGGAGGCCGGGATTACCTATCAGCAAATGCATCAGGCTGCGAGCCTAGCGTTCTTGCCTGACGGTACGTCATTGCCATCGACTGTTGCAGGGCGCCTGAATCTTTGTCATCGAGTTCCTGTTGGCGTGGTCGGCGTGATTGCTCCGTGGAACTTCCCACTGTTTCTGGCGATGCGTTCGGTAGCGCCAGCGTTGGTGTTGGGGAATGCAGTAATTCTAAAACCCGACCCTCAGACTGCGGTCACTGGAGGCGCGCTCATTGCTGAGATTTTCTCCGAGGCTGGTATACCAGATGGCGTTATTCATGTCCTTCCTGGAGGGGCAGAAGCAGGCGAATCAATGGTGACGAATCCGGGCATCGACATGATTTCCTTTACTGGATCAACCGAGGTGGGCCGGCTAATTGGAGAGAAGTGCGGAAGAATGTTGAAAAAGGTTGCGCTTGAGCTCGGTGGAAATAATGTCCACATCATTTTGCCTGATGCAGATCTTGATGGGGCCGCCAGTTGTGCAGCATGGGGTACGTTCCTGCACCAGGGCCAGGTGTGTATGGCCGCCGGGCGTCACTTGGTTCATCGTGATATTGCGCAAGAATACGCAGAGAAGCTTGCGCTGCGTGCTCGGAATTTGGTGGTTGGAGATCCGAAAACGGATCAAGTACACCTCGGTCCTCTTGTCAACGATAAACAAGTGGCCCACGTCCATGCGCTCGTAGAATCTGCGCAAAAGGCCGGCGCAAAGATCTTGGCGGGAGGTACCTATCAGGATCGCTACTACCAAGCTACCGTGCTCATGGACGTAACGCCGAAAATGGATATTTTCGAGTTGGAAACTTTCGGCCCGGTGGCGCCAATCACTATCGTTGACAGCGTAGAGGAAGCCATCGGATTGGCAAACAGTTCGGAATATGGCTTGGCTGCGTCTATTCACACTAAGGACTTAGCGGCGGGTCTGGAGATTGCGAGGAATTTAAAGACAGGGATGGTTCATATCAATGACCAGCCGATCAACTGTGAGCCACATGTTCCTTTTGGAGGCATGGGAGCCTCAGGTAGCAGTGGAAGGTTTGGCGGGCTTGCAAGCATTGATGCATTTACTCAGTCTCAATGGATCAGCATGGTTGGGAAGCCAGCTACTTACCCATTCTGATCTAATTAGATAGATTAGTTTCAATGATACCCTTGATGATTAATATCTTTGAGATATCTGTAATCAAAATAAGTAATAAGATGAGGAAAATAATATGGATGCCATTCGTTACTACCTGATTCCACTAGTGACTGTTTGCGGGGCATTGGGGTTTTATTATGGCGGAAATTGGGTTTGGCTCGGGGCTGCAACCTTTCCCGTGCTGATGGTGCTAGATATCGCTTTGCCCAAGGATTTTTCAGAGAGAAAGGTAAATTCTTTTTTTGCAGACCTTACTCAATACCTGCAATTACCATTAATGATTGCTATGTATGGGTTTTTTATTTTCGGCGTGAGGGAAGGCCTGATAGACCTTGGTGAACCCATGCTGTTTTGGGGAAGCATTCTTTCTTTGGCTTGGCTTAGTGGAGTACCTACGCTTCCAGTTTCGCACGAATTGATGCACCGCCGGCACTGGTTTCCGAGGAGAATGGCGCAATTACTGGCAACATTTTATGGTGACCCAAACCGAGATATTGCTCATGTCAATACGCACCATCTAGAACTCGACACGCCTCTCGATAGCGATACCCCAATCCGCGGCCAGACAATGTACAGTTTCGTGGTCAGTGCAACTGTTGGTTCCGTCAAAGATGCAGTAAAAATTGAAGCTGAGACCTTACGTCGAAAAGGAAAGTCGCCGTGGCATTTGTCTAACAAAACGTATCAGTATGTCATGCTTCTGATCGCTCTGCCTGCCGTGGTAACTTATTTTGGAGGGGCGGATGCGGGGCTAGTTACAATTATTTCAATGCTGATTGCGAAAGCGCTTGTTGAGGGGTTCAATTATTTTCAACACTATGGGTTAATACGCGAAATCGGTCAGCCTATCCTCTTGCACCACGCCTGGAACCACATGGGGATGATCGTCCGCCCGCTGGGATGCGAGATCACGAACCATATTAACCATCACATTGACGGCTATATACCGTTCTACGATTTGCGCCCGGAAAAGGAGGCTCCTCAGATGCCCTCACTCTTCCTGTGCTTTCTGCTTGGACTTGTTCCGCCTCTTTGGGAGAGTCTCGTTGCAAAGCCGAAATTGAAGGATTGGGATCTGCACTATGCCACCCCCGGTGAGCGAAAGTTGGCCGTTGAGGCTAATAAAAATGCCGGATGGTCACAGTGGATACCGCAGGCAGATTGATGACTACATTAAACTGGTGGCATTTCACGTTTGGCAATCTCAACTGAAAACATTGGGATTTCTGGGCCCTGATAGTGAGGAAGGGCCATTAGAACCTAATAGCAGTCAACGTGTTGAATTTTTGATGTTGGCCGGAAGCATATAGAGAAAATTGGCTCTACGGCCTTTTTTATCAGGAGAATTTGTGTGCCGACTGACGTGTCATTTTCCTGCTGCCATAAACGCCTGGAGCAAAGGTGTCGTTCTGGAATTTACACAAGTAAAGACCAATAAATTTTAATGATGGACGTTTGAATATGTTTAAGAAAATCTTTGGCCTATTTGCTCCTCCTCGGGAACTAACTGTTTCTGTGAGAGGGCAAGGAGTGGAATTTAAAGTTCCACGAGGTCAGACGATTCTGGAAAGTGCGCTGCATCAAGGGCTGGCGTTTCCACATGAGTGTAAAGTCGGAACCTGTGGTGCGTGTAAATATAAACTAATCTCGGGAAAGATAAGCGAACTGGCATCATCTGCTATGGGGCTAAGTGGTGGTTTATATCAGTCTGGATATCGGTTGGGTTGTCAGTGTATACCTAAAGAAGACCTTGAAATTGAACTGGATGCCAAACTCGGAAGGGCCATTGTTCCTAAAGAGACCACAGCCGTGATCAGTGAACAGAAACCTCTGGCACACGATGTAATCGGATTGACTCTAATGCCAGAAAAACTAATAACTTTTAATCCTGGTCAGTATGCTGATATTGAATTTACAGAACTGTCGGCTGTAAGAAGCTATTCGTTTTCGACTATAGGCCAAGCGGACGGCAGCCTGAACTTTCATGTCCGCCTAGTCCCAGGAGGGGTTTTCAGTGGTTGGCTATTTGGTGGTGATAGAACTGGGACCACCGTTACGTTGCGAGGCCCGTATGGACAGTTTGGGTTTAATGAGAGCGATGACGTGATGGTCTGCGTGGCTGGAGGAACGGGGCTCGCACCCATTAAATGCATTTTGGAGAGCATGACCGGAACCCAACGCGAGCGTGATGTTTTCTTATTTTTTGGGGTGCGGCAGCAGCGTGATTTATATTGCCTTGAAGAAATGCAAGCGCTTCAACGGGATTGGGGTGGAAACTTCGAGCTTATTCCAGTGTTGTCCGAAGAACCGGCAACGTCCTCCTGGAAAGGAAAGCGAGGCTTGGTGACTGAATGTTTTCAAGAATACCTGCAGGGGCGGTCGTGTGAAGCATACCTCTGCGGGCCACCACCGATGGTTGATGCTGCTGAAACCGAACTTCTTCGACTTGGTGTGGCGCACGGATCTATATATGCAGATCGTTTTTATAATCGAACCTCTGCGACCACGCCGTAATGCTGGGAGTGAAGGGATAGAATTTCTTTTTTGGTTAAGCTCACCCGAAAAAATTTGTTGAGCCTAGCGAGAAATGATTAGTGTTTATTAAACTGTGTGACGATTCAAAAACGGAGACAAAAATGAAAATAAAAGCAGCAGTTGTTCGTCAAAAAAATGGTCCATTTGGACTCGAAAATGTAGTCCTTAATGAGCCCGCTGAAGATCAAATTCTTGTTCGAGTAGTTGCGACTGGAATGTGTCATACCGATCTGATTTGTCGTGATCAGCATTACCCGGTTCCGCTTCCGATGGTGTTTGGGCATGAGGGAGCTGGCGTGGTTGAGAAGGTTGGATCTTCTGTCAAAAAAGTACAGCCGGGCGATCATGTTGTTTTGACTTTTTATACTTGTGGTGGTTGTGAAGCATGCCTTTCCGGTGATCCCACAAGTTGTGCCAACTCTTTCGTTCCCAATTTTATGGGGCGCTCAGTTGCCGGTGAGTGCACCATTCATGAACACGATGGCCAGGAAGTTGGGGCGAGTTTTTTCGGGCAGTCTTCCTTTGCGACTTATGCTTTGTCTTACGAACGCAACACAGTGAAGGTCACTAAAGACGTCCCGCTTGAACTCCTTGGGCCGCTTGGCTGCGGCATTCAAACTGGCGCAGGGTCTGTTCTCAATGCACTGAAACCTCCTGCGGGCTCGGCTATCGTGATCTTCGGTGCTGGGGCCGTAGGTCTTTCAGCAGTGATGGCTTCCGCCGTGGCCGGATGTACGAAAATCATTGCTGTCGATGTCAAGGAAAATCGACTGAAATTAGCTCGTGAGGTTGGAGCGACCCATGTGATTGATGCAACCAATACTGATCCAGTTGAGGAGATCAAGAAACTGTGCGCTGATGGGGCTCCGTATGTTCTGGAAACCAGCGGTTTGCCTTCTGTGCTTTCGCAAGCGATCTTGAGCTCCTCCATAGGCGGTGAGATTGGTATTGTTGGTGCGCCACCAATGGGGACTACAGTCCCTGTTGATGTTAATTTTTTACTATTTAACCGTAAGCTCCGAGGAATTATTGAGGGTCAAGCTGTTTCGGATATCTTTATTCCACGATTGATTGATTTGTATCGCCAAGGAAAGTTTCCCTTTGATAAATTAATTAAATTTTACTCATTCGATGAAATTGATCGAGCCGCTGAAGATTCGGAAAAAGGGATAACACTTAAGCCGGTAATTCGTATCGCTTAATAAGGTATAAGAGAACCTTTAGGTTTCGGTGCGCTGTTCTTGCGGACGGCGTACAACCTCCTCATAAGCTGAAAAGCTTATAAATATAAATTTTGCTATTTATGCCAAAAGGAAGCATAAGAGGATTGATTATCTGAAATGCTGGGCCATTAATAAAACAAAAAAGAAGGTGAGAGAGAATGCAATTTAAAAAATTAAATAAATGCATTATTGGTCTGTTCTTGTATATGATCTCATTCTATACGGTAGCGACTGACGGGTTGTTCCTAGAAGGTTTTGGATCGATTTCGAGGGGTATGGGAGGAACGGCCGTATCTCATTATGTTGGGCCTGCGTCAATGATGGTTAATCCGGCGACGATGAGTTTGTCTGATACGACAGGTGAAGTGTTGCTAGGGTTCGACCTGATTACTACGGATATTAGCGCGACGAATCTTGGCACAGGAGAAAAGGTGTCATCGAGTACGCACTCAAATAATCGAGGGCCATATGTAGCTCCTCAGTTTGCTTTTACCAGTAAAGTTTCAGATTGGACTTTTGGGGTGGGCATGTTTGCTCAAGCCGGAGTGGGCGTTGAATATGGTAGGTCTAGCTTTTTGTCGCGCGGAGATATTGGTGAGACGGGCTATGCTGCCGGTGCTGATACGGGGCTCGAGAATGCAAGTCGTCTGTTTATTCTCGACATACCGTTTTCTGCGAGTTTTAAGGTTAATGACGATCTCTCCGTCGGTGCTACCCTGGATGCAAAGTGGACGGGTTTAAATCTTGATTATTTGTTTGGGAATAAAC
>Ga0114900_1000410_pt1 | contig 33439 bp, 34 predicted proteins | sample MalvireepMed_231_FD_89685 | JGI IMG/M metagenome (GOLD analysis project Ga0114900, IMG submission 89685) | Marine viral communities from the Global Malaspina Expedition - Malaspina viral metaG DeepMed_231 | ecosystem: Environmental > Aquatic > Marine > Oceanic | place: Mediterranean Sea...
CCGGCGTCGACGCCGGGCAAATCGTGCTGGTCGGTGCAGGCGACAAGGCCAAGCTGGACGAGCAGGCCATCGAGAAGGCCGGCGCCCAGGCCTATGCCGCCGTGAAGATGTCGGGCGCCGAGGCCCTGACGCTGGACCTGAAGCATCTGACGGCCGCGCAGGCCGCGCGGGCCGCCTTCGGCGCGGTTCTGGGCGCCTACCGCTTCGACAAGTACCGCACGACCCTGAAGCCGGAAAAGATTCCCTCGATCCAGACGGTGCGCGTGGTCACCGCCGACCCCAAGGCCGCCGAAGCCGCGTTCCAGCCTTTGTCGGCGGTGGCCGACGGCGTCATGTTCGCCCGCGATCTGGTCAGCGAGCCCGCCAATGTCCTTTATCCCGCCGAGTTCGCGCGCCGGGTCAAGGAACTGGAGAAGCTGGGTCTCGAGGTCGAGATCCTGGGCGAGGCCGAACTCGAGAAGATCGGCATGCGCACCCTGCTGGCCGTGGGCGAGGGCAGCGAGCGCGAAAGCCAGGTGGCCATCATGAAGTGGAACGGCGGCAAGCCGGGCGACCAGCCGCTGGCCTTCGTCGGCAAGGGCGTCTGCTTCGACACCGGCGGCATCTCGCTCAAGCCCGCCGACGGCATGGAAGAGATGAAGTGGGACATGGGCGGCGCCGCCGCCGTCTCGGGCCTCATGCACGCCCTGGCGGGACGCAAGGCCAAGGCCAATGTCATCGGCGTCATCGGGCTCGTTGAAAACATGCCCGACGGCAAGGCCCAGCGCCCGGGCGACGTGGTCAAATCCCTGTCGGGACAGACGGTGGAGGTGATCAACACCGACGCCGAGGGCCGCCTCGTGCTGGGGGACTGCCTCTGGTACGTGCAGGAGACGTTCAAGCCGAAGTTCATGATCGACCTGGCCACGCTGACCGGCGCCATGATCGTGGCTCTGGGCAACGAGTATGCCGGTGTCTTCGCCAACGACGACGCGGTCGCCGACGCCATCCTCGCCGCCAGCCCCAAGGTGGACGAGCCGGTGTGGCGCATGCCGCTGCCCGACCGTTACGACCGCCACGTGGACAGCCAGATCGCCGACATGCGCAACGTCGGCAACGGTCGCGCGGGCGGCTCGATCACGGCGGCCCTGTACCTCCAGCGTCACGTGAACAAGACGCCCTGGGCCCACATCGACATCGCGCCCACCGCCTGGGTGAAGGATTCGAAGAACCCGGTGGTGCCGGACGGCGGCGTCGGCTTCGGCGTGCGCCTTCTGGACCGCATGGTCGCGGATTCCTACGAAGCCTGACGTGAGCGGCGAAACCCTTCCCCCTCTTGCGGGGGAAGGTGGCCGGCGGAGCCGGTCGGATGGGGGGTGTCAGAGAGGTCGAGGCCGTTATAGCCTCGCTTCATGGCGATCCATTCCGACCGCGCTCAGACAAGGGCCAGGACGCTTCGCAAGTCGCCTACGTCTACGGAGAAGGCGCTATGGCAATATTTCGCGGCAAGCAGTTGGACGGGCTTCGTTTTCGCCGGCAAGCGCCTATTGGTGGGTATGTCGTCGATTTTTGCTGTTTGTCGCATCGGATTGTCGTCGAGGTCGACGGCGGAATACACGACATTCGAGAAGTTTCGGACGCGCGGCGTGACGCCTGGCTTGTGGGCCAGGGGTTCACTATCCTTCGCATCCGGAACAACGAGTTCCTGAGCAAACCCAATGACGTGTTCGCGCAAATCCGGGCCGCCGCCGCGGCTTACACCCCCCATCCGTCTCGCTCCGCGAGACACCTTCCCCCGCAAGGGGGGGAGGAGATGAGTGGCGAAATCTGGTTCTATCACCTGGAGCGCTCGACGCTCGATCAGGTGCTGCCGGAGTTGCTGGACCGGACCCTGCAACGGGGCTGGCGGGCCCTGGTCCGCGTCGGTGATCCCGGCCTTCTGGAAAATCTGGACGAGCGGCTGTGGGCGTGGCGGGAAGACGCCTTCCTCGCCCACGGCCGCGCCGACCAGCCCCATGCGGATCGCCAGCCCATCCTGCTGACCTCTGATGCGGCCAACGGGAACGGCGCTCAGGCGCTGTTCATCGTCGATCGCTCAGACATGGATGCATCCGAACCGTTCGAGCGGTGTTTCATCATCTTCGACGGCCGGGACGAGGAATCGCTCCAGCATGCGCGGGGGCGCTGGAAGACCTTGAAGGAAGCCGGGGCGAACCTGGCCTACTGGAAGCAGACGGAGCAGGGAAAATGGGAAAAGGCGGCCTGATCTGGATCAGTGTGGCGGTGCTCGCGACGGCGTCGTGCGCTTCGGAGCCGGCCCGGCGCACCGCGGCCCGATCGCCTGCCGCCGCGCCGGCCACCGACGTGATTGATTACGCAGCGGCGACCCAGCCCATCGGGACGCGCATGCCGCAAATCGACGGCGATCTCTGCAGGGCGGGGGAATTGCAGCATCTTGTCGGGCAACCTCGCACGGAGATTCCCGTTCCTGTCGATGTGATCAACCGGCGGGTGGCCTGCACCACCTGCCCGATCACCGAGGACTATTCGCCCTACCGCCTCAACATCTTCTTCGATCAGGATACCGGGATCGTGGAGGAGGTTCGTTGCGGATGACCCTGAAAGGCTCATTCATGAAAACCGCCATCGCCAGCCTGACCCTCGCCGGCGCCGCAGGGCTCGCAGCCTGCTCGGCGCTGCCCCAGCACGAAGGCGGGTCGGGCATGCCGCCGGCGGCCAGCGATCAATGCCTGGCCAGCGAGCACCAGGATCTGGTCGGCCAGAACCGCAGCCAGATCCCGCCGGCGCCCTCGGGTGCGACATGGCGCGTCACCTGCACCAGCTGCGCCATGACCATGGACTACCGTCCGGACCGCCTGAACATTCTCTACGACCAGCAATCGAACATTGTACGTGAGGTGAAATGCGGATGATGCGCGCCATTTTTCTCGCGGGGGCCGTCACAGCCCTTGCCGCCTGTGCCCCTGCGGTCTCGCCCGCTCCCATGCCTGAGGAGAACGCGGGCGTCGCCTGGCGTTGCGACGCCGACGCCGCCCGATCACTGATCGGCTCGCACCACGGCGCCGTGACCTTCCCCCGGAACTCCAACGTCCGCATGGCCTGCACCACGTGCGCCGTGACGCAGGACTATCAGGAGGATCGCCTCAACCTGTTCTACGATCAGGAAACGGGTGTCATCGAGCGGGTCAGCTGCGGCTGATCAGGCCGTTTCGGCCAGGGCCTCCTCGGCCTTGAGCCATTCCGCCTCGGCCGCATCCAGATCAGCCTGACCCTTCGCGCGCGCACGCGTCAGACCTTCAAGCGCCTTGGGATTGCTGACGGAAGCATTCGCCATGTCGTCGTCGATGCGGGCGAGGTCCGCCGTCAACTGAGCCATACGCTCCTCCGCCTTCTTCACCGCGTGACGGAGGGTCGAGGGCGAAGGGCCTGATTTCTTGTCGTTCTTCTTGCGCTTGTTGTTCGAGGCCGGCGCCGCGTCCGCCGTCTCGTTCTTGATCTGGCTCGGCTTGGCGGCGGCCTGTTTGGCGCGATCCAGAACGAATTTGGCGTAGTCGTCCATGTCGCCGTCCCACGGCTTGACCGTGCCGTCGGCGGCCAGCCACAGGCGGTCTGCGACCATCTCCATCAGCGAGCGGTCGTGGGTGATCAGGATGACGGCGCCGGAGTAGTCGTTCAGCGCGTCCAGCAGGGCGCGGCGGCTGTCGATGTCGAGGTGGTTGGTCGGTTCGTCGAGGATCAGGATGTGCGGCGCATCCATCGCCACCTGGTTCAGCAGCAGGCGGGCGCGCTCGCCGCCGGAGAGGGAGGCGACGGTGGTCTCCTGCTTCTCATAGCCCAGCCCCCATTGCGCCAGTTTCGAGCGACGGCTGCTCTCGGGGGCGTCGGGCATGGCGCGGCGGATGATCTCCAGCGGCGTGTCGGTCGGATCCATGGCCTCGATCTGGTGCTGGTGGAACCAGCCCACGCGCATCTTGCGGTCGCGGTGCAGTTCGCCCTCGGAGATGTCGAGGGCGCCGGCGATCATCTTGGCGAAGGTCGACTTGCCCGCGCCGTTGACGCCCAGCAGGCCGATGCGGTCGTCCAGATCCATGCGCAGGTTGAGATTGCGCAGGATCGGCTTGCCCGGCTCATAGCCGACATTGGCGCGCTCCAGCCGGATCAGCGGCGGGGCCAGCGGGCGCGGGGGCGAGGGCAGGATGAAGGGGGAGACGCGCTCCTCGATGGTGGTGGCCACGGGCTGCATCTTGGCCAGGCGCTTCATGCGCGACTGGGCCTGGGCGGCCTTGGAGGCCTTGGCCTTGAAGCGGTCGACGAAGGCTTGGAGGTGGGCGCGTTCGGCGTCCTGCTTGGCCTTGGCCGACATCTGCAGCCGGGCCTTTTCGGCGCGGGCCTGTTCGAACTGGTCGTAGTTGCCGGTGTAGAGCGTCAGGGTGTGGTTCGCGAGGTGCAGGATGTGGGTGCAGACCTCGTTCAGCATCTCGCGGTCGTGGGAGATGATCAGGGCGGTGTGCGGGTATTTCTTCAGCCGCGCCTCCAGCCACAGCGCGCCTTCGAGGTCGAGGTAGTTGGTCGGTTCGTCGAGCAGCAGCATGTCCGGCTCGGCGAACAGGGCGGCGGCGAGGGCGACGCGCATGCGCCAGCCGCCCGAGAACTCCGACATCGGGCGGTGCTGATTTTCCTGATCGAAGCCCAGGCCGACCAGGATTTCGGCGGCGCGCGCCGGGGCGGCGTCGGCGTCGATCTCGATGAGCCGCGTCCAGATCTCGCCCATCTCCTCGGGCTCGGCGGTTTCGAGCCGGCCCAGCAGTTCATGGCGTTCCTCGTCGGCCTCGAGGATGGTCTCCAGCACGCTGACGGGGGTGGCGGGGTGTTCCTGATCGACCGAGCCGATGCGGGCCGTCTTGGGCAGGCTGATCTCGTCGCCGCCGGCGGCCAGTTCGCCGAGGATCAGCTTGAACAAGGTCGACTTGCCGATGCCGTTACGGCCGACCAGCCCGACCTTGGAGCCGGGCGGCAGGGAGACGGAGGCATCCTCAAGGAATTTGCGGCCCCAGGCGTTGAAGGTCAGGTCGGTGATCTGGAGCATGGCAGGCGAACAATCAGTCAGGAGGGAAGTGGAGCGGGCAAACGGCGATGCCCTCAAGCAGCGAGGCGCGACGCGCCGGGCGACAGGGCTGAAAAGGAGAAACGCTTCCAGTTGGAAACCGGCTGCGGCGCGTCTATAAGCCCGCGACCCTCAAACCACCAAACCCAAGAAGTCACTCCCATGACCGAACGCACCTTCTCGATCATCAAGCCGGACGCCACGCGTCGCAACCTGACCGGCAAGGTCAACGCCGTGATCGAGGACGCGGGCCTGCGCATCGTCGCCCAGCGCCGCATCCAGATGACCGAAGACCAGGCCAAGAAATTCTATGAAGTCCACGCCGAGCGCCCCTTCTACGGCGAACTGGTGGAATTCATGACCTCCGCCCCGGTTGTGGTGCAGGTTCTGGAAGGCGAGAACGCCGTGGCCCGCTACCGCGAAGTCATGGGCGCCACGAACCCCAAGGACGCCGCGCCCGGCACCATCCGCGCCCTCTACGCCGAGAACGTCGGCGAGAACTCGGTGCACGGTTCGGACAGCCAGGAGAACGCCAGGCTCGAGATCGCCCAATTCTTCACGGACGCCGACATCGTCGGCTGATCGCCGGTTTTCGGGGAACCGCCGCGACGGGGAATCGTTTTTCTGGCCTCTCTCACGGAGAACAACGCCATGAAGACGATCATCAAGTTCATCCCCGTCGTGGGCGCCGTGGCGCTTCTCGCCGCTTGCGGCACCACGATGGAGCAGCGCGCGGCCACCGGCGCCATCGCGGGCGCCGCGGCCGGTCAGGCCATCGGCGGCGACACTGAGGCCACCGTGGCCGGCGCCGTCATCGGCGGCGCGGCGGGCGCGGCCCGTCCCGACTAGTCGTCGGATACCTCTTCAGAAGGGAAGCGGCGTCGGTCTCAGACCGGCGCCGTTTTTCTTTGCCGGATGAAGGCGGCCAGGGCCTCGGGATAGAGCCGGTGCTCCGCCGTGCGGACCCGCGCGGCCAGGGAGTCGGCGGTGTCCCCGGCCTTGATCGGCACGCGGGCCTGACCCAGCACCGGACCCTCGTCCACGCCCTCGGTCACCAGATGCACGGTGCAGCCCGCCTCGGCGTCCCCGGCCGCGATGGCCCGGGCGTGGGTGTCCAGCCCCGGATAGTTCGGCAGCAGGCTGGGGTGGATGTTCAGCATCCGCCCCTCCCACGCCTGCACCAGATGAGCGGTCAGGATGCGCATGTAGCCGGCCAGCACCACCACCTCGACCCCGCGCAGGCGCAGGGCGGCGTCGATGGCCGCTTCATGGGCGTGGCGCGCCTTGCCGAACGGCCGATGGTCGATGGCCAGCGCCTCGATCCCTGCGGCCCGGGCGAGCTCCAGGCCCGGGGCTTCGGGATTGTTCGAGATGACCACGGCGATCTCGGCCGGATAGTCCGACGCCTTCGCCGCCTCGATGATCGCGGCCATGTTGGAGCCCGCGCCGGAGATCAGGACGGCGACACGGGTCCTGCCGTCCTGGGCAGGCGACGGTGCAGGATCGTGACCATGGCCGGACATGCCGGGATCAGGCCGTTTCCAGCTGGCCGCAGATGAAGGCCGCTTCGCCCGCGTTCAGCAGCGACGCCAGAACCGGTTCCGCGTTTTCCGGGCTGACGATCAGGATGAAGCCCACGCCGCAGTTGAAGGTGCGGCGCATCTCGTGGTCGCTGATCCCGCCGGTCTCGGCCAGCCACTGGAACACGTGGGGCAGGGGCCAGGCGTCCCAGTCGAACGAGGCCTTGAGGCCCTCGGCGATGCAGCGGGGCGGATTCTCGATCAGGCCGCCGCCTGTGATGTGGGCGCCGCCCTTGACCAGGCCGGCCTTCATCAGCGGCACGATGGATTTCACATAGATGCGCGTGGGGGCCATCAGGGCCTCGGCCAGGGTGTGCCCCGGCGAGAAGGGGGCGTCGTCGCTCCACTTCAGGCCGGATTTCTCCACCACCTTGCGGACCAGCGAATAGCCGTTGGAGTGCGGACCGGACGAGGCCAGGCCGATGATCACGTCGCCGGTGTTCTGCAGGTCCAGACGCGGGAGCACCTGCCCCCGCTCCACGGCGCCCATGGAGAAGCCCGCCAGATCATAGTCGCCGTCGCCGTACATGCCCGGCATCTCGGCCGTTTCGCCGCCCACGAGGGCGCATCCCGCCTGACGACAGCCCTCGGCGATGCCGGCCACCACCTGGGTCGCGGCCTCCACGTCCAGCTTGCCGGTGGCGAAATAGTCCAGGAACAGCAGGGGCTCGGCGCCCTGGGCCAGCAGATCGTTGACGCACATGGCGACCAGATCGACTCCGACGCCGCCGTGCAGGCCGGTCTCGATGGCGATCTTCAGCTTGGTGCCGACGCCGTCGGTGGTTGAAACGATCAGCGGATCAACGAATCCGGCCGCTTTCAGGTCGAACAGGGCCCCGAATCCGCCCAGCGACGGCTCCGCGCCGGGCCGCGCGGTGGACTTCGCCAGCGGCTTGATGGCCTGAACCAGCCGTTCCCCCGCGTCGATGTCGACCCCCGCTTGCGCATAGGTCAGGCCGTTGGGGCGGGTGTCGTTCGATGCGCTCATGTCACGCGGGCCTTCGAATTCGTGTCGGAATGTGGGTCGCGCTCTTGCCACGACCGGCTAGCGCCGGGCTATAGCATCCTCATGACGCCGATCACCACAAATGAGGCGCTGGCCGCGTTCTGCGACCAGCTGTCCGGTTCAGAGTTCATCACGGTCGACACCGAGTTCATGCGGGAGACGACCTACTGGCCCAGGCTCTGCCTGATCCAGGCGGCGACGCCGACGGTCGCGGGGATCATCGATCCGATGGCGGAGGGCCTGGACCTCACGCCCTTCCTCGATCTGCTGCGGGATCCGAAGATCATCAAGGTCTTCCACGCCGCCCGTCAGGATGTGGAGATCTTCAACAAGCTGGGCGCCATGCCCACGCCGTTGTTCGACACCCAGGTGGCGGGCATGGCGGCGGGCTTCGGCGATCAGGTGGCCTATGATTCCCTGGTCCGGCAGATGCTCAAGAAGGACGTGGACAAGGGCAGTCGCTTCACCGACTGGGCCCGTCGGCCGCTGTCGGACTCGCAGCTGACCTATGCCCTGGGTGACGTGACCCATCTGGCGGCGCTCTACCCCCGTCTGCGCGACCGTCTGGCGCGCGAGGGGCGGCTGGACTGGGTGTCGCAGGAGATGGAGGCGCTGACCGACCCGGCGCTTTACGACACCAACCCCGACAATGCGTGGAAGCGATTGAAGCCCAAGCGCTTTTCCGCGAAGTACCTGGCCGCGTTTCAGGCGACGGCCGCCTGGCGCGAGCGCGCGGCCCAGGAGCGGGACCAGCCCCGCGGCCGGATCCTCAAGGACGACGCCATCGATGAAATCGCCACCCAGGCGCCGGTCGATGCGGACGCCTTCAGCCGCCTGCGCGCCCCGCCCAAGGGCTTCGGCGGCTCGCGTCTCGGTCAGGAGCTGATCGACGTCCTGCGCGATGTGCTGAAAAACCCTGAGGAGCATGCGCCGGACATCCAGAAGCCCGCCAGTCGTGAACCGGCCCCGGCGTCGGTCGTCGAACTGCTCAAGGTGTTGCTCAAGGCCAAGTCGGAGCAGGCCAATGTGGCCACCAAGCTGCTGGCCAATGTCTCGGATCTGGAGAAGATCGCGCTCAGCGACGACGCCGACGTGGACGCCCTGAAGGGCTGGCGGCGGCAGCTGTTCGGCGAGGATGCGCTCAAGCTCAAGCGCGGAGAGATCGCCCTGGTCCTGAACGGGGCCAGGGTCGAGGTGGTCGAGATCGAGGGCTGACGGTCGCTATTCGGCCGCCGGCTCCCACAATTCGATCGGGTTGCCCTCAGGGTCGTGGATGCGGGCGAATCGGCCGACCTCGGGCGCGTCCCATTCCGCCTTGGTCAGCACCTCGATGCCGGCCGCCTTCAGCGCGGCGATCAGGCTGTCCAGATCATCGACCCGGAAATTGATCATCCACTGGCGATCGGCCGGGAAGTAGTCGCTGTCAGCCTTGAACGGCGCGAATACCGTGGGCCCGGCCTGTTGCGGCCAGATCCAGGGATTGTCCGCGGTCGGGCCGACGCCCAGATGCGCCACATACCAGTCGGCCAGCGCCTTCGGGTCTCTCGACCGGAAGAACAGTCCGCCTATGCCCGTCACCGCCATGGTCGTTTCTCCTGTCAACCGATCTCGAGTTCGGCCTCCAGCGCCTCGGCCAGCGCCTTGGCGCGACGCCGGGTCTGTTCGCCCAGCAGGGCGTCCGCATGATCGGGGGTGGCCTTCAGCCGCAGAACGCCGCCCTTCAGGCTGACCACGGTGCTGGCCAGAATTTGTGGCGACCGTACAGACATGTCGCTGCCCAGCCGCATGGCAAGGCCCAGGGCGCGGGCGCGCAGGCGCTGATCGTCGTTCAGGAGCCGGTCCACCACGCGCGGCGCAGGGGTGTCGCTTGATCCGCCGTACCGGGCGTTGATGGCGCAGGCCAGGAAGGCGCGCTCCGCATGGGTCTGACCCGGGGCGGGCGCGCGCAGCACCTGATCAAAGGCCAGTTCGACCCGGTGATCGGGATGCAGCCGGGCGCCCACATCCGCCAGGCGACAGGCCGCGGCGGTCAGCACCCCGTCCCGCTCCTCGCCAAAGGCGACCGGCAGGGCGGCCATGACCCCTGTCAGCCAGCCTTCCAGCGCACCGGCCAGACCGGGCGACACGCCCTGGCGCAGGCCGATGGCCTCGCAACTGGCCAGCAGAGGGTCGGCGGACACGAGCGACGGGGCCAGGCTCTCGAACAGCAGGCCTTCACGCAGCCCCCAGGCCGAGAACTCGACCCGCTCGAACCCGCAATGCTCCAGCAGACCTTCCAGAACCAGGGCGGCATAGGGCAGGGTCTCCACCCGTCGCTTGGACACCCCCGGCGTGCGCGCCAGAGACGCCGGAGACTGTTGCGCCACCAGCTGGGCGGTCTCTCGCGCCTGCTGGGCCGTCATGGCGTACTGGTGCACGATCCGCAGGGGGTGATCGACCATGGCCATGTGGATCTGGGCCAGGCTGCGCCAGCCGCCGCCGACGGCGTGCAGCACGGCGCTGGAATAATCCCTGGTCATGGGTTTCAGCCGCTCGGCGATCAGGGCGCGGGCGTGGTCGGGGTCGAACCCGTCAGGGGTGGACAGGGAGAACGGGCCCAGCGGCAGGGTGACCCCGCCCTCGACCTTGCCGCCGCCCACCCGGCACAGCTCAAGGCTGGCGCCGCCAAGATCCGCGGCGACCCCTACGGAGTCCGGAGCCCCGGCCAGAACGCCCAGCGCGGCGTAGCGGGCTTCCTCCTCGCCGGAGAGAACGCGGACCTGCAGGCTGGTCTCGGCGGCGACCCGCTGGCGGAATTCCTCGCCGTCCACGGCGTCGCGCACGGCGGCAGTGGCGGCGGTGAGAACGGCGGCGGGCCGCACGCCCTCGACGATGGAGGCGAACCGGCGCAGCGCCGGCAGGGCCATTTTCACCCCTTCGGGCGACAGGCGGCCCGTGGTTGCGATGTCGCGGCCGAGGCCCGCCAGAACCTTTTCGTTGTAAACTGTCCAGATGGCCCGGCCTTCCAGCCGGTACATGACCAGACGCACCGAGTTCGAGCCCACGTCGATGACGGCGACATCGTCGCGTCCGTCGCGTCCATCCACCTTGCCGGGCAGGGGCCTATCGGTAGGGACGGTCAAACGTGATCACCTTGGGCAGCACCTTCACCTTGCGCCCCCGGCCGGACAGGCTGGGGTTCTTGATGAAATAGTCGTGGGCGGAGAAGGGGCGCTCGGGATCAGCGGGTTTGACCCGGTGATAGTTCCCCGACGAATCCAGAACCCAGCTCTGGGCGTCGTCCTTCAGGTTGGCGACCATGATCTGGTCCAGCACCTGGTCGTGCACCGTGGCGTTGGTGACCGGCGCCATGACCTCGACCCGGCGATCCAGATTGCGGGTCATCCAGTCGGCCGATGAAATGTAGACCCTGGCCTTGTCGCTGGGCAGGGCGTGGCCGTTGGCGAAGGCCACGATGCGGCTGTGCTCCAGGAACCGGCCGATGATCGACTTGACCCGGATGTTCTCAGACAGGCCCGGCACGCCGGGGCGCAGGCAGCAGATGCCGCGGATGACCATGTCGATGCTCACCCCCGCCTGGCTGGCGCGGTACAGGGCGTCGATGATCTCGGGGTCCACCAGCGAGTTCATCTTGACCCAGATGGCGGCGGGCTTGCCGGCGGCGGCGGACTTCACCTCCTGCTCGATCATGGCGAGCAGGGACAGTTTCATTCGCAGCGGCGAGACGATCAGGCGCTCCATCTCGCCCGGCTGGGCATAGCCGGTGATGTAGTTGAACACCTTGGCGGCGTCGCGCCCGATGCCCGGATCGGTCGAGAACAGGGACAGGTCGGTGTAAACCTTGGCGGTGACCGGGTGATAGTTGCCCGTGCCCGCATGGACATAGGTCTTGAGGCCGTCCGCCTCGCGCCGCACCACCACGCTCAGCTTGGCGTGGGTCTTGTACTCCACGAAGCCGAAGACCACGTGGACGCCCGCCCGCTCCATGGCCCGGGCCCAGCGCAGGTTGGCCTCCTCGTCGAAGCGCGCCTTGATCTCCACCAGGGCGGTGACGTTCTTGCCGTTCTCGGCCGCCTCGATCAGGGCGGCGACGATGGGGCTGTCCTTGGAGGTGCGGTACAGGGTCTGCTTGATGGCGATGACGTTGGGGTCGCGGGCGGCCTGACGCAGGAACTGGACCACCACGTCGAAGCTCTCGAACGGGTGGTGGATCAGGATGTCCTTTTCGCGGATCGCCGCGAAAACATCGCCACCCTGGTCGCGGACCCGCTCCGGATAGCGCGGCTCGAACGGCGGGAATTTCAGCTCTGGCCGGTCAGGGGGGATCAGATCCGACAGCTGGCCCAGACCGAGCATGCCGTCGACCATGACCACGTCCTGCGGCGCGGCGTCCAGCTCGCGGATGATGAAATTCTTGAGGTCGTCCGGCATGGACGCCTCGATCTTGACCCGCACCACCGAGCCCAGGCGGCGCTGCTTCAGCGCCTCCTCGAACTCCAGCACCAGGTCCTCGGCCTCTTCCTCGATCTCGATGTCGGAGTCGCGGATCAGGCGCAGCACGCCCTTTTCAAGGACCTCGCAGCCGGGGAACAGGTGGTCGATGAACAGCAGCAGCAGGGCTTCCAGCGTCACGAAGCGTCGCCGCCCTTTTACCGAGCGCCCGTCGGTGGCCAGCTCCCAGAACCGGCGCACCTGGGTCGGCACGGGGACGAGGGCGTAGAGGATGCGGTTGTCCCGTTCCCGCCGCAGCTTCAGCGCCAGCGAGAAGCCCAGGTTGGGAAGGAAGGGGAACGGATGCGCCGGGTCGATGGCCAGCGGCGTCAGGACGGCGAACAACTGGTTGAGGAACTCGGGCTCCAGCCGCTCGCGCTCGGTCTTGGTGATCTTCGCGGGATCGACCACCTCGATGCCGGCGTCCTTCAGTTCGCGCCACAGGGTGCGCCACTGGGCCTGCTGGTCGGCCATCAGGGATCCGGCGGCGGTGTTGATGCGCTCCAGCGTCTCGGCGGGTGTCAGGCCGTCGGCCGAGACCACGCGCAGTCGCTGGCGAAGCTGTCCTTTCAGACCCGCCACGCGGACCATGTAAAACTCGTCCAGGTTGTTGGCCGAGATGGACAGGAACCGCACCCGCTCCAGCAGGGGGTGGGCGGGATTCGCCGCTTCCTCCAGAACCCGGGCGTTGAAGGCCAGCCATGACAGTTCGCGGTTGAAGAACCGCTCGGGCGAGGCCAGCAGCGCCTCGTCCAGCTCGAGCGCGCGGGCGTGGGAGGAGGGGACCTCCTGACCGGTGGCGCGCTCGGCGATGGGTAGGTGGTCGCTCATGCCCGTGGTTGTGGCAAGTCGGTGTGACGGCCGCAAGGCGCAGCGTCAGTCCGTGGCCGCCTTCTTCTTCGCCGCCGGCTTTTTCGCCGCTGTTTTCTTTGCCGGAGCCTTCTTGGCCGCAGCCTTTTTGGGCGCCGCCGTCTTCTTGGCCGGCGCGCTGGCGGCCTTGGCGGCCAGCAGGGGCAGGGCCGCCTCCATGGTCAGGTCCTCGGGCGCCGTGCCCTTGGGCAGGGTGGCGTTGATCTTGCCCGATTTCACATAGGGACCGTAGCGCCCCGCCATGACGTGCACCGGTTCACCCGTCTCGGGGTGGGCGCCCAGATCCTTCAGCGGCGCCATGGCCCCGCCGCGTCCCGCGCCGCGGCTGGCGCGCTTCTCGGCCAGCAGGGCGACGGCGCGGTTCAGGCCCACATCGAACACTTCCTCGATGTCCGACAGGTTCGCATAGGTGCCGTCGTGGGCCACGAAGGGCCCGTAGCGGCCCAGACCCGCGGTGATCAGCTTGCCGTCCTCCGGGTGCGTCCCGACCTCGCGTGGCAGACGCAGCAGGCGCAGGGCCTTTTCCAGATCGACGGAGGCCGGCGACCAGCCCTTGGGCAGCGACGAGCGTTTGGGCTTCTCGGCCTCCGGCGGGGTGGTCTCCACATAGGGACCGAAGCGGCCGATCTTCAGGTGCACCGGCTGGCCGGTCTCGGGATCGAGGCCCAGTTCGCGATCACCGCCGTCTTCACCGTTTTCGCCCGCGTCAGGCGAGGCGACGGGGCGGGTGTAGCGGCACTCCGGATAGTTCGAGCAGCCGATGAAGGCGCCGAACCGGCTGGTCTTCAGGCTCAGGCGACCGTCGGCGCAGGAGGGGCAGGCGCGGGGGTCGGTCCCGTCGCCCTTGTCCGGGAAGATGTGCGGCCCAAGGGCGTCGTTCAGATGATCAAGAATGGCGGTGGTGCGCAGCTCGCCCGCGGCCTGGGTGGCGGCGTGGAAGTCGTCCCAGAACCGGCGCAGCAGCAGCTTCCAGTCCAGTTCGCCCGCCGACACCTCGTCCAGCTGGGTCTCCAGCGCGGCGGTGAAGTCGTACTCCACCCAGCGGGCGAAGAACTGCTCGAGGAAGGCCGTGACCAGCCGTCCCTTGTCCTCAGGATAGAACCGGTTCTTGTCCATGCGGACGTATTCGCGGTCGCGCAGGGTGGTCAGGATCGAGGCGTAGGTAGAGGGCCGCCCGATGCCCAGCTCCTCCAGCTTCTTGACCAGGGTGGCTTCGGAATAGCGCGGCGGCGGCTCGGTGAAGTGCTGTTCGGTGCGAATGGCCTCCGGCTTGGCCGCGGCGCCTTCCTTCAGCGCGGGCAGGCGGCCGCCGTCGTCGTCCTCGTCCTCCGCGCCCTTGACCCGTTCGTCGCGACCTTCCTCATAGACGGCGATGAAGCCGTCGAAGGCCACCACCTGGCCGGTGGCGCGCAAGCCGGTCTGGCCGTCGGGCGTTTCGATATCCACCGTGGTGCGGTCCAGCCGGGCCTGCTCCATCTGGCTGGCGACCATGCGCTTCCAGATCAGCTCATAGAGCCGCTGCAGGTCGCCATCCAGACGCAGGGTCTCCGGCGCGCGGGCGATGTTGGTGGGGCGGATGGCTTCGTGCGCTTCCTGGGCGTTCTTGGCCTTGGCCTTGTAGTAGCGCGGCTCGGACGGGACATAGGCGGGGCCGAAGCGGTCGCCGATGACCTCGCGCGCCTGGGCGATGCCTTCGGGCGTCACATAGACCCCGTCGGTCCGCATGTAGGTGATCAGGCCGCCCTGATCGTCCACGCCTTCGTACAGCTTCTGGGCCGCCTGCATGGTGCGCTGGGCGGTGAAGCCCAGCTTGCGCGAGGCTTCCTGCTGGAGAGTCGAGGTGGTGAAGGGCGGCGACGGGTTGCGCTTGACCGGCTTCTTCTCGATCGAGCTGATGGTGAAGGCGCCGGCCTCGATGGCGGCGCGCGCGGCCTGGGCCGTCGCCTCGTCGGTGATGTCCAGACGCTGGACCCGCTTGCCGGCGTGCTTGACCAGGCGGGCGGTGAACGGCGGGCTGTCGGCGATGACGTCGGCCTCGACCGACCAGTATTCCTGCGCCTTGAACCGCTCGATCTCCATCTCGCGGTCGACGACGATGCGCAGGGCCACGGATTGCACCCGCCCGGCCGAGCGGGCGCCGGGCAGCTTGCGCCACAGCACCGGCGACAGGGTGAAGCCCACCAGATAGTCCAGGGCGCGGCGGGCCAGATAGGCCTCCACCAGCTCCATGTCGATGTCGCGCGGCTGGGCCATGGCCTCCAGCACCGCCGACTTGGTGATGGCGTTGAAGGTGACGCGCTGGACGACGGCGTCCTTCACGGCCTTCTTCTTCTGGAGGATCTCCAGCACGTGCCAGCTGATGGCCTCCCCCTCGCGGTCGGGGTCGGTGGCCAGGATGATGCGGTCGGACGACTTGGCCGCCTCGGCGATCTCGCTCAGACGCTTGGAGGCCTTGGCGTCGATCTCCCACGACATGGCGAAGTCCTCGTCCGGCTTCACCGATCCGTCCTTGGACGGCAGGTCCCGCACGTGGCCATAGGAGGCCAGCACACGGTAGTCCGGGCCGAGGTACTTATTGATGGTTTTGGCCTTGGCCGGGCTTTCGACGATGACGAGGTTCATGAAGTCGCAGTCTGGGAGGAGGGGAGCGCGAACGTGGTGGGGTCCGGGTCCGGTGTCAATCGCCAAGCCTTCGGACGCTTGCCCTGATCGCTCTGGTCAGGCCGCTGCGACCATGCCCCCGGGCAACAGAACGGCGCGGCCGGCCAGACTCAGTTCCAGCAGGGCGGCGTTGGCTTCGCCGATGGCGGCGCCGGCGGCGCGGGCCAGTTCGTCGCGCGGGGCGGGCGCCGGCGAGAGGAGGGCCGCCAGCCGTTCGATCAGCTCCAGATCGGCGTCGACCGGCCCGGGCTCCCATGCGGGAGCGTCCGGTTCGTACAGGGTGCGCAGGCCGTCCAGGGCGTTCAGCACGTCCTCCACGCCCTCGCACAGGATCGCGCCCTGTCGAAGCAGCTCGTTCGGACCCTTCGAACGGGGATCCAGCGGCGAGCCGGGCACGGCGAACACGTCGCGTCCCTGCTCCCCCGCCAGCCGCGCCGTGATCAGGGAGCCGGAGCGCAGTTCGGCCTCCACCACGATCACGCCCTTGGCCAGACCCGAGATGATGCGGTTGCGGCGCGGAAAGTCGCGCGCCTGGGCCCTGGCGCCCATGGGGCTTTCCGAGACGACACAGCCCTGCTCGATCAGACGATCATAGAGGCTGGCGTGTTCGGGCGGATAGATGTCGTCCACCCCGCCGCCCAGCACGGCGACGGTTCCGGTGGTCAGGGCGCCCTCGTGGGCGGCGGCGTCGATGCCCCGCGCCATGCCCGAGGTCACCACGAACCCCGCCTGACCGAGCCCGGCCGCCAGGCCGCGCGCGATCCGCTGGCCGCCCGCCGAGGCGATCCGGGCGCCCACGACGGCGAGGCTGTCGCGGCTGAGCAGGGCCGCGTCGCCCCGGGTCCAGAGCACCGGCGGGGGCGGGTCCAGCGCGGCCAGTTGCGGCGGATAGTCGGGATCGCCCGGCAGCAGCAGACGCGCGCCCGCCGCGTCGCCGGCGTCCAGTTCGGCTTGAACGAGGCTTTCGTCCGGCAAGGCGTGTCCGCCGCCGCCCCGTCGCGCCAGTTCGGGCAGGGCGTCCAGCGCCGCGCGGGCCGTGCCGAACCGCTGCATCAACTGGGAAAAGGCGACGGGACCGACGCGGTCGGTGCGGGCCAACCGCAGGCGGGCGAAGCGTTCAGCCTCGTCCGCCGCCGGGGTCACTTCGACTTGGACCCGATACGGGACTCCGTCCCCTTCATCAGCCGGCCGATGTTCTCATGGTGCCGGATCCAGATCAGCACGGCGGTGAATACGCTCAGGAACAGAACCGGCGCCGCGACGGGCAGGCCCAGAGCCGCGAGGGGCAGCAGGGCATAGAGCGGCGTGGCGGCCGAGGCGATCAGGGCCGCCAGCGAGGAATATCTCAGGGCGAAGGCCACGATCAGCCAGGTGGCGCCGGCCATCAGGCCCAGCGGCCAGGCGGCGGCGATGATCAGGCCGAAGAAGGTGGCTACCCCCTTGCCGCCCTTGAAGCCCAGCCAGACCGGGAACAGGTGGCCCAGGAAGGCCGCGCCGCCGGCGATGACGGCGACGGCTTCGTTGTCGAACAGCCAGCGCGCGATCAGCAGGGCCGCCGCGCCCTTGCCCGCGTCCAGCAGCAGGGTGGCCAGGGCCAGATCCTTGCGGCCTGTGCGCAGCACATTGGTCGCGCCGATGTTGCCCGAGCCGATGCTGCGCACGTCGCCGGCGCCCGCCGCGCGGGTGATCACCACGCCGAACGGAATGGAGCCCAGCAGATATCCGCCAAGGGCTGTGAGCCCCAGCGTCAGCATCGCCGGTCCGACCAGATCCTGCACTCGAATGCCCCTTTAACGTGCGTCGTGCACGATGCGCCCGCCGACGATGGTGAGCAAGACCTTGCCCTGCAGCACGCGGCCGTCGAAGGGCGAGTTTTTGGACTTGGAGCGCAGCTTGTCCGCGTCCACGACCACCGGCGCATTGGGGTCGAACAGCACCAGATCGGCCGGGGCGTCCGCCTGCAGCTCGCCCGCGTCCAGCCCCAGCAGGGTCGCCGGGCCGCAAGTCAGGGGCCGCAGGATGTCGATCAGGTCCAGCCCTGCCTCGTGGTGCAGGCTGAGCGCGGCGGGCAGCAGGGTCTCAAGCCCCACGGCGCCGGGCGCCGCCTCGCTGAACGGACGGCGCTTGTCCTCGGCCGGGGCCGGGGTGTGGGCTGAGGTGATGACGTCGATTAGCCCCTCGCGCACCGCCTCGATCATGGCCTGACGGTCGCTTTCCGCGCGCAGGGGCGGGTCCAGCCGGTAGAAGGTGCGGTAGTCGCCGATATCCACCTCGTTGAAGCACAGGTGGTTGATCGACACGCTGGCGGCGACCTCCAGCCCCCTGGCGCGGGCGCGGGCCAGGCAATCCAGCGCCGCTTCGGTGGAGATCTGGTCGGCCAGGAACCGGGCGCCGGTCTGCTCGACCAGGGCCAGGTCGCGCTCCAGCTGAATGCGCTCGGCGATGGCCGGCGCGCCGGACAGGCCCAGCCGCGTGGCCAGCTCGCCCGAGGTGGCGCAGGCGCCCTCCGACAGCCACGGGTCGGCCGGGCGGTGAGCGATCAGGGCGTTGAAGGCCGAGGCGTAACTCATCACCCGCTGCAGGGTGCGACTGTTGGCGATCACCCGGTCGCCGTCGGTGAAATACAGCGCCCCGGCCTCGGCCATGAGGCCGATCTCGGCCATGCGCTCGCCGTCCAGCCCCTGCGTGGCCGCGCCGGCCGCGCGGACGTTGACCAGATTCAGGGCCGCGCCGCGCCTCTGGATGAAGTCGACCATGGCCGGGTCGTCCACGGCCGGATCGGTGTCCGGCTGGATGACGATGGTGGTGACGCCGCCCGCCGCCGCCGACAGGCTGGCGGACTTCAGCGTCTCCTTGGGCTCGGCCCCCGGTTCGCCGGTCTTGACCCGGATGTCGATCAGCCCGGGCGCCAGCACCAGACCGCCTGCGTCGATGACCTCGACCCCGTCCGGGGTCCGGGTCGCGGCGCCGTGGATGACCTCGACGATGCGGCCGTCCTGGATCAGCACCGCGCCGGGCCCGTCGTAGTCGTTGGCCGGGTCCACCAGCCGGGCGTTGATGATGGCCAGGGCTTTGGGGGATGGGGCGCTCATCGCTCCGCCTCCTGCCGCATGGACAGAGACGCCAGCACCGCCATACGCGCGGCCACGCCCATCTCAACCTGATCCTGGATCAGGGAGACGGCCGGGTCGTCGGCCACGCCGGAGTCGATCTCGACGCCCCGGTTCATGGGGCCGGGGTGCATGACCTTGGCGCCGGGCGCGGCCCAGGCCAGCTTCTCGGCGTCGAGGCCCCAGAAGCGGTAGTACTCGCGGGTCGAGGGGGCCAGGGCGCCGTCCATGCGCTCCAGCTGCAGGCGCAGCATCATGACCACGTCGCAGCCCTTCAGACCCTCGCGCATGTCGTGAAACACCTCGCAGCCCCAGCGGTCGGCGTCGCCGGGCACCAGCGTCGGCGGCCCGATCAGGCGCACACGCACCCCCATCATGGACAGCAGGGCCACGTTTGACCTCGCGACCCGGCTGTGGGCCACGTCGCCGCAGATGGCCACGGTCAGCCCGCCCACGTCGCCGAAGGCGCGGCGGAGGGACAACATGTCCAGCAGGGCCTGGGTCGGGTGCTCGTGACGGCCGTCGCCGGCGTTGACCACGGCGCAGCCCACCTTCTGGGACAGCAGCTCCGCCGCGCCCGACGCCGAATGGCGCACCACCAGAATATCCGGCTTCATGGCGTTCAGGGTCATGGCCGTGTCGATCAGGGTCTCGCCCTTGGCCACCGAGGAGGTGCGCGGGTTCATGCTGACCACATCGGCGCCCAGCCGCCGGGCCGCGATCTCGAACGAGGCCGAGGTGCGGGTGGAGTTCTCGAAGAACAGGTTGACCACCGTGCGCCCGCGCATCAGGTCCAGCGCCTTGGCACCCTGACGGTTCACATCGACGCAGGCGTCGGCCAGATCCAGCAACGCGGTCAGCGTCACGGGATTGAGATCACCGGCGGAATTGAAATGCGCCCTGGGAAACGGCGTCAGCCGTGAACGGACAAGATCGGTGACGGCCTGGGTCATCGAGGGCTCGCTATAGGGCTGAGTCCCGCTGAACGCCAGCGCTGTGAGGCCCTGGTCACAGGAATCCGAACAGGAACAGCATCAGGGGCATGGTGAACAGGGCGCCCAGGGTGGTGAAGGCCACCACCGCCGCCATCAAGGGCGCGTCCCCGCCCATCTGGCGCGCCAGCACATAGGAGGCCGCGGCGCCCGGCGCCGACCCGGCCAGCAGCACGATGCCCAGCGCCGTGCGGTCGGCGCCCAGCAGGATGGCGAAGCCGGCCATGATCAGGGGCAGGACCAGCAGCTTGGCGGCGGTCACCAGGCCCACCACCACCGGCCGGCCCGCCGCGTCGCGGAAGCTGAGCCCCGCGCCCGCCACCATCAGGCCCAGCACGATGGCCGCCCCGCCCAGCATGTCGAAGGGCGTCATCAGAATATCCGGCAGGCGCAGGCCGGTCAGGTTCAGGATCGTGCCGATGACGCAGGACCAGATGATCGGATTGACCCACAGCGAGCGCCCCACCATGCGCCAGCCGCCGCCCTGGCCCACGCCCCACTTGGCCAGCACCAGCACGCAGACGATGTTGATGGACGGGATCAGCGCCCCCAGCGCCACGGCCGCCAGCCCCACGGACTCCTGACCGAAGATCGAGGCGGCCACCGGCAGGAAGACGAAGCCGTTCCAGCGGATCACGCCCTGGAACACGCTGGTGTAGGCGGCGTCCGAGACTTTGATCAGCGGCTTGGCCAGGAAGGTGATCAGGGCCATCAGCATGGCGCCGGCCAGCGTCGCCAGCGCCACCACCCCCGCGCCGCCGCCCGTGAAGTCGGCGTTCCAGATGCCGGGGATCAGAAAGGCGGGATAGAAGACGAAATAGGTGAGCCGCTCCACCGGTCGCCAGCCGTTCTCGGGCAGGAAGCGGGCGACCTTCAGGCCCCAGCCCAAGGCGATCAGGGCGAACACCGGCAGGAAGCCGGACAGCAGGGCGTTCATGCGGGCCTCAGCCGGTCCAGCGCCCCCTGCAGGATCCAGGCGGCGGCCGTCCGGTCGATCACGCCGGCGCGCCGTTTGCGGTTCAGGTCCAGATCCTCGATCAGAAACCGCTCCACCGCCGAGGTGGACAGCCGCTCATCCCAGAAGGCCACATTGACCGGGCGGAGGCGGTCGAGATTGCGGGCGAAGGCGCGGACCGACTGGGCGCGCGGCCCCTCGCTGCCGTCCATGTTGACGGGCAGGCCGATGACCAGGGCCGAGACCTTGCGGTGGTCCATGATCCTGAACAGGTGCGCCGCATCGGCGCTGAACTTCGTCTTGCGGATCAGCTCCAGCGGGCTGGCGATCATGCGGGTGGCGTCGGACGCGGCCACGCCGATGGTCTTCTCGCCCAGGTCGAGCCCCAGCCAGGGGGTGTCGGGCGGGCAGGCGGCGGGCAGGTCGGAAAGGTCAAAAACGGGCACGAAACGGGCGGTAGGACTGGCGCAAGGCCGTGTCAAAGGCGAAACTGAATTCCACTGGCTGACGGAGGGACTGATGATGAGCAGAAATCTGGCGATTACGGCCGCCCTGGGCCTGATGATCTCGGCCTGCGACGCCTTGCCCGAAGAGGAGCACGCGGTGGACCGGGCGCGCGAGCCGGTGGCGGCCGCCGCCGCGCCCACGCCCGAGCCCGGCGACACTCGCGCCGAGCCGGCGGGCGAGCCCGAAACCATCGAGATCGTCGCTGACGACGCCCTGCAATCAGCCGCCTCGGTGATGCAGATGCATCCCATGGAGAGCCAGAACGCCAAGCTCTTCGCCGTGTCCGGCGGAGACCCGGCCATGAACGGCCTCGTCACCTATCTGGGCCTGTTCGCGGGCCCGGCCGAGGGCTGGCGCGTGTACCGGATCGGCGACTTCGAGGAATGGACCGTCTCCGAGGAGAGCCGCCGCCGCGTGGTGCTGGACGCCCGCGAAAGCCGCATGGGCGAGGACGACGACATCGTCACCGAGGACCGCCGCCTGATCGTGGAATTCCGCATGGGCGAGGACGGCGAGTCGGACCGGGTCACCGTCACCCCGGCGCGCTGATCCTGCTTTGGCCGCGCGGGCTTGCCGAACAAGGGCCGGGCCGCTAACCCACGCCTGAATGTGCGTCCCCGTTCCTCCCGACGCGGACGACCCAAGGAGACCTTCATGTCCATCGACGCCGCGACCGTGCGCCGTGTCGCCCACCTGGCCCGCATCAAGACCCCCGAGGACCGGCTGGAGCCCCTGGCCGCCGAGCTGAACGGCATCCTCGCCTGGATCGAGCAACTGAACGAGGTGGACGTGGAGGGCGTGGAGCCCATGACCTCCAACGTGCGCCAGCCGCTGCGCCTGCGCGACGACGTGGTCACCGACGGCGGCAAGGTGGACGCCGTGCTGTCCAACGCCCCCAAATCCGCCGACGGCTTCTTTGTCGTGCCCAAGGTGGTCGAGTAAGCCATGACCGACCTGACGAAACTGACCCTCAAGGCCGCCGTCGACGGCCTCAAGGCCCGCGACTTCTCGTCCGAGGAGATCACCGGCGCCTTCCTCAAGACCATCGAGGCCGCCAATCCGGCCCTGAACGCCTATGTCCAGATCACGGGCGACAAGGCGCTGGCGATGGCGCGGGCGTCCGACGCGAAGCTCGCCAAGGGCGAGGGCGGGGCGCTGGAAGGCGCGCCGCTGGGGATCAAGGACCTGTTCTGCACCGACGGGGTCCAGACCACGGCCGGCTCCAACATGCTGAAGGGCTTTGTCCCGCCCTATGAATCCACCGTCACCGCCAACCTGTGGCGCGACGGGGCGGTGATGCTGGGCAAGCTGAACATGGACGAGTTCGCCATGGGCTCTTCCAACGAGACCAGCGCGTTCGGCCCGGTGGTGAACCCGTGGAAGTCCAGCGGCTCCAACGCCGAGCTGACGCCGGGCGGCAGCTCGGGCGGCTCGGCCTCGGCGGTTGCGGCGGACCTGTGTCTGGCGGCCACGGCGTCGGACACCGGCGGCTCGATCCGCCAGCCCGCGGCCTTCACCGGCACCGTGGGCATCAAGCCCACCTACGGCCGCGCCAGCCGCTTCGGCATGGTGGCCTTCGCCTCGTCGCTGGATCAGGCCGGGCCGATCACCAAGACGGTGGAGGACGCGGCCATCCTGCTGCGGTCCATGTGCTCGTTCGACACCAAGGACTCCACCAGCCTCGACGTGGAGACGCCGGACTGGACCGCCAGCCTCGGCAAGGGGGTGAAGGGTCTGCGCATCGGCATCCCGAGGGAATATGTGGTCGACGGCATGCCCGCCGAACAGCTGGAGCTGTGGGAGAAGGGCAAGGCCTGGCTGAAGGACGCCGGCGCCGAGATCGTCGAGATCAGCCTGCCACACACGAAGTACGCCCTGCCGGCCTATTACATCATCGCCCCGGCGGAGGCGTCGTCGAACCTGGCCCGCTATGACGGCATGCGGTTCGGTCACCGGGCCAGTGAAGCGAAGTCCCTGACGGACCTGTACGAGACCAGCCGCGCCGAGGGCTTCGGCAAGGAGGTCCAGCGCCGCCTGACCATCGGCGCCTATGTGCTGTCGGCCGGATTCTATGACGCGTACTATGTCCGGGCCCTGAAGGTGCGCCGCCGCATCGCCCAGGACTTCGACGATGTCTGGGGCAAGGTCGACGCCATCCTGACGCCGTCGACGCCCTCGGCCGCCTTCGCCCTGGGCGACAAGCAGGTGGACCCGCTGACCATGTACCTGAACGACGTGTTCACGGTGACCGCCAACCTGGCCGGCCTGCCGGGCATCTCGGTCCCCGCCGGCCTCGACAAGGGCGGCCTGCCGCTGGGCCTGCAGGTCATCGGCAGGGCGCTGGACGAGGCGACGGTGTTCCAGGTCGCCGACACGCTGGAGCAGGCCGCCGGGTTTGTGGCGCGGCCGGACAAGTGGTGGTGAGCATGACCGAGAACTCGAAGCTGATTGAGGGCCGGACCGGCCCGTGGGAAATCGTCATGGGGCTGGAGATCCACGCCCAGGTGGCGTCGAAGGCCAAGCTGTTCTCGGGCGCCGCCGTGGGCTTCGGGGCGGGGCCGAACGAGCAGGTGTCGCTGGTGGACGCCGGCTTCCCGGGCATGCTGCCGACGCTGAACAGGTTCTGTGTCGAACAGGCGGTGCGCACGGGGCTGGGGCTCAACGCCCGGATCAACACTTTCAGCCAGTTCGACCGGAAGAACTATTTCTACCCCGACCTGCCCACCGGCTATCAGATCAGCCAGCTGTATCACCCCATCGTGGGCGAGGGCGTGGTGGAGGTGGAGGCCGAGGACGGGTCCTTCTTCAATGTGGGCATCGAGCGCCTGCATCTGGAGCAGGACGCCGGCAAGCTGATCCACGACCTGTCGCCGACGGAATCCTATGTGGACCTGAACCGCTCGGGCACGGCCCTGATGGAGATCGTCTCCCGGCCGGACCTGCGCAGCCCTGAGGAGGCGGTGGCCTACGTCAAGAAGATCCGGACCATCCTGATCTATCTGGGCACCTGCGACGGGGACATGGAGAAGGGCAATCTGCGGGCCGATGTGAACGTCTCGGTCTGCCGCGCGGGCGGCTATGAAAAGTTCAAGGAAACCGGGGACTTCAGCCATCTGGGCACCCGCTGCGAGATCAAGAACGTCAACTCGTTCCGCTTCATCTCCCAGGCCATCCAGTACGAGGCGCGCCGCCAGATCGAGATCCTCGAGGACGGCGGCAAGATCGATCAGGAGACCCGCCTGTACGACCCCGTGTCCGGCGAGACCCGGTCCATGCGTTCCAAGGAAGAGGCGATGGATTACCGCTACTTCCCCGACCCGGACCTGCTGCCGCTGGAGATCGAGCAGGCCTGGATCGACGACATCAAGGCGTCCCTGCCGGAGCTGCCCGACGACAAGCGCAAGCGGCTGATCAGCCAGTACGGCCTGTCGCAATATGACGCCGTGGTGCTGATCTCCGAACAGGCCAAGGCCGATTACTTCGAGGCGGCGGCCAAGGGTCGTGACGCCAAGCTGGTCGCCAACTGGGTCACCAACGAGCTGTCGGCCCGGCTGGCCGCCGATCATCTGGACTTCGACCAGAGCCCGGTGCCGGCCGCCCATGTGGCCGAGCTGGTGGCGCTGATCGAGGACGGGACCATCTCGTCGAAGATCGCCAAGGAGGTGTTCGACCACGTCTGGAACGGCGAGGGCAGCCCGTCCGAGGTCGTCGAAAAGCACGGCCTGAAACAGGTCACCGACACCGGCGCCATCGAGGCCGCCATCGACGCCATCATCGCCGCCAACCCCGACAAGGCCGCCGCCGTGGCCGAGAAGCCCCAGGCCCTGGGCTGGTTCGTCGGCCAGGTCATGAAGGCCACCGGCGGCAAGGCCAACCCGGCGGCGGTGAACGCGATCCTGAAGGCCCGGCTGGGGGTGGACTGAGGGGGCGCTGCTCTCCGCTCATCGCGCGCCTTGTCATCCCGGTCGGAGCGAAGCGGAGAGCCGGGACGAGGGCGCGCGTTGATCCCGCGCCCGGACAGCCGCCAGGCTGAGCCGGGCGAAGGGCGGCGGCGGAGCGGCGGAACCGGTGGCCCGGATCGGTGTCCGGGCCTGATTTTTGGGGCGACGTCCCGTCCCGGATAACGCCTGCGGCGTTTCCGGGATGACAAGGGGCGTTACTGGCCAGGTCACGGCCCCGGCCCCCCGCCGTTGGACTCCGACCCTGAAAAACAGTGCAATTGGCGTGCAAGGGCTTCGTCCGTGAGGGTGCGTTCGGCCTTGCCGGTCAGGGTTTTCAGCCCGGCGACAAGGCGGGCGAGATCGTCGGCGGGGTTGCACTGCGAGTCCGAAAAACAGGGCAAGGGGGGTGCAATGTCGGGGCCGCAGGCGGCCTGTTCGACCTGCCGGGCGACGACCGCCAGCTGAGTGGCCAGGCGCGCCAGATCGGCGGCGGGGTCCGGCTCGGGCGGTTCGGGCTCGGGGTCCGGCGGGGCCGGGGACGCGGGGGGCGTCTCTTGAGGCGTTTGTTGAGCCGTTTCGGGGGCGGCGCGGCGGGCCTCCATCTCGGCGAAGGGCACGTGGAGCTTGAGCTCCTTGTACAGGCGCAGCCAGCCGCGGGCCTCGATCAGGCGCCCGGCGGCCATGGCGGCCTGAAGCTGGGTCCAGGCCTTGTCGACCATCTCCGAGGCGGTGAGGGGAGGGGCAGGGGCTTCCGTCGCGTCCCGGATCGCGCCTGTCGGCGCGTCCGGGATGACAAGGGGGTCGTTCTGCACCGCCTGCGCCGCCGGCGCCGGTTCGAGTGTGTCTGGCGCTGTGAAGGGCGCGGGTTGGTCGGCGCGGCGCCAGCCTTCCTTGCTGGCGCGGTAGCGGAAGGTGCGCAGGCTGAGGCCGTGGCGCTCGCACACCTCGGGCGCGCCGCCCCCGGCCAGATAGTCGGCCCTGGCGGCGGCCCAGCGGGCGCGGGCCTTTTCGGTGTCGAAGACGGGCGGGCTGTCTGGGAGGTATCGGAATTTGATGTCCATGCCCGCCAGTGTGCGGCGCCCCCGGACACGGCGGTGCAAAAGGCGGGATTTTCAGGGCGGGGCCTTGTTTCACAACGCATTGGCGTTGGAAAATGCGGGGATTACGGGCGGCGACCAGCTGCGAGCCCCCGGGGCGGCCCTCAGGCTGTCGGTGCGACGCTGCGGTATGTGAAATAGCCAAGCAGTCCGGCGGCTGGACCGATGATCACGATAAAGGGCCACCAGTGGGCGGCCAGCGGCTGCAACGGCAATCCGGTGAGGAGGGCCAACGCCAGAATGGCGGCGGAAAACGTCGCGCTGGCGCCCACAAGCATCCAGAGGCCCCGACGCCGGGGTCCCACGTTTACGGCCGCCTGGAGCGCCTGGCTGGCGACGAACCACGCCGAGGTGATCAGGGCGGCGGAAATCAGCCCGTTCGTGAGCGCGAACCGAAGGATGGGCTGCTGAACCGTCAGGGGGCCCATCGTGCCCCCCGTGAGGAAGCCTGCGAGCTTCAGCCCGCCGATGACGACGAACCACGAGAGGGCGACCATCGCCGCGCGGGCGACACTCAACCGGGCGACCGGCGCGTCGCTCCATGCGATCATGCCCAAGGCGACGAGCAAGACGCCGCCGCCCCCCAGGGCGATCCAGCTGAGCGCAAGCTGGGGCCAGAACGGCAGATAGATATTGAAGCCGGGATAGTCGATCTGCGGTGCGCCGATCACAGGCGTCATATCCACCTGGGTGCTGACCAGCAGGGCGCCAACGATCACCAGGAGCGCCGAAACGGGCTTTCGGAGCGTGTGTCCAGACATCTGCGCCTCCACCTTGGTGACAGCTTAGCCGCAGACTGCGGGATTGCCACCCATTGGACGCCGCCATGGGCGAAACGCGGCTTTTCGGCGCGTCCGGCGAGCGGTAGCGTCGCCGCATGAGCGCTTCAGCCCCCCAGGACCTGTTCCCCACATCGCGGGCGTATGCCGAGATGCAGCCGCTGCGCATCCCGCCCGGCTGGATGATCGGGCTGAACGACCTGCGTGTGGGGATGGCGGTGGAGACCGACGGCCCGCCGGGGCTGGCCTCGACCCTGTTCAACGCCACCCATGCGGGGCGGCGGTTCAACATCGACGTGGAGGTCGAGGCGGGGGCAGAGGGCGCGTTTCGTCTCACCGTCACCTATGCGCCCTGGCCGCGAGACGGCCGGGGGCGACGGATCCAGGATCAGCCGCTGTCCTTCGGGGACGAGACAGAGGTGGTGCACGCGTTTGCGACGGGGTCGTATGAGGAGTTGGTCGCGCAGCTGGAGCACTGGATCGCCCGGTGCACCGTGTGGGCGCGGGAGGGGAACTAGGCATTGCGGACCCGCCGAACGTCGGTATCATTTCGGCATGGAAGACCCCAAGAATTCCGAAGGCGCGTGGGCCGGGGTGCTGAACGGCGCGATGTTCACCGTGCTGGGCGCGGCGCTTCCGGGCCTGATTTTATGGCAGGTCCTTACGCACTGGCGGGATCTGGTTTCGGGCGCCCATGAGATGACGTGGCTGGAGGCGGCGCAGGGCGTCGTCATCGTGGGTCTCAGCGCGCAATTGATCTCGCTGGGCGTGAGCATGATCGCGCGCCATGCCCGCTGGCTGCGCCGGCGACGGACCTGATCTGTGGCGCCTGTGCCCGCCGCCCAGTCCTCGCGTAGCTCAAGCGCGGTGAAGGAGGCTTGGCAGGAATAATTTACGTAAAACATAAAATGCGTGTTGTTTTGCGTAATGCAAAATGGCACATGGGGCTTCGAAAGGGGCTCCTCAATGTCCACACGAATCCTGTCCTTCATTCTGTCTTGCGCCCTCCTGATCGCGGTCGTGCTGTCGCTCGCGGCCGCAGCGTTCGCCGTCATCGGGCCGCTGGTGGGCCAGCCTCTCGACACCGGGTTTTCGGTCGTATGCGCAGGCGGCGCCGGCTCGGGATGTGCGGCAGAGCCTGACATGACCGGCGCGCGGCTGGTGCTTGACCGGGGGGACCTGACGCTCGCCGCGCCATCTCTGTCCGCGACCCTCCTGCGCGTGTTTGACGTGGGTCTGACGGGCGGCTTCTGGGTCGCCCTGATCTGGATGCTGCGGCGGTTCAGTCGCCATGTGTCGCAGGGAAGACCCTTCACGTCCGGCGCCACCCGAAAGCTGTCCTGGATGGGCGTGCTTCTGCTCGTCTACCCCGTCTGGGAACTGATCCGCTCCGCCCTTTGGCAGGCGATCGTGATCCGGCAGCCGTCCGACGGCGCCGTGCTCGTTCACAGCCTTGCGCAGGACGCGCCGGCAGGCGCGCTGAGGCTTCTGCCGGACTTTTCTCCGGGGCTGGTGCTGGCCGGACTGGTGCTCCTCGTCGTCGCTGAGGCCTTCAGGATCGGCGTCGAGGTGCAACGCGACAGCGATGAAATCGTATGACGCGCATCGTCATCCGCATCGATGAGATGATGGCCCGTCGCAAGATGTCGCTGACCCAGCTTGCCGAAGAGGTCGGCATCTCGACGACGAACCTGTCCCTGCTCAAGAACGGGCACGTTCGAGGCGTCCGTTTCAACACGCTCCTGGCCATTTGCCGCGCGCTGGACTGTCGGCCCGGCGACCTGCTGGATATCGAAGAGGACGACACATGAGACAATTTCCGATCCGGATCGGCGGCGCGGTGCTGGCGGCTGCGCTCGCATGGAGTCCCGCCGTCGCCGAGGACGACCTGATCCCGGCGCCGGTGCAGGCCAGCGTGCGCGCCGCCGTGGACGACGGCGGGCGCGTCGGGGTGGTCATCGGCTATCACCGGGACGGCCGGAGCGCCTTTTACGCCTACGGCTCCACCGCCGTGGAGGGCGGGCGACCGGTCGATCCGGACACGATCTTCGAGGTCGGTTCGGTGACCAAGCTGTTCACCGCAGAGACCCTGGCGGCCATGGTGGTCGCGGGGGAGGTGGCGCTGGACACGACGCTCGCCGAGATATGGCCGGAACGCCGGTCGGGCGGAGGGATCACCCTCGGCGATCTCGCGACGCACCGGGCAGGTCTGCCGCGGGAAATTCCGGCAGAGGCGCTGATCGGCAATGACGAGGCGGCGTTGCTGGCGGCGCTCGACTCGTCATCGTCCGACGCGGACATCGACTACTCCAACGCAGGCATGGCGATTCTGGCGCGCGCGCTCGTCCGCCGGACGGGCGAGCCAACGGCCACCCTGGTCGAGCGCCGGGTCTCGCGTCCCATGGGGCTGGACAGCACCGGCTATGCGCCGCTCGACCCCGACCGTCTTGCGCGCGCCCATGTGGCCGGCGCCGACATCAGCGACACGCGGCCGCAGACGGCGGACATCGCGCGGGGGGCAGGCGGCCTGCACACGACGGCGCGGGATCTGATGCGTTTCCTTGAACAGCACATGGACCGTCGCCCGGGCCGCTCCGGCGAGATTGTCGACGTCGCGCTTTCAGGGGACGACGGCGTGCCGCTGGGTTGGCAGGTCCATGAGCAGGACGGCCGCCGGATCTTTCATCACAGCGGGGAGGCGAACGGATACCAGGCCTTCGTGGGGTTCCACGACGCGGAGGGCGGCGTGGCTGTGGTCCTGCTGACGAACGCGTCCGAGGACGACGGCCTGCAGGCCATCGCCCTTCACCTGCTCGATCCGACTGTGGCGCTGCCGGCGTTCGCCCCGCGTCCGGGCCCTGCGGCGCCCGGCGCCGTCGACGGACATCCCGGCGTCTATGTGATCGAAGGCATGGAGGGCGGGAACCGCATCGCGTTCGTCGATCTGGGGGCCTCGCTCGGCTATGTCGAAACCACGCCGGACGGCGAGCTGGTCCGGCGCGCCCGGCTGGAGGAATCCGCGCCCGGCGCGTTCCGCCTGCCCGGCACGCCCGTTCGCATCCGGTTCGAAGACGGCGGCCGGGTCCGCATGACGGTCGGTGAGCAGATCCTGCATCTGATCCCTCAAGACTGAGGCGGATTGAGCGTACGCCTCCCACAGGGCGCGAAGGGCGCGTAGGGTGGGCGACTCGATACCCCCCTTGCCTGGATGTGTGCGTGATTAGAGTTCTGATTTCCGGCCTTGCCGTCCTGTCCCTGGGCCTCTCCGGCTGTGAGCGGCAGGGGCGGGGGGATGAAGCGGCGGCGGCGGCGCCCGCGGCGCCTGTGCGGGCCGAGCCGGTGGTGGTGGATGCGCTGCCGCAGCTGTCGGCGAAGATCGACGGGATCGAGGTGACGGGCGGGTTCAGCGGGGCGGTGCTGGTGGCGCGGGGCGACGAGGTGCTGTTCCGCAAGGTCTATGGCACGGCCAGCCACGAGCGGGATGAGGCCATGGCGCTGGATACGAAATTCCGCATCGCCTCGGTGTCCAAGCAGTTCACGGCGGCGGCGATCCTGCGGCTGCAGGACGAGGGCGTGCTGAGCGTGGACGATCCGGTGTGCCGGTGGATCCAGCCGTGCCCGGAGGCCTGGGCGCCGGTGCGCATCCACCATCTGCTGAGCCACACCTCGGGCATTCCGGACCTGATGCAGCGGCCGGGCTGGGGCGAGATGCGCACGACGCACCAGACGCCGGAACAGCTGACGGCGGCGTCGGCGGAGTATCGGCTCAGCTTCGAGCCGGGGACGAAGATCCGATACTCCAACGCCGGCTACAACCTGGCCGGGGCGATCATCACGGCGGCGACGGGGCAGGGGTATCACGGCTGGCTGAGGGCCGAGTTCTTCGAGCCTCTGGGCATGGACGACACCGGGTTCGACGACGGGGCGGTGGAGACGGCCATGGGATACGCCTGGCTGGCGGGCGGGCGGACGCCGCAGCCGGAGTCCAATGCGTCCATCGTCTATGCGGCGGGCGGGCTGTATTCGACGGCGGACGACCTGCTGGCCTGGAACCGGGCGCTGCACGGGGGGCGGCTGCTGTCGGCGGAGAGCTATCGCCGGATGACCACGCCCCACAATCCGCCGGGCGACGAGGGCCCGCCGGGGCGGCCGCCGCGGGGCTGGGGCTATGGTCTGTTCATGGCCGACCTGGGCGCGCGCATGGAGCCGGGGTTCCTGGCCGGGCAGATCTATCACACCGGCAGCTGGGCAGGTTTCCGGGCGCTGGTGACCTATCATCCGGCGCAGGATGTGACGGTGGTGGCGCTGTCGAACTACTACCATCAGAGGGACGCCCTGTTCCTGATCACCCAGCAGGCCGTGGCCGAGGTGATAGGGGCGCCGCTGCCGGAGCGGATCGCGGACAGTTGAGGGAACGGGGCCGGGTCTGACCGGTTCGGGTGGGGTCCCTGAAAGGAGATCCCATGCGCGCCCTGATCCTGAACTGCACCCTGAAGGCCTCGCCGAAATCGTCCAGCACGGAGGCCTTCGCCAGGGTCCTCGAAGGCCAGCTGAAGGCCGAGGGCTGCGGGGTGGAGATGCTGCGGCTGGTGGATATGAACATCATGCCGGGGGTGACCTCGGACGAGGGCGAGGGCGACGAGTGGCCCCGGGTGCACGACCGGATCATGGCGGCGGACATCGTGGTCCTGGCCACGCCCACCTGGATGGGGCAGGCGTCCAGCGTGTGCCAGCGGGCGCTGGAGCGCATGGACGGCATGCTGTCGGAGAGCGACGACACGGGCCGGCCCGCCGCCTTCGGCAAGGTGGGCGGGGTGATCATCACCGGCAATGAGGACGGGGCGCACCACATCGTGGGCACCACCTGTCAGGCCCTGATCGACATCGGCTTCACCATTCCGGGGCACAGCTGGGCCTACTGGCATCTGGGGCCGGGACCGGGGCCGGACTATACGGAGACCGACGAGGGCCACGCCTACGCCGACCGGGTGGCGCGCAACGCCGCGCGCAATCTGGCCGGGCTGGCGAAGGTGCTGAGGCCGGAGACCTATCCGGTTCCCGAAAGCTGAGAAGCGGGGCACAAGGGGCGGTCTGTTCGCCGAAGGAGCCCGCCATGCGCTGTGTGATGATCGCCGCCGCCGTCCTGATGAGCGCCGGGCCTGTGGCGGCGCAGACGCCGGAGGAGGCTGTGGGAGCGGTGCTGGACCGGCTGCATGCGACGGCCAGCGCGGCGGACGGAGACGCCTATTTCGCCCTGTACACGCCGGAGGCGCGCTTCATCGGCACGGACGCGGGGGAGCGCTGGAGCCTTGAGGAATTCCGGGCCTATGCGGCGCCGCACTTTTCGGCGGGGCGGGGCTGGACCTATGAACCGACGGCGCGGACGGTGACCATCGCGGACATCGAGTGCCGCTGCATCGCGTGGTTCGACGAGGTGCTGGACCACGCGTCCTACGGGACCCTGCGCGGGTCGGGGGTGCTGCGCCTGACCGACGACGGCTGGAAGGTGGCGCAGTATGTGCTGAGCTTCGCCGTGCCCAATGACGACGCGGACGCGGTGGTCGGGGTGATCCGGGGCGAGGCGGAGTAGGGGGCGGGGAGGCGGATAGGCCCCCTCCACCATCCTTCGGATGGTCCCCCTCCCCCGATGGGGGAGGATTATGCCGCGCCGTTGAGGAGGCGGGCGTAGGAATCCACCAGGCTGGTGTAGGTGGGCACGAAGACCACGGCGGTGGAGCCGCCGCTGGACACCGCCGCCTTGATCTCGAAGTGGAGGTGGATGGTGGTGGCCGTGCCGCCGAAGTCGTTGGAGACGCGGCCGATCAGCTGGCCCCGCGTGACCCGCTGGCCCGAGGTCAGGATGGTGCGCACGTGGGCCATGTCCATGTGCAGGTAGCGGTAGATGCGGCCGGTGTCGCCGCGGATGAAGACGCTGTAGCTGCCGATGGAGGTGACCACCCCGTCCTCGGCGGCGACCACGGGGTGGACGCTGTCCTGACAGGTGGCGGGGCGGATGTCCTGGCCCTGATGGCCGCGCGCGGACGGGCACAGGCCGTTGGCGGCGGAGCGGTTTTCGCAGAAATTGTCGCGCCAGGGATAGCTGTAGTTGGCCGTGTCGCACTGGCCGCCGCCCGGGCCCATGAAGCCGCCGTGGCCATAGACTTGGGAGTTGGCGAAGGCGGGCCCCGCCTCCATGGGGAAACGCATGCCGGGCGCCCACAGGGTGGGGTCGGTGGAGCCGGTCCCGGAGCCGGGGACCAGGGCGCCGCCGGGCTCGTGCGGCCAGGTGATCGGCTCGGGCTCCGGCTCGGGTTCGGGTTCCGGGTCCGGCGGCGCCCTGGTCCCC
>Ga0114900_1000419_pt1 | contig 33050 bp, 39 predicted proteins | sample MalvireepMed_231_FD_89685 | JGI IMG/M metagenome (GOLD analysis project Ga0114900, IMG submission 89685) | Marine viral communities from the Global Malaspina Expedition - Malaspina viral metaG DeepMed_231 | ecosystem: Environmental > Aquatic > Marine > Oceanic | place: Mediterranean Sea...
CTCGTAGAGGCGTGCAATCATTGCCTGATTCCTTCCCCCTGCTTGGATATTAGCTACCTCCACTGCACGCCTATGAGCCGCCGCATCCCGCCTCTCTTGCATCATCAATTCTAGTGTAGGCATCTCATACGCCTGGCCAGCCCGTGAGAGTAAAGCCTGTCTTCCTAATGACCCACTCTCGACGCCATAGATGCTCGTATCGATACCGGCAAGTTTATCTTCAAAGCCCAGCCTCTCAGCCAATTGTCTGTCTGTCTCGCCACGGATAGATTCCCCTATCTGCCCGAAATCCTGACGCTCTGTAGGATCGCCGGTTCTAGCAAGAGCCTTGCTCAATGCACCGAACCCGACACCTCTGCCGCGTAGACGATATTGCTCGTCGGTGGGCCTCAATCCTGCAATTCCAGCCCTATAATCTCCAAGCTCTTTAGCACGATCCGCATCTAGTTTGTTTTGGTTCTTTTCTGCTTCTGTCGGGATACCAGCCGTAGTTCTGTATGTCTCTATCTGGTCAAATATATCTTGGCTTGGAGATCTTCCTGCTCCAGGGCCACCAGGGAATCTACGCCCAGCATTCAACGCCTGAATCTCTTCAGCACTTAACGCCTCAATCTCTTCATCACTCAGGTCCGCCAGGGTGGACAAAGCAGAAGCCCCCCCGATGGCCATAGCTCCCCTCCCGAGAGCCCGTCTTCCAAGAGCACTGAAGCCTATCTCCGAAGCCGGATTCCCCAACCAACGATCCCGCAATGTTCTCCCCGTGAAGCCGGTATGTCCTGGCATCGTAAAACCACGAGAACCGGACATTGCAGGCGATGTGGACCTACCACCGAATATGCGAGCAAGTGCTCTTCCCGTTAGACTCTTTCCAGCCGCACCAGTCTTTACAACCTGGCCTAGCCCGGCTAGGCCCTTTTTACCCTGCCGTGCCTTTGCAAGACCCCTTATACCCCTCAACGCCCATGGCACCGCTCTGGCCCCACCAGCTACTAAGCCTGCACCCGGCACGAACATCGAAGCTGCCAGTGCTACGTTGCCAGCAGTCTTCCATGGATGCTCCTTCGCATAATCAAGGGTTCCTTCCCAGAAACCTGGGTCATCCTCATCCTCAAAGTCACCATAGTCCGACTCATCTGCATATCCGCCTTCTTGGTAACCGACTATGCCGCCACGCCTCATCGGAGCACCCGCTCCTTGTGGACCTCGCAGCATTCCGGGCATGGGGCCACCTGCTCCTCCCGGTATTCTAGGTCCAGGCATGGGACCACCTGCTCCTGACGGTCCAGGCATAGGGTCACCCGCCCCTCGCGGTCCACCTTGTGGCATAGGCCCTGGCCTTCTGGGCGGTCCTCCGGGCGGTCCTCCGGGCTTCTGTTGTTCGGCTGCATCCGGGTTACGCAGATATGCTTCCAGCTTATCAGTGATACTTTGACCGGGTTGTGACATTCCAGATTGCTGTTCCAGCACCTTCAATAAAGCATCATTCTCCTGCATCTGTTTGGCCGCATCAGCCACCAAATAACCCGCAATCAGAGGATGACCATTCTTTAGTGCATCCGCTACTTCCCTGCGGGTCATGTTGTCCGCATATCTTTTCTCGTCAAGAATGCCCATTAGTAATTGATCCTCCCACCAGCATACAACCCGTCTATAAGCTTCTTATGGTACGGTGCTAGGATGCCACTACTTGATAGATATCCGCCCCCCGCCCACTCAGTTTGCACTGCCGATGGATCTTGTTGGAAATCGGTAATATCAGTTGGATCGGGTTCTGTACCAGCCACATCAGTACCTGTGACATCAGTACCTGTGACATCAGTACCTGTGACATCAGTACCTGCGTCAGGCACGGTCTGTCTGGCATTATAGTCTGCCGTGGCACCTACTGCCCCAGCTACGTCTGATGCAAGGCCCGGTGTCTGACCATAGTCACCGATTACCTGTGTGTTCTGATACGGCAACTGACTCATCGCACCCAACTGCCAGTCGATCTGTTGCTGAGGATGTTGCTGCTGTCTCTGGAAATCCTGATAGGCGATATCGTAGTCCCGTTGCTGTTCTTGCTGAGTACGAGCACCAGCCTGTTCCATCGCCTGAAGTCTCTGCAACTGCTGCTGTTGTTGTTGCTGACCTAGCTGTCTCTGCTGTCCACCAAGTTGACCCATCTGGCCACCAAGTTGTCCCATCTGACCAAATCCCTGACCCTGTGCGCCTATAGCACCCTGCTGTTGTCCCATCAGTTGACCCATCGTGCCATAACCCTGCTGACCCAACTGACCAGCTTGTTGTAGGCCAGCCAACCCAAGCTGTGTACCAGCCTGAGCAGCTTGGAATCCTTGCTGTTGTCCTTGTAATCCAAACTGTGTGCCCTGAGCGGCAGCACGTTGCTGGGCTGCAAGTCCTTGCTGACCCATACCAAGACCCTGTGCAGTAAGCGCGCCTTGTCCTGCAAGTCCCTGCTGTAATGCTCCTGCACCAGCCTGTCCCATAGCCGCAGCTTGCTGTTGTGCCCTCATCTGGGCGTCACTGCCATACTGACCAGCACCAATACCCATCTGCATCGCCCGCATCTGTGCGTCTCTGCCCTGCTGACCAGCGGCCATACCCTGTTGTGCAGCTTGCATCTGCTGTGCGCCACCTGCTTGAGCCGCACCAACACCAGCCCGTTGAGCAGCTAATTGGGCAGCGACACCCTGTTGGCCAGCAGCAGCAGCTTGCTGTGCTAATTGCGCTTGCTGGCCCATGGCCTGCTGTGCAGCACTACCACCAGCCTGTTGAGCTTGCTGTAAGGCGGCAATACCCTGTTGTTGCGCTTGGGTAGCCGCTTGAGCCGCCGCTTGGCGACCAGCCTGACCTTGTTGAGCGGCTCCAAATCCTGCCTGCTGTGCCGCTAACGCTTGCCCTTGTGCCCCTGATTGCGCTGCCGCCGCTTGTTGCTCTGCACTGAGTCCCGTTTGCTGGGCTTGTTGTTTTGCCGCTCTGTCGGCTTGGAATGCTTGTTGTGCAGACTCAAATGCTTGCTGTTGTCCTTTACCGATGATCTCAGCGGCCTGTTGTCCTGTCTGCTCCCTCAACTTTCTTTGTTCGACATCAGCACGGGCACCACCGAATGCACCCTGCTGTGCCGCCGCTGACCCCAATTCTTGTCCTTGCATCCTCTGGAATTCCATCAACTGCTGTAGCTGGGGATCGGTGACGCCAGCAGTATACTGCGACATATAATCTTGGAGGTTGGCAGTCCTTTGCAAATCAGGTGCCTGTCCACCTATATCACGCATACGCTGGGCAGCTTGTTGTGCCTGTTGCTGGGATCGCTGACCAACTTGACCCATCTGACCAAGAGCCTGTTGTCCAAGCTGCTGTCCTTCAAGGCCAGCCTGTCTTATATCGGCGGCACCTATCTGACCAGCTTGTTGTGCCTGTAATCCGGTTCCACCTAACTGACCCCTGATATCTGCACCTAACTGTCCCGCCTGACCACCCAAGCCACCCATTTGCGTCATGGCTTGTTGGCCTATTCCAAGAGCTTGTTGCCCGGTAGCACCCATTTGGCCCATAGCGGTTTGCCCAAGCTGTTGAGCTTGAGTACCCAATCCAGCCATCTGAGCCTGTCCAGCAGCACCAGCCTGTTGTGCCTGCTGTCCTAGTCCTGCCGCCGCAGTTTCACGCGTCTGAGCCGCTGTTGCAGCACCTGCTCCCAAGCCCGTCATGCCAGTACCAAATTGCTGTTGTGCCCCTAGCGCCGCTTGTCCTGCTGTGCCCATCTGTTGACCAAGACCAGCCATTTGCGCTTGACCCGCCTGACCAGCAGCCGCTTGTCCGGCACCCAGAGCCTGTTGTTCGGCTTGAGCCGCTGTTCCGGTCTGCCTCATACCAGCACCTGCAAGCTGACCCTGTAACTGAGCGCGAGCAGAAAGATCCTGCATACCCTGTGCGCCAGCCTGTGCTTGTCCCAATGCACCTTGTGCTGCTCCGCCAAGCTGTGTAGCCATCTGAGCATATTGTGGCTGTAGCCCGGCGACACCCTGATAGGCACCACCAATCATCTGGCCAGCTTGGCCCATGGTAGCTGCCGCTTGTTGTGTGCCAACAGGACCAGCACCACGCCCGTAGGCTCCATAAGCACCCCGTGCGAGTGCCTGATCAGCGGTTGTAGCGGCTAGGCGCTGTCCACCGTATGGGGTATAAGGTCGTGCGCCTGCTTGCTGGATTTTACCAGTTAGATCGGCATAAGGCTGTGCCACTTCGGGTGACACATAGGATTGCTGCATTCTCTGCCGATAAGGGCTGCCACCAGCTTGGAATCCTATAATACCTCTCAGTCTATTTGCAACATCACCATGCTTCTCCGCTACCTTTCCAAGACCTCTACCAGCATCTCGTATCGCTCCGCCAGGTCTCGACAACAGATCCCTAAGTCCCTCAAGCCAAGGGGGTCTATTTTCTTCCGGTGGCCCATAATCGGGGCCTGTTCCAAACACTGGCCCTTGAGGCCTATCCTCCACAAAACCACCCCGTAGTAGCCCAACTACGCCACCGGAAGCCATGTCAGGAATCACATCCTCCGCCTTATCCGTTCTCGCTTCCAACATTCTTCTGATAAGGCGTTGAATGTCCGTGGGCATCCCAGAAGGCATCCCACCTGCCTGATATTTTGGATAACGTCTACGCATATCTTCCACCATATGTGCCGGGCAACACATCTCTTAAATCAATGGGAGGCGGTTGTTGGGGCGAACCAGTTCTTTGTACCCTGACATCCTCCACAAACTGATCCATAACTTCACCACCTTCTGAGGTGTTTCCACTACCTAAGTGTGCCAAAACATCCCCAGGAACGATGTATTCACCTGCTGAAACCGCTATCGGTTGCCTTTCTCCGTTACTGCCCATCTCAGCATTCACCAAGATGTCATCAGCCATGGCATCACCACCACCGCCATTGATCAAGCCACCTCTAGCCATGCCAGATCCTGGCACAGCGCCATCAGGAGCCGTCATCGCACCCTGTTCTTGGATCGCTTTTATGATCTGTTGAACAAGCTCTAGACCATAATCATCAATAGCTTGTTCTATAATCTGCTGGGAACCGGGACTTTCAATTTGTTGAGCGGCTCTCGCCAACTTCTCAAGATCTTCCATAGGAACTTGACTGATAAGGCCACCCTCTGCCGCCCCTGGTACAGGCGCAGGAGACAAATAATTCTGTACCGGAGCAGCGGGTGCGTTCAATCTGTCTAGTAGGCCCGCACCACCTGTATCACCCGCCGCAGCAAAATCAGCAGCGGTTCGTGGGAGTTCATGTGGACTAAAGCCACCAATGTCTCTCTCGGCAGGAGCGGCGGCATTCGGATCAAACCATTTCTGTTCACCATAGAAACCAGATCCCGCGCCTGATCCAGCCCTAGTTGCTAGGGGAGGTGGAGGCGCAGTCGTGGTGGGCGTGGGTACTGCGGCCCTCATCGGACCTGTAGGTACTCCGGTTTTCTCTACTTCTCTAGCCGCTGCTTCATTCTGTTTTTCATACTTTCTTTCTAATCTTTTCCTTGCATCTTCATTGTCGGGGTCCATTTTTAACATATTCTCTAAAGCCGTAGTCGTTGCCTCCTCATCTTTCTTCACCACTTTATTGGGATCGAATACGGATACACCCTCAGGAGGCTCAATCACTTTTGTCGGCCTGCCAGTATCCGGTGTAAATGTAGGTGGAGGAACATCGGAAAAATCCCCAAATCCGGTTGCGATACCCTCTGCGCCAGACTCATCAGCCGGAGCGAACATCGTTTGGTCTAGATCATCTAATGCTTGTTCATCGGGTCTGGGCTCGTTCACCCTTTTTGTTGGTGCGGTAGGCTGTCCTGTTCGGCTTGGCTCAAACTGATCCGGCCCTTCGGTCGCACCATTGCCCGGCTCATCGGGCACAGAAGGAATGAACGGCTGTGCGGTAGGCTGCCCCGTTAACGCCGCTTGACGTTGCTGTGCGGCCAACTCTTGTTGTCGATTAACCACATCAACCTGTGTCGGATCAAATACCGCAGGCTGTTCCGGTATTGGTGTACGAGGAACAAAAGGCGCTATTTGTTGGGCAACAGGCTCATCACCTTCAACAGGAGGAGGCGCAGCACGTCTAGATCCTGACGTACCAGTCCTAGCTGGTTCAGGCTCTCCAAACTCATCACCTTCATAATCCCCAGGAACCACACCAACCCCACCTGCACCTAAGGTCGGAGCAGGAGTGATCGGTACTTGGGTACGAGGAACGAAAGGAGCTATTTGTTGGGCAACGGGTTCCGTCATATCTCCGGGTATGTTCTGTGGAACAAAGGGAGCAGGAGTTGTTACAGGAGGTGCCACTACAGGAGGAGGTGCTACTGGCTTCTCAATCTCATCTTCTCCTCTCAAAGGAGGAGGCGCACGTCTAGATCCTGACGTACCAGTTCTGCCCGTGTATTCAGGCTCCCCGTATTCCTCACCTTCATAGTCGCCGGGAACTACGCCGACCCCTCCTGCGCCTGAAGGCGGAACAGGTGTAGCTGGCGCTTGGGTACGTGGTACATAAGGCGCTATTTGTTGAGCGACAGGCTCGTCAGTTTCAACGGGAATCGGTGATACACGCTCAGATCCTACTGTACCAACAGTCCCTGCATATTCAGGTTCTCCATATTCCTCACCTTCATAATCCCCAGGAACGACACCAACCCCTCCGGCCCCTGCGGCCATTGTTTTCGGAACGACTGGCTGTATCGCTTCTCTTACTTCTCTTTGTCTTTTACGCGAAGGCTTTCTTCTACCTGTAGTTCTCCTCCTACGCCTAGAAGTCGGTTCACCTTCACTACGCTCAGATCCTGCCGTGCCAACGGTTCTCGTATACCCAGGTTGCCCATACTCATCCTCCTCCTCGTATGCGCCACCACGTCGATAACCGGGAATTAATCCGCCATCCGACCGCGTATAATCGATTGGTTGCTGACCATAGGTCATCTGACTCGCATATCCACTAGCAGGATCAACACCAACCGATCCGGGCATCACACGTCCAGTGCTGCCCATCGGATTAACCATCCCAACCCCTCCGAAACCACCCGCGTCTTGCGCTTGCTGTTGTGCGCCTCGTTGCGCGGCAGCTTCGGTTACAGCTAATGCTTGAGCCTCACCGAACGGGATATCGGCAAGTGCTCCCATCGCCTCTTTGCCGATGTCTTTGTCAGTCAGAACTTTTCCAAGAGATCCCCACAAGCTTTCATCCTCTAGTCCCTCTATATTCCTCATTCTATCCAAAGCACTTGAGAGCGCATATGATCTGCCCGCACCACCCAACATGCTTTGTACGTTTAAGCCCTTATCAGAAGCTAGATCACCTGCACCCTGAGCTAATGCACCTATTCCTGCTTTAGCTAATCCACTCAATCCACTAGCACCTGGAATGAAATTCATTGCCAGAGGCGCTGCCTTGGATATTACCTTGCCCAATCCTCTAAGGAATCCACCTCCCCAATAGCCAGGAATCCTCCCACCTGCGTACATCGGGATATAACCACCACCAGCTAGGCCGATGATGCCACCGGAAGCTCTGCCTTCCGGTTCATTTGCCTTGTTTATCATATACCATAATTTCGTTACAAATTCGTTCGTATCTGGATCTTCATAATCTTGCCGCCATCCTGAAAAATCAGCAGGCTCTCTACTACTGAAGGAAGTATAAATATTAGCAGGACTACCTCTGTCTTCCGCCTCCCGTACTGCCTCTAACGCCTGTAAATATGCTGCACTGCGGGAATCATCATTACCCCCCGGTAATAATTTCAAGAAATCTGGATCGCGCATGGGTGAACGACCTTCCTTCCACGCCATCATTTCATTAGGAAAAGTATATTCGGGTCTATTGAGGAAAGGCTGGCGAGCAACCGTAGATAAGGTATCAGAGTGCATACCACCAGTCTGATAACCCGGAACCATGCCACCATAAGCCATTGGCTCAATACTCATTTTCCAACTCGTTGGAGGTCCACCTGCGCCATCTCCACCCCCGGCAGATGGAGAAGATGAGATAGGTTTAGCAAACCCCGGTGCAATAACCCCTACCTGCGGTCCCGCCTGTGGGACACCGTAGTCGCTTGAGGTGGGTGGTTGCGGTACCGGAAATCCGGTGATCTGTGGCTCCACAAACCTCTGACGCGGAATGTCATCAGTCCGTGATGGGACAAAACCCGATATCCTTTCCCCCTCTAACTGCTTCAGTTTTTGTATCGGAGATATACCAACCATGGTCTGTGGTATCTGCTGCTCAAGTTGCTGTGGGTTGAAGTCACTAGGCTGCATCTGCTGAAGACGCTGCATCTGCTGAAGACGCTGCATCTGCTGAGGTTGCTGTTGCTGTAACGCTCGCTGTTGAAATTGCCCACGCAACCTACCCATGCCAGCGCCAGGACCGTAGGCCCCACCGTGTCTAAAACCTTGAATCATATCTAACTCGTCTCTACGCCGAAGATGCTGAACGACATATCGCCTGAACTCGCATAGATAGTGACGACATCATTTTGGCTTAAGGTTATGCCAACGATGATGAATACCGTGTCGTTGGCGGCAACCGATTTCCCGTAGTAGATGTAATGCTCATTCGCTACGGTTGCGCCCGATGGTCGCACAGCCACCCTGAAGGTGAGTGCCCCACCGGAGCGGTTGCAGGCGGCAATAGAACTGACCGTCGTTACAGTAGCGGCCGGTACCGTGTACAGATCGGTATTCGTTGTCGCTGACGGTGCTGATTGCCCCAGTACCTTTAAGGTATCAGCCATTACTAGCACCAAGCAATAAAAACTGATATTTGCGGAGTGACAGAGAACTGTCTTTATCAGCTTGTATCTTCACGGCATGGATGTCACTACTGACATCTTGGAAGTTTTGTTCAATGGTCCTGCGGGACATACTCTCATCGTATTCTTCGTATTCATGCGGTGCGCGGTTGAGCGGACGATAGACCTTGATGCTCATCGTCTGCCATCCGTTCTGCCGTCGAGTCGTATATGGCCGACACGCCAACCATATCCGGCACCTGTACTCTGCACCTTCATCGACACCTGTCTGGCCCTGCCACGAATAAACGCTTGATCTGTGGCAGATGTGACCGTGGCACTCGCTATCTCAGATTGTGCTTGTGCGGGATAATTGTGTCCGTTCAGGCTGATTGTTACTTCATCAGAGGAATCACCACCCCTGAACTGGATGTCTGGTATGATTTTATGCAGTGACCAGAATTGATCACCTTCACCAAGCTCAATGTCGCCCGTTTCGATATAGGCCGTCATCGCTGACTCATCATCATCATGACCGTTTTCGTGACTGTACAGCAGGTTTGGATATATACCCTTCACCGTGTCTCCACCGCCCGTGGCAGAGGATGTGGCGGCATCAGCTAAGGTAATCGTGTAGGTGCTCGCATCCGTGATGGATGCGACGGTATGCTGATTGTTCAGCACCACGGTCGAAAGACCACCAACCGTCGATACGTTCTGCAAAATAATCTCGTCATCGACCTTTAGCCCATGTCCTGAATCTGTGACCGTGACTGTACCAGAACTACTAGATGTCGCTATCGGGGTAGTACCTAAATCCCTTTCCCGTATCGAAGAAGCGAGCGGATAAGCTTTCGTGCCCGCATGACTCCATCCTCCACGCGCCATCGTTCCGTTATACCAGATATTTTCGGCATAGTTGAAGATGACGTACTTGTCGATTTCACCGTTACCAGACTCAGATGGATAGAACCATATAACTTCGGAAAAATCTGTGTTCGATCCAGCAACCACCTTGTAGGCTTGGCTGTCATCAAAGTCATCGAACACGGTGCCCAATATGGGACACACAAGCCTCTGTGCCGTTCCGGTATAGGTGTAAAACGCACCGCGATCCATGAAGTAAACCGTACCACCTGCGTTTACCGCCGCATTAGGCGACGCCATCGACATACCCTTGGCCGTCTCTGTAAACGAGAAGTAGAAGGGGCTACCGATGTACCTCATGCTGACGATACCGCAATCAGTCCATATCAGAATCTCTTGGCGCGTCATCATCGCACCCACAATCTCCGAACAGGACGATAGCTCCTGACCACCAGCACTGTTGGTTGATAGCGGTTCCCATACCCCAGCGGTTCCTGAGCTAGACCATCTGACGAGCAGTGGGTTGATCGCAGTTCCACCAACGTCATTACAGCCAAACGCTATGACATGACGGGCAACATCCGACATCATCACTTGGTGAGCGGCTGTGGGCGTGTAGTAGGTTCCAGCCTTATAGGTTGCAACGACGGCAGAGCCGCCACCTGTCGCCGTGCCACTGGCATTTGCACCGCCAATATCTGCCGTGAATGTGGCTTTGTTTGTGACGGAAGCCACCGTCATCTCTACATTCAGTCTCGCCGCAGTTATACCACCTATGGTTGCGTCTACCCCTGATATTGTGACCGTATCCCCGGCGGTAGCTCCATGGCCAGCTTTGTCGATGATCGTGACAATAGTGCCGCCACTGGTAACCGTTACCGGATCATTTGAAAGAGTCACTGTGCGGCGTGTAACATCGCTGAGTGCTACGGCGGCAGTTCCCGTGGCATCACTTACACTTTCGTCCCAATAATAGATGTTTCCCTGACGGGGGTTGGCGATCATGTCGTCACCAAAATTCACTATCGACCACAGGCGCAACTGCAAAGACTGCCCCAGAGTAGCACTAGACCCCCACCCAAGGTCAGTGGCTGCATCCCCTCCCCATTTATCCGCGCCCCAACCAGAACCCTGTACATATTCGTTGAGTCCCGTATTGATCTGGAACGCAGCGGTTATACCTGTGCCGCCAGCCGCAGTATCGGTAGCTCCCGCTGTGTCCGCACAAACAACTCTAAATTTATCATCGGGACTAGCGTCACTAGGATCTCCAAGTGCAACTATGCGATGTTCAGTATTTACTTCAGCAGCAGTAATGTTGTTAAGGGCATCAGATCCAGCCAATGTGACGTAATCTCCAGCTACTGCACCATGCGAAGTTGCGGTCACTGTTATAACAGCAGTGCCGTTAACAGTCGCTATCGGATCGGTTCCTAGAGTAGCTGTAGTACGGATAGGGGTAATGTCGTGGTAATTATCACCAAGATTTACATACAGTTTCAGGTTCGTCCCAACCCCAACATACTTGTTACCGGAATCGGTAACCCAGTCATGGAGCTTTCTGGCAGTCCCTAAATAAGTCGCCAAAACATACTTGACCCAACCACCGATCTTTTCAGCGAATCCCTTACGAAATCGCACCTTATCAGAATCATACCAAGTACCCTGTGCAGAATACCTAGTACCATCCGTAACAAGTCCAGCCGTGGGTGCGATTTTGGTAAATGACATCGCTGTTATTGTCCAATGACGCCGTTAGTCCTCGAAACCGTTAAGCAGCGACTATTCGGATCATTGCTATCTAAGTCACCCCCGACAATCTCATCGCCGGATTGCATACCTATGCCTACAAGAAAAGCTTCCCACTTAGACTGAGCATCAATGTGTGCGCCACGACATTCATTCACGGCCTGAAGCAAATTCTTGGCTAAATCGGCTTGCTCTAAAGAAAAGTAAATGTCTCTAGTAGAGATACCATTTGTTTTCTCCTCTGTCGGCACATCTCCAGAAATATTTTCAACTTCCTTATTTTCTGACATCTGCGATCCTTTCTTTGAGGTTAGCTGTCTCCGCTTCAACCGACGCGAGGCGTTCCCCATGACTATCCACCTTTTCATCTAGACGATTAACAATTCTCTCAATCTGAGCGATTGATTGACGGGCACCATTCAAGCCTACCTTGACCCCTCCCCACGCTGCACCAGCAGCGGCGGGAACGGCTAGGAATGATATGATATCAGGCACGTTAACCTCCATTATCGAACGTTGACCATGGAGGATCTAACACCTCAGTCGTAGGACTCTGCTGTTCGGCAACCTTGGCATCAAGAGCCGCCTTGATGGCGTCCATATCCAGACCAGCTTCACACCAGCCTTGAACATCCGCTTCCGTCAAATCCTCAAAAGGAATAAACGGATCACCTGATGTATAGGTCACCTCCAGATGTCCCCCATCACTCCAAGAGTACTCGCCATCCTTAGCAGTCAAGCGCCAAACAACGTCGAACACGACATCTGTCTGGCCCTCAGAGCTTTTGTAACAATCCAACCCACCAAATTCCCAATCATATGTCATCCGATTACCCCGCTGAGATCTTCACATCGTTGGAGTCATTCCAAAGCTGACCAGCTACACCGGGATCGCTCGTGGCGAGTCCTGTCATCTTGATCGCGGCGTTATTCATCGTCACGGCTTTGTTGAGGTTGATAGCTGTAGCGGTAAGCTCCATCACATTGGCAGTTGAAACATGGAAGCGCATAGCAGACCATTTTCCGTTATCACCGATGTCCAAAGTGTCATTTCCTGTTATGGTGTTTTCGGATATAACTACCTTGTTCGCATCGTTTGCGTTATTCCGGGTGAAGATCCCAAAGTTCTTCTGTAGCCTTAAGGTCCCAGCACTTGCGGGGTTATCACCTATTTGAACGGTGGTGCCGACATAAACATCGCGTGGCCTAGTCGCTCCTGCCGCACCGATATCGTTATTATCGTCTGCCTCTGCCAAAAAGTTAGCGCCAGAAAACTTCCAACGGTCAGTGCCACCAGTGGTGAGCATGATAATATCCGCTGCGGATTCCCGTATAAAAGTATTGCCTAATCCATCCAGATAGATCCTCTTTGTCGCCTGTACACTAATGTGCTGATCTTCGGTCATCGAAAGAATCGCAGTGGAACCAATGGTAGACCCCAGACCGATTACCAAATCATCTGCTGAGTCATCAAGAGCGATGTAGTAGTCTTGGGCATTACCATTGTAAATCAGCGCAGTATCTTCGGCGGTTCCATCTCCCACCGTTACGTGTGCCGCAGGAAATACAACCTTTTGGTCCTCGTCAATCGTGACAGCAGGAGTCGTTCCGACAGTAGATCCAAGACCAATCACTAGATCATCCGCAGAATCGTCCAGCCCGATATAGTAATCTTGAGCATTCCCGTTATAGACGATCTTGGTATCTATAGCCGCTCCATCACCAATGGTAACGCTGTCGTCGGTGAGCGTAAGAATGCTGTTCGTACCAACAGTCGATCCCTCTCCAATGACTAATTCATCGGCGCTGTCATCCAATCCGATATAGAAGTCCTTGGCATTTCCGTCATACACAATCGACGTATCGACAGCCGTTCCATCGCCAACCGTGACGATATCATCGGTGAGCGTAAGAATACTGTTCGTGCCTACAGCCGATCCTACTCCAACAACCAGCTTATCGGCACTATCATCCAAGCCTACATAGAAGTCTTTGGCATTACCATCGAACAGTAGTTTCGTGTCTTCCGCCGCAGCATCACCAACGGTCAGGGTAGGACCAGCAACTTGAAGGCTGTCGGTTACGACCAGATCGGTCAGCGCATCGACAACCGCAGCACTACCTCCCGCGCCATCGGTATAAAGGACCGAAACCTTGCTGTTGCCAATCGTGACGTTGGCCCCGGAACCCTGACTTATGATGATACTGTAGGGGCCGGATGAACCGGAATCGGTAGTAGCGTTCTCAATGATCCATACTTTCTTGACCGTATTCGGGGCGAGCGTAATCGTACAATTGGAATCCAACGCCCCGGTGATCTTGAGATAAAGCGCCCGAACCTCGTCGGCAGCGCCATCAGCCATGGTTATCGTCTGCGTATCGGCGTTTGTCGTCAACGCTTCCGTACCATAGCCAAGAGCTTCACCGACAAGTTCCAGATTCGTATTCGTAGAGGTTCCCCAAGTACCAGATTCGGCACCTGTAGCAATTTCCTTCAATCTCAGATTATTGACGTATGTTGCCATTTTTTATTCCTAGCTTCTTATGAAGGCACAACTTCCCAATCAGGCGTCTGCGAATCGGATACTTCTGACCACCCCGGTGTCTGTGAGTCATCTACAGCAGCCCATCCCGGTGTCTGTGAATCCGACACCTCCGACCATCCCGGTGTTTGTGAATCATCTATAACTCCCCAATCCGGCGTCTGTGAATCATCTATTATGCTCCATACGTTGACCCCAGTTATTCCCGTCGTTCCTACTACACCCGTTACGTCGATATACTGACTGACACTCGTCGTAACGCTTCCTACCGCACCCGTTCCCGCAACTCCGGTGACGGTTACACTTCCATCTCCCGTCACCGTTACCGAACCTACACCACCTGTCGCCGCGACCCCGGTAGCCGCTATCGAAACGTCAATCGTCACCGATACCGAACCAACTGCGGCTGTTCCGGCCAATCCTGTTACCGAAACACTTCCATCACCTGTCACCGTTACAGAGCCAACTGCACCCGTTCCGGCTATTCCCGTCGCCGTAACATTTGCAGTACCCGTTACAGTGACGCTTCCTACCGATGCTGTTCCCGCTAGACCAGTGACGGAAACATTGGCATCTGCGGCTACCGTGACCGATCCTACTGCCCCAGTACCAGCAACCCCTGTTACGGTAACATTGGCATCGGCTGTTACCGAAACACTTCCAACGCTACCCGTTCCAGCTACACCCGTTACTTCAACGGGTACTGGCTCACCCCAAGTACCGGAACCCCAAGTAGATCGGCCCCAGCCTGTTACATTTGCCATGCTACGCTATACGAATAATCGCGTTACTCGCGTCTGCCGCAGGAAAAGCAACCGTAAACGTACCAGCAGTGGCCGTTTTCAATGCACCAAAATCTAAAATAACAACAGACGGATCACCGCTCGCACTATCATTAAAAATCATTGCACCCATAGCCGAAAACGTAGCAGTAGACCACGAAACATCAGCAAAATCAGTATAGGCGGTCGTACCACTCGTCGTAGGATCTACCCGTGTAAGTGATTCTCCCTTGGCAGTATAATTCGTGCCGCTTATTTCATCGGTTGAAGTATACGCTGTAGTAGCGGCAGTGAATGAAGAATCATCATCATATAAAGCCATCCTAAAGGTGTTACCGCCTGAATTGAGGAAGTTGTGCTTTGCTTCCATCAATTCCTTTTTAAAGGAGGTACACATAAAATTCCCTGAAAATGCCATTATAGCTTCTCCACTGAGTTAGCCAGATCGTTGTGGCCCGCTGAACGCAACAGAGTAACAACCCTGGAACGATCTTCATTGATTGCTTCGTACATATAGTACTTCACGGCCTTGTAAATGAACTCCTTGAACTCTGCCGCCTGCTCCGCTATCAGAGGATGTGCGCCCTTGCCTACGGACACAATCTGATCGGATGCCCGTGTTGCCCAATGATCCGGCCCAAGGGTGGTATTGTTGGTCGTGGTGACCATGACGTTGCCCACTTCTCCGGTAAACATCAGTGAACAGGCACTCTGATTGTGCCATCTCTGTACTCATCAACAGTCATGCGTCCCTCTGCCTGCATCTTCAGAAGATCCAGTGCTTCCTGATATCGCTGCTGATACAACTGCATCATGTCCGCATCACCTTTCATATAGGTATATGCTTCCACTAAAGAGCCATAGAGTAGAACCGTATCGGCGTTCGTGCCCAACCATGAAGGGCTCGTGTCAACGATTGAGGCTGGCTGATAGTAGTAATGAAGCTCCGTAACAAAATCAGCGTTAGGCGTAGGGCCAACTATGAATGTGTCAACATCGAAAACACCATAATATTTCGGAACCCCTTCGGTGGACGCATTAGGATACGTTGCCCTGATGAAGTTCGCGTCCTTGTTCAGCAAAAAAATCTGGTTACTAGAACTGGTAATCGACAAAGACAGTGGAAACAAAAAGTCCGTGGGCATCGACAGGTATTGGTTACCATCAGTGATGGTGCCTGCGACATTCTTGCGGTTCACGGGCAGATTGACGGAACGATAAATACGTTGTTCAGTCTGCTTAATAAACGTGGGGATCGCAGCCACGAAATTCGTTTCCGTGTTATCGCAATAATCCTTGATGGCCGCAGTCAGTTCAGCGTAGGTCATGTGGTCACCGTCACGGTCCCGACTTGTCCATGCGCCACAATGTTGCCCGATCCACCCCCATTACCATTTCCTACGGGATCGAATGCGAACAGCTCCCTGCTGGCATCTTGTGATAAATCAGGGCGTGGATTTCTAATTGCCTGTGGGTCAGCATAATCACCAAGCCTGCCTAAAAAGTTCTGCGGCTGATCTTGATCTAGCATATTCCTGCCTACCATAAGACCCGTCATACGACCAGCCTTAATCTGAGGCACAAGATCTTTGAGCTTATACCTGAATCCCGTGCGGTCGCAAAACCCAAACGCATACTTACCTTTGGCATACTTAGCCATCAGGAATAGCCTCCGGGCACAAAGTGGACAGAAGCCCTATCACGATCTTCCTGTTCCGCCAATTGCCACTGAAATTCGTATTCAGCTTTAAGTTCGGGGGAGCGCACAAATGCTTCTGGATACTTCTGCGATATCATATAGGCGAGGCCAGATACCAATGCCGGGAGGAAACGGGCGGGCACATCTGGATCAGTAGATCCCACAGCACCCGTGTCCTCAATACGCCGTATTTGCTGATAAACAAACGTGTAAGCTTTACTAGGCGTGGGCCAAAAATAAACAACCGGAGCATCACGTTGCTTGTCGATGTACAAATTTACGGGACGCCCTTCGGTGAGTTTATTCGGGATCGTGGAATACTGGGATACACTAAACCGCGAGAGCGGCAAATCGCTTTGTGTAGTACCAGATCCATCACGAATCCAATACTGAATCAAATCAACGGTATCCGAATCCATGGTGACCGTAGAAGTTCCTGCCGTCAAAGTTTTGGTGCCCTGCTCGACAGTCCAGAAGTTGAGGCCACGATTCACCCACTCAAGGCTCAAGAGATTGAGAGATCTACGAGCCGTTTCAATATCGTAGCCTGTATTAGACTGAAGGCCACATCTCTCAAATGCCTCTTCGATCACCTCTGAAATTTCGAGGTTAAATGCAGAGGTTCCAGAAGTCGCCATCACTTATCCCCAAAGTTTTCTTTGTGCTTCTTCTTAAACTCGACAACCTTTCCAGGCGTCAGAGATCCATTGCCGATCAAGCCACCACTTCTCATTTCCGCAAAATCCTGCAAAGAACCTTGTTTGGAAAACTCGTTAGTAATCGCTTTTTTAACGAGTCCACCATGCGCCTTTTCTCGTTCCCACCTTTCCGCCATCTCAGGTTCGTTGGCGTGCATCCACTTCCTCTGTTTCTCGCTCTTGAACGGCATAATTAAAACGCCTTCCAGTCGGGATACTCCAAAGCAATATGACTAGTATGGGCCACTTCTTCTTCATGATCGGGATAATTGGCGACCAATTTGCTGTAATAACCCCAATTATGATCAATCGCCGCCTTTTTCTTTGCAACCTCATTATACTCGGGAAAGGAAGTATTTTCCTTATCAGTACTTTTTTTAGCCATTAGTAGCTCTTCCTCATTGCCATCATAACGGTATAACGATCACCGCTTGAGTGGCCTGTAGTGGTGAAATTTACATCCCCGGTTGGGCTAGACGCATTATTTATAAGGGGTCCAGCCTGGCGGAAATCGTAGAATCCGTAGCCACTGAGCGTCCAGCAGATAACATCAGTGCTGGCGTCCCAGAGAATATCTACGGTCATCCCGGAACAGTCGTACCACATCTGCTGAATCGTCACGCCATCGCAGGCTCTTCCCGTACCGGATTCAGCTTGAAGTGCGGATACATCGACCTTCGTAACTGCGGCTTCACCACTACCATCGGAGATATTGGTGAATTTCATAACGGCGATGCGGTCGCCGTCTTGGATAGTTTGAGACGTTACTGCATCAGCCATCTTCTGATTCTCCCCGCGAGGACAGGACTCTTAGCCCCGTTCGCAATAGGAGATACGACTACCCACCCCACCGCCGTCCGCGCAAAGTCTTGGCAGACACGCGAACGACGGTCCCGGAATCAACCCTCGCGAGAGGGCCAATCCTAGATGAGTGGCCTTATCTCAATTCAACTAATCATCTCTTACTGATCGGAAAAGGCAGGTACATCTGCACCTTCCTGATGACCCCAAATGATCCAATTTGTTGAATCTTTCGCCAGAATATTGATTTCAAATAAACCAAAATCCGTCAAGGTTAGTATAGAGTTTGAATTACCATCGGCATACACGGAAACATTATCTGCGTTGGAATCCAAATGGATAACACCACCAATGAAGTAATTGGTGTCGGAACCCGTATCAAAGATCAGATTCTCCGCCTCTTCTGCCGCACCACCATAAATAAACTTGAACCACACCCCCGCCGTAGGCGACGGAAGGGTGAGTGTCCGGTTTCCGGTGATCGCCGGAACAACATTGACCCTGCCAGCATTAGCAGTGGCAGTCAGGGTGGTGTCGGCATCACTGAACGTAATGGGAGTAACCTGCAACCCCGATCCGTCTAAGCTGAATTCCGTCGTGAATGCGCCCGTTGTTGAGCTTTTCGATACTACGTCAAATCCGTCTTCGGATCTGACTGGTCCTGAAAAAGTTGTGTTAGCCATAACTTTACCTTCTTACAAAAGGATTCGTCCCGAAGTCTTTGTAACGTCTGCTGGGCCAGTCGCCGGGACTATGTATCCCAGAACGAGATTCAGGGCGGGCACGATCAAACGATGAGCGCTTGGGTTGTCGTCAACTGCGTGTAAATTGACAACTTGATCGCACCCGCCCTTCATCTATACTATTGTACTCTGGCCGCGTCACCCCACTGTCAGGACTCACCCAACTTAATGAGCCAATCTAACTAACGCGAACCTCTCGGCGGCACTATTTCACCGCAAAAAACGGAGTTGGCTTTTTGCGTCTTTATACTACGCTCCGGGTGAACCCCAGATCCCAAGGGGATCGGAGACACCAAAGCTGTACCGCTCGCGAGCCTTGTAGCGAACGTTTCCGGTATCGAAATCACCGTCCATGCTCGTTTCCAGGGACACACGATTGAAGTGCTTCATCCCATTCGGAATGTCGGTAAGAAGGAACCACGCATCCGTATCGGTCAGGAAGTGATTCACAACTGTCCCGCCAGGAACAACACCCATCGAACGCACTGCGTTGATGTCGTTGTCCGCAGTTGAAGGACGAAGCTCAGATTTCATTACCCGTGTCGCCACGAACTGCAAGTCGGGCGGGATAACGAGCGTCTGGGGACGAGCAGCGATCATCAGGCCACGCTCATCGGTCCATTTGCCAATCTGAATTACAGCGGCCTCAAGAGAGGTCTCGTTGAGGTCAACGGCAGTCGCTGGACGGTTGGAGTTCTTGCCACCTGAAACGAGCGGGTGACCGTCACCACCAGTTACGCCATCACTTGACGCCGTGAAAAGATTTACACCGTCGCCGCTCTGATAAGCGTTGGTAAACCCATTGTTCAATGGAACAACAGCCTTAACCTGCTTGGTGTGAGCCATGGCGCGAGCCAAGGACTTGGTGTAACGAGCCGACAAGGAATCATAGAGATTGTCTTCCATAGCCTCTTCCGTGATGGCAAAGCCCATGGCGATAGTCTCGTGATTGTAACGAGCCGTAAAGCTCTCCTGTGCGGCGTCATACGAAATCGCGTCACCCTCATCCTTCACGGGTGCAGCGTCGAAGCCCGAAAGCTTCACTTCTTCTTCAAAGGACCGATCCGAACTTTCCGTCTCGTAGATTTCAGAATGCTCATCGTCATAACGAGCATACTCCATCCCGAAGAGCGCGTTCAAGCCCGGAAGTAGTTCTTTTAGAAGTTGTGCGCGTGAAATAGCCATTTGTCAGTCTCCTAAACGCCTGTGGCGTTCAAATAGGAATGATTAGAAGCTGACCCGCTAGACGCAGCATTGAACTTCACGATAACATCTGGATAAGTATCACTCGCCGTAGTCCCCTTCGGGGGCAGGCTGCTAGGCCCGTCAACGAAATCGATAATGCGAAGGGGCAGCGTGTTCGTTGTTGCTGGAGTGCTACCATCAAGTGCGTTCTTGGACTTACCGAAAGTAGTATTACCGGCTGTCACAACAACGGATGCATTGAGTCCACGATCCGTGGTGTTCAACGCTTCGTCGGATTGCATCTGGAAAACGACGAAAGGATCGTCAAGCACATACGCCATCGCATCAGTGGCCGCATTCGATGCAGGCCAATAATTTGAAAACGTCTTCTGGCTAGTAGTCGGGTCCGTATAAGAGCAACCCAAGAAGATTCCAACTGCGGTCAGAGCGGTAGTACCAGTATCCTTCGCGATAGTACCATCCGATGCGACCTTCACGAAATCACCATTAGAAATCTGTGTGCCGTAAGTCGTGATAATCGGCAGATTTCTAGTCTTGCTGGTGAATGAACCCGAAGCACTAAGAGTGCCAATGGGTCTGGCCCCGTATGGGGCTGCTGTAGTAGCCATATATACCTCTGAATGTCAGTCGAGCAGCATTCAGCGAGTTCCCTTACCAAACGCTACACGAGTTTTACGATCAGGCGCGAGAACAGGCATCCGTGGATCGCTCTCACGCATGTAATTGTTATCAACTGCTTGCATCTGCGATTCGGCGTGATTCCTGTAATAGGCACGCCTTTGTTCCACCAACTCATCTGGTGCTTTGCAGAGCAATAATCCACCAACCTCAATACCACCCTTCTCTCCCCATTCCGACTTATGATCGCTCATAATCTGAAGTTCTGGATGATCTTCGGATTTGACAGGTTCCCATCCTTCACGAAAACGCTTTGACACATTCGTGTTGTCTGGACTGCCTACCATAGAAGTTCGTATCCATCTGAACACCCATCCGTCCTGCGGTTCTGGGTCTGGAAGTATGGAAGCGGGTTCCCAAGATTGTTCCCGAATTTCCTTTTCACGGCTTTCGAGTTCCCTTGGTTTCCGTGGAGCGCGTTCTTTAGCCATTAGACCATCTCCTTCATTACCTGAGCAGCATATTGCTGAGGAGTAAGTCCCAAACGTTTCGCGAGTTTGACTTGGGTCTCCGTCAACCTGACGGTGCGTGGCATGACTCCGCTATTTCTAGAAGCAGACGCTACCACGGATTTTCTTTGAGGCGGTGCAGTGTCAACAACCATCGTAGAACTGGTGCGCTGGCCATTATCACCGAATTGCGTAGGAAAGACTTCTTTCATACGAGAATCAATCAATTCATAATATTGTTCAGACTCTGGGTCAATACCTTCGTCTGCAACCAACCTCTCGTGTACACCATAAGCAAAGCTGGTCATTTCCTTGTCGGTGCCAAACCAAGAATTACGATCTTGCCACTCCATCGCCTTCGCATCTGGCTGAATCGGCTCTGGAACGTACTGTTGTTGCTGATTCGCAACCTGTCGATCCTCCGCCATCACCTGCTGCTTCCAATTATCGATAATTTTTTGCGAAACCGCAGGAGCATAGGCTTGGGCAAGCTGTGCATTAGTCAAATGCTGCTGTGCAATGGTGATTTGTTCGCTATCACCCGATTCATGCGCTCTTTTGAAGTTTTCTTGGGCAATTGTGAGTGAAACGTCTGCCCGATTCTTACTTTGCGCCGTCAAAGCGTCTTGAGAGTCCTGAATAAGCTTCAAAAGCCGCTGATTTTCAACTTGAAGGTTCTGTGTGTAGTTGACAGCCTCATTTGCAAGGCGATCTGACGCTTCTTTGGCCCTACGCTCTTCGTGGTACTCCCATTTCAGCTTTTTTATGCGTTTTTGGGCGCGATTTCCCAATTGTGCAAGTTCTGCGTCCGATGCAGAGCCATCATCATCGGCCACTGCCTCCGAAGGAGCCCTTTGGTCCTCTACTGGGCGGTCATCCACGACTTCGACCTTAACCTCACCGTCAGTACCCGTATCTGCGTCCGCAGGAGGCTCAATCGTGGTTCTAACGCCCAAAAACTTGTCTTCTTTGCTCATCCTTCCGATTTCATCACTCATTTTAGGCTCTCTCCACCCCTCTGGGGTCTTCTACGACCGCTTCTACGGTGTCATCGTTGATCAAACGGAACTCTCTGCCATGAATTTTGATTCTGGTGCCCGAAAAAGCGCGAAAAACGACCCAATCACCCACCTGACAGTACGGCCCATTGGGAAATCGGGCATAATTCACGTAGGCATCTGGTCCCATGGACATAACCCACCCCACAACGGTGGCAATGGACTCCTGATGTTGGGATTCAGCAGACTTGATAATGCCACCTTCGGTGGTTTCCTCTATTTCTGGGAGTGCAATTAAGAGTTTGTAGCCCTTTGGCTCCGGTAATTGCGATGCATAACGTGGATCTTGTTCTTCAACAACTTCTGCTGCGAGCGTAGCCACTTGGACCTCTCGTTTTTTGCGCCTATAAGGCGATTGATTGGTATAACCACATGGTACTAACGTGAATAAGACTAAAACTCTCTAAGTCGATCCTCTATATCCAAAATATCCCGTTCAGCCCGCGCCAATCCTTCGATGATACCGCACATCTTACGATATTCTTCAATGTTTTGTGCCGAACCAATGGAAACCGAATCGGCTATCTCGTTCATCTGATCCCTCAATTTCTTTTTAAGCAACGAGAGAACATCATCGCTGTCACTCATCCTTCTTTTTCTCCGACATCTGCAAGCCAAACTTCACGCCTTCAGCTTCTTGTTCGGCGTCAAACCTTTCTTGTTCCAACCTGAGTTTCACGGCATCAGATTCCTGTTCGGCCTTAAACTTTTCTTGTTCCAATCCAACCTTAACGCCTTCAACCTCTTGTTCAGCATCAAACTGTTCTTGATCAATCTGAGATTTAAGTAACATTTCCTGGCGTTCTTGTTCCAGCGCAGCGGCATCGGAACGTTCTTTGGAGGCGATCTTCTCGCGCTCAATCTGATTCTTCTCCTGACCCGCTTGCTGTGTGGCCGCAAGCTTCTGCTGCTCCAACTGCGATTTAGCTTGATCCGCTTGCGCTCGACGCTGGACATCCTGTTGTCTGATCTGTAGTTCCTTCTCACGCTGCTGCACGATAGGATCTTTTTGCGTCTGCGCGTCCTTCTCCGCTTTCGCCTTAGCCTTCTTCTTGCCCAACATCTGGTCAGCCGCGTCGGCAACCAACGTACTAAGCCGCTTCTCGACATCGTTCGGCAACGGCTGGTTCGCCGGGGGAAGCGGAACACCAAGCTCTTCTTCGATTTGATCGCGGAAGATGAATGCCAAGTGTTCTCGGATATGGGCATCTAGAGCAGAATTAATCGCACTGCCCATTTGGTTGTTCTTCATCTGTTCCTTAATCTGCGGATCATTCTTGAGCACCATATGCACCCTCATGTGTGCTTCATGGTCTTGGTACTCAAACGCCTTGACGGGCTTCAGCGTGAGAATGTCTTCGTTCTCGCTGACCGGGTCCGTGGGATGAGCTTCATCCGGTTTCGGAACGATCTTGTCCGCGTTCGGGATGCCGATCAAATCCATCATCTCGCGATGGAGGAGCGGCATGTCATACAAACCGGGCGATTGTTGTGCCAACTGCATGGCCGCTTGGTATTGCATGATTCGTTGAGCCATCGTCGCAGCATTGGGGTCCGAAACGGGGACAACGTCGATGCGGTCATCGAAATCTTGAACCTTGATCCCCTCTCCCTCTTCGGTTTCATAAGGATAATCCGGTGACGTATAGTCGCGGATGATCCCAACGAGGATTTTATATTCCTGTTTGAGACTCGCATGGATACGAGCCTGGATAGCAGACTGCACTTTCATCGCTCTTTCAAGGATGGCAAGTGTCGTACCGACAGGTGCCTCCTGATTCATGTCGGCTACTTTAAGGTCCGCCATGGACGCAAAGCGCCGACCTTCTTCCACAATGTTGCCCAATAACTGATAAAGGACCGAAGAAGGCTCTTTATAAGGAAGGAAAGTGATATTGTCTCTAATAACGCCGCCCGGAACATCAACGTCTCTGAACTCTCCGGGCATGATCGGCGTGTCGTCTCCTTTGATTCTGAGTCCACGGGTCTTCAGCCCTCCAGGCAGATTTGAGAGAGTGCCCGCATCGACCAACTGCCGAAGCAGGCTGGTAGCCGACTTGGCGAGGCCACCGATCATGTGGATCAGTCCCAGATTATAGAATCCAATGCCGGGAACATATCCGTAATGAACGAAATGTTGTTTCTTGATCCTGTGTGGATCTTCTTCCGCCCAGTTCCTGTAAATCGATAGAACCGTGGAACTGCTTTTGTCGATGGTGATGACATAAGGCAATGCCACTCCATCGGGATCTTCAAATCCCGGTATGTCTATGTCACAATGCATTTCAAGAAGCTGATGCCGTTCGTTGTTATCCCACGAAGGGCTAACGCCACCGATCTCATTGAATTTGCTTGTGATTGGATTTTCTTCGATATACGATGTCGTCAATTCAACATCACGATAGAACCCACTCACCTGAAGCTTTCTCACCTGATTCGTGCTTCGGTTCATGACATGGGTATAACGCTCTGCTTGCTCTAGTTCGGATTCGTTGTACGACACGACGAAATCTTCTGCCGGAACAAACATCGAAGTCGGTCTGCCCAACGAAGGATCAAAATAGATTTTGCGGAACGCTGATCCGGCAAGCGGCAGACTGAACAGCAGCTTTTCGGTTTCAGACCGATATTCGGTCATCACTTCGATAAGCTGATAGTTCATGTAATTTTGAACACGCTGCGCTTGCTTCTCGCGGTCATCGGTCAGAACACCCCAAATCTGTGTTTTAACCGGACCCTTGGCTGGCATGATTTCTTGGATCGTCTGTGCCTGGAATCGCACGACGGATTCGGAGAGCATCGGATGGAACACGCCGCAAGCTCCAGCCCACGGGGTGGTACGGTCCTCAATTTCCAAGCCTAGCTGATCAAGGCCCTCTTTGTAGGTGGACTCCCAATCAGAACGACTGCTCTTATCGGAATCAAACATTGATATGCAATCGTTTGCCAATGTACGAAGCTCTTTGTCATCGACATACTCAGCGAGATTGGAATCGAACTCTTCGGTCCCGGCACCCATGAGATCTGCCATAGGATCAAAATCGATTTCAACACCACCATCTTCTAGTTCGGTGACAAGAGAGTCGCCAATAGGCATCTCCTCTTCCGCCACGAGAAGCCCTTCTGGACCCATCTCGAAATCGTCTTGGTCAAGTAACCCACCAAGGGGTTTGTCTATCGCCATTTAATCACTCTGTTGGAGTGCCATGAGTCTAGCATGGTCAAACGAGCTTTCCAAGATCGTCCGCAACCTTATGCAAAGTAGCAACGGTATGCGTAATCACTGGCGGTGCCTTGTCGGAAATACCCAATGTCAGCCCCTCAGTCAAACCTTTGGAGAACTGCTTATCGCTTTCGGTGGGCTTATCCAGATTCTCTACTGTTTTCGGATTGATGACCAAATCGGTGCCAAACGCCACATGCGGAATCACACCACAGGTCGATAACTTCATGTGGATGTTGCCTTCCTTGTCGTACCAGACACCCGCATCCACACTCACCCCGTCGCCCGGCCCACCTTCCGGTCCAGCCCATACCGTCGCCTGATTACCATCCGGGTTGACGTAATGCCATTTCATCACGTCCGATACGGTAACACCAATATGGGCACTGACCTTGACTTCGATGCCCCTGCCGTCATGTAAATCGACGGAACCGGACACGCCCTGTTGCTCGTTGACGGTTTCGACATCGCAGATATGGTCGAAATTCCATTTGTCGGTGCGCGACCACTTGTCTCCGACTTCCTTCTTGAAATAGAAATTGCCGTTTTTGTCCGCGTAGAATACATCCGCATCGGAACTATTACTGACGTAATAACCGGGAGGAACTTTCTGTCCTGTCATAACGAATCCACAAAATCCCTATGTTTTTCCTGCTGTAATACATTGTATCGTTCCCACCGATCATAGGATTTATCCGCCAGCTTCATCCACTCTGCGTATGGCATAGGGCCGTCAGCACCAGAAATTGCGTCGAGAGCCAGCAGTATTACCTTCTTCGCACAAGCGTGGCTGCAAACAACGATATCCTCCTGCCCCATCCACAGGCCACCGACTTCTGTCTGCTCGCCACAGAGACTACAGGTAGGAGTCTCGCCCGCAACCGCTAGGATGTCGTGCTGTAGATAGCTAATAGTAATCCGCCTTGCGATTAGGCACCGATTCGGGCAATCTGATCAGAAATCCCGGTGTGCCGTCACCTACCCACGCGCCTAACTGATTGTATTCGTAGAATTCGATAGCCTCTTCATAGGTGCAGCCATCATCCACAAGTTTTCCCAGAACCTTCTCCTTGTCATACAGGACGATGGATTCCATGCCGAATCTTTCCAAAATGCCGATTACACAATCATTGTAACCGTCCATCACCAAAGCATCCTCGACACCGATATCCAAAAGCTGCTCAGATAAGTTTTCTGTTTTCATGCTATACGATAAATCAATCCATCGTTGTTTCAAAGTGGAGCAGGATCTTTTCGGCATCACCACGAACCAAATCGGCAGATGGATATTTGCCCTTCAACATAAATCGTTGAGCAGTCAAAAGAAGCTGACCGTACATCTTGAGCTTATCGGATGGAGCCATATGCTTCAAGCGTTTATCCATATCCTGAGTCTTTCCCGTTTTTCCGTATTTGCCACGATCTAGATAATGCTCAGACATTTTTTTTCGGAAATAGCGACCATCAGTCGGACATTTCCAGATTGCCCTGGACACCGGCATCTGCGCTTCCGCGAGCCGACCATATTTTGATCGTGATTTTGGTGTCGCCAAAATTTGTCGGTATCGAATAGCTGACCGAAGTGCCAGTAGGCACATCATCATATTCTTTTTTGTACTCAGGCGAGATGTTCGATTCGACTTTGACGTTCCAAGTCGCGGCAGTGCCGTCTACAAACGTGTCAGGAGATGTTACCATGCCCGTCGCCTCGACATGCGAGCCCACGGTAGCGTAACTGTTCGATTTCTCCCATTCACCGCTGGAATTCAAGGTGAAGCCCATCGTTTCGCTGTCACCAAGCATTTTAGTGCGAAGCACCATGCGGGAATAGGATTCTCTCATTGTTTGTACCCGGTTATTAGTAATAATCCGCCTTGCGACCAGGCAGCAGATCATTCCATGGGTCGTCGCTGTCCAGACTTATGAAGCCGCCCTGTCTGAACCTGATCAACGCCTGTGTCGAGGAATCTACCAGATCATCATGATCGCCAAACGGGAAAGATGCAAATTGCTCTATCACTTCTTCGGCCCAACGGGTTTTCGGAGCGTAGACGTGCCCACTGAAAAAGAGGTCTGATACCGCGTTTACCCTGGCAACTTTATCCTTACCCCTGCCCGGTGTGTATTCGGCAACGGGAATCCCTATCCTGCGAAGCTCGAAGATCAACGGGCTACCCGCTGCTTTCGCTTCCACGATAAAAGCGTCGGGCTTGTATTCCTTGTACATCTCATACGCACGAATTTTCAGGTCGGGAAATTCCAGACGTTCTTGGAGCGCGTCGAGAAGAACGATCTTGACCTCACGGTCTTCGGTATGGAATACCCCCCACGTCGTGCAAGCACTGTAATCGGCGGTCTCTTTCGCAAGGAACGCCGTGTCCCATGACTGTATCACGAATTCGCAATGTGGTGGTTTCTTCTCTTTCCATTCTTTCCACCATTCGCGTTTGATGATCGCGCCTTCTTCCGAAGTCGGATCTTGCTGATACTGAGCACTCCACTTCGAGACCGGGAGTTCCGCCCTGAGAGATTCAAGTTGCTCTAACGGCCAAAAGCCGGGCCACAACGGTTTGCCGCTAGGAAGGATCGCTGGCAGTTCGATGATCTCCCATTCGTCGGCACCACCCCTTTGGATGGAAGCCTTGAGAATCTGACCCGTCAGATCCTTTTTCGACCAACGGGTCATCACCAAACAAATCGCGCCACCCGGTTGTAGACGCTGGCGTGGACCGGACGTGTACCACTCATACGTTTTGTTGTAGACATCGGGATCGTTCAATGCCGCTTCCTGCTCTGAGTGCGGGTCATCGACTATCAGGATGTCCGCGCCCTTACCCGTAACGGCACCACCAACTCCGATAGCGAAATAGTCGCCACCTTTGTTCGTGTTCCAACGTCCCGCAGCTTTCGAGTCCACACTCAGTGCAACATTGGGAAACATCGTTGAATATTCGGGAGAGCCCACGAGGTTACGAACCTTGCGGCCAAAGCCAACGGCTAATTCCGCAGTATGAGCCGTTTGGATAACCTTGCGATCAGGAAACTTGCCTAGATACCAAGCAGGGAACAAATGAGATGCGAATTCGGATTTGGTATGGCGTGGAGGCATGTTGATGATCAAACGCTTCAACTCGCCGCTCGCGATACGATTGAACGCATCTGCCATCACACGATGATGATTGCCCTCTATGAACGCGGGCCACGCTTCCCTCACGAATGCCAGGAAGTCTTTGTTTGCTTCTTGCCTGATACGAGCATCGGATAACTCGTCAAGCAACCCAAGGATCTCATGCTGCCTGTCGGGAGGCAATGAGCCGATCTGACTTTGTATCGTGGCAATATCCATTTTCAAAAATTATATAAAAATTCTGTACAAGAAAAGGGGAAGGCTTTATTTTAAGAAATTACCCCCCCCTATACTAGTACTAGTATATACCAGCTAGATTAATCCAGACCAGATATATACCAAAACAAAAAAACTTAGATTATACCAGCTAGATTAAACCAGCTAGATATAATCTAGAGCCGGAAAGATGAAGAAGATTTTGAAATTCTGTCATAGGATACGCAAAACCGTCTTTTCCCCCCGCGCCGGGGCGCGACGAAAAAAGGGGGGGTCGGGGGTACCCCATAAGTTTAGGTAAGCCTAAAAATAGGTTTAGGCGAGCCTTATCTGGCTCCCGAACAAATCCCGCAAGTCATGGTTGGACCCCTTAGCCATTTGTCAAGGGGTAGGCTGAAATCCGTACCGAACAAAACCCGAATGTTCTACACGCAACAATTCCGGTTTAGGGGTACAAAAGACCGATCACTTCTATTACCTTTACACTGTTGGTCTCGATATGGTCTTTCGCATCTTTCGCGAAAGATTGAAGTCAAGGACATTCGATGCGTCCAAAGTGGCGAATAGCGAATGACGCCAACAAGAACCAAGCTCACCATAGTGGATCGGGTCTCTTCTTATCTTTCAATAAAGATTCAAAGGGATTTGATTTATGGCTACAAAGACTAAAAAAGCCGCTTCAAAAGCGGTGAAGGCCCTTGAGGCAATCGGGGCACAAGTCAAGACCTTAGCAGTGCCACTGTTCAATGTGGTTACTACCAAAGGAAAAGCCGGAGCTAATCAGGCAACGTGGAACGCTCGCGTTCTAGACGTTGTCGTATGGGCGCTAGAGACAGGACACTCCTTAGCAGATGTCCACATTCACATGGGGCAGTTTCTAGCGTCGATGGTTAGAGACGTTGGGAGAGAAGCTGAATTAGGAGTGGAGGAGTTAAAGAACCTCCGCAAGCTGAGCGAAAATTCAATCTCTCAATTGTTCAAGCCACTGTGGGCTATCGCTCGCGTAGCTGAGGACCATTTAGAGAGTGTCCTCGCAGTAGCTACAGAAGAGGGTGCGACGTTCGCGAGTCTAGGTAGGTTCGCTAGACAACGTACGGACTCCTTGATGTTCGATGCTTCTAGGGGTTCGATCACTTGTCACCATAAGGTTGACGGTGTCGTACGTTCCTTCGCAGTGGCGCAAGCTTCCGAAAGTCGGAATTTGCACACTGAAGCGGTAGCGATGGCGGACGCAATCAAAGTGGATAACTCCGCTATGTGGTCCGCTGTCTATAGGCAATATCGCGAGGAGTTTCCTTGCGGGTTTCAGGACCGAAGGACACGAGCGGACGCTATGAAACAATCCGCTAGTATTGGTGAAGCGATTGAAGCGAAGTATTCGCAAGAAGAAATCGCCAAACTGATATCGTAAACTGAGGTCCGATCCACTTAGGTGAGCTAATACAATGAGGGACCGGGGCAACGCTGAGATAGCGGAAAACCACCCGGTCCCTTTTTTCTTTTCTTCTATTTTTTTTTCGCTGAAAAAATTACCAGTCAGTCAGTCAGTCAGTCAGTCAGTCAGTCACTACAGTAAGTCAGGGTCAAATCTGACTCTCTGTTTGTAGTCCGTGAGGGGCCGCCGTTCTTAATCTGCTAAAGCGGGCATCGGACCCGATGCGAACGGTCCAGGTGAAGTCATTTCACGGTACAGGTAGTCAGGGTCGAACCTGACTACCTGTTTTTAGTCAAGTATCTTTCACGAAAGATACGAGACAGTAGACAAGACAATGGTTTTCTGTGGGTGCTATCAGTCAAACAGTATCTCCAACTTCTCAGTCAACTCAGCTTCAATCTGACTGGGTGTGCGGTTCTCGACGACTACTGTGGTTGAGGAGTCAAACAATCCCGCTCCTTTACCTAGCAATTCCAAGGCACGTACTCGCGTCGAAGCGTTGTTATCTAGGTCGAGTGCTTCTTCTTTGAGACGCTCAAGTATCCAAGCTTGGCGGGTATGTTCGTGTGCTTTGGTAGCTGTCGAGTTGTTTGCTTTCAGCAAGTCAACTTGAATTTTGATGTGTTCTTGCTTCATAAGTTTATGCCCTTCAATGCTGATAGCGTTGTTGGACATATTCTTAGCGTTGTAGGCCAGGCGATAGGAAGCGGTGTAGTTCTTCCCTTCAGCCACGAAGCCACAGAACGCCGATTGTTTAGGGGTTAGGGGCAATCCCTTAGCCTTAGAAGTATCCATAGAGGTATCCTATTCCTTCCAACGTGGAGGTGATAATGCGCCTCAACATAGTGCCGAAAAAGCTGGCACTAATCAATCCCACAGCTTACAGGAAAGCACAGTTCGCTTGTACTTCTGACGGTAAACGCTGTCAGAAACGTGCTGACAAGATCATCGTCAGGTTCACGGATGAGTTATGGGATAGGTTCGGTGTCCGCTTTGTAGCGGGCTATGACCGGGACTCACGCAAGAACAGTAGGGCTAAGCGTGAGGGTCAGTTCATAGGTGAGTATACCCGCCGGATATCGAAAGGCGGTTACCATCATGGCTACAGTGCGATCAGGGACGTTACCGATGCCATTGCATGGCGTAGGTACGGTATAGCTGGAACGAACAAGTGAGATCCATCCTTAGTGAGGAGAAACCCCCATGAAGAGAAGCAAAAAGAAAGTATCGGCCAAGCGCAAAGCCAAGATGGCTTCAAGCTACTTGGATTCGGAAGGCAAACGCGATCCTAGCAAAAAGTCTAAATACAGTGTGAAGCGTTTCCGAGCCAAGCAAGGCAAGTTCTCATCAAATTCACCGTTCTTTCAAGGCTAGACTCAGCACGGACAGCGTATCTACTGGAAGATGGTTCAGCATGGATAGTAGAGTAGGTCAGTTTCTTTCACGAAAGAAAGGGAGGTTGCTGAATGTCATTTGTACCTAGTCGTGGTAATATGGATTTTGATGAGTGGTTCAAGGAGAAAGAAGCGTGGGATGCAGCGAATCGACAGCTACAGCCATACAAAAGATATATTGAAGATGCGTTGAAGCTACCGGGAGAAGACTGGCTGCATACGTTTGAGAATCTCACTCAAAAAGATCAGAGGGAGTTGATCGACCAAGCTAGAAAAGAGATGGCAATCTAAGGGAGAAGAATTAAATGTGGAGACTGAGATATCGGGACAGCATTCACCCCGAAGGTGTCTGGTCAGTGGAATGGTTTCGGACAGAAGCTGAGGCAGAGACATATGCCTTCGTTAATGACACTGACCCATATGAAGTGCGACATGTCGCGTGGCCCCCGAAGGGATACTACGACATTGTAGAAGGCGGTCCGGGTGACGAACTAACCAATGTTGTTGGTTTTATGAATCGTTGGGCTACTCACACCTTGCAGTAACAGGGAAAATTAAATGGCACACTCCAAGATCCAAGTACTGGAGAAGGATACACGATGGGGTTTCCCATGGGTGCGCTGTTGTGTTTGCTCGCATGAGTTCTATCACAATCCGATTGACGGGCCTCCCGAATGCAAGTGGTGTGAGGAGGGAGTGTTCAGTCAATATGGTGTTGTTCCACCTGAGAAGGAGGAGGGGTAGGCTATGCGTTGGAACCAGATGGACAGGAAGATCATGCTCATGTCGATGATGCAGATCCAGAGGGAGGCGGGCTCTACAATCTCTCGTATTCTAGATGTAGTCGTACCCGAAGAGCACATGGGTTACGCCAAGTTGGGACCAGAAGGTTGGGGGTGCGCCGAGTCTCCGGTAGGGCTCTGCGTCTACAACGGTATTGAGGATCGTGCAATGGATCAGTGCATCTTCTGCGGTTGGCCGGATGAGAGGAAGTAGATCAGTATCTTTCACGAAAGAAATAAGGGGGGATCATGGCACGAAATGAAGTAGCTGAAGATCTAATCGGGAAGCGCGTCCACAGCTTTGACTTCCCAGAGTCCACTCGTGATCTGGAAGGCGAACGTGCTTGCTATGTGACTGGCACCGTGACCGGAATCCTCAAGGCCGGTGACTTAGCTTCTGATGGCGAGACATCATTCGCAGATTGTGACCGCTATATCATCGTTGCTGATTCGCGAATCTTCGCAGGCAAACCGGAAGCCTTGGCCTGTGAAGGTCAAGAGTTCTTCCCGCCGCTCAACGGAACTATGACATCTATGGGCAACATTTGGAATTGCGTAGACGCAGTAGAGGGGGAAGTAAAACACTAACCGGAGGGATCGCCAATGAAACGATTGGTAAATGTTGAGGCAGTCACACTCTTCAGGCGTGACATGAAGATGCTCTGCCATGTCCCAGTACTGCACTTGCTTATGGTGCGGGATCGGAAGTTAGGAAGAGCATGGGCTCGCAAAGTTCTTGATAACTTCTGGAGAATATTTCCACCTGTCTTTTATGTGCGCCGGATAGTACGCCGGATGGTGCGGAATA
>Ga0114900_1000421_pt1 | contig 32901 bp, 35 predicted proteins | sample MalvireepMed_231_FD_89685 | JGI IMG/M metagenome (GOLD analysis project Ga0114900, IMG submission 89685) | Marine viral communities from the Global Malaspina Expedition - Malaspina viral metaG DeepMed_231 | ecosystem: Environmental > Aquatic > Marine > Oceanic | place: Mediterranean Sea...
CAAACATAAAATGCACCTGGAATTATTTTTCTTATATCAAAACTCTCATATATAGTTTTAGCTTGTAAATCACTATTATTTAGTATTTTACTGTAACCATCATAAGGTTCTATTCTTTGTGATTGTGGACAGTTCATTGCATAAGTAGCAAATAACTGCTGTAACTTTTTTAAACTAACATCATATTTCATCAATTTCTCCTATTTAATGGGGAGACAAATTTATATCTGCCTCCCCGTTCAATTCTATAGTAGCATTAGCCACTTGTGTGTTTATCTCTTTGAAAGATAACTAAGTTACCATTTTCAAGAGAGGTATGCGGTGTAGCTGGATTATCTCCAACTGTTACACTTATATCTTGAATACTAAGACCAAGATTACTAGCGACATCAGCAACTGTACTTACACCACTCATTTCTGTTAAAGCTCCACCATCGTGATAGCTACTAACTCTTACTTTAGCCATTTTGTCTCCTATATTTAGGATTATAATTACATTGTATGTAGATACATTCTCTACATAATTTCTTTCGTGTTTTAATAGCTATATCATTTGAGAATAAGCTTTTATTGAACATATATTGGTTCACTTTAGCTACTCTCTTTATAACTATCATTTCACCTTCTTTATACTTATCGTAAACAACTTCTAAGACTTTTGGCAGAGAAAAGCTACCAATAAATCCATATGTTTTCTTAAAGATGCTAAAGTATACAGGTTTATCAGTATACATTATTTTATCTTCTTTAGGACAACTGTTTTTATTTACGCTAAGCTGTGTTTTTATCTGTCTTTCAATCCAGTCATAGCTATCATAGAGCTCTTTATGTTGAGTTTCATCAATTTCTCTTATGTTCATTCCTGTTTCTCCTCTGTTTATCTATATAATTTAAGTATGCACCTACATTATTATCTTTTATTTCTATATAGGGGTCATTTGAAGATGCTACTACAACTCTTCTTCCGTTTTTTCTAAGCTTATCAGCTATGAACTGAGCCTCTTTGAGTTTTTCATATATCCCTCTTAATTCATAAGAATGATATAACAGAGGCTTCTTTCCTTTTTCTTTGCTATCAACAATTGTAAGTTCACTTCTTATTGAGTTAAGTGCAATTACAAAATATTTCATCTGAATCTCCTTTTATTTAGGAGTTTATGAAGCTTTTACAGGTTGCTTCAATTACCTAACGAATACAACATGATTAGTTCTATCTTCATCAAGGTTGTATATATTCTGTAACATTATAGCATATTCTATTGGCTTATCACATGTATGTGCTCTATGACTATAGAATTTTAGCTTATCCATCATTCTAATATGGTCATATCTGCCTGTTTCATAGACCATTATAAGTCCATTTAAGAATCTACTTCTAGTTGCAAATGATATATGATTAGAATAGTCTCTTATATATTTCTTAAAGTGATTTCCTCTTGTCATATTTGTTATTTTGAATATGCCATTTTTAAATTCTTTAATAGCAGTATAATCTATTCTATTTAAAATACTTACTGCACCAGATACTGCAATACCTGTATCCTGCATATATTTCTCTAATCTAGAATAATCTCTGTTATATCCACTATAAACATTAAGAAAGTTCTTTAATGTCCACTTTTTTACTTTAGTGTTTAATTCTCGCATTAATATCAATGGATTTACTGTTTTAGGAACACTAATATACTCAATGGGTCTTCCTAATTCCTTTAATGCAGTAAATCTTTGCTGTCCATCAATAATAATCAGCTTATCTTTAATGTTTTTAACTATTACAGGAACATGATTTCCTATAGAGCTAATTACTTGTTTTAGTTCATTGATATGATTTCTTATTAATCCTCTATTTTCTACTAGATATCCGAATCTTTTATAATCAACTGTTTTTTGTATCTTCATTATTCTCCTTTTATATTAAATTTATGGAGCCCCAGAGTATTGTCCTTATTCAGGAGTGAACACTATGAGGCTCCGCTTCATCAATCTTCCGATGTATCAGAAGTTTTCTTCTTATAACCCTTAATTTCAGCTATAAGTTCGTCTTTTATGTCATCAGGGGCATTAGCTTCAAAGAAAGCTATAATATTTTCAGCTAAAGTCTTCATCTTTACCCCACATTATTGCTGATATTCCTAAGCCCAATAACCAAATACAGCTTATCCCAAACATACTGAGACCAGCAATCATTGATTTTATGCTAACTACCGTGATTAAAGTAAGAAATAATATTGCTAAGGACCTTACTATTATTCTTTCCATTGCCTACCTCTAATTGTGGCCCAATAAACTTACTATTGAGCCTGCTAAGTATCCTGTCCTGACGCCTTTGAGGGTCATTTGTTGTCCTCTTACCAAGACGCCCTTTTTTTTTCTTAGAAGATTTCATAGCCATCTCCATATTTCTTTTTTAATCTATTTACTTCTTTGGCTTCCATCACAGTATCACCATAATCAGTGTAACCTGCTAATTTCATAAATTGGTATAGCCTGCGATTTAAGCTACTATTTTCACGTTCCAAGTGGTCTACCCTTATTTGTAGATAATTTGGCTTAGAACGCTTAGCTACGTGCCTTCTTCTACCAAATGGATTTAGTATCCTAAGTATCTTTTTCATTTAATCTCCTAATATTACTATTATTGTTATTGTAAGTGTCACAATAAAACAGCTAAGACAACTTAAAAAGACCCAGGATAATACTCGGTCTACTAAATAGTATTCTGAACTTATTGCAACTTTCATTGATTGTGATAACATTTCTTTTAACACTTTATTACTCCTTTGTTGTTATGAAAATTAGTGAGAGAGACCACGCTTATCTAGGCTACGAAGTAGCTTTAGCTAGAACATTAACGAATGGTGGTTTTAGCCGTAACTCTCTCAATGCAAGGCTCTAATCTAATCCCTCCGTTAAAGTAGTAACGTTGTCTCATCGTACCCCAAGTCTACATACTCAAAGTAAGCATAGCCCGCTTGATAGGGAAAGACAAGGGTGTTTTACACTATAGATTAGAGCCATATGATTGCCACTTTTCGGGGACTTAGCATGCTCATTTTATCCCTGCTCCGTAAGTGGCCAACGGAATAGACCAGAATTGTTTTAGCACTCTCGTGTTTCCACTGGCTCTACTTTTTGAATCTAATTAAGGTCAGTTTTTAAATTAGTGTAATACGAGCACAGCGAGACATTGCTTTTTAAAAAGGTAGGAGATACCCTCTGAAGCTGTTACACTCCAGAAGGTATCGTTATGTGGTATATTAGCCCTGTTTTGCTTGATGAAACATCTTATTTGCCTCACCATCTGTTGTTGCTGGTGGCTGTATCTCATATAGAGTTACTGCAGTGTTACGGACTATCTTTTGGACATCACCGTCCTGATACATAGTTCCTGCAACATTGATACCAACATTGAACAGTCCACTAATCATTGAACCGTCAGGACCATTTGGATACAATAGGGTTATCCCTGCTTCACCAATCCGTTCCTTTTCAGATTGAGCCTTTGCTAAGACTTTATCTGAAGGTGGTGAGCATTTGAACCTAAACAGAGATTGATTAGCTCTCTGTAGTTCTACTCTCCTAAGGGATGAACCTAAGACATTTACAATATACCCTAAATAGGTCATTGTCTGTTTATTACTCGTATTTGCTGACATTACTCGTTTCTCCTATATTAGTTATGAAATCACATACTACTCTATCATCTGATACAAGTAATATGCTGTAAACAGCAGGGGTGGAAGCTCCAAGCACCGTCTGTGAAGCAGGTTTCAACGTATGCAACCCCCTACCCTGCTAAAAACAGACGGGGTGCAGGTGCTGTATATCTCAAACACCCATTCTACAGCTATTTTTCAACTTCCCTTCTTTCTTCTTCTATGAGCTTCTGCTTAGTGCTTCTTTTAGTTCTCTAAATATTTTTGTAATTTTTTCTAGTATTTGCTACTAGCAGTTGCTATTAGCTGCTATTAGTATCTTAAGCTATCTGAGTATCAGAGTTTGCAAGTGCCTATCTGGTCCCTATTAGAGGCTGCTACTAAGCTACCTTCTTAAAGAAGGTAATTACAACTGCAAGTTATATTAGCTATGTTATATTAGCTATGTTATAACTAAAAGAAACATATATATATATATATATATATACAAAGAAAGGGAGTAGATGCCTATTTTGTTTGTGTGCTCTTTTTGTAGTATATTAGCATATTCTAAAAAGGAGAGAAATTATGCATATTGATTGGAATTTCATATCAGAAAGAGAAGGCGGCAGAAGATTAAAGGGTTATTTACCCATGAAAGATGGGGATGTATTAGATAATAGTGGTGTGACTATTGCTACTGGCTTTGACTTGGGGCAACATTCACCTGTAGACCTTGAGAAAATGGAGCTTCCCAGGGATTTAATAGATATCCTTGAGCCTTATTGCTTAGCTTGCGGTAGTGATGCTCTTGATGTTGTTGATATGTACGGTATACCAGAGGTAACAGAGACTGAAGCCTTTGCTATGGATAATGCCTCTCATAAAGATATACTCAATGGGCTTATAAAGAAGTTTAATGTGAGTGCTTTATGCTGCTTTAATGCTCTACACCCGCAAATACAGACTGCTATAGCTTCTGTTGCATTTCAATATGGGTCTAACTTAAGAAGAAGGACACCTATGTTCTGGAAACAAGTGACAGCCTGTGATTGGAAGGCTGCTATTAGTAATCTAAAGAACTTTGGGGATAAATATGAGTCCAGAAGGAGACTAGAAGCTAAATTAATTGAATCATGTATAGAATCTCGATAAATCATAAGGATGGTGCAGTAGATTATGATATTTTCACAGAAGAAGAAGCAAAAGAAAAGGAAATCGAATATAAATACTGGAAAGATGCAGACAAAGGAGATTGGGCAATCTCAGATGACGGGTATGTTGCCCAGGTCATCAAAAGAAAGGTTTATCCATCACAAAGGTCACATTCTAATGTCTATATTAGGCTTCCTTGGGGTTATGTTTTTTATTCCGATAAGTATCCTTCTAAGAAGTTTAATGCGGAAGGTAGGAGAAGTTTTCACACGCTTACTGGAAAGAGTGAGCTAGAAGTACTTTGCAACAAAAAACCGCAAAGAAGGCTGGCTATGGCATTTGCACAGATGAGAGACTTCGATTTATCCATAGATTGGGCTATGGGCTCAGTATCTGGAGCTCACAGGAAGAAATATCACAAAATGATGAGAACGGAGGTTTTTCAGAGGATGGTTAGGGAAGAATTAGAGAAACTACTGCAGGACCATGACTTAAGTCAGGATTATACCATGGAACTCCTTAAGAAAGCTGTGAAAATAGCTGAAAATAAGAAGGATGTCACGAATATACTGAGAATTGTAGAGAATCTACAGGATATGCATGGTATGAAAGAAAAACAACAAACTAAAACTACTACGCAGCTTACGGCTACTATGACACGTAAGATGCTAGATGAAATTGAAGAAGAAGAACGGAGATTAATTGCCTCAGAAACGACAGTACACAAGGGAAGAGAAGTTGAGGCGGAAATTGTCGAAGAGAAGGAAGGCTAAACAACGTAAGAAAGATGCGAAATACCGCAGACGGTGATTACGAATTGTATTATGCCAGGCTTCAGAGTCTAAAGAAGCTAAAAAACAATATGGCTCTATTTGGGAGACATTGTTTCCCAACAGCCTTCCGAAAAACCACTCCTCCATTCCATTCTGATATCTATCGCAATTTGGCAGACGATGCCAAGAAGAGGGTGTTAATAGCTGCTCCTCGTGGTACAGCGAAAAGCACTGTTAGTACCCTCGTCTTTCCTTTATGGAGGGTTGCTTTTAAGAGAAATTCAGAGGAGCTCTTCGTCGTTATCATATCCGAGAGTCAAAGTCAATCAATTAACTTCCTTTCAAGAATAAAATACCATTTGACTCATGCAGATAGGTTCAAGGAGCTGTTTGGGGACTTAGGACCTAATACAGCTAGGAGATGGACAAATAATGATATTGTTTTAGCTAATGGCTCAAGAATTATAGCTGTAGGAACAGGACAAAGGGTCAGAGGGTTTATTGAAGGTGATACTAGGCCTAATGTGATTGTTGTTGACGATTTTGAGAGTGAACTGAATGCGTATACACCAGAAGCAAGGATAAAGAACCGTAAGTGGATGACCGAAGCTGTAATACCATCACTTTCAGATGATGGGAGGATAGTTACTATAGGAACGGTTATATCTGAAGATTGCTTTTTATATTGGGCAAAGGGTTCGAGTGCCTGGGAAATCTTATGGTATAGTATCTGGGATGATAATGAGAAGAGTATATGGCCTGAAAGGTTTCCAAGGAAGCGTATTTTACAGATAAAAGAGGAATTTGCATCCGTTGGAAACTTAACAGGATTCTATCAGGAGTATATGAATATTGCACAGGCACCTGATGATGCTCCATTTAAGCCTGAGTATATCAAAATGCATCATTATGACTACAAGAAGATAAATGGTCAGAATTGCTTAGTGAGAGATGTAGGTGAAGAAGAGAAGATTATACCAATAGAGATATATTCTGGGGTGGACCCCGCATCCAGCTTAACCTTGAGAGCTGATTTCTTTGTTATTGCTACCTTGGGCATAGATTCCGATGGTAATAAGTATGTTGTTGACATATTCAGGAAGAGAATAGACCCTGCATTGCAGCCACAGAAGATAATTGATATATATAAGAAATTTAGACCCAAAAGAATGAAAATAGAGACTACAGCATACCAGGAAGCCCTTAGAAGTGCTGTTAGAAAGCAGATGATGGAAGAGAATCTGTATATACCAGGTCTAGAAAAAGGCGTTAAGCCCAGGACACGTAAATCAGAGAGATTGTTGTCATTGGTACCTATGATGGCTAAGGGTGAGTTCTTTTTTAGACCAGAAGACTTAGAAGCACAGAAAGAGTTCTTGAGCTATCCAAGAGGTAAACATGATGATGTTATGGATGCTATATGGACTGCTTTGGAGAACGCTAAGCCATGTAGAGTAACAGAAGTAAATGGAGAAAAAATCAACAAGAAAAGAAAAATACTTGATTGGTTAACTATGTAGGTGTTATATTACAAGGACTTTTATTATGGCAAAAGATTATAAACAAGGAAAAAGTGCGAAGAAATTCGTAGAGGAGACCCAGAATCTCTGGCGTTCATACTCCAATAATAGGACTACTTGGGCTGAACATGCACAAGAAGACCGTGAGTTTCGTTTAGGGAAGCAGTGGACTGATAAGCAGAAGAGCACGTTAGAATCACGTGGCCAAGCTCCTATTGTTGTAAATAGGGTTCATCCAGCTGTAGAAACAGCTAAGGCTATGCTTACTGCTAACAGGCCTTCGTTTAGATGCTCACCCAGAGAAGACTCGGATAACAAGATGGCTCAGGTTATGAGTGGAATGCTTGAATATATATGGGAAATATCTGATGGTTCTAATGTAATGAGGAATGTTGTTGACGATTACTATGTGAGTGGTATGGGATGTATGTTGGTATATCAAGACCCTCAAGCTGATGATGGAAAGGGCGAAGTAAAAATAAAAGACATTGACCCTCTTGATGTCTACATAGACCCCAATAGTCGTGATAGATTCTGTGATGATGCAGAGAATATAATAATATCCAGGTTGTTTACAAAAGAACAAGCTAAGAAAATGTATCCTAGGTATGAGAAGGCAATAAGAAATGCTACGGGTGAGTGGGGAAGCGACCGTCCCGCAACTAATTTAAGAGATTCAGGTGAGACTAGCTTTCCTGAAGAGATTCGTGTGCAGGATACTGAGTATATACGGGGTTACGAGAGATATCAGAAGATTCAAGTGGATATGTATAGAATCTTTGAGAAATTCTCTGGTAAGGAATATAATTTTGAAGAAGAGGAGTATCAGGAGTATCTAAAACAGCCTGCAGCTCTAATACAGGGTCAACCAGTAGCTAATATGCAGATTATACAGCAGTATTTACAACAGGGTATAAAACCTGAGATGACTACATTTGAACAGTTGGTTGTTATGGGTTATATTCAAGTTGCTGAGGTAACATTACCTAGGATAAAGCAATGTGCTATGATAGGTGATACATATCTTTACAGCAGGATACTCCCTACAGACAAGTATCCCATTGTTACAGTTATGAACTTGCATACTAGGACACCTTATCCAATGAGTGATGTTAGAATTATAAAAGGTCTTCAGGAGTATATAAATAAAACAAGAAGTTTAATTATAGCACATGCTACCACCTCTACAAATACCAAGATATTAGTTCCAGAGGGCAGTGTTGATATGAAAGAATTTGAAGAGAAATGGGCTCAGCCAGGAGTTGCCCTTCCCTTTGACGCTTCTGAAGGAGCCCCATTTCCAGTGCAGCCATCACCTCTTCCTAATGAACTCTATCATAATGAAACCTCAGCTAAGTCTGATATAGACCATGCTTTAGGGTTATTTGAGCTTATGATGGGTAATTCACAGGCAGCTCCTCAGACTTATAAGGCAACTGTGAGTATAGATGAGTTTGGTCAAAGGAAAATAAAGAGTAAGCTAGCAGATATAGAAGCTGGGTTAAAGAGGGTAGGCCAGATAGCTATTCCTATGATGCAACAGCTATACAAAACAGAAAAAATAATGCGTGTAATACAGCCAAATAACTCTTTAAATGAATATGTAATTAATAAGAGGTTGGTAGATGATAAAACTGGTCAGATTTCTATATTTAATGATATTGCGGTTGGTAAATATGATATTGTTGTTGTTACTGGCAGTACTCTACCCACTAATCGCTATGCTCAGCTTGAGTTATATATGGACGCTTACAAGAATGGCATCATTGACAAACAAGAAGTCCTCAAGAAAACGGAAGTTTTCGATATGGAAGGGGTTCTTCAAAGGACAGATTTAATACAACAACTTCAGCAACAACTGCAGATGGCTCAGGAGGAAATCAAGAAACTCTCAGGAGACTTGCAGACTCGTGACCGTGAATCAGTTAACTTGCGTAAGAAGGTTGAAACAGAGAAATTCAAAACCCGACTCGATAAAGAGGCCAATAAAGCTTCGGCTGCTGGCACCATCTTCGAGAAACGTCTCGATGACACACTAAGTACTGTCAAGAAGGAGATTAGGGATGCAGTAAAGAATGGTACACCCCAAAAGCGGGCTACCTAACGAAAGGAGAATAGATAATGGCAGAACAGGATACCCTAAATCAAGTAGGTTCCCAGGAAAGTAATGCTAACCCGTCCTTAACGCCTACGGATGCTTTTTCAGGTCCGAATGAAGGACAGGCTCAGCAGACTGATACTGCTTCAGATGTATTTGGAGAGGTATTTGGAACACAGCAAGCTCAAGAGGCACCGCCTCAAGATGCTCAACCTGATGTTCCTGCACCTACCCAACCACAACCTGGACAACCAGTAGCAGATGTGAGTCAAGAGGCACCGAAGGATAACGACCAAGTGCGTTATCAATACTGGCAATCTCAGGCATCGAAAGCGCAGAATCAGTTGAAAGAGATGCAGCAGTATGTTCCCTATATAGATTACATCAAGAATAATCCTGAAGCAATCTTAGGGGCACAACAGCAGCAACAACCTCAAACAGCTGAGGAAGCTTTTCCGAAAGCACCTGAGAAACCAAGGAAACCTAGAGGTTTTAGTCGTGAGGATGCGTTGAGTGACACAAACTCTGACTCTGCTAGGTATCTCGATGATTTAGATGAATGGCAGGATAAAATAGTTGAGTATAATCAGTTACAATCTGAGTATACAAATGCTAAACTACAGGAAACTATGCAAGAGATGCAAGCAAGAGAACAAAGAGTGCGTCAAGCTCAGCAAGCAGAAGCATCAAGGCAGCAGCAGTTAGGAGAGATAAATGAATTTGTAATAGCTAATCATGGGTTAAACCAAGAGCAGGCTTCAAGATTCATACAGGATATGTCTTCCCCTGAGTCAATCACAATGGATAATTTAGTCCAACTGTGGATGGCTAAGGAGGGATTGCAGTCTACACCTCAACAGCAAGTTGCTCAGCCTTCAGCTCAATTCCAGCAAACTCAAACTGCTCAGCAGGTACCAACTCCAATGGGAGTAATACCAGGTGGGCAAGGGCAAGGTGGAAATGCTGAAGACCAGATGATGGATGCAATGCTTACTGATTATAAATCTAGGAATCCTTTTTAAATTACTATAGAAAAGGAGGTTCTTTATGGGAACATTTTATAGTGGGGCAGCTGGTAATGCGGTTCAAGGAGTTAATATTAATGACTCCAGGCGACAATTTAACTTCGGTGAGAGAGTTGCAGAACTTGCACCACAGCAAAGCCCATTCTTTGTTTACCTTAGTAAGGTAGCAAAAAAGGTCACTGATGACCCTGTTTTTAAGTTTTTAGAGCAGAGACATCAATGGCAGAGACGTAACTTTGAAAATGTTGATGCGGTGACGAGCGCGGACCCAGATGGAGGTATAACAGCTCTTGCAGTTGATTGCGGCTATGATGCTTATGGCAATATAGCAGCTGGCTCGCAGCCACAATTTATATTACCAGGGCAGATTATAGCTATGGAAGCTATTGACGATTCAGATAGTTCTGTAATAACAGTACACTTCAAAGTTAGTACGGTAGATTTAGATACTGATGATACTGAAGCTAATTTAGTTGTAGTTGTAGTGGCTTGCTCAGGCAGTGCTACAGCAAGTGATTGGCCTGCTGCTATTACTATCGCAGCAGACAAGCGTGGTCAGGTTATTGGCTCAGCATGGGCTGAAGGAACACTTTCTCCAGTTGGTTGGGAAGATAAGATGTATGATAGAGAGGGTTATTGTCAGATTTTTAAGACTGCTTGTAATCTTTTCTCTGGTACATCACAGGCAACTCGCTATCGTGGAGTATCAAATGAGTTTCAAAGAGTTTGGCAGGAAAAACTTATGGAACATAAGATGGATATAGAACAGGCTATGTTATTTGGTGTTGGTTCGGCTAGTAATGAGCAGTCAACTTCTGCTCCTCTAAGATATTCTTGGGGTATATTGCCGTATACTGAAGCTAATGGCAAGGTCTATAACTTTACTTATGCTTCTTCTGGATACGATGCTTTCTTAGATGCAATGGAAGATTTCTTTGCACCTGAAAGTGGAAATTCTGGGAATAAGTTAGTTCTGGCATCCAGAAAAATCTTGACCTATTTGAATAAATTAGGTACAGGAAGTTTCTTGAATAACTCAGTTGGCTCTAGTCAATACAGTTTAGACGTAGCTAATGTTCCAGGTAAGTTTGGACATAACGTAACCGTTGTTAATACTTTATATGGTAACTTGCATTTTGTTGCTGAGCCTTTATTTAGAGGTCATTGGGAAGATTATGCTTGTGCTATTGATATGAAGAACGTAGCGTATCGTCCATTAGCTGGAAATGGCATAAACCGTGATACTTTCATTGAAACTAATATTCAGGATAATGACGCAGATGGAAGAAAAGACCAAATCATCACAGAAGCTGGTTTGGAAATTTCTGTTCCTGAAACTCATGCTGTTCTGAAGTTTAGTTAGGGGGTAGATTATGGCTGGTCAAAATCAGATAACATATATTAGGAGGGACCCTAGCGCTGCGAGAGTCAGTGATGTCTTTTCTGATTGGTCGCAATCCGCTGCTGACGGGACTGTTAAGATGGAGAGCACTGTGACAACTATTGGCATGGGTAGCACCCAAGTAGATGGAACTTACTACTCGAAAGAGTTGTCACTAAAAGGTAGGGATGTTGTAAGTGTACGGGTACAAAAATCCGCCACCACTGGCTCTACTGGCGTTACAACTACTTGGCAATGGTTTAACCCTTCAGGCACATCTTACGATGGCACTGGTGACCAGGTTGGTGGTGTTTGGACTGACATTACGGTCCCGAGTAGCTCTGGAGTAACTTTTGTCATGGACCCCACTGTTGATGCTGAGTGGGAGGTAATCCAAAAAGCCTCGAAGTTTAGGTTTAAGATTATATGCTCTAGTGCATCTGCTGATATATCTAGCACTATCAATGCTGCTGCCTTTATATCTGCTGATGTGGCGATAGATAGGACTGCTGAGTTGAATCTTCCGATAGTAGCTGCTTATAGTGGGCAAACTGTTGCAGGGAGCTTTGGTGGTATTGGTGCTGACCCATCATAACAATAAAATATGGTTGGAGGGGGCTTTTGCTCCCTCTGGCTATTAGAAAGGAGAAGATATGATAGGATGGAAACAAGGAACTGCGGAAACTTTAAGTGCAAATGTTACATCGAATATAGCTTTATCTGCAGGTACAGGCAAGGTAACAATTAGACCTGATGTTGATGTATTTATTGATTTTTCTAATGCAGATGGAGGCAATGTTAGTCAGGCTGATGCTACTGAATTGCCTGCACAATCAGTAATGACAATTGAAGTTCCTACTTACAAGTTCAAAGCAGTTAATAAAACAATAGCAGGTAATGATGATAGTACTTATATATATTTAATGCTTGAATCGGCATCTGGTGGTACAGTAACTTACGTTGAACATTAAGGGGGTATAAATATGTTATCAGGAAATGTAGTATCTGCCATACGAGGTATAGGCAGTACAATTGAAGAAGGAGAAGTTTCTTATGAATCTCTTTATACTGACTCAAATTTAAGTGGAACTTTGGGAACCGTAAAGGGTGCCGCATCAGATACAAACTCTGCCTTACAAGTTTCAACAAATAGTGTAAGGTCAACTGGTACTTTTACATCTAATGGTGCGCTGTTAGGTGGAACTACTATTACATCTACTGAAGCTATGTTATCAAATGGAAATTTTACAGTGAACCCAGGAGCAACCAAATTTGTGGTTACTGCCTCAACTGGTAATCTAGTTTCAAGAGGAGATATTCTTCTTAATGATGATTATCCAGTAATGAATGTTCCAGGAACTTATTCAGATACTCCTACTGCTGCTGCAACTGGTGTTGTTAGTGTAACTACCTTCTTAACTAATTTAAGCACAACTAATGATGATACTGATGATGCGTGGACGTTAGCTGATGGGATTAATGGGCAATTAAAAAAAATAGTATTAGCTACGCACGGTGGTGATGATATGGTAATAACACCATCCAACTTCCATGATGGCAGTACTATTACAATGGCATCTGCAAATGGCTTTATCCTACTGACATTTCTGGGCGGTGCATGGGCTATGGTAAACAATAAGAGTGCTACCATTGTGTAAGGTAGTGCATTCAGGTAGTGTAGGTGGTCCTATGCAGAGTTCAAGCATAGATGATACTCGTAGAAAGAATAATCTGGGTAAATAATGGGTCTAATGCTAAATAGGGTAAATGAACTTGTTACTGATGCTGGGATTGCTACTCATCCTGAGGTAAATACTCTGTATCAATCAGCTATTAATGAAGTTATTAGTATCCTTCCTCCAGAAGAGTTATTAAGTCATTCTCCAACACCAGTAGAATTGACAAATTCTTCTACATCTTGGACATTGCCAGGTGAAGTAAGGATTTTAAATGTATTTAGGACTGAAGATGGAGATGTAACCAGGGAAGCTAAAGAGGTTGATAAAGCAACTTTTAGTGCAGCAGGTGATTCAAATAGTCTATATTTTGCTACGAATAATAGCCCTGTATATTCTTTTGATAATAGTGGGGATGAGGTTTCAACATTGAAAGTTCTCCCAGATTTTGATGCTCTAGATACTGGAGAGGTTTATTATTTTAAATATTATAACGAAGGAGAGCATTTAGTTGATAGTGATGGGATATACCTAGGTGACTTCTCTTCCCAGGATGGTTGGGCAACTTTAAGTAGTGATGGCTGGGGAGATGGTGTTGGTAGTCTTGTTGGTACTTCAGCAACTGGAACTTTAACATGGACTACGGAAGGGTATCAACCAGCATTAAAGGCTAATACTGAATATGTTGTTAGTTTAGATATATCTGGAAGTGTCACAGGTAGTTTTACTATTAGCGTTGGTGATGGTGCTGCATCAAATGCTATTACTACTTCTACAAAATTAACCCTATCTACTGGTGGTACTCCGACTACTGCTGAATTAACTATTACGCCTACTACCTTTGCTGGGACTATTGATAATATAAGTTTAAAGATTGCAGATGGTTCTTCTGATTTGGCAACAGATTCAGAACCTGGAAGCTTACCAGAGCTTGCACATTATGCTGTTGCTTTAAGAACTGCAATAAATATATTATTAGCTAAGATATCTGATGCAGTTCAAAACGAGGAAGACAATGAGATACAGCAAATGCTAAATGCTCAAATAGGGACATTACAAGCATTATATAAAGTTGAGACAGAAAAGTTATCGGGAGGTCATAATGACTAAGCAGGAAATATTAGAATTATTTAATGAACATCATCCTGCAATAGGAGAAGTTGAGGCTCTAAGGTATATTAATAAAGCTATGGCTGTTATTGCTGAGGAAACTAAGGTTAATTATGAATCTTTTTATGAGACAACAGTTGCTAATCAACGATATTATGAGCTTCCTGTAGGAGTGTTGACAGTTGATAGGGTAACATTATCGGATGTAGATGGTAAGGATTATAATATTCCTAGGTCATCAACACCATCAATAGAGGATACGGATTTAGTATAATGGCATTAAATAAAGATTACGCATATTACATAGACAGAAATAAAATAGCTCTTATAGAGAAGAGTACTACATCTGGTGAGTGGGATAGTATATCAACTGCAGGTAAAACTTTTAGAATATTTACCAAAGGTATTCCTGCTAAGCTAACTACAGCTACTTCGCTAACTGATGATGTAACTAGTCAAATACCAGCTCAATATCACGATGCAATTTTACATTATGCTATTAGTTTGGCTTATTTAAGTCCTAGAAATAATGATGCAGAAAAATATACAGTTTTTAAAAGTCTGTATCAAGAAGAGTTAAAGAGAGCAAAGAAATATTCAAAAATGGAAAGAAGGTCTGTTGGTTTTATTAGACCTCAGGAGTTTTAAATGACTTGGACACAGGATAATGTAGGAATAGATAATAGTTTAAACTTAGATGTTGTTATAACAGGCAGTTTAACTATGGATAGTATTAAGATTAATGGTAGCACAATTGGTCTTACTACAGACACTGATTTACTATCTCTTGCTGATGGAGCATTGACTGTAAATGGTACTATTGCTTCTGGAGTTATAACTGCGAATGTAACAGGTAATGTTACAGGAGATGTAACAGGTGATTTAACTGGGGATGTTACAGGAGATGTAACAGGTGATTTAACTGGGGATGTTACAGGTAATTGTTCTGGCACTGCAGCAACTGTTACGGGAGCAGCTCAAACTAATATAACTTCAGTTGGAACTTTAACAGCTTTAATTGTCAATACAGGAGTAGGGCTTTCAGTCACAAATGAAAGTAATACTGATAATGGTTCTTCTCGTATTAATTTCACTCCATATTCTAGTAATTCTCAAAATAGATGGGAAGCAAGGGCAGGTGGGCTAGCCGATAGCTTTAAGATACATTGTACAACTGGTGAAAATTCACCATTTCTTAACTTTAATCAGAGTGCTGGGAGTTTTGTTGGCGGTACTATATTTGATATTACTACTACTACTGGCGGTTCAGCAATAGCCACTGTAACCTTTGATGCTAGTAATGAAGCTAATGATACGGATTGTTTCTTTTTTAAGGATGGAAATGTAAATCTTGAGGGAAGTTTAATTATAAATGGCTCTGTAGGATTTTATGGGACCACTCCAATATCACAAGCATCAGCATTAACAACTGTCGACAATAGTGGTATAAATAATATTTATGATGTAACTGAAAAGGATGTTCTAAATAATGTAAGAACAAGGTTAAATGAAATAGAGACTCTATTGACAAGTTATGGATTAATATCAACATAGGAGACTAAATGAATAAAGACATAATAAAAGAAAAATTAGAAAATCTCAAGATACAGCAGAAGCAACTTGAGAATACTTATACGAAGATTCAAGGGGCTATTGAGTTATGTGAAGCTCTTTTACAGGAAGAAGAATCTAAAGTAAATGGCAAGATTAAACCAGAAAAGGAGAAAGTGGAGGTAAAATAAATGGCATATGCAGATATAGCAATAGATTATTCGATAACAAAGGGGGTCTCTCAGATGCTTTCATTTCCAGTTGTAAAGGTTGGAGATGGTCAAAGAAAGACACATTATGACCCAAAAGAAATAGGTGGGTTTTTAGAAACTGCAACTAGTGTCCAGGTAAATTCTATAATGGGTCTTGATGGTTCTTTTGCTTATCAGGATGCTAATAATGCCTGGCATGGGCTCTTAAGGGAAATAAATCCTAGTAGAGGATATTACGTTAATTTTGCTGGTACAGGAACAGCAGCTACATACACTGTAAATTTTACTGATAGCGATGCTACAACATCTAAGAATAAGGGTGAGAATATTGCTGGTGAGGATTATTTTATAAATAAATTATCTACTTACAATCCTACAATATCATATCCATTTAATTCAGATGAGTCTTGGTCAGATGTTTGGAATGACCCTAATGGTACTTATGTAACAGCAGTGGAGTGCCAGACTGATTCTAGTACTACTCTCTCTGCATCTTATTCAGGTGGTAGCTGGTCAGGAACTCTTGTAACTGAAGGGTTTAAAAGGGGTAGAGGATATAAAGTTACCTTAGCTTCAGTGATTCCATTTCCAGAGAGATTGGAGCTATTTAAGTATGGTAGTTCATCAACTTCTGGTGGAAAAACTATAGCACGAATGACATCTCCTACTGGTAGTGATAATAAGGTATTAGCAAAAATTAAACTGAGTACCAATTTTTCATTTCTGCTATTTGTAAATGATGGAACTCCCAACACTCAAGGGTTAATAGACCCTTATGGTATGCCTATAGGTAAAGGTAGTAGGGTATTTGCATATGACAATTCAGATGATTCTAATTTATTTGGTACTCTACTTTCTCCTCCTTTTGATGATGTTTATTACCCTAGTTTAGTTACTGATTTCCAAGGATATCAAGGAAATGGAGGTTTTGAAAATGGAGCAGAGCAAGTGGGAGTTTGTTGTATGGGAAGTGATGCTACTACTAGCGGATATGATAATGCTGAAACTGTTAAGTATAGATGCTGGGATTCTCGTAGTGGTAAGTTTTTTAATGTCAGATGGAAGGATGATTCTGGAAATGTTATAAATGAGACATTTACAAGTTATAATGTAACGTTAGCTACAGGTGCTTCTTTAACCACATTTACAGATTGATGAGTACTAATAGCATAAGACAAGCTTTAATAGAGCATCCTGTAATAGGTGTATCAAGTAGTTTAGGAGGATATATAGTATCTTTTATAGATACATTACCAGATATTATGAGATTAATTATATTAATAGCATCAACAATTACAGCTGTTTCTTTAGCTTATATACATCTCAGGAAAGCTTTAAGTTTAAAAAGGAGAAGTAATGTCAAAAGGAAAAGAAAGAGTTAGGGGTTCCTTACTTAAGGATGTTATCGTTGCAGAAAATAATGGAGACATTCTTGCTAGTATAGGAGTAAGGGGTACAAAGCACTGGAAAGAATCTCCAGATAAGTGCCCTAATTGTAGTTCTGATAACTTTTTTGGTTTAGAAATATTAGGGGCTTGTGATGGGCCCCTTTTCTGGGTCTGTGAGACCTGTAAAACCAAGTTATTGAAGTTTACCCCTAAAACAACAATAAAGTACCTTACAGGGGCTAACAGGCTGTATTCCTCACCTTCTGATTGGGATGCATTCCCCTACCAGGATAGAAATTGATGAAAGATAAAGGCGTTATAAACAAAGTTCTGGTTACTCCAGATAAACATTTTCCATTTCATGATGTAGCAGCTATTAGATGTTTAGTTAAGTGTATAGCAGTAATTAAGCCTGATACTTACATTGATTTAGGGGATGTTGGCGAATGGGAGAGTGTTAGTCATTGGCAATGGAGAAAGAAGAAGAGGCCACCATTAGAGTATCAGTTACCGTATGTTGACGAGGAAATAGTTCACGTTAATGCTGGTATAGATATCATAGATGAGGCTCTTGATAAAGCAAATGTAAAGAAAAAGTATTTTATAGAGGGTAATCACGATGATTGGATGAACCGATTTGTAGATGAGAACCCATACCTGAAAGGATATAGGATAGAAAAATGTCTGAATCTAAAAGAGAGGAGTTATATATATTACCCAATTGGGAAGTATCTGAAGATTGGCAAACTTCACTTTTACCATGGCCACCACTTTGCTGGGATACACCATACACGAAATCACCTCATAAGACTGGGTGCAAATGTGATGTATGGGCATCACCACGACTTACAACAGAGTTCAGTAACGCATCTGGATGGGGTGAAGTCAGCGTGGAGTATAGGATGTCTAAAGGATATGACAGCAGAGAACAATGAGTGGTTGGGCGGAAGGCAACATAATTGGTCACATGCATTTGCTATTGTAGATTTCTTTGAAAGAGGTTACTTTACAGTGCACGTTATGCAAATAATAAATGGAAAAACTTGCCTCTATGGAGAAGTGATAGATGGGAACTAAGGAAATTGTGGGCAACGATTATTACTACAATAGTTTTTTCAATGAGTATGAATATACTTTTGGAGAGATTAAGTGGATTACCGAATTATAATTGCCCTATATATTGCGGGGTAAATCATACACATTTTAATAATAAGGAGATAGATAATGTTGGAAATTATAGGTGGAATATTAACGAAGAAAGCGACAGCTTATGCTGGAGTTGGTCTCGCAGGGATAGTATCTGCGTGGATATTAAAGAAGATTCCAAATGATGTATTAAAGGCTAAATTTGGCAATTTTATGTATGGAGCTGGAGTAGCTTGTACATTGGGTCTTGGTAAGTGGAAATGGACTAAGGGTATATGGAATAAGTATATGGAGCCCTGGGTTATAGATGCTGTTGACAATATAGTTGTAACAGGTATAGCTAAATGGGTAGAGGGTTTAAGAAGCGATAATGCCTAAAGAACTAAAAGAGATAACAAGGTTTACAGCTGGAACTTATTCCTCACCTGAAGAAGAGGATATTCCAGATAATGCAGCATCTTATTCATTAGATGTTGATAATTATGGAACTGATGGGAGATTAAATGGTAGGGCTAATGAAACTAGTTATACTTCAGGTGGGTTTCAAAATGCAGAGGCATCTGATTCAACTCCCACTGCTCATAGTGATAATGTACTTTTTCCTGTATATACTTCGGGTGATTTAAATAGCAAGTATTTTTATTTAAATTCTCCTGATAATAGATATTATATATGGTTTAATGAGAATAGTTTAGGTGTAAATCCTAATATTTTAGGAAGAACAGGGATTAAAGTTGACATCCCTGATGGTGATGGAACTCTAGATGTTCAAGCAACATTAGCTTTAAATACAAAAGATATTGTAGTGACTAATACTGATTATACAGCATCAATTGTAGTTTATTCTGGATTTGTTAGATTTATTTGTGGAATTAATGGTGAGGTCCTTGACGGTAATGGATTTGAGGACCCTCTTAATATTATGTATAGTGTTAGTAGTTTTTCTGTAGGGAAGCCATATTCTATTGATTCTAAAATGATGAATCTTATAAATAATGGAGATAGAAAGGATTTAATATATTATAATAACTCTCAAGATTCTATGAGTGTTATACAGGATTTATATGGAACTCCAAATAAAGTTGTTTTAAATAGAAAGTTAAATCTCCCAGATGGGGCTAATCTTACATCTATTTCGAATAATAAAGAAGTTCATATAGGAAGTAGCTCTACTACTATGACTCCTAAGTGGGCTGGATATGCTTCCCATAAAAGGTTCGGAGCAGACCAGTCTGATGTGTTTATTTGCGAAGAAGATGAATTACTTTCTCCATCAGCTTACTCTACATTAAAATCTTTTACTCAAATTATAAGAACTCCTGGGGATTTAGCACATTTATATGCTATAAAGCGTGGTGAAAATTATATCTATCAGATAGAGTATGATTCCAGTGATGGCACTACAATGGGGAATGTTATTGCATCTGAAAGGTTAGATTTTAAGGTAGATTACATAACTCCATGCTTTAGCCATATAAATGATGAAGCTTATTCAACTAGTGATAGCTATGTATGGGTATATTCATCAGGAGACCCAGATGCTTCAGATGTGAATTATGGAAAATTTGATTCAATTGATTATGGTGATTCTGATGAAAATGCAAATGCTTTATCAGGGACTATATATAAACTAAAAATGCAAACATATTCCTCTGGTTTTGCAAATTGGACAGATGGATATGAGATAACTGTTAAAAAGGAATTACCTATTTTCTGGGAGAGTAATAGGGAGCCATATTGGAGTCCTGGTTCTAATACTGAAGGAACCCCTGATTACAATACTACTGGTAATGCTCGTATAGGAGATATGTTAGAAACTTGGGACCCAACTGGTAATGTGGGAAGGTTATGGTTGATGTTTATTCCTACCAAGACAACTGAGGAGGTAGAAGATTATTTTAATTATCAGACAGATAAGGATAAGGTAAGAAGATGGTTATACTCTTCCAATGAAGATACTTCCATCATTGATGAAGCAAGCGGTTTAGTTAGTAGTGGTTTAACCTTTAATGATAAGTCTCCCCCTACTTGGGCTTTAGAAACAAGAGAAGACGAAACAGCTGATTGGCATATATATAAATTTTTTGGTGAGTTGACATTATCGGATATAGGAACTACAGACTTTGCTGTATCAGATGCAAATTCAAAAGTATATTTAAAAACTGGATTTAATTCTGATGATAATACAGATACAGAAAAAACGTTTATAGTGGATTCTTTTGATACAACTGGTGGTGATGCTACTCTTTCTCAAACTACATACACTTATACTATAGCTTCTAAGATGATGGCTCCTTTAACTCATAATATTTTCAACAATCCTATTCATAATAGATTTTGTCCATTAGAATATGGGTTATTTGATTGCTCTAACCATTTTCAATCTACTACGGCAACTGAGCATAATGTAGGTGTCTTTTTAAAGTTTGGTAGTGGTGGTTTAAATGGAACCCCTGATTCTCCAGAATCTTTGAATTATCAAGAGATGGTAATTAGGAATAAATTGGAAGTAACTCAACACATTGCCACTATAGTTGACGAATTTTCAGATTTAAATGGAGATTTTAATACAGATAATTATCGTTATTTTGGTGATATTACAAATGGCGATACTAATATGGATTTTATAGGTGCAAATAATGCATTGGCATATTGGACTGTTAGTTATGAGGGTAATTATGGTGCTTGTCAGGCATTTGATGATGTAACAAGTGGTGGTCCTAATGAATTTATTAATCATCCTGAAATTGACGGAAGTGACTTAACATTTAGAGCTGGTAGTTATGCTTCTAATACTGTTTTAAAAGTTTTAAAAGTTCAGGCTAATAATCATCCAAGTTCAATAAAATCTCCTAGTCCAAATAATTGGATGGGTGCTCATTCATGCGTGATGGCTGGAACTAGTATTCAAGTCTATGTGGCAGATGATAATTTAGGAGCAAATACCTTAGCTTATATGGTTAGAGACCCTTCAGATGCTGAAGCTTCTTGGATATCTATATTAGATATAACTGATAGTCAAAATAGTATAACTGGCGGTAATAACTTACTTAATCCATATAATGGGATTACTGTATCTGGGAGATTTAAGTCCAATCATATGATAAAATTCAGCGGGTCTTCTGTAAATATTAATAAAGATACCCATAAACCTAAGATATTGTCACCTGTATTTACATTAGATACTTATGCTTCAGGTGGATTACCAGATACAAATAAAACTGGTACTGGAAATTTTAATCTTAGGATTCCTATTTTAGACAGAGAAGGGGATATATCATTTTATGTTCTGGATTTGAACACTGGTTATTCTGTAACTGGAAATCAGATTACTTATAACTTCCCTGATTCACTTATACCAGGTGATGGTGATGCATTTGGGATGCAAAATTTCGGGATTGATGGTACATCATCATCTTCCTTTTCCTTTCAAAGTGGTAGTTCTTATATATCTAGTATAACAGAGGGAGGTAGTGGGTCTACATTTAAATCATCATCTACATATTATTATAAATGTTCATTTTTGTATGATGGATATCAAGAAAGCCCATTAACTACAGGAAGTTGGGAGCTTAGCCCCAGTGCTGATTCTTCTGATTTGTCTATTACACTAACTTTAATGAATGTACCGAAAAGGGTTTCCCATATAAATTTATATAGGACTGATAGTCAGGATAAGTTATATAGACTTATTAAGTCTTTTGAATTAGATAATACTTGGGCATATAACACTGGGCTTGATGATATTGATATTTGGGAAAGAGTTCTTTTAGATAGAGGTTCTTCTGGTCCATCTTATGATGCTATTAATGGGATATCTGAATCATTAAAAAGAACTATAGTTCATTATGGAATATCTACAAAGCTTAATAATACACTATATGCAGGCCAATGTTATCATCCAAATGTAATTAATGCTGACAACTTTATATTTAAATCCAAACCTGGTAACTATAGTCAATTTGATTGGTCAAATGATTATGTTAAACTTCCAGTAAAACCCACTGCAATACAAGGATACAGAGGAAGAATATATGCGTTTGATGAAGGAAATATGTTTGTCTTATCATATAATTTAATCATAGAAGATATATATGAAGGTATCGGATGTTTAAACAATAACACAATATTATCTATTGATTCAGGAATGTTTTTTATGGACTTAAACCATGTCTATATGCAAGCACAAGGATATCCAAGGATAATTTCACGGGCTATAGAAAATGATTTTTCAGGTAACAGTTTAGGATTAAATGATTTAGTTAAGCCATCAATATTTACTCCAATTATGTCTTATGATTCAGCTAAAAATTCTGTGTATATCTTTTGCAGTGCTGATGCCTCTAGTTATTATATTTGGGTTTATAATATATCTTTAGATAGGTGGGATTTATGGTCTGGTTATAATGTTCAAAGTTCTGTTAATGGGAAAGACGGTGAATCTTTAATATCAAATAATTCAAGTGAAGCCTTACAACAAATAGCTAGAGCCACATCTAATAAAGCTTGGAGTTGGTGGAGTAAAGACTTTACTTTTGGTCATAATACTCAGAGTAAGAAGTTTAAGAGGCTAGCTATCACTGGAAACCCTACAGGGGTGATAGATACTAATGTATCAGTATTGAATAATGGCTCAGCTACAACAGAGACAGGAACTGTAAGTTCTATAAAGATTCCTACCAATTCTAATGGAGAGAAATTTCAAATAAGATTTAATGCACAAACTGATTATATCTCTGCATTTGGTATGATTTTTAGAAGAAAACCTATAAAATAGTGGCTATACCTAAAAAAAGAGTACCTAACACCGATGATATACCTAGAGCCCTTGACCAAGTTTATGATGATATAAATGAACTTATCTCTAGCGTCAACAATCAGGAGCAGTTATCTAATGAAACTAAAGGTAAAACTGGTGATATACGGATAGTAAGGGATTCGACTTCTAAACTAAACACTACAAAGCATAAATTAGAATTTCGTTCTGATGAAGGATGGGACAAAGCTATTACCATGCCTCGTAATCCTTCTGATGCTAGCGTTATAGCATATAATCCCGAATCAGAGACATTTGAGTGGGTTGATACTGAGGGTTCTGGACTTAATATAGTCTTTGGAAGTCCTGGAACGCTATCTATTGGAACTGGCACATCTGGCGGTGGTATAACTATAGACACACCTGTAGGGGATGGTGTTGTCGTCGTTGGTGTAACAGGTGGAGATATCAACCAATTAAAAACAAAGGCACTAAGTGGTGATGCTACTATTGATTACACAGGAGCCCTCACTGTAACAGGTGCTTCAGGCAATTTTACAGCGTCTCAAGATGTAACACTTGCGGATGGGTTTTATTTTAGTGGAGCAACATTCAGAGGAAATGTGGCAAGCGGTAGCTTTAGGATTTTAGACGAAACTGCAAGTGCTACTAATCCTGTCTATGTAAGTGAGTATAGTGCAACTACTGGGATTGGGTTTGTAAGTACAGATGATATATCTTTTATAAATTCTGGTTCTTCAACAATGTACTTAAATTCAAGTGGCAACGTCGGCATTGGAACAACGAGTCCTGTAGCTTCCTTTTTATTAACTATCGGTAATACTGGCACTAATGTAAGAATAAAAGATAGTCATATTCAAATGGGTGGAAGTGGATTTAACTTGTACTCAAATTCTCAATCAGACACTTATATGGACACTCATGTTAATTGGGCATCTGATATTGTGTTTAAGCCAGGGCAAGCTGAGGCATTAAGGTTGGAATATGATACTCAAAATGCTATATTCTCAGGCAATGTCGGAATCGGGACAACGAGTCCTGCTAGCAATTTAGATATAGTAGACACCACAGCAAGTAGCCCAACGCAAGGAGGAAACTTAAGGCTTGGGGCTGATGACAGTGCTGTAATGGCAGACACTCATAGGCTTGGTGTTATTGAATTTACAGGCGCAGAAGATGCCTCTAGTGCTATGGTTGTTGGGGCAAGGATTGAGGCACTTGCTTCAGATACATGGGCTGCAGCTGGCACATCTGATGGCCCTGAATCTCTTGCAGATGGTGATTTTTCTTCCTTTACTAACTGGACTGAAACGTCCCCTTTTAGTGAGGGCAGTGGTAAATATACTTATGTTCAAACTTCTTCTGGGAGTCATACTGGAACATTAACACAGGCCTCTGGTGATATGGCAATTTCTGGAATAGCAGACACTCTTTATAAGTTCACTTACGATATAGTTGGTAGCGACCCATACGGAGATTCAGTTTGTACAATTACAACTTCTTTTGCGTCCCAAGCGGTAACAATTCCTGTAGATGAATCAGGGACCAACCTTAGTGTTACATTTACGTCAAATAGTAATCCAGGTGATTTTGTTATTAGCAATTCATCTACAACGCAGTGGTCTTCCTTTGTGCTTGATAATCTATCATTAAAAGAGCAAATTACAACTTCCGCTGTAAATACAGCTGACTTATTATTTTATACTACAAGCGAAGATGTGCAAGCAGAGGTGTTAAAATTAGATAGTTCTAAGAGGGCTATATTCTCAGGCAATGTCGGAATCGGGACAACGAGTCCAAATGCACTATTAGATGTTAATGGTGCATTTAAGGCAACAGCAGCAGGAACAACCTTTTATGATGGTGCAGCCTTATTGTTTAAAGCTCACTCAGCAGACAGTAGAACATATGCGGTTGATGCAGTCTCTGGTGGTGGTGGTGTTGGTTTAGTGTTTCGGACTCACAGCAATGGTCATTTTGAGTTCCATACAGGAGTTTTAGATGAAAAGATGAGAATAGATAATGCAGGCAACGTCGGAATCGGAACAACGAGTCCCAGTCATAAATTAGAAGTTGTGGGAGAAGTAAACTTAGGTCCATCAGGTAATTTTGATATAGCTTCTAATGGTAGGGTTACAATTTCTGCATCTAATCCTGATTTAACTATAGCTGGTGGACAAAGCTTAAGATTTACTTCTAATGGAGTTATAAGTAATTTAGGCACTATTAATGGTGCGACCCCATTAATTATAAATACAGGTAGTGTTAGATTAGGCGGTGATGTAGGAGGAGGTAATACTAAATTAAATATTATAGGCAATGCAAGTCAAACATCACCAACAGTAGCTATTAAACAAGGGTCAGGTTCGACTACTACTCAGATAGCTATTTACGATAGTTCTAGTGTTAAAACAATGGGACTCACTACTAAAGGGCTTACACAAGCGGGTGCTGGTAGTGGACTAGCAAGGTTTGATTTAGACCATACAGTCCAGCCAACGAGTGCTGATGGCGATGGTGTGGGATTAAATTTTAGAACAGAAAATGCAAGTGGTGGCATGGTTGATATTGCTTATATTGACACAGTATACGATGACATATCTGCTGATGATGTCTCTATGAGTTTCTCTGTGAGGAATAGTGCTACTCCAGTGGAAGTATTAAAATTAGATAGCGGTAAAAATGCTATATTCGCTGGTAGTATAGAATGCGGTGGTGATGCTATTAAATCACCTGATGGAACAGTAAGTTTACCTGCATATACATTCACCTCTGATACTGATACTGGAATATATAGAATATCTGCGGATAACATGGGATTCTCAACTAAAGCAAATTTGAAACTTGAAATTGGAGATGAAATTCAATGTCATGATAGCTTTGCATATAATGATATAATAACATTGTTCACAAGCGCAACTCCAGACGTTAAGGACGGAAATGTATTTGAAATGGATGGTGCAAGGTCTCCAGGCACAACTATAACAGACTTTACAAATAGTGTGTCAGGTCAGATGATAGTTTTTAGGGCAACAAATTCTTTAGTTACAATTAGTAATGGGACTAGTATACAATTAGATGGGAGTGCAAATTTTGCTATGTCAACAGGTGATATTATAACTCTTATGGATTTTTCAGGAAAATGGCATGAAGTATCAAGGATGACAGTCTAATGACAAAAGAAGATTTTAGAAATAGCAAGGTAGAATTAGTTGAAGCTCCAGAAATTGAAGGTGATATATTAATGATGTATTCTAATAACCCAGAAGATGGTAATTCTTATCCTCTTATGTATACATCTGAGGAGTATGGGATAAAAAAGGGAGTTAAGGATTTATGTGAAAAGCATAACATTAAGAGGGTATTAGAAATAGGATATGGACTTGGGTATACTGCACAGCAATTCCAAGACTCTGGTGTAACGAAGCATACTATAGTCGAAGCTCATCCGCATATATATGCTAAAGCATCTAAGTGGGCTAAGGGATATGATAATGTTGGTGTGTTTCATAGCTTTATACAGGATTATAAGTACGATGAGAATGATTATGATTTAATCTATGACGATAGAGCAGAATTGGTTGATAAAATATCAGGTGATATACTTTTCCCAAATTGGAGAGTAATAAATTAAATGAAATGCTTTATCTGTCAAGAAGAGGTAGCTATATCAAATAATGGATATAGCTGTAGTAATTGCGGATTTAAAGAGACCTGAGATACTCCTCTTAGGAATCAGTTTGATTTATTTGAAAAAGATTTGGAATATACTACACAATGTTAATAAATTACACGGACGACTATGATTACTATAACTAAAGCAACATTCAAAGATTTACCTGAGGTAGCAGACTTAGTGTTAAACGAGTTTGTTAAAGAAACCCATTCTCATATAAAAGAGCTTGAGGGTTCCTCTGATGCATCTCATAATAAATTCTTAGAAGATTATATCTGGAGAGCAGAGAACAGCATGCCCTCAGTGGTGTATGTTGCCAGGGAAGATAATAAGCTTATAGGTGTTGCAGGTGGTTCTATATCAGAGCATCATTGGGGAAGGGCTAAATGGGGCACAGAAGATTTCTGGTTTGTAAGGAAAGAATATCGTAAAGGCAGGACAGGTATAAGACTTTTTAATAAACTCATGAATTGGTTTGAGAGTAATGGTTCAGATAGAATATCTATGACTCATTATAGTTGGAATCCGAAGGTTAGTAAGTTTTATAAGAGAAAAGGATTTAAACCTTATGAAGTAAATTATGTGAAGGAGGTTGCTAATGGCTCATAAGACAGGTAGAAAATTAAAGAAATTAAGTATTAAGAATATTGGCACTGGTAAGAACTTTGATGTTTTCAAGAAGATGAACTTTGGAGATTATGCTACTATATTAGGAGCTGGGCTTGGGGTAGGAGGATTCTTTGGTTTAGGTGCAAATCTGCCAGGTATAGGGGGTCTAATGGGGAAGCTTGGCGGTCTTAGAACTGGGCTTGGCACTTATGCTAAAAATCTTATTGGAGGAGGCGGAGTAACAGATATTGTAGCTGATACAGCTATTGACAAGGCCAAGGACCCATCTTTATGGGACAAGCTCGGTGGATGGGGTACTGCAAAAGGATTGCTAGGTTTAGGTATGGCTGGCGGTATGGGTGGTCAACCTATGCAAGAGTATCCTGATTTTACTGGAGACCCTTCTTTCCAGCAACTACAAGGAGATGTTGACTGGATGAGGAATCGGCGTGATGATATGTTAGACCCTACTTCAGCTTACAATCAAAGATTAGCTGGTGAATCTGCGGATATGATAGGTTTCCAAAATACTCTAGGTGCTAGGAATGCTGCAGCTCAAGGACTTGCTCCTGGAAGTGGTATAACAATGGCTAATGCTAATGCTAATATGAGTAGGGGCATGGACCAGTTCTATGGGAACATAGAGAAAAGAATGCCTCAAGCATTTAGCATGGGTCAAAGCCTTATTGGACCTCAAAGAGGTATGTTTGAGGATATACAGAATAGAAATATTGCTAATATAGGTATGCAGAATCAACAGAATGCAATGAATAATATGTATGCACAACAGTTTGGATATGGCCTCTTAAATAACTGGTTAGAATAATGGCTTTAAATTATAAAAATCAAGGTAATTTCTTTTCGCAACTTATGCAGAGTATGGGAAAACTGGGTAATCAGCAATATATGAGCCAAAAAGGGTTAGACCACAGGGAAGCTATAGCTAACTTCTTCAAAGGAAAGCGTAAAGCTGACCCATATTCTCCAGATGATTACACCTTAGACCCTGATGTTAAAGGTGTATATTCTCCAGAAGAATTAGGATATCCAGAGGATGATGGTAATCTAGTTTATAGCCCCCTTCATCAGCCAAAAGAGGGTGAGAAGAATATTTTTGGAGTTGATAAAAGCCAATATGAAGATTTAGAGTGGCCCAGCCTCCCTAATTTTGGATTAATTGACAAGTTAAGGGAAATGCTCCCAAATGTTAATGAGAAAACTATTCAAAACTTCCTTACTACACCTGTTGGGGAGCAAATAGCGCAAATGAAGAACAAGCGTGCAAGTGACCAATTTGACTATGAAAGAAATTTAGCTAATGAAACAAATCAAGAACTTCTAGATAAATACTCTCAAGAGAAAATTAACAGGGAATACCTAAAAACTCCAGAGTCGCAATACTTAACGCCTGGGTTCACCTCTCAAACAGATGTAGAGCAACAGCTTACAGATGCTATGCCTCCTAATGATTTTGATTTTGGCGGAATGGATGAAGGATATGGTCAAAGTGATATGCCTTATGATTTGTCATTCCCCCCTCCTGATTTATTTGATGAGACTCCTTCTCCTGCTGAAGATTATCCTGATGAATTTGGAGAGACACCTGTTGATGTTTTAGATAAAGATGTATATGGATTACCATGGGACGAACCTAATGTTGTGCCTAGAGAATTTAATACTATCCCTGGACAGTTTGTAAATAATCATATGGAAGCTGGTGTATATACTCCTCCAAGTGGTCCACTTACCATCCCAGATAACTTGATTCGGAATCAAGAGATACAAAGTCAAGTAGAAGACTTATTTATGGGTGGAAAGGGTGCTGGAAGCCCGCTAGACGATATATTACAGCAAATTAATAGTAGAGGTCCAGTAGGGCAAGAAGGGCCTCCTATGGCCCCTTATAATGAATTTGAAGATTTTGATGCTACTCCTTATGCTGAGCCTGCAGAAGAATGGAATCCATTTGAAGAAATGGGTCCTTATAATAGTGGGTTTGATAATAGTGGGTTTGATTCTGATTCTTTAATGAGTGCTATTATGCAAAAGGAATCAGGTGGAGCAACAAAGAAGATGCTGGCTGATTCATTAGCGAGAGAAGGAGCAGTTGGCCCATTACAACAGAGAGATATATTTTATAAAGATGTTACAGAGAGAATGGGATTCCCAGAATATGATAGAAATAATCCAGAGGAAGCTAAAGCAGCAGGTGCTCACTATATTAAGTATCTAATGGAAGAGAAGGGATTGGGATTACCAGAAGCATTAGCTGCTTATAATGCAGGTCAAACTGGTGCTAGAAAAGGAAGAGGAAAGAAATATGCAGAGAGTATTTTGGATACTATGAAGGCTAAGTTTGGTGGTTCATCTAGTAATGAATTTGAAGATTTTGATATGTTGGAGGCACTAAGCAGATAATGGGTTTAAATTATCCGACAACAAATCCTCAAGCAGCAGTTCAAGGTGCAATGATGCCTCAGTTCCAACAGTTAATGGGTAATATGTTTCCAGGTAGGGAGAAAAGAACATCTGATTTAAATAGAGATTATGCTAATGAAATACTTGGATTAACTAGAGTTGGTAGTATTTTTCAGGTAGGTGCTGGTAACAAGTTGGGATTGCATCCAGACTTTAAAGCAAACTTCCCATCTTATGATGAAGCTTGGAATAATTATTCTAATCAAGCTCTAGCAAAGAGGGTTGTCCCTGATAGGATGAAATTTGATGAACTTTATGAGCTATCCAGCCAGAGATATAGAGAAGGTCTCACAAAGAGTCTCTCTTCAGCAAGTGTAAATTATGACCAAAAAGACATCCAAAAGGTAATAGCTTCAAACCCAGGATTATTAAAGTATGTAATGTCTGAAGGCCCTATTGACCCTGCATTAGCACCATTTGTTCCGCAAATAAAGAGGGATAAAAAAGGATTTGCTGCACTTCCTGCTATTGGTATGGGGCTTGGTGGAAACTTATTAGGAATGGGAATATTTTCTGCATGGGGAAATCGCAGTAAGGGATTAAAAGGGGCATTGAGTGCTGGTATGAAGGAGTTGAATCCCCTCACTCAGCTAAGAAGAGCTAGTGTAGCAGTTCAATCCTTAAAACCTATGGCTCTGAGAAGTCTTCCAGCAATTGGAGAGGGAACATCACCTAAAATAGCTAGAGCAGTAGCAGGTAAATTAAACTTTGTTAATAAGACAAGTGATACTGCTTTTAGACAGATACAGATATATGTTAAAAAACATGGTGTAAAGGGCTTATGGAAGAAACTAGTTGGTAAAGTAGGCAGAACAAAAGCAGCTTTATATTTTGGAAAGTTAGGATTGGGTGCTGCAGGATTTGTTGGACCACAAGCAGCAGAGCCTATTACTACATTTTTAGGTTTAGCTTTAACAGCACACACAGCATATGAAGTAGCAAATTTATTAAAGGATGTTATGACAGATTCAAAAGGAGTACAATTACCAGAAGGTACGGAGCTTTAATGGATGGCAACTCCAGAGTTCCAACCACAGATATCTAAACTACAAACTACTCAGTTTGTAAATCACTACCAGAAATATCCACACTTATATGACGATGAGAGACGTGACCTCATAGAGGTTCATGCTTCCTATTATAAACTTCCCTTTTTAAAACAACATACCTCAGGTATACCAGGCATTCTACAGCAGGCTGCTAGTGGTTATATGTCTGGCATGACAACATTTGATGTAGGCGACCCTCCTGATTCAACATATGAGGGTATAGCAAGAAGTGTTGGTCATTTAGCAGGTTTTGCAGGTATAGTTCCTTTAGTTCCATTAAAGGTATTAGGTGTTACAAGAATGGCAAAGAGCCTGGGTGCTGCTCCTGCTAAGTATGCTATGCATGGATTAAGTATTCCTATGCTTGCTGCTAAAGCTATAACTAAGAAGGCTAAGATATTAGTTAACAGTGCTTCTAAAACAGCTATGAAAGGAAGGGCAGATGCTGTTAAGACATCAGCTAATTTCCTTGCTAAGCGTAGAACAGGTGATATTATTGAGGGTGCATTTACTCTTGGTGTAGCATCAGCTGTATCTACATGGAGAGCAGGTATTGATGAGATGATGACTAATTTTATGCATGGTGCAACTACTGGTGCTGCATTTAGGACTATTGGTAATTTTGTTAAAATGGGTAATCCTCAAGGTGATAAAATGCTAAGAACTTTAGCAGCTTCAATGTATACTGGTATCCCTGCTACATTAAGGGGTGCAACAACTGAAGAGCAGGTGTATGAATATCTTCTGGGAGCTTACTTTGGGTTTAAGGAGTCTCCTGTTGAACAGCGGATAATTGGTGGGCATATTAAAAAGATGTTCAAAGAGAAAACATTTGACCCTGAACAGGTGAAGGGTTGGGAAGAGTTCCCAGCTGATATTCAGAAGAAGATAAAGAAAAAAGCAGAAGCTATAACTCGTAAGATGGATGCTGGTATATTTGGTAATCTTCTTATAAAAGGTATAGATACCGAGACTTACAACAAGATATTAGAAGCTAATGTTCCTGAAGGATTCACTGTAAAAGGTGTTGACGAAAAAACAGGAGAACCAATATTAGAATTAAAACCTGAAGTTAAGAAACTTGAAGAAAAGAAGAGAAAGGAAGAGGTTCCTCCTTCTGATGAAAGTCCATTTGAAACATCTCAGGCATCAGAGTTTACAGAGCCATCAACACAACAGATATTACAGAGAAGTGTTAACTTTGTAGAGAGAAAGTTTAGAGACCGCTTATCTGAAGTGGAAGCTAAGGAAGGTTTAAATGAAAAGATATTAGAGACCAAGAGATTAGCTGAAAATATTGATATTACTATAGAGAATTATGTTGCCGAAGAGTTAATAAAGGAAAACCATTCAGATAGGATAAATAAATCTGATAAAATTATAGAGGAACTTCAAACCAGTATGGGGGTCAGTTTTGACTTGAAGGACAGTGGTTTTATACGCAGGCATGTTATGAATAGATTATATGGTTTGCCTTCAGTTATCATCTCTGGTGAAATATCAGGTTCAAATGTGACAGCTAGAAAGCTTCCTAATAATATGACGAGGCTAGGAAACCAACGGGGCAACAAAGAACCTATTAAGGCTATAGAGCTTGCTTATATAAGTGCTTGGGAGAGAAAGGGAGGTGTTCTTCCTGGTG